>Ga0307505_10000486_pt1 | contig 43616 bp, 38 predicted proteins | sample 23_S_MG_FD_202183 | JGI IMG/M metagenome (GOLD analysis project Ga0307505, IMG submission 202183) | Soil microbial communities from Populus trichocarpa stands in riparian zone in the Pacific Northwest, United States - 23_S | ecosystem: Environmental > Terrestrial > Soil > Riparian zone > Trees...
AATGATCTGTTCCTCGGTGTATCGCTTCTTCATCGGTCCGATCTCCATCTCGGGTTGATCGGACTCTAGAACTACCCGCTACGAATCTCCGGGGGCAGCGCAGTGGAACAAGGTGCTGCGAGAGAGGGTGCGGGTCGATGACTTGCCCTCGGACTTCAGGACGAGGGTGCCACTGAAGATGTCGTCGATAGCTGGGTGTTCTTCGCACAGCCCGGCGCTGCATGAGTAACCCCATAGGAAATGGTGAACACGCTGGTTGTCGTGCTTGATGGCTGGTCTGCCCAGGGGGGGCCTCCACGGTTGTCCGCAGGCAAGCCCCCGCGCCCCCGGCTGGTCGCGTGCTATCTGCTCTTACGGTGCCGTTTCTCTAAGTGCAGCCAGTACAGCCGCGTTTGTGGCAGGCTGCCGCATGGGCTGGCACGGTGGGCCTTCGGCCCGCTGACGCCCGTGCTTTCTTTTAGGTCAGAGAAACTGCCGAGGCGAGTTCGGCACCCCGCGTTGGCTTGCCACCGGCGCTGCTTTGGGCCTTCGCCGGACCGCACACCGGAAGCCGCCGCAGTGCCTCAAACCGCAGCAGCTCAATCACCGGGCGCAGGCGCTCTGCCTCCCGGCGGATCGTGGCCGAGTAGACCGTCCGCGCCACGCCCTCTCCTGCATGTCCCGTGATGCCATCGGCCTGCGCATCCGTTGCCCCCGCCAGCCGCAGCTCGGTCGCCATCAGATGCCGGAACGAGTGCAGCGACTTGGCCGGCGACTTGAAGCCCTTGCGACGCTTGTAGTCGCCGAACCATTGGCTGAACTGCCCGCCCGGCCCGTTCTTGCCTGCCTGCGGTAGCTGCGGGAACAGCGGCCCATCGGGAAGCCCGTCGATGTACTCCGGCAGGCCGAGCCGTATCAGCTCGGAGTGCATCGGCACAGCCCGCCACGAACCCTTCGTCTTGAGCTTCTGCCCATGCTCAGCACTTGCTCGAATCTCGATGACCTCAGCGCCCTTCGTTGTGGTCACGTCGTCCGTGCGTAGCTGCGCCAGCTCGCTCACCCGTGCCCCGGTGTAGCACGCCATGAGCGGTATCCAGTAGGCAGCCGCGCCGCCGGCCTTTCGGCCGATTGCGGTGTCACCCGCAGGCAGGCTGTACTCCAGGAACAGCGGGTCATCGAACAACGTCAGCAGCTCGTCCTTCGTCCAGGGTTCGCGGCCTTCGGACTCCTTGCCACCGACCTTCACCGTCAGCCGCTCGAAAGGGTTGTTGCCTTCGATCCACCCACGATCCCGCGCCACGTTCGTCAAGGCGCGGATGCTCACCAGCACGTTGTCTGCCGTCACGGCGGTCTTCTTGTTCTCGACCGCCCACTGCTGCAACTTGTCCCGGAAGCTGATCGCGCCCGCGCGGTCGATGGACGACAGCACGGGGTCGCCCATCAGCTCTGCGAACTGTGCGGCATGGCGGGAGAAGGACACGAGACTCTTCTCCGCCTTCGCCCCTGTTTTCCACGCGGCTAGGGCGTCGGCGATGCGGTGGCCCTCGGGTGAAGCTGCGGCGCTGCCGGTAGCCCGCCCCTCCGAGTGCGCAGTGTGCGGCGTGTTGGCCGGCAGCAGCGCCCGCCGCTCAGTCAAGCGGCGCACGCGCAGCGGGAACGTGCGGGTGCTGTCCGTCAGGGACTCATACCGAAGCTCCAGCAGCATCGCAAAGAACGGCAGCGCCTCGCCCTCTGTCACGGTCGAGCGTTGCTCGCCGAGCATCGCGCTCAGCCAGGGCTCTGCGTCCTCCGGTATGTACCCCTGCTCTATCCCTTGCAGCACGGCATCGCGTGAGAAGGCGACGAGGGCCGCATGCTCCGCCCGCTCTGCCGGTGTGTAGCCGGCGCTCATGCGGTCGGCAGCAGGCAGGTACTTCTGCTCGGCGTAGGCCAGCAGCTTCCGCCGCACGGCCACTAGGTCAACCGGCGGCGGCCTGCCTGATCGAAGTGCATCGAATCGAGCAGCCCACTCGGCGTGCAGCACCTTCGCCTTGCTATTCGCCTCGCGCAGATCAGCCGTGCCCAGGGAGCATCGAACAGCCCACGCGCCGGTGAAGTGCTGCTGCACGTCCTTCGGCACGCGGAGGGCAAACTGATACGTGTTCGCATCGGCACGTTTGCAGACGCCGGGGAAGCGGGTCACTTCGGCTTTGGTCACACGGCATGATCACACGGTGGTGACCCTGCGGCGCCTCAGCGCGCGTGACCGATTCCCAGGGAAGCCAGACGCGACAAGGGGTTGCGGCCTCTCGGTGCAACCCCCTGCGGAACTGTTGGCGGAGCGGACGGGGCTCGAACCCGCGACCCCCGGCGTGACAGGCCGGTATTCTAACCAACTGAACTACCGCTCCGTGGTGGCGTCCCCTAGGGGATTCGAACCCCTGTTACAACCGTGAAAGGGTCGTGTCCTAGGCCTCTAGACGAAGGGGACTGATCTTCATCTCTTGAACTGCGCGCCCGCTGTTGGTGGAGGTAAGCGGGATCGAACCGCTGACCTCTTGCATGCCATGCAAGCGCTCTCCCAGCTGAGCTATACCCCCTGTCGAGATGGCCTCGGCAAAGCGTGCACGCCGTTCAAGCGAGAGCAAGATTATAGCCAGGGATTTCAGGCCGCCCCGAGCCGCGCCAGCACCTGCTCACGCGTGAACAGCGCCAGCACGGCGTCGATCGCAGGCGTCTGCGCGCGGCCGCAAACCAACACACGCAGCGCCGGCGCGAGCTGCGACATCTTCAGGGTTTGCTCGTTGAGCGTCGCCTTCAACGCCGCGGCGATCGAGTCCTTGTTCCACTCGATCGCCGTCAAGCGTTCGCGCAGCGCGCGCAGCGCTGGTCTCATGGCATCGCCCACGTGCGCGGCAAGGTCCGCCTCACTCGGCGCCACCGGCGCGTAGAACATCCGCAGCCAGTCGGCGACGTCTGCCGTCGTCGTGCAGCGGTCCTTGAAGAGCGCGCAGGCGCGCGCCAGGTGATCGAAGTCGGCCACCACGACGTCTTGCTTGCCGAGCTGCTGCGCTACCAGGCGTGCCAGGCGCGCATCGTCGGCCTGCTTCAGGTGCTGCGCATTGACCCAGGAAAGCTTGGCCGGGTCCCACTGCGCCGGGCTCTTGGCCAAGTGGCTGCCGTCGAACCACTCGACCATCTGCTCGCGCGTGAACAGCTCGGCGTCGCCATGGCTCCAGCCCAGGCGTGCGAGGTAGTTCAACATCGCCTCGGGCAGATAACCGGCCTCCTCGTAGGCGGTGACGCTGACCGCGCCCCGGCGCTTGGACAGCTTCTGCCCGTCGTCGCCGAGGATGATCGGGCAATGGCCGTAACGCGGCAGCGGCGCGCCAAGGGCCGCGAAGAGGTTGATCTGCCAGGGCGTGTTGTTAATGTGTTCGTCGCCGCGAAAGACATGCGTGATCGCCATGTCCCAGTCGTCGACGACGACCGCGAAGTTGTAGGTCGGCACCCCGTCGGGGCGGACGATGATGAGGTCGTCGATCTCGGCATTGGAGATCGCGATCGGGCCCTTCACCAGATCGTTCCATTCCACTTCGCCCGTCTGCGGGTTCGAGAAGCGGATCACCGACGCGGCCCCTTGTGGCACTGGCGGCAGCGCCTTGCCCGGCGCCGGGCGCCAGCGGCCGTCGTAATGCGTCTTCTCGCCGCGTGCGCGCTGCGCCTCGCGCATCGCGTCGAGCTCGTCCGGCGTGCAGTAACAGCGGTAGGCATGGCCGGCAGCGATGAGGCTCTCGGCGACCTCGCGGTAACGCTCGAGCCGCCGCATCTGGTAGATCGGGCCTTCGTCGTGATCCAGCCCCAGCCAGCGCATCGCGGCCAGAATCTGGTCCACCGCTCCTTGCGTCGAGCGTGCGACATCGGTGTCCTCGATGCGCAGCACGAACTGCCCACCGTGGTGGCGCGCATAGGCCCAGGAATACAGCGCCGTGCGTGCCGTACCCAGGTGCAGGAAACCCGTCGGCGACGGGGCGATGCGCGTGCGGACCGTCATGCCCCGTCTAGCCCACGCAGCAGGTCGGCCTTGAGATCGTCGACATCCTCCAGCCCGACGCTCAGCCGGACCATGCCCTGCACGATGCCGGCGGCCAGGCGCTGCGGCTCGGTCAGGCGGCCGTGCGTCGTGCTCGACGGGTGCGTGATGGTCGTCTTGGTGTCGCCCAGGTTGGCGGTGATCGAGCAGATGCGCGCAGCGTCGATGACGCCGAACGCGGCTTCGCGCCCGCCGCGCACGACGAACGACACCACCGCGCCGCCCTGCCCCGACTGCTGCTGCATCGCCAGCGCATGCTGCGGATGCGACTCGAGGCTCGGGTGATACACCCGCTCGACCTGGGGCTGCGCCTCCAGCCAGCGCGCGATGTCGAGTGCGCGCGCGCTTTGCTCGCGCACCCGCAGCGACAGGGTCTCCAGCCCCTTCAGCACCACCCAGGCGTTGAAGGGCGACAGGCTCATGCCGGCCGAACGCATCACCGGTGTCAGCTTCTCGTCGATCAATTCATGCGTGCCGCACAACGCACCCGCGATCACACGGCCCTGGCCGTCGAGGAACTTGGTGCCCGAGTGCATCACGACATCGGCCCCGAGCGCGATCGGCCGCTGCAGGGCCGGCGAGCAGAAGCAGTTGTCCACACACAGCAGGGCGCCGGCGGCCCGCGCGATCCCGCCCAGCGCCGCGATGTCGCAGATCTCGGTGAGCGGGTTGGTCGGCGTTTCGGCGAACAACAGCTTGGTGTTCGGCTGCACAGCGGCCCGCCAGGCGTCGACATCGGACTGGGCGACGAAGGTGGTCTGGACGCCGAACTTCGCAAAGTCCTGCAGCAGCCTGATCGTCGAGCCGAACACCGACTGCGAGCAGACCACATGGTCGCCACTCTTCAGCGTACCCAGCAACAGCAACAGGATCGCCGCCATGCCGCTGGCGGTGCCGATCGCCGTTTCGCTGCCCTCCAAGGCCGCGAGCCGGCGCTCCATCATCGTCACGGTCGGGTTGGAGAAGCGGCTGTAGACGAAGGCCTCCTCCTCGTTCGCGAAACGTGCCGCGGCGGTGGCGGCGTCCGGGTGCACGAAGCTGCTGGTCAGGAACAGCGCCTCGGAGTTCTCGCCCCAAGCCGACGGCGGTAGGCCCTCGCGCACCGCGAGCGTGTCCAGCCGCGCATCCGCGGGCAGCGCCACACGCGGCAGGCGTTTGTCGCCAACCATCAGGACTGCTCCGCGCTTTGCAGCGCCAGACGGCTGCGGCCTTGTTCGTCGTCCTCGTCGAACTGCAGCGCGCGCTGCGCGCGCAGGGCGTCGATGCCGGCCGCCGTCACGTCACCGGTGATGTAGTGGCCGTCGAAACACGAGGCCTCGAAACCTTGCAGCTTCGGGTTCAGCGCGCCGACGACCCGCTTCATCGCGTCGACGTCCTGGTAGATCAGCGCGTCGGCGCCGATGTAGGCGCGAATCTCCTCCACGCTGCGGCCATGTGCGATCAGTTCTTCCTGCGTCGGCATGTCGATGCCATAGACATTGGGAAAGCGCACCGGCGGCGCGGCCGACGCAAGGAACACCTTGCGCGCGCCGGCCTCGCGCGCCATCTGCACGATCTCCTTGCTGGTGGTGCCGCGCACGATCGAGTCGTCGACCAACAGCACGTTGCGGCCCTTGAACTCGGTCACGATCGCATTCAGCTTCTGGCGCACGCTCTTCTTGCGCATCGCCTGCCCCGGCATGATGAAGGTGCGCCCGACGTAGCGATTCTTGACGAAACCTTCGCGGTAAGGCTTGCCGATCTTCTGCGCCAGCTGCATCGCACTCGGCCGGCTCGACTCCGGCACCGGGATGACAACGTCGATCTCGCTCGGCGGCATGGTCGAGATGACCCGCTGCGCCAGCGTCTCGCCCAGGTTCAACCGCGCCTGGTAGACGCTGATGCCGTCCATCACGGAGTCCGGTCGCGCCAGGTAGACGAACTCGAACATGCAGGGGTTGTGCGTCGGCGCAAGGGCGCATTGCTGCGCATGCAGGCGGCCTTGGATGTCGATGAACACCGCCTCGCCGGCTGCGACGTCGCGCTTGAGCGTGTGGCCGGTGCCTTCGAGCGCGACCGACTCGCTCGCCACCATCGTCTCGCCGTCGGCGCTCTCGCCCAGCACCAGCGGGCGGATGCCGTAGGGGTCGCGGAACGCGAGCAGCCCGTGGCCGGCGATGAGCGCGATCACCGCATACGAGCCCTTGATGCGCCGGTGCACATGACCCACCGCGGCGAACACCGCCGCCGGCGTCAGCGCCGAGTTGCCCGCGGCGACCTGCAGCTCGTGCGCCAGCACGTTGATCAGCACCTCGGTGTCGCTCTCGGTGTTGATGTGGCGGCGGTCGATCTCGAACAGCTCTGCCTTCAAGGCCTGGGCATTCGTCAGGTTGCCGTTGTGCACCAGCACGATGCCGTAAGGCGCGTTGACGTAGAAGGGCTGCGCCTCTTCCTCGCTATAGGCGTTACCCGCCGTCGGGTAACGCACCTGCCCCAGCCCCACCGTGCCCGGCAGCGCGCGCATGTTGCGTGTGCGAAAGACATCGCGCACCATGCCGCGCGCCTTGTGCATGAAACACTTGGTGCCCTGCATCGTGACGATGCCGGCCGCATCCTGGCCGCGGTGCTGCAACAGCAGCAGCGCGTCGTAGATGAGCTGGTTGACCGGGTTGCGGGAGATGACGCCGACGATGCCGCACATGATTTTGAACCTCAGGCCGGCAGATGATGCGCCAGTTCGCGCGGCAACATCGGCTTCAGGCCCTGCAGCAGCGTCGTCAGCCAGGCCGCGCCCTGCGACGCCTGCCAGTCGGCCGACCGCGCGGCCGGGGTCAGGAGCACGACCGTCGCCAGCGCGAGCAGCACGACGGCGCCGCGCAGCAGGCCGAAGGCGGCGCCGAGCGTGCGGTCGACGGCCTTCAGCGGCGTGGCGTGGATCAGCAGCCGCACAAGGCGCGACGCGATCGCCCAGACGATCAAGGTCGCGACGAACAAGAGCGCGAAGGTCGCGCCGTGGTTCAGCGCCGAGCCACTTTCGCCCACGGTGACGTGCGGCGCCACCTGCACCGTGAACAGCTGGGCCACCAGGTAGGCCGCCAGCCAGCCAGCCAGCGACAACACCTCGAACACCGCACCGCGCCCCAGGCCGACAATGACCGACAGCAGCAGCACCGCCAGCAGCGCCCAGTCGACCCAGCCGAGCGCGGGCAGCGTGGTCATAACGACAGCAGCGCCGTTGGCAGGCCGGCGGACTTGATGCGGTCCGCCGCCTTCGCCGCGTCGTCGCGCGACACGAACGGCCCCACCCGCACGCGAATGCGCTTGCCGGCATCGGTATCGACGACCTGGGTGTAGGTCTTCAGGCCCAGCTTCTCGACCTTGGCGCGGGTGTCGCGCGCGGCCGCCGCGTCGGCGAACGCGCCCACTTGAACGACGAAGCGGCCGCTTTCGGCAGGCGCCTTAGCGCTCGCGCCCCCTTCGAGCAGCGCCTTGGCACGCGCGGCCTCGGCCGCGCTGGGTCGATTCGTGGATTCAGCAGCCGCGGCAGGGGCATCGGGCTTGCTCGCAGCGGGTGTGGTCGGCGCCACCTCGCGGCCGGCGTCGGCGACGGTCTCGGTGATCACCTTGGCCGCTGCGGCCGGCGACGCCGCCGGCGCAACCGCCTTGGGCGCCGGCAACGCCAGCGGCGGCACGTTGTCCTTGGGCGGGATGCGGATCGGGATATCCACCGGGATCGGCCGCGGCTGGGTCTCGAACAGCAGCGGGAAGCCGATCAGCCCGACACCGAGCAGCAGCACCGCGCCGATCAAGCGCCGGCGTGCGCGGGTACGTGCTTGCTGCACATCGTCAGCCGCGTCGGCTTGCGTGCCGGTGAGTTTGGAGAACAGGCCCATGTGGAAGGCTTCGGTCAGCGCGCGTGCGGCGCCGCGAGCCGCGGCAAGCCGTCCTTCAGCACGCCGCCCACAGTGAAGAACGAACCGAAGACAACGATTCTATCCGCCGGGTCCGCCGCCTCGACCGCAGCGGCCAGCGCCTGCGACGGCGTCGCGTGGCAACTCGCGTCGGCCTGGCGCTCGGGCGGCAGCCGGGCCTGCAGGTTCGCCGCGCGCGCCGCGCGTGGCGTCGGCAGATCGGCCAGGAACCAGCGGTCGACCAGCGGATGCAGCCGCGCGACGATCCCATCCAGGTCCTTGTCCTGCATGGCGCCGAACACCGCGAAGGTGCGCGGATAGAAACCCATCTGGTCCAGGTTGACCGCCAGCCCGCCCGCGGCCTGCGTGTTGTGCGCCACGTCGAGCACCAGCGCCGGCTGGCCGGGCACGATCTGAAAGCGCCCCGCCAGCTCGACCCGCGCCAACCCCTGGCGCACCGCCTGCGCGTTGATCGGCAGCCGCTCGTGCAGCGCCTCCAGCGCCGCCAGTGCCGCCGACGCATTGAGCAACTGGTTCGCGCCACGCAGCGCCGGATAGGCGAGCGCCGGATAGTGTTTGTGCCGGCCGCGCCAACGCCATTGCTGGCGGTCGCCGTCGTAGCCGAAGTCACGCCCGGCGAGCCGCAGGTCGGCGCCGATTGCGGCCGCATGGTCGAGCACGCTGCGCGGCGGCTGCGGGTCGCCGACGATTGCCGGTTTGCCCGCGCGCATGATGTGCGCCTTCTCGCGCCCGATGCTCTCGCGGTCGGGCCCGAGGTAGTCGACGTGGTCGAGCGCGATGCTGGTCAGCACCGCGCAATCCGCATCGACGACATTTACCGCGTCCAGCCTGCCGCCGAGGCCGACTTCCAGGATCACCAGGTCCAGCGGCTCGTGCGCGCAGCGGCGCAGGATGGCGAGGAAAGTGAACTCGAAGTAGGTCAGCGTGATGTCGCCACGCGCCGCCTCGACGGCGGCGAAGTGTTCGAGCAGCGAATCCCCATCGGCCATCACGCCGTTGATGCGGCAGCGCTCCTCGAAGTGCACCAAGTGCGGCTTGATGTACAGGCCGACGCGCCAGCCGGCGGCGAGCGCGATGCTTTCGATCAGCGCGCAGGTCGAGCCCTTGCCGTTGGTGCCGGCGACGGTGATCACCGGCGCGGTCAGCTTCAGATCGAGCCGGTGGTAGACCGCACGCACCCGCTCCAGCGTCATGTCGACGCCGACGGGATGCAGCCGCTCGCAATGCGCGAGCCAGTCGTCGAGGGTCTTTTTCAGCTCAGGCCACCGCGTCCGCGCTCTGCCTGAGCAGCAGCGCGAGCGTGCGCGCGATCACCGGGCGCAGCTGGCGGCGGTCGACGATCATGTCGAGCGCGCCTTTCTGCAGCAGGAACTCGCTGCGCTGGAAGCCTTCGGGCAGCTTCTCGCGCACCGTGTTCTCGATCACGCGCGGGCCGGCGAAGCCGATCAGCGCCTTCGGCTCGCCGATCACGACATCGCCGACGAAGGCGAAGCTCGCCGACACGCCGCCCATCGTCGGGTCGGTCAGCACGCTGATGTAGGGCAGCTTGGCTTTCGCCAGCCGCGTCAGCGCGGCGTTGGTCTTGGCCATCTGCATCAGGCTGAGCAAGCCCTCCTGCATGCGCGCGCCGCCGGTGGCGGTGAAGCAGATGAACGGCACTTTCTGCTCGATCGCCGCCTCGACGCCACGCACGAAACGCTCGCCGACCACCGAACCCATCGAGCCGCCCATGAAGTCGAACTCGAAGCAGGCCGCGATCAGCGGCACGCTCATCACCGCACCGCCCTGCACCACCAACGCGTCGGTCTCGCCGGTCGTTTCCAGCGCGTCCTTCAGGCGCTCGGGGTATTTCTTGTTGTCGCGGAACTTCAGTGCATCGACCGGCACCACCTCCTGCCCGATCTCCCAGCGTCCTTCGGGGTCGAGGAAGGCGTCCAGCCGCGCGCGGGCGCCGATGCGGTGGTGGTGGTCGCACTTCGGGCAGACGTTCAGGTTCTGCTCGAGGTCGGCGTTGTAGAGCACGGTGACGCAGGACGGGCACTTGATCCACACACCCTCCGGCACCGTGCGGCGCTCGGCCGGGTCGGTGGGTTGGATCTTGGGCGGCAGCAGCTTGTCGAGCCAACTCATCGTCGAGGCACTCCTTGATCCAGGGCGGCGCGGATGTCGGCGATGAACGCCGCCGCGGCGCGGGCCACATTGTCGCGCGGTTCGCCCGCCAGCTGGCTCACCAGCGCGGCGCCGATCACCACCGCGTCGGCGACTTGCGCCACCGCACGCGCCGTCGCGCCGTCGCGGATGCCGAAACCGACACCGACCGGCACGCTGACCTGCGCCCTGATGCGCGGTACGGCCTGCGCTACCGCCGCCGTGTCGAGATGCCCGGCGCCCGTGACGCCGCGCAGCGACACGTAATAGACGAAGCCGCTCGCGATGCGCCCAACGGCGCGGATGCGTTCGTCGGTCGAGGTCGGCGCGAGCAGGAAGATCGCGTCCAGGCCTGCCGTGCGCAATTGCGCCGCGAAAGCTGCACACTCCTCGGGCGGGTAGTCGACCACCAGCACGCCATCGACGCCGCTGGCTTTCGCGTCGGCGACGAAGGCGTCGATGCCGTAACGCTCGATCGGGTTCGCGTAGCCCATCAGCACGACCGGCGTGGCGTCGTCGTCCGTGCGGAAGTCGCGCACCGCGGCGAGCACGGACTTCAGCGTGATGCCACGCGCGAGCGCCCGTTCGCCCGCCTGCTGGATCACCGGGCCGTCGGCCATCGGGTCGGAAAACGGCACGCCGAGTTCGATCACGTCGGCGCCGGCGCGCGCCATCGCGTGCATGACCTCGGCTGTGGCGTCGGCATACGGGTCGCCGGTCGTGATGTAGGGGATCAGCGCCTTGCGGCCTTGGGCGCGCAGGCGGTCGAAGGCGCCCGCGATGCGGCTCATCGCTTCACCCCTTGCCCGGTGCAGGACGGCCGGCAATAGAACTCGGCGCCCGACAGATCGGCGACGGTGCCGATGTCCTTGTCGCCGCGGCCGCTCAGGTTCACGAGCAGATGCTGGTCGGGCCGCATCGTCGCCGCGAGTTTGATCGCCTGCGCCACCGCATGGCTGGACTCGAGTGCCGGGATGATGCCCTCGGTGCGGCACAAGCGGTGGAAGGCGGCGAGCGCCTCGTCGTCGGTGATGCCGACGTATTCAGCGCGGCCGATGTCCTTCAGCCACGCATGTTCGGGGCCGACGCCGGGGTAGTCGAGCCCGGCCGAGATCGAATGCGTGTCGGTGATCTGGCCGTTGGCGTCCTGCAACAGGTAGGTGCGGTTGCCGTGCAGCACGCCGGGCGAGCCGGCGCCCAGGCTGGCGGCGTGTTTGCCGCTCGCCATGCCCTGCCCTGCCGCCTCGACGCCGATCAGCCGCACGGCGTCGTGTTCGATGTAGGGGTAGAAGATGCCCATCGCATTGCTGCCGCCGCCGACACAGGCGATCACCGCGTCGGGCTGGCGGCCGATCGACTCTTGCATCTGCACCATGCACTCGTCGCCGATCACCCGCTGGAAGTCACGCACCATCATCGGATAGGGGTGCGGCCCCGCGACGGTGCCGATGATGTAGAAGGTGTCGTCGACGTTCGTCACCCAGTCGCGCAGCGCTTCGTTGAGCGCGTCCTTCAGCGTCTTCGATCCACTGTCCACCGGGATGACCTTGGCGCCGAGCAGGTGCATGCGGTAGACGTTCGGCGACTGGCGCTTCACGTCTTCGCTGCCCATGTACACCACGCAGTTCATGCCGTAACGCGCCGCCACCGTCGCGGTGGCGACACCATGCTGGCCGGCGCCCGTCTCGGCGATCACGCGCGGCTTGCCCATGCGCTTGGCCAGCAGCGCCTGGCCGATGGTGTTGTTGACCTTGTGCGCGCCGGTGTGGTTGAGGTCTTCGCGCTTGAGGTGGATTTGCGCGCCGCCGACTTCGCGGCTCAGGCGGGCCGCGTGATACACCGGCGACGGCCGGCCGACGAAGTGTTTCAGTTCACGTCTGAACTCGGCGACGAACTCGTCGTCGACGCGGTAGCGCGCGTAGGCGGCTTTCAGTTCATCGAGCGCATGGACCAGCGTTTCGGCGACGAAGCGGCCGCCGTAGGGGCCGAAGTGCCCGCGCTCGTCGGGCTGTTGGTAGTTCATGGGAAGAATTCTTTCGAGGGGGCTAGACACCGGCATCGGCGATGCGCGCATCGGCCTCTTGCACGGCGTCGCAGAACCGGCGCATCAGCGCGGCATCCTTGATGCCCTGGGCGCCCTCCACGCCGGAACTTACGTCAACGGCCCAGGGCCGCAGCGCCAGTACCCCATCGGTCACGTTTGCAGGACTCAACCCACCAGACAAAACGACCGGAGCGGGCACGTCCTTGGGGATGAGCGACCAATCGAAGACCTTTCCACTGCCGCCATAAGCCCGGGTATCCGCGTCGAGCAACAAGGCACGCGCATTCGGCCAGCGGCGTGCCCAGTCTAACAAATCGACCCCCGTGGCCATGCGCACGGCACGCAGGTAAGGCCGGCCCGCGGCGTCGCATTGCGCTCGCGTTTCGTCGCCGTGGAACTGCAGCAACGCGTGCGGGATCGCGGCCACCGCTTCGCGGATCAGCACCGGCTCGGCGTTCACGAACAGGCACACCGGCGTCACGAAAGCCGGCAGCCGAGCGGCCAGGGCGGCCGCACGCCCGACGCTCAGCGCGCGTGGGCTCTTGCTCCACAAATTGAAGCCGAGCGCGTCCACACCGGCGGCGACCGCGGCATCCACATCGGCCTCGCGCGTCAGGCCGCAGATCTTGATGCGGGTGCGGCTCACGGCCTGCCCTTGCGACCACCGTCAAGGCAGCCAGTCGATCGCGGCGTTGGTCTCGGGCAATGCATGCACCGCATCGTAGTACGGGCCGATGAAATACAGCCCATCGGCGGCGAAGGTCGGCGCCGCGGCGGCGCGGCTGCGTGCGGCCAGCACCTCGGCCACCCAGTCCGCAGACCGCAGGCCCTGGCCGACCATGACCAGGCAGCCCATGATGTTGCGCAGCATGTGGTGCAGGAAGGCGTTGGCATCGAAGTGAAATCGCCAGTAGGCGCCGCGGCGCGTGATCGTGATTTCGCGCAGCGTCTTCACGGGCGTCGGCGACTGGCAATCGGCCGCACGCAAGCTGGAGAAGTCGTGTTCGCCGATCAGGCACTGCGCGCCTGCACGCATCGCATCGCCGTCAAGCGGGCGGAAGACCCAGCCGACCAGGCCGGCTTCCAACGCCGGGCGCACCGGCGATTCGAGCAGCACATAAACATAGCGCCGCCCCTGCGCGCTGTTGCGTGCATGAAAGCCGATGTTGACCGCGCGACACCACTGCACCGCGATGTCCGCCGGCAGGTAGCGGTTCGTACCGCGCACCCAAGCGTGGCGTTCACGCTCGACCGGTGGGTCGATGTGCACCACCTGGTTGATCGCATGCACACCGGCGTCGGTGCGGCCGGCGCACACCGTGCGCAGCGGCTGGTCCGCAAACGCCGTCAGCGCGGCTTCGAGCCGGTCCTGCACCGTGGCGCCGCCGGGCTGGCTCTGCCAGCCCTGGTAAGCCCCGCCGCGGTAGCTGACGCCGAGCGCGAGGCGATGAACACTGCCGGGTGCCCCCTCGGGGGGCGGCGCCGAGGCGTTGTCGGCCTCGGCGCGGGGGCTCCATTCAGGCAAGGCTGTCCAACAGCCCCTGCGCCTTGGCGCGCAGCGGGCCGTCGCCGGCCTGTGCGACCACCTCCTCGAGCAGGTCGCGCGCACCTTCGGCGTCGCCGATCTGGCGGAATTCCTCCGCCAACTCGAGCTTGCGCAGCAGCGCGTCCTCGCCGCCCAGGCCGCCGAAGTTGGTGCTGAACGGCACCGGCGCGCTCACCGGGGGCTGGGCCGCGGCCAGCGGCGCGGGTGCGGAGACCACACGCGGCGGGTCGAGGTCGAGCGACAGGCTGCCGACATCGAAGCTGGCGCCGGGTACCGACGGAACCTGGAAACCGGCGCCGGGCGCCGACGCCGGGGGCGGCAGGTCGCCCTCGATGCTCGGCAAGGTCAGGTCGAGACCGCCGTCGAAGGGCTGCGTGCGCTCCGGCGGGCTCGGCGGTGGCAGGTCACCCGCGACCGGCACGTTCAGGTCCAGGTCGACGTCGACTGGGTGGTCGGGCAGCGTTTCCGGCGCGTCCATCGCGGCGTAGGCCGACGGCGAAGGCAACACCGACTGCGGCATCGTGCTCGCGCCCAGGGGCTCCGTCATCGGCACACCGGCCAACGCGCCGCTCGGCCGCCCGCCCGCCCTGTACAGCGGGTTGTCGGCGTCGATCTGCCGCCCCTGCTCCTGCGCCTTGGCCCAGTCCTCGCCCTCGCCCTTGGTCAGCGCGTACAGCTGGGTCGCGAGCAGCTCGAAGCCCTTGGTGTCGCGGCGTTTGGCGTAGACCTCGAGCAGCTTGCCGCGGATCGCCAGACGGTCCGGGGTGCTGCGCATCGCTTCCTTGAGGATCTCCTCGGCCTGCAGGTCGCGGCCGTAGGCGAGATAGACATCCGCCTCGGCCACCGGGTCGACATCGCCGATGGCGTCCAGCTGCGACAGCGAATAACTCATCGACGACGACATGCCGGTGGCGTCGCGGGTGTCGATGCGCTGGCCGCCGCTGGCGCCGAAGAACGAATCGGGTTGCAGACGGCTTTCCAGGAACGAGGTCTCGCCGGAGTCGCTGCCCTTGCGGCTGCGTGCGCGGTAGAAACCCAGACCCGCCAGCCCCGCCAGCAGCAGGCCGACGATCGGCAGCACGAGCGGGTTGTCGAGCAGCGAATCGAGCCAGCCCTGTTGCTCGCCGGCCGCCACCCCGGGCGACGGCGTCGCCGTCGGCGCGGCAGCCACGGCCGGCGCGGCGGGCGCCACCACGCTGGCAGCTGGCGCTGCCGCGGGCGGCGGCGCAACCACCACCGGCGCGGTGACACCGGGCAGCGCGGGCGCGGACGCCGGCGCGGGCGGGGTCGCAACCCCTGGGGCCGACGCACCCGCCGCGAGTTGCTTCAACTCCTCGACATTGCGCGCCAGCTCGGCCACCCGGGTCGACGCATCACGTTGCTGCGTGTCCTTGGAGACCGACGCTTCGGCCGCCGACGCGCTGCGCAGCGCGCCCTGCGTGAGCGTCAGCTTGTCCGGCGCAGCGGCGGCGGCCTGCTTGCGGTCGTCCACCTGCGCCTGCACCTGTCCCGTGGCGGTGCGGGCCGGCTCGTCGGCCTTGACCGGCGGTGCGGCGGTTGCCAGCCGGCGACGGTAGGAACTGAAGTCGCTGCTCTGCGCCCGGATGACCTGGCGCGCCTCGGCCGGCGGCACGCCTTGGGCGTCACCGGCACTCGGCACCTGCAACACGGCACCGGCGCGCAGCCGGTTCATGTTGTCGTTCATGAACGCCTGCGGGTTGCTGCGGAACAGCGCCACCAGCATCTGGTCCAGCGACACCCCCGGGCGTTGGGTGTGGCCGGCGATGCGGGTCAGGGTGTCGCCGCGCCGAACCTCGTAGCTGTCGACCTGCGACGCCGTGGGACGCGGCGCGGCGGCGGGCGCCCGGGTGACGGCCGGGCGTGTTTCGGGCGCCGGCGCGGGCGCCCGCGGCTCGGCCGCCACAGGCGGCGCGGCGGGGCGCGGCGCCGGCGGCGCGGCGGCGATCAAGGGCGCCACCGGGGCGGGCGCCGGTGCCGGCGCGCGAGCCATCGCCGGCGGGTCGAACAGCAGCGTGTATTCGCGCACCAAGCGCCCGGAGGCCCAGTTCAGCTCCAGGATCACGTCGACGAAGGGCTCCAGCACCACCCGGTCGCTGACCAACCGCAGATAGGGCCTGCCGTCGGCGCGGCGCGCCAGCGTGACCTGGGTGCCGGGCAGGACGGCGTTGTAGTCGATCCCGGCCGTGCGGTACGCGTCGCTCGGCGCCACCCGCACGCGCAGCGAACCGGCCTCGTCAGACGTGAGGCTCGTGACATCGATCTCTGCCCGCAGCGGCTCGCCGAGCGCAGATTGCACCGCCAAGCGCCCGAGGCCGAGGGCCCAGGTGGAGGAGCCGGCACACAAGGCCGCCGCGGCGACGGCGGAGAGTGCAAAACGCCCAACGTTGGTCGACGAGCTCATCTTCAGGTCACTCCCGTCCCGCCGACGGTCAAGTGGCGGAAATTGAAACAGTATCAAGCATATACGCCGACAAGCTCATGCGAAGTCTGGCCTGCGGCGGAATCCGATCGTCTGCCTGTTGCCCACAGGCAACGACGGCGTCAAGCCTCGAGCAGGATGCGCAGCATGCGCCGCAAGGGTTCGGCCGCGCCCCAGAGCAGCTGGTCGCCGATCGTGAACGCGCCCAAGTAGTGGTCGCCCAGCGCCAGCTTGCGCAGCCGCCCGACCGCGATGTCCATCGTGCCGGTCACGGCGACCGGCGTCAGGCCGCGGACACTGGCTTCGCGTGTGTTCTCGACGTAACGCAGCCATGGGTTGTGATTGCGGATCAATTGTTCGATATCGGCCAAAGGCAGGTCGCGCTTGAGCTTGATCGTGAGTGACTGACTGTGACAGCGCATCGCGCCGACGCGAACGCAGATCGAGTCGATCGGCACCGGGGGCGTGTTGAACCCCGGCCCGCGGCCGAGGATCTTGTTGGTCTCGGCGCCGCCCTTCCACTCTTCCAGGCTGGTGCCGTCGCCGCGGTCGGCATCGATCCACGGGATCAGGCTGCCGGCCAGCGGGACGCCGAAGTTCTCGCTTTCCGCGCCCGACAAGCCACGCTGGGCGGCCGCCACCTGGCGGTCGATCTCCAGGATCGCGCTCTTCGGGTCGTCGAGCAGCGGCCGCACTGCGGCGTTGAGCGTTCCCATCTGCGTCAGCAATTCGCGCATGTGCTGCGCGCCGCCGCCGGACGCGGCCTGGTAGGTCGTCGCCGTCATCCACTCGACCAGGTCGGCCTTGAACAGTGCGCCGACACCCATCAGCATGCAGCTCACGGTGCAGTTGCCGCCGATGTAGTCCTTGACACCGTTGGCGAGCGCGTCCTTGATCACCGGCCGGTTGACCGGGTCGAGGATGATGACCGCGTCGTCATTCATGCGCAACGGCTTCGCGGCGTCGATCCAGTAGCCCTTCCAGCCCGCGGCGCGAAGCTGCGGATAGACGGCCTTGGTGTATTCGCCGCCCTGCGCGGTGATGACGATGTCGCAACGCTTGAGCGCCGCGATGTCGTTCGCGTCGAACAGCCTGGTTTCGTTTTTCGCCAGCCCGGCCGGGGCCGCGCCGCCGGCGTTGGAGGTGGAAAAGAACATCGGCTCGATGAGCGCGAAGTCGCCTTCGGCCTGCATGCGCTGCATCAACACCGAGCCGACCATGCCGCGCCAGCCGACCAGACCTACGAGTGCCATCTTCGTCTTCCTTGCTTGCGGACCCCCGTCTCGCTCCGGCTCGTATCGCCGGGTCCGAAAGGGGCGAGACGAACCGAGAGCGTCAGCTCTTGGTGGTAATGGTTTTGCCGGCGAATTTGCCAACGACGGCAGCAACGACCGCGTCACCCATCTCGCGTGTGCCGACCTTGCGTGTGCCTTCGCTCGCGATGTCCGGCGTGCGCAGCCCCGCGGCCAGCACCTGTTCCACCGCCGACTGAATGCGGTCGGCGGCCTCGGTTTGTTGGAGCGTGTAGCGAAGCATCATGGCGGCGGACAAGATTGTAGCCAGCGGATTGGCGACCCCCTGGCCCGCGATGTCGGGCGCGCTGCCGTGGCTGGGTTCGTACAGGCCCTTGTTGTCGGCGTCCAGCGACGCCGACGGCAGCATGCCGATCGAGCCGGTCAACATCGCCGCCTCGTCGGACAGGATGTCGCCGAACAGGTTGCCTGTGACCACGACATCGAACTGCTTCGGCGCCTTGACGAGTTGCATCGCGGCGTTGTCGACATACATGTGGTCGAGCGTCACGTCCGGGTACTCGGCATGCACCTCGGTCACCACGTCCCTCCAGAACTGGAAGGTTTCGAGCACGTTGGCCTTGTCGACGCTGGTCACGCGCTTGCTGCGTTGCCGCGCGGCCTGAAAAGCCACATGGGCGATGCGTTCGATCTCGGGGCGCGAGTACCGCATCGTGTCGAAGGCTTCTTCGGCGCCGGGAAAGTGGCCGTCCACCGCGGTGCGCCGCCCACGCGGCTGGCCGAAGTAGATGTCGCCGGTCAGCTCGCGGATGATCAGGATGTCCAGCCCCGCGACCAGCTCGGGCTTCAACGACGACGCATGCGTGAGCTGCTCGTAGCAGATGGCTGGGCGCAGGTTGGCGAACAGGCCCAGGTGCTTGCGCAGCCCGAGGATGGCCTGCTCAGGCCGCAGCGAGCGCTCCAGCTTGTCGTACTTCCAGTCGCCGACGGCGCCGAACAGCACCGCGTCGGCGCCCTGTGCGAGCTTGAGCGTCGCGTCGGGCAGCGGGTGGCCGTGCGCCTCGTAGGCCGCGCCGCCGACCGGCGCCGTTTCCAGTTCGAGCGGCAGTTCGAGCGCCTTCAAGACCTTGACCGCCTCGGCGACGATCTCCGTGCCGATGCCGTCGCCCGGCAGCACCGCGACCTTCATCGTCATGGCCGGCCCTCCAGCCAGGGCTTGGCCGCCAGGCGCTCGGCCTCGAAGGCGCCGATCTTGTCGGCGTGGCGCAAAGTCAGGCCGATGTCGTCCCAGCCGTTCACCAGGCACTGCTTGCGGAAGGGCTCGACGTCGAAGGCCAGTTCGCTGCCGTCCGGTTTGACGACCACCTGGCGCGGCAGATCGATCGTCAGCGTGTAGCCGGGGAAGGCCGCGACCTCGTCGAACAACTGGCTCACCTGCGACGCGGCAAGCACGATCGGCAGCAGGCCGTTTTTGTAGCAGTTGTTGTTGAAGATGTCGGCATAACTCGGCCCGACGAGCGCGCGAAAGCCGTACTGCTCCAGCGCCCACGGGGCGTGTTCGCGGCTCGAGCCGCAGCCGAAGTTCTCGCGCACGAGCAGGATCGACGCGTTTGCATAACGCGCCTGGTTGAGCACGAAGTCCGGGTTCGGCTTGCGCGCCTCAGCGTCCTGGCCCGGCTCGCCTTTGTCCAGATAACGCCAAGCGTCGAACAGGTTGGGGCCGAAACCGGAACGGCGGATCGACTTCAGGAACTGCTTCGGGATGATCGCGTCGGTGTCGACGTTGGCACGATCCAGCGGCGCGACCAGCCCCTTGTGCACGGTGAACGGAGTCACAGGCGCCTCACGTCGACGAAGTGGCCTTCGATCGCCGCCGCAGCCGCCATCGCCGGGCTCACCAAGTGGGTACGGCCGCCGGCACCCTGGCGACCTTCGAAATTGCGGTTGCTGGTGGAGGCGCAACGTTCGCCGGGCTCGAGCCGGTCGGCGTTCATCGCCAGGCACATGCTGCAACCCGGCTCGCGCCACTCGAAGCCGGCGGCCTTGAACACCTCGTGCAGCCCTTCGCGTTCGGCCTGCGCCTTCACCAGCCCGGAGCCGGGCACGACCATGGCGAGCTTGACGTTGCCCGCCACGCGCCGGCCCAGGCGCTTGACGATGGCGGCCGCTTCGCGCAGGTCCTCGATGCGGCTGTTGGTGCACGAGCCGATGAACACCTTGTCGATGCGGATGTCGTCGATGCGCTTGTTCGGCTCCAGCCCCATGTAGCCGAGCGCACGCTCGATCGCGTCGCGCTTGGTGGCGTCCTTCTCGCGCTCGGGGTCGGGCACACGGCCTTCGATCGAGACCACCATCTCCGGCGATGTGCCCCAGGTCACCTGCGGCACGAGTTGCGTCGCGTCGATCTCGACCACACGGTCGAAGTGCGCGCCGTCGTCGCTCTTCAGCGTGCGCCAGTAAGCGGCAGCCCGCTCGAACTCTTGCTCCTTCGGCGCAAACGGCCGGCCGCGCACATAGTCGATCGTCTTCTCGTCGACCGCCACCAACCCGGCGCGTGCGCCGGCCTCGATCGCCATGTTGCACACCGTCATGCGGCCTTCCATGCTCAAGCCGCGGATCGTCGAGCCGCCGAACTCGATCGTGCACCCGGTGCCGCCGGCGGTGCCGATCCGGCCGATGATCGCGAGCACGATGTCCTTGGCGGTGCAGCCGCGCGGCAGGGCGCCCTCCACCTTGACGAGCAGGTTCTTCGCCTTGCGCGCCAGCAGCGTCTGCGTCGCCAGCACATGTTCCACCTCGCTCGTGCCGATGCCGTGGGCGAGCGCGCCGAACGCGCCGTGCGTGCTGGTGTGGCTGTCGCCGCAGACCACCGTCATGCCCGGCAGCGTCGCGCCCTGCTCAGGCCCGATCACGTGCACGATGCCCTGGCGCTTGTCGAGAAAGGGGAAGTAGGCCGCGGCACCAAAAGCCAAGATGTTCGCGTCCAGCGTCACGACCTGCTGCTTGCTGGTGGCGTCGGTGATGCCGTCGTAGCCGCGCTCCCAGTGCTCGGTCGGCGTGTTGTGATCGGCGGTGGCGACGATCGAACTCGTGCGCCACGGCTTGCGGCCGGCCAGGCGCAGCCCTTCGAAGGCCTGCGGGCTGGTGACCTCGTGCACCAGGTGGCGGTCGATGTACAGGATCGTCGTGCCGTCGCCTTCGGTGTGGACGGCGTGTTCGTCCCACAACTTGTCGTAAAGGGTGCTTGCGTGTCTCATGCTGGCGCGATTGTCCCGCAAGCTCGCGTTCACTGCAGTTCGATCCCCGCGCTCTTCACCAGCTTCGCGTATTTGTCCTTCTCGGTGCGGAAATACGTTTGAGCGAACTCGGTGGTGCTGACCGCGATGGTGTTGCCTTGTTTGTCCATCGCCTCGCGCACGGCGGGGTCGGCGAACGCCGCCGTCACGGCGTCGTGCACACGCTTGACGTCGGCCGCGGCCATGCCCTTGGGGCCGATGACGGCAAACCAGGCATCGACCACGTAGTTCGGCGCTCCCTGTTCGGCGATGGTCGGGATGTCCGGCGCGGCCGCCGTGCGCTTGGCGCCGCCGACGCCGATGGCGCGCAAGGCGCCGCTCTTGATGTGCTGCTGCACGCTCGGTAACGCCAGCGTGCCGAAGTCGATCTGGCCACCGATCAGGTCGGTGACGAAGGGGCCGACGCCTTTGTACGGAATGTGGCGCGCCTTGGCACCGACCTCCCCGACATACTGCTCGCCCGTCAAGTGCAGGATGGTGCCGTTGCCGCCCGAGCCGTAGGTGTAGTGGTCGGGCTTGCTCTTGAGTAGCGCAGCGAACTCCTTGTGGTCCTTCGCGGGCACCTTCGCCGGGTTGACGACCAGCACGATCGGCGTCGCGCCGACGATCGCGATCGGCGTGAACTCGCCCGGCATGTCGAAAGGGACGGTCTTGTAGACGCTGGGCAGGATGACGACGTTGTTCGACACCACGCTCAACGTGAAGCCGTCGGGCGCCGACTTGGCCAGCGCCTGCAGGCCGACGATGCCGCCCGCCCCGGGCTGGTTGTCGACCACGATCGGGTGGCCGAGCGCCTTGGCCAGCGCCGGCTGCGCGGCGCGTGTGATGGCATCGACACCCGAGCCGGTGGCGTTGGGCAGGATGAAGCGGATCGGCTTGTCGCTCTGCGCCTGCGCAGCCGCAGAGGCGACGGTGAATGCGGCAACGGCTAGCAGCAGCATGCGGCGGGTGGGCTGGATCATGTCGTCTCCTGGGGGTTAAGCCACTGCGCGCTGCGCGACCAGCGCGTCGATCTCGGCGCGTTCGAACCCGATCGCGCGCAACACCTCGTGCGTGTGCTCGCCGCGCTTCGGTGGGTTCAACTTCACGCCCGGGCGCACACCACCGAGCGTAAACGGGAACAGCGCCGTCTTCACCGTCTGACCGGCACGCGCGCCGTCGGTGAGCGTGATGTCGGCCAGCCCGCCGGTGGCGAGCAGGTGCGGGTCGTCGAGCAGTTCTTCGGGCTTCTTGATGGGCGCAAACGGCAGGCCCGCGTCTTCCATCGCGCGCGAGATCTCGGCCGCAGAGCGGGTCGCGAGCCGGGCGCGCAGCGTGGCGAGCAACTCGTCGCGCAGCCGCACACGGTCGTTGTTGAGCGCAAAACGCGGCTCGGCCTTCAGGTCGGGCAAGCCGAGCGCGTCGCAGAAGGTCAACCACTGCGCGTCGCTCACCGCCGCCAGAAAAATCTGCTCGCCGTCCTTGACCGTGAACACGTCGTAGATCGCCCACGGGCTGATGCGCACGGGCATCGGCGCCGCCGGCTGGCCGGTGATCGCGAACTGCAGCATGTGCTGGCCGACGAGGAAGATGTTGTTCTCGTACAGCGCCGCCTGCACCTCCATGCCGCGGCCGCTGATGCCGCGCTGGATCAGCGCGCCGAGGATCGCGATGGCGCCGAACATGCCGCCCATGATGTCGTTCACCGACGAGCCCGCGCGCAGCGGGTCGCCCGGGCGGCCGGTCATGTAGGCCAGGCCGCCCATCATCTGCACCACCTCGTCGAGCGCGCTGCGGTGGTCGTAGGGGCCGGGCAGGAAACCCTTCAGGCCGGCGTAGATGAGTCTGGGATTCGTCTTCGCCAGGCTCTCGTAATCGAGGCCGTACTTGACCATCGTGCCCGGCTTGAAGTTCTCCGCCACCACGTCGGCCTGTGCGCAGAGCCGCCGCGCGACCGCGGCGCCTGCGGGCTTGTGCAGGTCGATCTGGACGCTCTTCTTGTTGCGGTTGAACATCGGGAAAAAACCCGCGCCGGCGCCCAGCAGCGTGCGCGTGCGGTCGCCGTCGATCGGCTCGACCTTGACCACCTCGGCACCCAGGTCGGCCAGCACCATGCCGCAGGTCGGCCCCATCACCATGTGGGTGAACTCGACCACCCGCAGCCCGGCCAAAGGCTGGGGTGCTTGCGGGGTCAGGCCGTGCAGCGGTTGTGGCGCGCTCATGCCTGCATTGTCTTCGGCAAGCCCGCGCGCCAGATGGCGCCGTGCAGCGCCTCGCCGTCGAGCCACTGGCCGACCTGGGCGCGCAGTTCCATCAGGCGCGCGAAATCGAGTCCGGTCGGCACGCCCATGCTGGCGAACAGGTAGGCGACATCTTCGGTCGCGACATTGCCGCTCGCGCCCGGTGCATGCGGGCAGCCGCCGATGCCGCCGGTGCAGGCGTCGAAGCGCCGCATGCCGGCCTGCCAGGCGGCGAACACGTTCGCCGAACCGAGGCCGCGGGTGTCGTGGAAGTGGCCGCAAGTGAGCTTGTCGCCGGCGACTTCGAGCGCCTGCTCGAACAGCGTCTTCACCTGCAGCGGGTCCGCATAACCGACCGTATCGGCCAGGCCGATGCGATCGACGCCGAGGTCGCGCACCGCGCGCACCAGGCGCAGCACCTCGGCCGGGTCGACGCGGCCCTGGATCGTGCAGCCGAAGGCGGTCGAGAGGCCGACTTCGATCAGACAGCCCGAGCCCTTCTGGTCGCGCAGATCGACGATGCGGCCCAGGTCCGCCACCACCTCGTCCGGTGTGCGTTTCAGGTTCGCCAGGCTGTGCGCATGGCTGGCCGACAGCGGCAGCAGCATCGCGTGCGCGCCCACCTCGAGCGCCCGTTCGGCGCCCTTCAGGTTGGGCACCAGCACGGACGGCTGCAGCCCCGGCAACGCCTTCGCAAAGGCCACCAGCTCGGCGGTGTCGGCCAGCTGCGGCATGAGCTTGGGCGGCACGAAGGAGCCGACCTCGATCTCTCGCAGGCCCGCGGCGTGTGCGGCGGTGAGCCACGCGAGCTTGTGCGCCGTCGGCAGCACACGCGGCAGGATCTGCAGGCCATCACGCAGGCCCACTTCGCGGATCGTCACGGCGTCTTTCATGGCCGGGATTGAGCCATGCCTTGAGGCATCATAGGGCGGTATTTCGGCACCGTCGGCGTTCCCGATCGGCATGGCACACCCGAGCTTCGATCCCGTCACCCTGCGCCTCTTCATCGCCGTCTGTGAAGAGCGCAACATCGCGCGCGCCGCCGAGCGCGAGGCGATCGTCGCCTCGGCCGTCAGCAAGCGCATCGCGGCCATCGAAGCGCAGATCGGGGCGCCGCTGCTGGTGCGCGGCCGGCGTGGCATCGAACCCACGGCCGCCGGCACCGCGCTGCTGCGCCAGGCGCGCGAAGTGCTCGGCACGATGGCGCGCATGCACGCCGAGCTGAGCGACTTCGCCACCGGCGCGCAGGGCAATGTGCGTGTCGTCGCCGCGCCGTCGGTGCTGGCCGAGCAGCTGGCCGACGACATCGGCGCCTTTCTCCAACAACACCCGAAGGTGCGTGTCAGCCTCGACGAGCGGGTCAGCGCGGAGATCGTTCGCGCAGTGCACGAAGGCACCGCCGAGCTCGGCGTCTTGTGGGACCTGTCGGATCTGAGCGGCCTGGCGCAGCTGCCCTACCGCAGCGACCGCCTCTGCCTGGCAGCACCGCTCGGCCACCCGCTCGCCGCGCGCAAACGCATCGCGTTTGTCGACGCGATTGCGCATGTGACGGTGTCGGTCGCTCCCGGCGGCATGATGGACCGGCTGCTGCAGCGTGAAGCGGCGCGCTTCGGCGCGGCGCTGGTCAACCGCATCCAGGTGTCGAGCATGGACGCCGCGGCGCGCATCGTCGCCGCCGGCCTGGGGCCGGCGATCCTGCCGCGCGAAGCGGTGGCGCAGCACCCGGGCGCCGCCGGCCTGGCGCTGGTGCCGCTCACCGACCCGTGGGCCGAGCGGCGCTTTGTCTGCTGCCTGCGCAACGACGGCACGGTGGCAGCGACGACGAAACTGCTCGCCGAGCACCTGAGCCGCGCGGCCCGCGCCGCCTGACTCAGCCCAGCGCCGCCACGACTTCCGGCGGCGCCTGCACCAGTTCGATCAGCACACCCTCGCCGCCGAATGGGAACGGGTCGTTGCCCTTCGGGTGTACGAAGCAGATGTCGTGGCCGGCGGCGCCGCGGCGGATGCCGCCCGGGGCAAACCGCAGGCCCTGCGCGGTGAGCCACTCCACCGCTGCCGGCAGATGATCGACCCACAGGCCGACATGGTTGAGCGGCGTCGTGTGCACGGCGGGCTTCTTGTCGATGTCCAGCGGCATCATCAGATCCACCTCGACCGCGTGCGCGCCTTGCCCGAGCGCGCAGATGTCCTCATCGACGTTCTCGCGCTCGCTGACGAAGCGGCCTTTCACCTCCAGCCCGAGCAGATCGACCCACAGCCGCTTCAAACGCGCCTTGTCTTCGCCGCCGATGGCGACCTGCTGGATGCCGAGGATGCGAAACGGACGTGTCGTACTCATTCGAACCTCATGATCGCTTGGTCCACCACCAGGCTTTCGCCTCGCGCCGCCAGCACTTCGGCCACCGTGGCGTCCTGCGCGGCGACGAGGATGTTCTCCATCTTCATCGCCTCCACCACCGCGAGCCTCTCGCCGGCGTGCACTCGCTGGCCGGGCGCGACAGCCACGCTGACCAGCAGCCCGGGCATCGGCGACAAGAGGAACTTGCTCGTGTCCGCTGGCGGCTTGTGCGGCATCAGCGCATGCAGCTCGGCCGCGCGTGGGCTCAAGACCATCGCATCGATGCTGGCGCCGTGGTGCGACACCCGCTGCCAGGCGCCGACGCGTTCGATCTGCGCGGTGTAGGGCACGCCGTTGCAGCGGCCGCTGCTGCGGATGTCACGCAGCGACCCCGGGTCCTGGGTCAGCTCGTAACGGCGCTCGCCGACCGTCACCAGCATGCTGCCGTTGGGCGCTGCCACACGCACCGGGCGTTGTGCGTGCCGGCCGTCGGCGGCCTTGACCACCACCGTGTAGGTCTCGCCGATGCGCGCGCCATGACCGGGCAGCTGACCGGAGATGCGCACCGCGCGGTCGCGCAGCCGGCGGTGCACGCCCGCAGCGAGCGCGACCAGGAAGTCCGGGTCTTCGTGCGCCGCGCGGCTCGAGTCGAAGCCGTGCGGGAACTCCTGCGCGATGAAGCCGGTGTCGAAGTCGCCGGCGGCAAAACGCGGCTGCGCGAGCAGCGCGGCCTGGAAGCCGATGTTGCTCGAGATGCCGCGGATCACGAAGTCGTCGAGCGCGGCGCGCATCTTGACGATCGCCTGCGCGCGGTCCTGCGCATGCACGATCAGCTTGGCGATCATCGAGTCGTAGAACATCGGGATCTCGCCGCCCTCAACGACGCCGGTATCGACGCGAACGCCGTCACCTTCAGCGGGGGGCTGGTAGCGCACCAGCCGGCCGATGCTCGGCAGGAATCCACGCGCCGGGTCTTCGGCGTTGATGCGGCATTCGATCGCGCAGCCGTCGCGCTTGACGTCGGCCTGGCTGAACGGCAACGGCTCACCGGCGGCGACGCGGATCATCAGCTCGACCAGATCGAGTCCGGTGATGGCTTCGGTGACCGGGTGCTCGACCTGCAGCCGCGTGTTCATTTCCAGAAAGTAGAAGCGCTGGTCGGCGCCGACGACAAACTCGACCGTGCCGGCGCTCTGGTAGTTGACGGCCTTGGCCAACGCCACCGCCTGCGCGCCCATCGCGGCGCGGGTCGCATCGCTGATGAAGGGCGACGGTGCCTCCTCGATCACCTTCTGGTGCCGACGCTGGATCGAACACTCGCGCTCGTTGAGATAGACCACGTTGCCGTGTGCATCGCCAAGCACCTGGATCTCGATATGCCGCGGCTGCTCGACATACTTCTCGATGAACACACGGTCGTCGCCGAAGCTCGACATCGCCTCGCTGCGGCAGGAGGCAAACCCCTCGCGCGCCTGCGTGTCGTCGTAGGCCACACGCAGACCCTTGCCGCCGCCGCCGGCCGAGGCCTTGATCATCACCGGGTAGCCGATGTCGCGTGCGATCTCGACCGCACGCTCGGCCGACTCGATGGCGTCGTTCCAGCCCGGGATCGTGTTGACCTTCGCCGCCAGGGCCAGCTTCTTGGATGCGATCTTGTCGCCCATCGCGGCGATCGATGCGTGTTTGGGGCCGATGAAGACAAGCCCCTCGTCCTCGACCCGCTTGGCGAAGGCCTCGTTCTCGGAGAGAAAGCCGTAGCCGGGGTGGATGGCCTGCGCGCCGGTCTGCTTGGCAGCGGCGATGATCTTGTCCGCAACGAGGTAGCTCTCGCGGCTCGGCGCAGCGCCGATCGCAACCGCCTCGTCGGCCAGTTCCACATGCAGCGCGTCGCGGTCGGCCTCCGAGTAGACGGCGACGGTCGCGATGCCCATCTTCGTCGCGGTCTTGATGATGCGGCACGCGATCTCGCCGCGGTTGGCGATGAGGATTTTCTTGAACATGCCTACCTACCGAGCGCGACCCCGCGCGGGGATGAATTGAACAAGTGGCGTGCGCGGATCCGGCTTCGCCGGTCCGCAGCGCGAGCCCCCTCGGGGGGCAGCGACGAGAGGAGCGTGGGGGCCAACATCACAGCGGGATGTTGCCGTGCTTGCGCCACGGGTTGTCGAGCTTCTTGTCCTTCAGCATCGCCAGCGAGCGGCAGATGCGCCGGCGTGTTTCGTGCGGCTGGATCACGTCGTCGATGTAGCCGCGCGCGCCGGCGACGAAGGGGTTCGCGAAACGCGCCTTGTATTCGGCCTCCTTGGCCGCGAGCTTGGCGGCGTCGCCCTTGTCCTCGCGGAAGATGATCTCGACCGCGCCCTTGGCCCCCATCACCGCGATCTCGGCATTCGGCCAGGCGAAGTTGACGTCTCCGCGCAGGTGTTTGCTGCTCATCACGTCGTAGGCGCCGCCGTAGGCCTTGCGCGTGATCACCGTCACCTTCGGCACGGTGCACTCGGCATACGCGTAGAGCAGCTTGGCGCCGTGTTTGATGATGCCGCTCCATTCCTGAGACGTGCCCGGCATGAAGCCCGGCACGTCGACGAAGGTGATGACCGGGATGTTGAAGGCGTCGCAGAAGCGCACGAAACGCGCCGCCTTGATGCTGCTCTTGATGTCCAGGCAGCCGGCCAGCACGAGCGGGTTGTTGGCGACGATGCCGACCGTCGAGCCTTCCATGCGGCCGAAGCCGATGACGATGTTCTTCGCATAGTCGGGCTGCAGCTCGAAGAAGTCGCCGTCGTCGACCACCTTGAGGATCAGCTCCTTGATGTCATAGGGCTTGTTCGGGTTGTCGGGCACCAGCGTGTCGAGGGATGCGTCGGCGCGGTCGGCCGGGTCGCCGCCGGGGCGAGAAGGCGGCTTGTCACGGTTGTTGAGCGGCAGGTAGTTGAAGAAGCGGCGCAGCATCAGCAGCGCCTCGACGTCGTTGTCGAACGCCAGATCCGCGACGCCGCTGCGTGCGGTGTGTGTCGTTGCGCCACCCAGCTGCTCGGCGCTGACTTCCTCGTGCGTGACCGTCCTCACGACCTCGGGGCCGGTGACGAACATGTACGACGAGTCCTTCACCATGAAGATGAAGTCGGTCATCGCCGGGGAATACACGGCCCCTCCCGCACACGGGCCCATGATCAGGCTGATCTGCGGCACCACGCCGGAGGCGAGCACGTTGCGCTGGAACACCTCGGCATAACCACCGAGCGAGGCCACACCTTCCTGGATGCGCGCGCCGCCGGAGTCGTTCAAGCCGATGACCGGCGCGCCGACCTTCATCGCCTGGTCCATCACCTTGCAGATCTTTTCGGCATGCGCTTCGGAGAGCGCGCCGCCGAAGACGGTGAAGTCCTGGCTGAAGACGAAGACGAGGCGGCCGTTGATCATGCCGTAGCCGGTGACGACGCCGTCGCCCGGCACCTTGGTGTCCGCCATGCCGAAGTCCGCGCAGCGGTGTTCGACGAACATGTCCCATTCCTCGAAGCTGCCTTCGTCGAGCAGCAGTTCGATGCGCTCGCGGGCCGTCAGTTTGCCCTTGGCGTGCTGGGCGGCGATGCGCTTGTCGCCGCCGCCCAGCCGCGCGCGTGCGCGTTTGTCTTCCAGTCGGTGCAGGATGTCGTGCATGGTGGTCGTCAGTCTGAAGTAAAGAGCGCCATCAGCTGGCGCGACGCGGTCGAAGGGGCGAGCCGGCCGGCACTGACCTCGGCCGCGGTGTGTGCGAGTGCCGCGCGCACCGCCGGGTGCGCGTCGAAGCGGTGTTTCAGCTCGGCGTGGATGCTGTCCCACATCCAGGCCAGGGCTTGCGAACGGCGGCGCGTGTCGAAAGCGCCGCTCGCGCGGCGGCGTGCGGCTTCGGCTTGCACCGCCTGCCAGAAGGTTTGAATGCCTTCGGCCTTGAGCGCGCTGAGCCGCGACACCGGCGCACGCACCGCACTCGCGATCTGCGCCTGCGCGCGGGTTGCCGCGGCGTCGTCGAGATCGGCCTTGTTGATGACCACCAGGTCGGCCAGCTCCATCACGCCGCGCTTCATCGCCTGCAGGTCGTCGCCGGCGTTCGGCAGCTGCAGCAGCACGAACAGGTCGGTCATGCCCGCCACCGCAGTCTCGCTCTGGCCGACGCCGACCGTCTCGACGATCACGATGTCGTAGCCCGCGGCCTCGCACAGCAGCATCGCCTCGCGCGTGTGTTCGGCCACACCGCCCAGCGCGCCCAAACTGGGGCTGGGGCGGATGAACGCCTTCGGCTCGACGGACAACCTCTCCATACGTGTCTTGTCACCGAGGATCGAGCCGCCGGACAGCGTGGACGACGGGTCCACCGCCAGCACCGCGACGCGGTGGCCGTGCTGCGTGATCAGGTACAGGCCCAACGCTTCGATGAAGCTGCTCTTGCCGACCCCGGGCACGCCCGAGATGCCGACGCGCAGCGACGCGCCGGTGTGGGGCAGCAGCGCGGTGAGCAGCTGGTCGGCCTCGCGCCGATGGTCAACGCGTGTCGATTCGAGCAGCGTGATGGCCTTGGCAAGCGCGCGGCGGTCGCGACGCTGCACGTCCGCGGCCAGGGTGGACGATGTCACGCGCCGACCGCCTTGCGAATCTGCTCCAGCACATCCTTCGCGCTCGCCGGTATCGGCGTGCCCGGGCCGTAGATGCCTTTCACGCCGGCGTCGTAGAGGAAGGCGTAGTCCTGCTGTGGAATCACGCCGCCGACGAAGACGATGATGTCGTCGCCGCCCTGCGCTTTCAACGCCTGCACGATCGCCGGCACCAGCGTCTTGTGGCCGGCGGCCAGTGTCGAGACGCCGACCGCATGGACGTCGTTCTCGATCGCCTGGCGCGCGCACTCCTCCGGGGTCTGGAACAGCGGGCCGATGTCGACGTCGAAGCCGAGGTCGGCGAACGCGGTGGCGACCACCTTGGCGCCGCGGTCGTGGCCGTCCTGGCCGAGCTTGGCAACCAGCACGCGCGGGCGGCGGCCCTGGTTGTCGGCAAAAGCCGCAATCTCGCGCTTCAGTTGATCCCAGCCTTCGGCCGAGTCGTAGGCGGCTGCGTACACACCGGTCACCTTTTGCGTATCGGCGCGGTGGCGCCCGAATACCGTCTCCAGCGCGTCGCTCACCTCGCCCACCGTGGCCCGGGCGCGCATCGCCTGGATGCTCAAGTCGAGCAGATTACCCTGGCCGGTCTGCGCGCACGCCGTCAGCGCAGCCAGCGCCGCGCGCAGCTTGGCATCGTCGCGCGTGGCCTTGATTTTCGCTAGCCGCGCGACCTGCTGTTCGCGCACCTGGTGGTTGTCGACCTCGCGGCTCTCGATCGTGTCCTGCGCGCTCAGCCGGTACTTGTTGACGCCGACGATGACGTCGCGGCCGGCGTCGATGCGCGCCTGCTTCTCGGCCGCGCTGGCTTCGATCTTGAGCTTCGCCCAGCCGGAGTCGACGCACCTGGTCATGCCGCCCAGCGCTTCCACCTCGTCGATGATGGCCTGCGCCTGCTCGGCCATCTGGTGTGTGAGGCTCTCCATCAGGTAGCTGCCGGCCCAGGGATCGACGACGTTCGTGATGTGCGTTTCTTCTTGAATGATCAGCTGCGTATTGCGCGCGATGCGCGCCGAGAACTCGGTCGGCAGCGCGATCGCTTCGTCGAAACTGTTGGTGTGCAGGCTCTGCGTGCCGCCGAACACCGCGGCCATCGCCTCGACCGTCGTGCGCACGATGTTGTTGTAGGGGTCCTGCTCGGTCAGGCTCCAGCCGCTCGTCTGGCAGTGCGTGCGCAGCATCAGGCTCTTCGGGTTCTTCGCGCCGAACCCTTGCATGATCTTCGCCCACAGCAGCCGCGCGGCGCGCATCTTGGCGATCTCGAGGTAGAAGTTCATGCCGATCGCCCAGAAGAAACTCAGGCGGCCGGCGAAGGTGTCGACATCCAGCCCCTTCGCGATCGCGGTCTTCACATACTCCTGCCCATCCGCGAGCGTGAACGCGAGTTCGAGCGCCTGGTTCGCGCCCGCCTCCTGCATGTGGTAGCCCGAGATGCTGATCGAGTTGAACTTCGGCATCTTCCGCGCCGTGTACTCGATGATGTCGGCGACGATGCGCATCGACGGCTCGGGCGGATAGATGTAGGTGTTGCGGACCATGAACTCCTTGAGGATGTCGTTCTGGATGGTCCCGGAGAGCTGCTCCTGCGCCACACCCTGCTCTTCGGCCGCGACGACGTAGCCCGCCAGCACCGGCAACACCGCGCCGTTCATCGTCATCGACACGCTCACCCGGTCGAGCGGGATGCCGTCGAACAGGATCTTCATGTCCTCGACCGAGTCGATCGCCACGCCGGCCTTGCCGACATCGCCGGTTACGCGCGGGTGGTCTGAGTCGTAGCCGCGATGGGTCGCCAGGTCGAAGGCCACGCTCACCCCCTGGCCGCCGGCGGCCAGGTTCTGGCGGTAGAAGGCGTTCGAGTCCTCGGCGGTCGAGAACCCCGCGTACTGGCGGATCGTCCACGGCCGCACCGCGTACATCGTCGCCTGCGGCCCGCGCACATAGGGCGCAAAGCCGGGCAGCGTATCGGCGTGCGGCAGGCCCTGCAGGTCGGCCGCGGTGTAGAGCGGCTTGACCGTGATGCCTTCGGGCGTCACCCAGTTCAGCGCAGCGAGGTCGCCACCGGGCGCCGACTTCGCCGCGGCGCGCTGCCAGTCGTCCAACGAGGGCTTCACATCGTCTTTCATCGGGGTCTCCGCGCGGCCATCGCTTGCATTATCCATAATTATGAATTCAAATGCCAGTCGACATGGACGCCGTCGTCGCCCCTACCCTCGCCCGGCGCGCCCTCTACGAAGAGGTGGCCGAACGCCTGCGCTCGCAGATCTTCGCGCGCGAGCTGGAGCCCGGCGCCTGGATCGACGAGCTGAAGCTGGCGGGCGAATACGGCATCAGCCGCACGCCGATGCGCGAGGCGCTGAAGGTGCTCGCGGCCGAAGGCCTGGTGGCGATGAAGCCGCGCCGCGGCGCCTATGTCGCCGAGATGAGCCGCGACGACGTGGCGCAGATCTACCACCTGCTCGCGCTGCTCGAATCCGACGCCGCCGGCGAAGTGGCGCGCCAGGCCAGCGACGAACAATTGCAGCGGCTCGCGCAGCTGCACGAGCGGCTGGAGAAGCAGGTGCGCCAGCGCGACGCCTTCTTCGCCACCAACGAGCAGTTCCACCTGGCGCTGCTGGAGATCGCCGGCAACCGCTGGCGCAGCCAGATCGTGACCGACCTGCGCAAGGTGATGAAGCTGAATCGTCACCACTCGCTGTTCAAGCAGGGCCGGCTCGCCGATTCGCTGGCCGAACACCGGCTCCTGATGGACGCGCTGACCCGACGCAACGCCGTGCGCGCCACGGCGCTGATGCGCCAGCACTTCGAAAGTGGCCTCGAAGCCGCCGCTTAGGCGGCCACCAGCTTCAAGCGCGTGATCTCCGCGGGGGCACCCAGGCGCAACGGCGGGCCCCAATAGCCGGTGCCGCGGCTGACATACACCCACATCGAGCGCACCCGATGCAGCCCGGCCACGAACGGCTGCTGCAGCTTGACGAACCAGGCGCCGGGCCAGATCTGCCCGCCATGCGTGTGGCCGGACAGTTGCAGGTCGAAACCCGCGTCAGCGGCCGCGGCAGCGCTGCGCGGCTGGTGCGCCAGCAACAGGCGCAGTGCCGCGTCGTGTGGCGCGCCGGCGATGGCAGCCTGCGGGTCGCTGCGGTGCGTGGCGTCGAAGTGGCGCGCGCCGTGGTCGGCGACGCCGGCGAGCACCAGATGCGCGCCGTCGTGATCGAGCACCACGTGTTCGTCGATCAGCACCTCGAGCCCGAGCTTGCGCAGCAACACGATCCACTCGGCCGCGCCGCTGTAGTACTCGTGGTTGCCAGTGACGAAGAAGCTGCCGTGGCGCGAGCGCAGTTCGGCCAGCGGGGCGACATCGGCCGCCAGGTCGTGCACGCGGCCGTCGACCAGGTCGCCGGTGATCGCGACCAGGTCGGCGCCGAGGGTGTTCACGCGTTCGACCACCGCGCGCACGAACGGGGCCTTGACGGTGGGGCCGACGTGCAGGTCGCTCAGCTGCACGATCGCAAAACCGTGCAGCGCGACCGGCAGCCCGGAGATCGGCACCTCGACCTCGCGCACCCGCGGTGTGCGGCGGGCACCGAACACGCCGACCAGCAGCGCCACCGCCGCGATCAGGTGCACCGCCACTGCGCTCGGCGCGCCCAGCGGCGGCAACATCGCTGCGAATGGCCAGGCCACGAGCAAGAAGGCGTCACGCGCCGCGGTCAGCGACAACAGCAGCGCGAAGGCGCCGAGTGCGAGCATGCCGGCCCAGCTCCAGCGGTCGGCGGTGCGGCGGTCCGCCGCGCGCCGGCCGACAAAGGCCATCGGGATCAGCACCGTCGATACGACGAGCCAGAGCGCGAAGGCCGCGCCGACGGCCGCACCCGGCAGCAGCGGCACGACACGCCAACCGATGTACAGATGCAGCAGCAACAGCAGCCCGATCGTGCTCACGCGCCCTAGGTGGCGACGCAGCGCGGGCGTTCAAGGGCGGCGGCGCGCGCCAACCCTCAGCGCGCGGCGTCTCAGACGCGCTCGAACACCGCCGCGATGCCCTGCCCGCCGCCGATGCACATCGTCACCAGCGCGTAACGGCCACCCGTGCGGTGCAACTCGTACACCGCCTTGGTGGCGAGGAAGGCGCCCGAGCACCCGATCGGGTGGCCGAGGGCGATGGCGCCGCCGTTCGGGTTCACCTTCTTGAGGTCGAACTCCAGCCCGCGCGCGACCGCGATCGCCTGCGCCGCGAAGGCCTCGTTGCTCTCGATGACGTCGATCTGATCCAACATCAAGCCGGCCTTCTTCAGCGCCAGCTTGGTGGCGGGAATGGGCCCCTCGCCCATGATCTCGTTCGGCACGCCGGCGACCGCGTAGCTCACCAGTCGCGCCAGCGCCTTGTGGCCGTCGGCGGCGGCGCGTGTCGCGTCGCCGAGCACGAAGAAGGCCGCGCCGTCGTTGATGCCGGAGGCATTGCCGGCCGTGACGCTGCCGTCCTTCTTGAACGCCGGCTTCATCTTGGCCAGCGTCTCCATCGTCGTGCCCGCTTTCACATGCTCGTCGGTGTCGAAGGTGACTTCGCCCTTCTTGGTCGTCTTGACGATGGGCACGATCTGGCTCTTGAAGCGGCCCTCGGCAATCGCCGCCGCCGCCTTGCGGTGCGACTCGACCGCCAACGCGTCCTGCTCCTCGCGCGTGATGCCCCACTTGGTGACCAGGTTCTCGGCCGTGATGCCCATGTGGCCGACGCCGAACGGGTCGGTCAGCGTCGCCACCATCGAGTCGATCATCTTCACGTCGCCCATGCGCGCGCCGTTGCGCTGCGTGGTGGACAGATACGCGCCGCGGCTCATGACCTCGACACCGCCGCCGACGCCGTAGTCGCAATCGCCGAGCAGGATGTTCTGCGCCGTCGTCACGATGCCTTGCAGGCCGGACGAACAGAGCCGGTTCACCGCCATCGCGACACTGTCCATCGGCAGCCCGGCCTGGATGGCCGCCACCCGCGCCACGTAGGCGAAGCGGCTCTCGGTCGGGATGGTGTTGCCGACCGTCACGTAGTTGATGGACTTCGCGTCGACGCCCGAACGTTCCACTGCCGCCTTCATCACCAGGCCGGCCAGTTCCGCCGGCTCCACATCGGCGAGCGAACCGCCGAAGGTGCCGATCGCCGAACGGGCGGCGGCGAGAACGACGACTTCACGTGGGCTCATTGCAGTCTCCTTTAGAGGTTCAACGTTGCGCGATCGGCTTCACGTCGCGCCGCGCATTGCCGACATACAGCTGGCGCGGCCGGCCGATCTTGTACTCCGGGTCGCCGATCATCTCGTTCAGCTGCGCGATCCAGCCGACCGTGCGTGCGAGCGCGAAGATGGCGGTGAACAGCGTCACCGGGATGCCGATCGCGCGCTGCACGATGCCGGAGTAGAAATCGACGTTCGGGTAGAGCTTGCGCGACACGAAGTAGTCGTCCTCGAGCGCGATCTTCTCCAGCGCCATCGCCAGCTTGAACAGCGGGTCGTTCTCCAGCCCGAGCGCTTCCAGCACCTCGTGGCAGGTCTCGCGCATCAGCTTGGCGCGCGGGTCGTAGTTCTTGTAGACGCGGTGGCCGAAGCCCATCAGCTTGACGTTGGAGGACTTGTCCTTCACCTGCCGGATGAACTCGCCCACCTTCTCGACACCGCCGTTGGCCTGGATGTCGCCCAGCATGTTCAGCGCCGCCTCATTGGCGCCGCCGTGCGCCGGCCCCCACAGGCAAGCCACGCCGGCGGCAATGGCGGCGAAGGGGTTGGTGCCCGACGAGCCGCACAGCCGCACGGTGGAGGTGCTGGCGTTCTGCTCGTGGTCGGCGTGCAGGATGAAGATGCGGTCGAGTGCGCGCACCAGAACGTCGTTGGGCTCGTAGGCGTCGCAGGGCGTCGCGAACATCATGTGCATGAAGTTCGCCGAGTAGCTCAGGCGGTTCTGCGGGTACATGTACGGCTGCCCGATACCGTACTTGTAGGCCATCGCCACCAGCGTCGGCATCTTGGCGATCAGCCGGATCGCGGCCACCTCGCGGTGCCGCGGGTTGTTGATGTCGGTCGAGTCGTGATAGAAGGCCGACAGCCCGCCGACCAGGCCGGTCATCACCGCCATCGGGTGCGCGTCGCGCCGAAAGCCGCGCAGGAAGAATTGCATCTGCTCGCTGACCATCGTGTGGTTGGTCACGAGCTTGTGGAAGTCCTTCTGCTGCTGCTCGTTCGGCAGCTCGCCGTAGAGCAGCAGGAAGCAGGTGTCGAGAAAGTCGCACTGCGTCGCCAGCTGCTCGATCGGGTAGCCGCGGTACAACAGCTCGCCCTTGTCGCCGTCGATGTAGGTGATGGTCGAGTTGCAGGCCGCGGTGGACAAAAACCCCGGGTCGTAGGTGAACTTGCCGGTCTGCGCGTAGAGCTTGCGGATGTCGATCACGTCCGGGCCGATGGTGCCCTTGTAGATCGGCAGATCCATGTCCGGGCTGCCGTCTGAGAACGACAGCGTGGCCTTCACGTCGGAGGGGGTCATCATGATCGTCAATGCCTTTTGCGGTCAGCGGTTCGTAGCAGCGTCAGGATCGCGCGCACGTCGGCGCGGTCGAGTTCGCCCTCGGGCTCGCGGCGCGCGAGCAGCAGGTCGAGCAGGTCGTTGTCGGGCAGGGCCATCAGCCGGTGCAGCGCCTGCGCCTGGGCGGCGTCGAGCGCGCTGCCGTGGCGCGCAAAAAACCGTTCGATGAAGAGGTCGTTCTCCAGCAGGCCGCGCCGGCAGCGCCACCTGAGCTTGTTGAGTTCGGCCGTCGGCAGCATCGTCATACCGCCCTTCGGACCATCAGTTCCTTGATCTTGCCGATCGCGCGCGTCGGATTGAGCCCCTTCGGGCAGACATCGACGCAGTTCATGATCGTGTGGCAGCGGAACAGGCGGTACGGGTCGTCCAGGTTGTCCAGCCGCTCGGCGGTGGCCTGGTCGCGGCTGTCGGCGATGAAGCGGTAGGCCTGCAGCAGCCCGGCGGGGCCGACGAACTTGTCCGGGTTCCACCAGAAGCTCGGGCAACTGGTCGAGCATGACGCACACAGGATGCATTCGTACAGGCCGTCGAGTTCGTCGCGTTGCTCGGGCGACTGCAGGCGCTCCTTCTCCGGCGGCACGGTGTCGTTGACCAGATAAGGCTTGATCGAGTGGTACTGGTCGAAGAACTGCGTCATGTCGACGATCAGGTCGCGCACCACCGGCAGCCCGGGCAGCGGCTTCAACACGATCGTGCCCGGCAGCGTGCGCAGGTTGGTCAGGCAGGCGAGGCCGTTCTTGCCGTTGATGTTCATCGCGTCGGAGCCGCAGACCCCTTCGCGGCAGGAGCGGCGAAACGACAGCGTCGGGTCCACCGCCTTGAGCTTCATCAGCGCGTCGAGCAGCATGCGCTCGGAGCCGTCGAGTTCGACCTCGATCGTCTGCATGCGCGGTTTCTGATCCGCGTCCGGGTCGTAGCGGTAGATCTGGAAGGTTCTCGTCGTCATGATCAGAAGGAGCGCACTTTGGGTGGCACCGAGTCGACGGTGAGCGGTTTCAGGTTCACCGGCTTGTAGGCTAGCCGGTTGCCGTCGCTGAACCACAGCGTGTGTTTCATCCATACGGCGTCGTTGCGGCCGTTCGGGAATTCCGGGCTGTCGGCGTAGTCGTTGACGGTGTGCGCGCCGCGGCTTTCGCGCCGCGCGGCGGCCGACACCATCGTCGCCTGCGCGCATTCGATCAGGTTCTCGACTTCCAGCGCCTCGACACGCGCCGTGTTGAAGACCTGGCTCTTGTCCTTCAGCGCAATCGCCTTCACGCGCTCGGCGATCGCCGCCACCTTGGCCACGCCTTCGTCCATGCTGGCTTGGGTGCGGAAGACACCCGCGTGCTGCTGCATCGCCGCGCGCAGATCGTTCGCCACATCCTGCGCGTATTCGCCGTCGCCGGAGCCGTCGAGCCTTGCCAGCCGCGCCAGCGAACGATCCGCGGCGTCGACCGGCAACGCCTGGTGCGCCTGCGCCACCGCCTGGTGCGCATCGACGATATGGTTGCCCGCCGCGCGGCCGAACACCAGCAGGTCGAGCAGCGAGTTGGTGCCGAGCCGGTTCGCGCCGTGCACGCTGACACAGGCGCATTCGCCGACCGCGTAAAGGCCGTTCACGATCTGCTGCGAACCGTCGGCCGCCGGGGCGACGACCTGGCCGTGGATGTTGGTCGGGATGCCGCCCATCTGATAGTGGATCGTCGGCACGACGGGGATCGGCTCCTTGGTGATGTCGACGTTGGCGAAGTTGTGGCCGATCTCGAACACACTCGGCAGGCGTTTCATGATGGTTTCGGTGCCCAGGTGCGTCATGTCGAGCACGACGTAATCCTTGTTGGGCCCGCAGCCGCGGCCTTCCTTGATCTCCTGGTCCATGCAGCGGCTGACGAAGTCGCGCGGCGCCAGGTCCTTCAGCGTCGGCGCATAACGCTCCATGAAACGCTCGCCGTTGCTGTTGCGCAGGATCGCACCCTCGCCGCGGCAGCCTTCGGTCAGCAGCACGCCGGCGTTGTGCACCCCCGTCGGGTGGAACTGCCAGAATTCCATGTCTTCCAGCGGCAGCCCGGCGCGTGCGGCCAGCCCCAAGCCGTCGCCGGTGTTGATGAAGGCGTTGGTGCTGGCCGCGAAGATGCGCCCGGCGCCGCCGGTGGCCAGCAGCGTCGTCTTGCCTTCGAGGATGTGCACCTCGCCGGTTTCCATCTCCAGCGCCGTGACGCCGAGCACATCGCCGTCGGCGTTGCGGATCAGGTCCAGCGCCATCCACTCGACGAAGAACTGGGTGCGCGCCTTCACGTTCTGCTGGTACAGCGTGTGCAGCATCGCGTGGCCCGTGCGGTCAGCGGCGGCGCAGGCGCGCTGCACCGGCTTTTCGCCGTAGTTCGCGGTGTGGCCGCCGAACGGGCGCTGGTAGATCGTGCCGTCCGGGTTGCGGTCGAAGGGCATGCCCATGTGTTCGAGCTCATAGACCGCCTTCGGCGCCTCGCGGCACATGTATTCGATGGCGTCCTGGTCGCCGAGCCAGTCGCTGCCCTTGACGGTGTCGTAGAAGTGGAAGTGCCAGTTGTCCTCGCTCATGTTGCCGAGCGAGGCGCCGATGCCGCCCTGCGCCGCCACCGTGTGCGAGCGGGTCGGGAACACCTTGGACAGCACCGCGACGTTCAGACCCGCGCGCGCGAGCTGCAGCGACGCGCGCATGCCCGAACCGCCGGCGCCGACGATGACGACGTCGAACTTGCGTCTGGAAAGGCTAGCCATCCGCGCGCTCCAAGGAACCTTGTGTTCCCAAGCGAACGCCGCGGATCCGGCTTGGCCGGGCCGCTGGCGTCGCCCCCTGGGGGGAGGCGGCCAAGGGCCGCTTCGGGGGGGTCGTCATGTCAGAGTCTCCAAAGCACCTGCACCGCCCAGCCGGCGCAGCCGACCAGCCAGGCGATCGTGAACACCTGCAGCACGAGCTTGATGCCGACCGGCTTGACATAGTCCATCCAGACATCGCGCATGCCCACCCAGACATGCCAGAGCAGCGCGACGATGACCACGAAGGTGAAGACCTTCATCCACTGGGCGGCAAAGATGCCGGCCCAGCGCGCATAACCCAGCGGGCCGGGCAGCAGGAGCTGCACCAGCAACACGAGCGTGTAGAGCGCCATCAGCGCCGCGGTGACGCGCTGGCTCAACCAGTCGCGAAAGCCGTAGTGCGCGCCGACGACGAGGCGTTTGGAGCCGTAGGTCATGTCAATAGAGTCCAAACAGCTTGGCACCCAGCACGATCGTCAGCAGCACGCTGAGCGCCAGCGTGAAGATCGCGCTCGACTTGCCCTGCTTCAGGCTCACGCTGTGTGTTGCGTCCATCCACAGGTGGCGCACGCCGGCGATCAGGTGGTGCAGATAGGCCCAGATCAACGCCAGCACGACGAGCTTGACGAACCCGCCGGCGAAGGGGCCGATGCCCGCCGAGAACACGCTTGTGAAGCGCTCATAGCTCAACTCCGACGTCACACTGACATCGAACAGCCAGATCACGAACGGCAGCAGCAGGAACATCAGCACCCCGCTCACCCGGTGCAGGATCGACACCATGCCGGCCGGCGGCAGCCGGTAGCTCACGATCTGGGTGACGTGGATGTTGCGGTACTCGCGGCGGGGCTTGGTGAGGCTCTGGGCCATGGGCATCCTTGTTGCCAGCGGTCGAGTTTATTGCAATGCAGCAGCGACTCAGCTGAGTTGGTTGCGGTAGTGATGATCGCGAGTCTGGTACAGCCCGCGCCGCCACTCGAGCACCTCGTCGCCGTAGCTGTAACTCCAGCGGTCCACCGCCAGCAGCGGGGCGCCGGCTACCACGTCGAGCAGCCGGGCGCTGTCGGCGTCCGCGGCGACGGCGCGGATCTTCTCTTCGGCGCGGATCATGCGCACGCCGAACTCGGTTTCGAACAGTGCGTACATCGGCCCGCGGTAGTCGGCCAGCCGCTCGGCGGTCAGGCCCTTGAACAGCGCACCCGGCAGCCAGATCTCGTCCAGCACCACCGGCCGCGTCGCAAGCGACAGCAGGCGCTGGATCTGCACCACGGCGTCGCCGCTCTTCAGGGCCAGCGCCCGCGCCACCTCGGCGCTGGCGCGGCCGCGCCGGCAGTCGATGAAACGGCGCGTCAGGCCTTGCGCGATGCCGGCGTCGTCGGCCAGACGCAGGAAGCGGTACTGCGTCTGCGCCTCGGCATGGGTGCCGACGAAGGTGCCCTTGCCCTGGCGGCGCACGAGCAGGTTCTCGGCCGCCAGCTCGTCGATCGCCTTGCGCACCGTGCCCTGGCTCACCTTGTAGCGCGCCGCCAGCTCCAGCTCGCTCGGTATCGCCGCGCCGGGCGCCCACTCGCCGCCCTGCAGGCCCTTCACCAGAAGGTCCTTGATCTGCCGGTACAGCGGGCTGAAGGCGGGCGTGTCGGCAACGGCGGGCATGGCCTATTGTCTTATAGAAGACTGCTCCGGCCACGGGCGGCGCTTGGCCTAAACTCGCGCCAACCCCACCCGGAGCCTTCCACCATGACGACCAAGAAGCCCGTCCGCGTCGCCATCACCGGCGCCGCCGGCCAGATCGGCTATGCGCTGCTGTTCCGTATCGCCGCCGGCGAGATGCTCGGCCGCGACCAGCCGGTGATCCTGCAGCTGCTCGAGATCCCGGACGAGAAGGCGCAGAAGGCGCTGGAAGGCGTGATGATGGAACTGCAGGACTGCGCCTTCCCGCTGCTGGCCGGCATGGAGGCGCACAGCGACCCCAACACCGCCTTCAAGAACACCGATTACGCGCTGCTGGTGGGCGCGCGCCCGCGCGGCCCCGGCATGGAGCGCAAGGACCTGCTAAGCGCCAACGCGCAGATCTTCACCGCGCAAGGCAAGGCGCTCAACAAGGTAGCGAGCCGCGACGTGCGTGTGCTGGTGGTCGGCAACCCGGCCAACACCAACGCCTACATCGCGATGAAGTCGGCGCCGGACCTGCCGCGCGAGAACTTCACCGCGATGCTGCGGCTGGACCACAACCGTGCCTTGAGCCAGCTCGCCGCCAAGACCGGCAAGCCGGTGGCGGCGGTCAAGAAGCTGGCGGTCTGGGGCAACCACTCGCCGACCATGTACGCCGACTACCGCTACGCCACCGTCGAGGGCCAATCGGTCAAGGACATGATCAACGACCACGCCTGGAACAAGGATGTGTTCCTGCCGACCGTCGGCAAACGCGGCGCGGCGATCATCGCGGCGCGCGGGTTGTCATCGGCGGCGTCGGCGGCGAACGCGGCGATCGACCACATGCGCGACTGGGCGCTCGGCACACACGGCGAGTGGGTCACCATGGGCGTGGCGAGCAATGGCGAGTACGGCATCCCGAAGGACGTGATGTTCGGCTACCCGGTCACCTGCGCCGGCGGCGATTACACGATCGTCGAGGGGTTGAAGATCGATGCCTTTTCGCAGGAGTGCATCGACAAGACGCTGGCCGAATTGCTGGAAGAACAGGAAGGCGTCAAGCACCTGCTGTAAGCCCGCTGTCTTCGACCGTTCCTAGGCAGGCTGTTGCTGTGTAAGAAGCTACACATGGCCAAAAATCTCTCGCTGAACCCGGAATTGATCGAACGCGCGCTCGAAGTCAGCGGTCCCTTTGCAGCGTGCCCATCAACTCGATCTGTCGCGTCTATCTGCGCCGCGCGATGAGTTCGACTACAAGGCTGAGCGGTCCACGACGTGACCTTGCTTGTGGACGCGAGCGTTGGTCACCTGCACTGCGGCTCGATCAAGACGTCCCTTGTTGACCCGACGGCCAGCCGCCGCCTACGACAGTGACGACATCGTCATTGGTCAGGCTGGCTTGTTGTTGCGATCGATACGACGGCGTTTGCCGACCACCACAGCAACCAGCCCCGCCAGCATCAGCGCATATGTGCTTGGCTCAGGGACGGCCGAGACACGCGAAATCTCGTTGCCGACGCCTGCTTCAATGGTCAGCGTTGCGCCGGGATTGGCGAGCAGGAACGCCGCGTCGATTTCGAGGTGGGGGTCGATAAAGGCCGATGCACTCCGGGTTCCTAAGGCGAAGTAGAGGTTCGCGATCGCACCGAGCTGAATCAATCCGATCACCTTCCCGTCCGCGCCCGTCAGCATATCGAGCGTGCCGTCGAATGACCCCTCCACATTGGAGGCGTCGGACTGCGTGGACGTGTAGGTCGTGTTGTTGAAGGTGGAGTACTGAAGGCAACCACCTTGTGGGCCGCAGTCCCCATAGAGGTTCGACTGGAACGAAGCATAGTTAAACACGCTCGAGTTCACGGTCTGAACGAGGAAGCTCGTTGCGGCAAGGTTTCCCTTGGATCCCTGATACGACGAGTAGAGCCCCGAAAAGTCGATGGGAACATAGGTATTTGGCGCCGCTTCAACTTCGAAGCGGTAAGTCATGAATCCACCGCCGTTTAGGCCTACCTGTCCCACAGGATTAAACGCAGTTGCCGAGTAGCTTACGGAAGCAACCGGGCTGCTTGTAAAGGTGACCAAGGCCGAGGACCCATAGAAGCCCCCGTCAAAGGTGTATGAGTAGGAGACGTCTCCGGGCGTCGTCGAGTGTCCAATCACGCCGTCAGCGTGCGCGATCACTTCATACGCGATGGAACTTGATGAAAAACCCACGATGCCGCTCGCGACTAGCACCATCGAGGCGCGGCGAAGATTCTTTGCGAAAGCAATCATGTTGAAAGTTTCCTCGTGATGGTGTGGGTGTCAGCGCGCTCTGCTCGGTACCGCTGCTATTGCGGTCATCCGATCGTCGTTCAGGCTCTCGATCGGCGTCGTCATCCCGAAGGGTGATAAAAAGAATAACCCTCGAACAGGGGAAGGGCAGACCCGTGGGTGGGTCTCAAGACTCGACTGCACGACGAGGACGTACAGTGCGCCACACGCTGAAAGGCCCTCTTGAGTGCGGTCCCAGATCTCGAACGCCTGAGCGCACTGATCGACTTCGTCTACCGCGGTGCCACCGAGCCCGCGCTGTGGCCGGAGATCGTCGCGGCGGCAAGCGTCTGGCTGGAGTCGCCCAAGGGGATGATCTACACCCCCTTGCACGGGCCCGATCAGAAGGGCATCTACTTTCCGCACGGCCTGTCCGATGACTTCTTCGAGCTGTACAAGACGCGCTACCAGTCCGTCGATATGTGGACCGA
>Ga0307505_10000487_pt1 | contig 43548 bp, 43 predicted proteins | sample 23_S_MG_FD_202183 | JGI IMG/M metagenome (GOLD analysis project Ga0307505, IMG submission 202183) | Soil microbial communities from Populus trichocarpa stands in riparian zone in the Pacific Northwest, United States - 23_S | ecosystem: Environmental > Terrestrial > Soil > Riparian zone > Trees...
CCCGTACCGCACTGCGGACATCGCTCCGCTGCTGGTGGCCGCCGCGCTGCTGGGCACGGGCTTCATGTACCTGCAGATGACGGTGCAGAACCTCGTCGGTCTCGCCGCCGATCCTTCGCGGCGGCCAGCGGCCTTCTCCATGCTGGCGCTGGGATTCTCGACGTCGGGCCTGGTGTCACCCATCGCCAGCGGCTTCCTGATCGACGGCATCGGTCACCGCGCCACTTTCGCGGTGATCTTCGGCCTGCTGGCCACGGCCCTGGCGCTGCTGGTGTCGCAACGGCATCGCTTTCCGCCGCACGAGGCACCGGAGCACGTTGCCGTGGCTACCAATACGTTCGATCTGTTGCGCCATCCGGAACTGCGTGCGGTGCTGGTCGTCAGCGGGCTGGTCTCGATGGCGTGGGACGTGCAATCGTTCCTCATCCCGATCTATGGCATCAGCATCGGCCTGAGCGCATCGCAGATCGGGCTGGTGCTGGGCGCCTACGGCGCGGCGACCTTCGTGATACGGCTGGCGATGCCGGCGCTTGCACGCCGCTATCATGAGTGGCAGGTTCTGCTGTTCACGCTGGTCGCGGCGGCGCTGGCCTTCGGCCTGATGCCGCTGTTCGATTCGATGGCGCCTCTGATGGCGGTGGCTTTTCTGCTGGGTCTGGGATTGGGTTCGGCGCAGCCGAATGTGATGTCGCTGCTGCACGACCGCTCGCCGCACGGCCGCGTCGGCGAAGCGCTGGGACTGCGCACCACGATCATGAACAGCAGCCAGGTCACGCTGCCGCTGGTACTGGGCGCCTTCGGTTCGGTGCTGGGCGCCGCCGCAGGCTTCTGGCTGATGGCCATTGCACTGGCGGGCGGCGGCTGGAGCGCAAAGCAGCGGCTGAAGGCCGAAGAAGCGCGTCGCGCCGGCAAACAATGAAGCGCGAAGCCAGCCACTACAGCACGGAGCCGGCGCCGGCTGACCCGGCGCCGCTGCCGGAAGCCGCCGGGTTGCCCGGGCGTCTCACCTATGAGCAGCTCGAAGCTTCGCTCGAGAGCTATCTCGCCCGCTGGGACGGGCGGCGCGCGCTGTGGGTGTTCGGCTACGGCTCGCTGATCTGGAAGCCGGAGTTGTCCTTCGACCGGCGCGAGCCGGCACGCGTGCACGGCTATCACCGGCGCCTGTGCCTGTGGAGCCGCATCAACCGCGGCACGCCCGACTGTCCGGGGCTGGTCGCCGGACTCGACCGTGGCGGCTCCTGCAGTGGCGTGGCGTATCGCGTGCCGGCGGCCGCGGTGCGCAGCCAGTTCCTGCAGCTGTGGCAGCGCGAGATGATGACCAATGCCTACGCGCCGCGCGACCTGGACTGCCGGCTGCCCGACGGCCGCTATGTGCCTGCGCTGACTTTCGTCGTGCGGCGCGACGCATCCAACTACGCCGGGCGGCTGTCCGAAAGCGACATCCTCGACGTGTTCACGCGCGGCAGCTGCGGCCGCTACGGCACCAGCCTCGAATACCTCGTCAACACCATCGGCGCGCTGCGCGCCCACGGCATCGCCGATCCGCACCTGGAGCGGCTGGCGCGGCACGCGGGCGTGGATGCCGCCGCCTGGACCACGCACCATGGATGACATCGCGAAGATCCGCACCGACTACAAGAAGGGCGCGCTGGACGAGTCGCACGCCGACGCCGATCCCGTCGCGCAGTTCGCGCGCTGGTGGGACGAGGCGCTGGGCGCGCAGCTGCCGGAGCCCAACGCGATGACGCTGGCCACCGCCGATGCAGACGGCCAGCCTGCCGCGCGCATCGTGCTGCTGAAAGGCTTCGATGCGCGCGGCTTCGTGTTCTACACCAACTATTCGAGCCGCAAGGGCCGCGAGCTCGCCGCCAACCCGCGTGCGACGCTGCTGTTCTTCTGGGCGGAGCTGGAACGCCAGGTGCGCATCGACGGCACCGTGACCAGAGTGGCGGCGGAGGAATCCGACGAATACTTCCGCAGCCGGCCGCTGGCGAGCCGCATCGGCGCGTGGGCGTCGCCGCAGAGCGAGCCCATCTCCGGCAAGGCGTGGCTGCTGGCGCGCGCCGCCGAGATGGGACTGAAGCACGGGCCCAGCCCGCAACGGCCACCGCACTGGGGCGGCTATCGCGTGGCGCCGCAGGCGGTGGAGTTCTGGCAGGGCCGACCGTCGCGGCTGCACGACCGGCTGCTGTATCGCAGCGAGAATGGGGGCTGGCAGCGCCAGCGGCTGGCCCCGTAGCCGTTGGGGGTAGGCAGGGCGGCATCAGCGGCTATGATCGCGTACCAGCGGACGCCGCAGTGCGGTTCCGCAGCGCGCCCAACAGGACAGGGGATGGGATGAGCGACCAGCCGATCTCGATCATCATCGTCGAAGACGAGCCGGAGTTCCGCCGGCGCTTCGTGCAGATCGTCGAAAACGAGCCCAGCATGAACCTTGTCGGCGTGGCCGCCAACAAGCGCGAAGCGCAGACCATCGTCGATCGCGAGAACTTCGACGTGATGCTGATCGACCTGGGCCTGCCCGACGGCAGCGGCATCGAGCTGATCCGCCAGGTCAGCCAGAAAAAGCCCGATGTCGACATCATGGTCGTCACCGTGTTCGGCGACGAGCAGCACGTCGTGTCGTCGATCGAGGCAGGCGCCACCGGGTACATCCTGAAAGACTCCGCGCCGGCCGACGTGATCTCGTGCATCCGCCTGCTGCGTGCCGGCGGCTCGCCGGTGAGCCCGGTGGTCGCGCGCAGCGTGCTGCGCGCGATACGCAACCGCATGGGCACGACCGCACCGGCGGCGCGCGTTCAGGGCGCCGAACAGAACCCGCTGTCGGCGCGCGAAACCGAGATCCTGCAGCTGCTCGCCAAGGGCATGAGCTTCAACGAGATCGGCGAGATCCTCGGCATCTCGCCGCACACGGTCACTGCGCACATCAAGAAGATCTACCGCAAGCTTGCGGTGCACTCGCGCGGCGAGGCCGTGTACGAGGCGACGCAGATGGGATTGCTGCGCAGTTGAAGCCGCGCGCGGCCCGCCCGTTGCTCTTTTTGCCGATGCTGCTGGCGCTGCTGGCCGCGCTGGCACTGGCATCCACCCCTTCGGCCGCAGTCGCCGACGAACCCCAGCGCGGCGACGCGCTGCGCATCGACCGCATCGAGTTCCTCGCGGGTCCGCGCGACGCGCTGCCGGCCGCCAATGCCGCGTGGCAGTCGCACGGCCTGCCGCTGCGCTGGACGTCGTCCGGCGGCACTCGGCAGGGTCTGTGGCTGCGACTGGCTTTCGACCAGCCGGCCGCGCAGGCGCAGGGCTGGGCATTGCTGCTGCAAAGCTTGCCTACCGGGGGCACGGTCTACGTGAACCAGCACGTGGTGGCCGACGTGCCCACCGACTCCGACACGCGCAACGTGCGCTGGGGCCGGCCGCACCTGGTGAACCTGCCGGCCGAGTTCCTGCGCGCCGGCCGCAACGAGGTGCTGGTGTTCACCTCTTATGGCAACGGCGTGCACGGCGTGGGTGCAGTTTCCGTCGGCTCTGCACTGGAGCTGCAGCCGCGCTACAGCCGGCAGTTCTTCGTGTCGCACACGCTGCGCTGGGTGTCGCTGCTGCTGACGGTGCTGCTGGCGGCGGGATTTGCCGCGCTGTGGATCCGCCGCCGCAGCGAGAACCTGTTCGGCCTGCTCGCGCTGATCGCCTTCTTCTGGGCGCTGCGCTCGCTGGATGCCACCTTCGAGGTGCTGACGCCCGAGGCGCATACGCTGAGTCGCTGGGGCTACTACCTTGGAACTGCCGCGTTCACCGCGCTGGCGACCATCACGATGTGGCGCCACGCCGGCCGTTCGCGCAAGCGCACGGAGCTCGGCGTGGCGGTGCTGGCGGCGATGGGCCCGGTGCTGTACATGCTGTCGGGCGACACCTTCGATCTGACGGTCGGTCCGCTGTGGCAGGGCATGATGCTGGGCGTACTGGCGCTGGGCGTGCTGGCGCTGGCGCGGCGCGCGCTGGGCGAAAGTTCGCGCATCCTGCGCTTCATCGTGCTGGCGCTGGTCGTCGCGCTGGCCGCCGCCGTGCACGACTTCCTGGTTTCCATCGGAATGCTGCCCTTCGGCAGCCCGGCGCTGCTGAATATCGCGACACCGGTGCTGGCCATCGCGCTGGGCGCCACGCTGATCGAGCGCTTCGTGCACTCGCTGACCGAGGTCGAGAAGACCAACGCCGAGCTGGAAACGCGCATCCACGAGCGCGAGCAACTGCTGAAGCGCAACTTCGACCGGCTGCGCGACAGCGAGCGCGTGAAGGCCAGCGCGCAGGAGCGCCAGCGCATCATGCAGGACATGCACGACGGGCTGGGCTCGCAGCTGCTGTCGTCGCTGATGCTGGTCGAGCGCGGCGCGATGAGCAACGAACAGGTCGCGCAGATCCTGCGCGAGTCCATCGACGACATGCGGCTCGCCATCGACGCGCTGGCCGCCGACGACTCGGACCTGCTGGCGGCGCTGGGCAACATGCGCTTCCGCATGGAGCCGCGGCTGAAGGCCGTCGGCATGGAACTGCAGTGGGATGCGCGCAACCTGCCCGAGGAAGTGGACATCGATCCCAACCACGTGCTGCCGGTGCTGCGCATCGTGCAGGAGGCGCTGACTAATGCAATAAAACACAGTCGTGCCCGCGTGGTGCGCGTGACGCTGGGCGTCGACCACGACGGCGACGCGCAGTGGCTGTCGATACGCGTGACCGACAACGGCCGCGGCCTGGCCGCCACCGGCAACGTCACCGGCCGCGGCATGCTGAACATGAAGAGCCGCGCCGCGCGCATCGCGGCGTTCCTGAAGGTCGAATCGATTCCCGGCGCCGGCACGATGATCCTGCTGCGCCTGCCGCTGGACCCGTCACCCGGACCGACGACGCGCGCGATGCAGCTGTCGCTGGATACCGAGGCCGTCATCGAGCAGTTGAAGAAGTCGTAGCGCCGCGCAACCGGGGACTCGTCCGATGCAGGATCTGTTCGGCGACGAGGACGAGGATCAGCCACCGCTGACGCAGAGCCCGGCCACCGTGCGCGCGGCCGAGGTGGACGACGCGATGCTGCGGCTCGGACGGCAACTGCCGGCCAGCGTTCATCTGGGTACTTCCTCGTGGAGCTACCCCGGCTGGCAGGGCATCGTGTGGGGCGATGCCTACAGCGAGTCGGCGCTGGCCCGCGGTGGCCTGGCCGCCTACGCACAACATCCGCTGCTGCGGCTGGCCGGCATCGACCGCAGCTATCACCGACCGCTGCCGGCGGCAGAGTTTGCGCGCTACGCCGCGCAGGTGCCGCGCAGCTTCCGTTTCCTGGTCAAGGCGCCGGCGCTGGTCGCCGATTCGCATCTGCGCGGCGAGCGCGGCATGCCGGCGGAGCCGAATCCGTATTTCCTGGATATCAGTGTCGCGAAGGACGAGTTCGTCGTGCCCGCGCTGCAGGGCCTGGGCGTTCGCGCCGGACCGCTGTTGTTCCAGCTGCCGCCGCTGCCGCGCGAGATGACGGTCGGCGACGCAGGCCTCGCGATCATCGAAAGGCTCGGCGCGTTCCTGGGCGCGCTGCCGCGCGGCGTCACCACGCCCGCCGGCGACCTGGCGCCGCTGTACGCGGTGGAGCTGCGCAATGCCGAACTGCTGACGCCGCGCTTCATCCGCATGTTGCGCGAAGCCGGCGTGCGGCTGGCGGTCGGCGTGCATTCGCGCATGCCGCCCGCCGCGCGCCAGAGCGCGGCGCTGCGCGCGCTGGACGCGCTGCCCGAGGAAGGCGACGACTGGCGGCTGAAAGGGCCGCTGGTCGCGCGCTGGAACCTGCACGCCGGCTTCCGCTACGAAGACGCGCGCGCCCGCTACGCGCCCTTCGACCGGCTCATCGATCCCGACATCTCGACGCGCGGCACGCTGAGCCACCTCGTGCACGTCGCGCTGAAGAGCGAGCAGGACAGCTACGTGATCGCCGGCAACAAGGCCGAAGGCAGCGCGCCGCTGACGCTGATCGAACTGGCGAAGGCGATCGTTGCCTAAACGCTGCGCGGCGGACGCGGACTCATCTGGAATGGTGCTGCCCGGACGCGTCTATCGCCAGATAGCGCAACCCCTGCGCATCGAGGAAGCCCAGCGCCTCCTCCATCGACAGCAGCATCGCGATGCTGGCGCAGGCACCAGCAGCCACCGCGAGCGGCGCGACCACGGACACTGATTGCCATACATCCACCGGCCACCCAGTCAGCGGATCCAGCAGATGGCTGTAACGCCTACCGTCCACCTCGAAGTAGCGCTCATAGTCGCCCGACGTGGCCAGTGCTCCGGCTTCGACATCCATGCGCGCGACGGACGTGCCTGGTGCGCCGCGCGGATGCTGGATCGCGATGCGCCACGGCGTGCCGTCGGGCGCGGGCCCCAGCACGCGTACGTCGCCGCCGAGATTGACCAGGCCGTGCGCGGCGCCGGCGTCGAGCAGCGCAGCGGCAGCGCGGTCCGCCGCGTACTCCTTGCCGATGCCGCCGAAATCGATCTGCATGCCCGCGCGCGGCAGCCGCAGCGAACCGCCGTCGTCGTCGGCCTCCCACTCGACCTGCGACCAGCCGATCAGCGGCAGCAGTGAATCGATGTCGCGTTGGTCAGGAAGCCGCTGCGCCTTGAAGTCCCACGCGCGGCGCAGCACGCCGCTGGTGAGATCGAAACGGCCACCGCTCTGCGCATACAGTGTCGCGCCGAAGGCGATGAGCCCTGCGGTTTCCGCATCGACGTGCAGCGCCGCACCGCCGGCCGTGCGATTGATCGCCGTGGTCACGCTGTCGTCGCGATAGCGCGAGTACTTGGCTTCGATGCGCCGCACTTCGGCGATCGCTGCATCCGACCAGGTGCGCGCGATCGCTTCGTCCGGCGCATGCACGCGCACCGCACACTGCGACGCCATCGCCTGGAAAGGAAAGTCGTGAAGCCGCAGCGTCATGGCGCCGCATGCTACGTCAGCCGCGCCGGATCCCGTCCGGCGCGGCTGGGAACTAGAACTTGCGGGTGATGCCGACCTGATACATCTGCGCGCTGAAGTTCTCCAGCCCCGGGCTGCCTTCGCCGCCCAGGCGCCAGTCGCCGCGCTGTTCCAGGTACTCGGCCTTGGCGTCGATCAGCCAGCCGGCGGGCAACGCCTTGGAGACCTTCAACCCCGCCGTGATGCCGCCGAACGCCGACAGGCGCTGGTCCGACGAGTAATAGCCGGTGGGATTGTCGAGATAACCCGGCGGGAACGGCGGTCCGAGGATCGGATCGTAGACCGGGTCGTAGTAGAACTTCGCGGCGCTCTGCGTGGTGTAGCGCAGCCCCGGCGTCAGCAGCCAGCCGTCGGGCAGTATCTGCGCCCACTCCAGCGTGACCGTGTGCGCGATGATGTCCCAGCTGTCGTCGTAGTAGCGATAGCCCATGCGCAGCGTGGCATCGGCCGAGTCGAAGAAGTGGTTCCAGCGCACCTGCGCCGCGAGCTGGTCGCGCTGGTTCGGACGATTGTCCACACCCCAGTACGCCTTGTACGGGTCGGTGAGGTAGCCACTCTGCTCGGCGTAGTAGACGTTGAGGCTGGCGACGTCGTTCGGCGTGAACACCTGCGAGATGCCCACCAGTGCATCCCACGTGCGCTTGTAGTGCTTGGAGGGCACGCCCACCGTCGGCGAGACCTCGTCGCCGGAGTAGCCCCCGCCGACGGTGAAGGTGGTGTTCTGGTCCGGCGTCGCATGGCGCACCGTCACGGCGCCGGCCGTCGACGTGTAGTCGTCTTCGTCCGAGTACGCGACGCGCACGGCCACCGACGTGCGGTCGAAGTACTTGGTGATCGTCGCGTCGACCTGCGTGCGCTTGTCCTGGATACCCAGCCCCGACGCGCCCGACAGCGTCGTGTGGTAGTAGGGCGACGCGCCCGACACGTCGTCGTAGACCGCGCCGATCTCGAACACCCAGTCGTCGGTCACCGGCGTCAGCAGGTACAGCGCCGGCGAATGGATCGTCATGCGATCCGCCGACTCCTGCGAATCGCGGTAGTACAGATACTTGAACTGGATCAGCGTGGCGTTGGGCGCGGTCACCTGCGCCTGCACGGCCTGCGGCAGCAGCCCCGGCAGTGCCAGTGCGGCCGCGAGCACGGCGCCCGTCGTTGCGGGCTGGCGGGGTCGTGGTGACACGCGCGCGGCCCTGTTCTGTGTCGGATCACCCATCAGTTGCAGCCGCATCCGCCGCCGCCCACGCTGGCGCCGCCCGATGCCCCTTCCTTGCTGAAGTAGATGTGTTCGTTGAAGCGCGCCTCGATCGGATCCGAATCGAAGGCCATCTCCGGCTTCGCGAGGTTGCCCTTCTCCCACGGCTGCACCTGGGGCATCGACTCGCAGCCGCTCATCAGAGCGACGGCGGCCATCACCAGCAACGCACGTTTCATCATCGACGCTCTCTGAAGGCCTGCATCACTTGCGGGTGGCCGCCGCGAGCGCTGCGGCCAGTTCGAGCTCGAGGTCATCGCGATCGCTGTCGCGGAAACCCACGTGGACGTTGCGCACGACACCGTCGGCGCCGATCAGGAACGACGTCGGCATGCCCTTCGGCTGGTAGCTCTGCGCGACCTTGCCGGTCGTGTCGAAGGCCACCGCGAACTTCGCCGGCGTGCCGGCCAGGAACTTGTCGGCGTCCTCGCGCTTCTTGTCGACGTTGACGCCGATGATCGTCAGGCCCTGGGGACCGTACTTCGCCTGCATCTCGTTCATCCACGGAAACGACTGCTTGCAGGGTGCGCACCACGACGCCCAGAAGTCGACCAGCACGACGCGGCCTTTCAGGTCGACGAGCCGCAGGTTCGGCGTGGTGGTGGACGGCAGGTCGAAGGCCGGCGCCGGCTTGCCCACCTGCTGTGCGCAGGCGGCGGCGCTGATCAGCGCGCCGAAGACGATGGCCGACGCGGCCTTGAGAATCGTGAGCTGCATGCGCGCTTCCTTCCCCGTTGTTGCTTCCGATGGCGACGACGCGATGGTAGCGGCGGCATCGCGCACGAGCATCGCGGATTGCGGCTAATCCTCGGGTGAATTCAGACGTTATCGCGGCGGTAATCGCCGCCGGCGCTGCAGGTGGTTGCAGGCCGCTACGCGCGCCGTTTTGCGGCGAAAGTCTCGCGGAACTTGGCGACCTTGGGTGCAACGACGAACATGCAGTAGCCCTGCGCGGCGTTGTGGCGGAAGTACTCCTGGTGCTCGCGCTCGGCGCGGAAGTACGGGCCCGCGTCCACCACCTCCGTGACCACGCGGCTGTCGAGCTGCTGCTGCGCTTCGGCGATCACCTGTTCGGCCACGCTACGCTGTTCGGACGAATGCACAAGGATGATGGAGCGGTACTGGGTACCGACGTCGTTGCCCTGCTGGTTCGGCGTCGTGGGATCGTGGATCACGAAAAAGATATCGAGGATCTCGCGGTAGGAGATCTGCGCGGGGTCGAACTCGATGCGGACGACCTCGGCATGCCCAGTATCGCCGCCGCAGACCTGCCGGTAGCTGGGACGATCGACGTGGCCGCCGCTGTAGCCGGATTCCACGTCGACCACGCCCTTCACTTCTTCGTAGACCGCCTCCAGGCACCAGAAGCAACCACCGCCTAGTGTCGCGAATTCATGGCCCGGACGCGGCGCCGGTCCCAGTGCGTGTGCGATGGACATCGTGGGGCTCCTGCAGGGTTCAGAGGACTACGGGGCGGTCCGGCAATTCGTTGGGATTGTGCTCGCCCGGCGCCAACGGGAAGTACTGCGCCAGCAGGTCGCCTACCGCCTGCACGCCCGCCATCGCACCTTCCTCGAAGCGCCCGCGCCTGAAGGCATCGCGCATCGTCGCGGCGATCGCGTGCCACTGCGCGGCATCGACGAGCGCACCGATGCCGCGATCGACCACCAGTTCGATCTGGTGGTCGGCCAACTCCACGAAGATCAGCACGCCGTTGTTGGCGGCGGTGTCCCACACGCGCAGCTTCGAGAACATCATCTGCGCGCGCTCGCGCGCCGGCGCCTCGCGCCTGAGGTAGCTCCATGGCAGCGACGCCTCGACGGCGAAGCGGATCTCGCCGCTGTGCCGTATCTCGCTGGCCGCGATCGAGTCGCGGATGCGCGCCAGCACCGGCTCCGGGAACGCGCGGCGCACGGCGCCGGGCGTCGTGAACCAGTGCTTCAGCGTGCGGACGATCGTCACCAGCTGCTCCCGCCGCCGCCGCCGGCGAAGTCTCCGCCACCGCCCGAACTCCACCCACCGCCGCCGCCCCAGCCGCCGCCACCGCCCCAGCCACCACCGCCGCTCCAGCCGCCGGGGATGATGACCGGCCCCCCACGCCGGCCGCCCGTCACGCGGCCGCCGCCCGTGCCGCCCATGAACGCCGAGAACACGAACACGCCGACGGCCGCGACCAGCCCCAGCACCAGCGACGTCAGCAGCACGCCGGCCAGCGTGCCGACGCCCGCGCTGGTCAGCGCCGCGCCCGGCGTGCCGGCCACGCGCCGCACCAGCCCGGCGACGATCGCGCCGAAGATCATCAGCGGCACCAGCGCCGCCATCACGTCCTCGCCCGCGTCCACCTTGTGGCGCGGCTCGCCCGACGGCGTGGGCAGCGCCTCGCCCTCGATGCGCTTCATCACCGCGTCCACGCCCGCCACGATGCCGCCGGCGAAGTCGCCGCGCGCGAACGACGGTCCCATCAGCTCGCGCGTGATGCGCGTGGCGATGACGTCGGGGATCGCGCCCTCGAGCGCGCGCGCCACGCTGATCCACACGCGGCGATCCTTGACCGCCACCGCGATCAGCACACCGTCGCCGACGTCGCGCCGGCCGATCTTCCAGGCGTCGCCCACGCGGTTCGTGAAGTCCGCGATGGGCTCGGGCTGCGTGGTGGGCACGACGATGACGGCGATCTGCGAGCCGTGCGTCTTCTCGAACTCCGCAAGCTTCGCGCGCAGCGATTGCTGCGCGGCCGGCGTCAGCACGCCGGCCAGATCGGTGACCTGCGCGGCGGGCGGCACCGCGACGCGACCGAGCGCATCGCGCGGCAGATCCGCGGTCGTGCCGGACGGTGCATCGCGCGCCGCCGGCGGTGCGGCGGGCGTCGGCGGCGCGGTCGCCGGCGCGCTGCCGCCGGGGAAGACCCCCTTCGGCAGTTCCGCCGGCTGCTGTGCGCCGGCCTGCGCAGCCAGCAGCGCACAGGCCAGCGCCAGCGGCGCGAACATCCGCTGCATCGCCGTCATCCTTCGGCCCGGCCGGTCGTGATCGGCTACTTCTTCTGCGTGCCGAAGTCGACGGTGGGCGGCTTGCTGATCGCCGCTTCGTTCTCCACCGCGAACTGCGGCTTGGGCTTGTAGCCGAACACCATCGCCGTCAGGTTCTGCGGCAATTGGCGGATGAAGGCGTTGAAGTCCTCCACCGACTTGATGTAGCGGTTGCGCGCGATGCCGATGCGGTTCTCGGTGCCTTCCAGCTGCGAACGCAGATCCTGGAAGGCCGCATTGGCCTTCAGGTTCGGATAGTTCTCCACCGTCACCAGCAGCCGTGACAGCGCCGAGCTCACCTCACCCTGCGCCTGCGTGAACTTCGCGAAGGCCTCGGGGTTGTTGATCAATTCAGGCGTGGCCTGGATGGCCGTTGCGCGGGCGCGCGCATTGACGACGGCCTCCAGCGTGGACTTCTCGAAATCGACCTCGCCCTTCACCGTGCTGACGATGTTGGGAATCAGATCGGCGCGCCGCTGATACTGGCTCAGCACCTCGGCCCAAGCCGACTTCACGGCCTCGTCCTTCTGCTGGATCGCGTTGTAACCGCAGCCGCCCAGCAGGCTGGCCAGCACGACGGTGAATAGCACCCGCAATGAATTCATGCTCACCTCCGCAAGTACGGCTGTTGTGCCGCTTTTTCGTCGCTGTTTTGTATCAGACCGCAGGCCGGACTGCGCGGCCTGCGCTGATGATAGCGATCCGCGTCGCCTTCTCAATAGCGTTCGCCCGCTTTGCGGCGACATCGCGGCGCTTCCGTAGAATCGCCGTATGCATCCTTTGGACGAGTCGACGCGTTTCCGCCGCTCGCTGGCGCAGTTCGCCACCGGTGTCACCGTCGTGACCACGCGCGATGCCGCCGGTGCGCCGGTGGGCCTGACCGTCAACTCCTTCAATTCGGTATCGCTGCAGCCGCCGCTGATCCTGTGGAGCCTGGCGCTGAAGTCGCGCACGCTGGAGGCCTTCGAGCGCTGCACGCACTATGCGGTGAACGTGCTGGCCGAGCGGCAACTCGGCGTGGCTGAGCGCTTCGCGACGCCGGACGCGGACCGGTTCGGACCGCGCGACTGGCGCGACGGCCCTTTCGGTGTTCCGCTGGTCGACGGCTGCGTCGCGCGGCTGGTGGCGCGCAGCCACAGCCGCCACGTCGAAGGCGACCACGTGATCATGGTCGGTGAAGTCGTGTACCACGACGCCGCCGGCGGCACGCCGCTGGTGTTCCACGCCGGTCGCTACATCACGGAGGCGGTCGAGGAGCCGCTGCCGCCGGAGCTGCGCACGCCCTGGCGCTGAGTGCGGTGCGCCGCAAGGCCCGGATAGGCATGCGCGGGCGCAGCGGGGCACAGTAGCAACGCGAAAGCGGCACGCCGCACCCGACCCGACTGATGAAACGACGCGACCTCATCGACCTGATCCTGCTCGCCGCGCTGTGGGGCGCGAGCTTTCTGTTCCAGCGCGTGGCCGTCCCGGCATTCGGTGCGCTGCCGTTGGCCGCCGTGCGCATCGCGGTGGCTGCGCTCGTGCTGCTACCGTTGCTGGCGTGGCGCGGCGGGCTGGCCGACATCGGCAGGCGGCCTGGCGCATTCCTGATGCTGGGTGCGCTGAACACCGCTGTGCCTTTCGTGCTGTTCGCGTGGGCGGTGCTGACCATCACGGCCGGCGTCGCCGCGATCCTCAACGCGACGGCGCCCATGTTCGCGGCGCTGGTCGCGTGGGTGTGGCTGCGGGAGCGGCCGGGTGCGCTGCAGGCGCTGGGGCTGGTCATCGGCTTCGGCGGCGTGCTGTGGCTGGTGACCGCGCGCGCCGGCCTGGACGTCGAGGGCGCGCGCGGCCCCATCGTCGCCGGCCTGGTCGCCTGCCTGTGCTACGGCATCTCCGGCAACTATGCACGCCGCAGTTTCGCGGACGTCTCACCGCTGACGATGGCCACCGGGAGCCAGATCGCGGCGACGCTGCTGCTGCTGCCGTTCGCGGTGTGGGCTTGGCCCGCCAGCACACCGGGCGCGCGCGACTGGATCGCCGCACTGGTGCTCGGCGTGTTCTGCACGGGGCTCGCGTATCTGCTGTTCTTCCGCCTGCTGTCGCGCGTCGGCGCGGCGCGCGCGATGACCGTGACGTTCCTGATCCCGGCTTTCGCGATGCTGTGGGGGGCGCTGTTCCTCGGTGAGCGGGTGACGGCCACGATGCTGGCCGGGTGCGTGGTCATCCTGATCGGCACAGCGCTGGCGAGCGGGCTGCTCAAGCGGCCCGCTCCGGCCCGGCCGGGCGCGGCGCCAACGCGCGACTGACGTGCTGCGCCGTGCGGAAGCCGGCGCCGCATGACTAGAATCGTCCATGGCACGCCTCTGGGACATCTCTCCGGCGATCGGTCCGGGCTTTCCGGTGTTCCCCGGGGACACGGCGTTTGCGCAGCGCTGGACGTGGGTGCTGGACGAACGCTGCCCGGTCAACGTGTCGGAAATCACGCTGTCGCCGCACACCGGCGCGCACACCGACGCGCCGCTGCACTACGCGAACGACGGCGCGGCGATGGCCGACGTGCCGCTGGATGTCTACCTCGGCCCATGCCGCGTCGTGCATGCGCTGGACAGCGCGCCGCTGGTGCAGCCGCGACACCTGGCCAGCGCACTGGACGACGCACCGTCGCGCGTGCTGATCCGCACCGCCCGCCGCGCCGCCGTCAGCGAATGGGATCCCGACTTCACCGCGCTGGCGCCGCAGACCATCGATCTGCTGCACGCCAGCGGCGTGAAACTGATCGGCATCGACACGCCGTCGCTGGACCCGGCCGACAGCAAGTCGCTGGCCAGCCACCAGCGCGTGCGCGCGCACCGCATGGCGATCCTGGAAGGGCTGGTGCTGGACGACGTGCCGCCCGGCGACTACGAACTGATCGCTCTGCCGCTGAAGCTCGCCGGCTGCGATGCGAGCCCTGTACGCGCGGTGCTGCGCGAGCTCACGTGACGCCGGACTCCCATATGAGCCGGCAGCAGGCGCTGGCGCGGGACGCGGCAGATCCGCTGGCCGCGCATCGCGCGGCCTTCGCATTGCCGGACGGGGTCATCTACCTCGACGGCAACTCGCTGGGTGCACTGCCGCGCGCGGCCGTGGAGCGGGCACAGCGCGTGGTCGCGCAAGAGTGGGGCGCGGCGCTGATCCGTTCGTGGAACGACGCCGGCTGGATCGATCTGGCGCAGCGCGTCGGCGCGAAGATCGCGCGTCTCATCGGTGCGCAGCCGAACGAGGTGATCTGCGCCGACTCCACGTCGGTCAACCTGTTCAAGGTGCTGGCCGCCACGCTGCGACTGCAGGATGCGCGGCCACGGGTCTCGGGCGCCGCGCGGCGCGTGATCCTGTCGGAGCGCGGCAACTTCCCCACCGATCTTTACGTCGCGCAGGGCGTCGCGCAGTGGCTGGGCGGCCAGTACGAACTGCGGCTCGTCGAAGCCGAAGGCATCGCTGCTGCCCTGGACGACAGCGTCGCGGTACTGATGCTGACGCATGTGAACTTCAAGAGCGGCGCAATGCACGACATGGCGGCACTGACGCGGCAGGCACACGCCGCGGGCGCCCTCGTCGTTTGGGATCTCGCGCATTCGGCCGGCGCAGTACCGGTGGATCTGACCGTCGCCGATGCGGACTTCGCGGTGGGCTGCGGCTACAAGTACCTGAACGGCGGACCCGGCGCGCCCGCCTTCGTCTACGCGGCGCAGCGCCACCTCGCCGCGCTGGCCGGGCATCCGTACGCACAGCCGCTCACCGGCTGGTTCGGCCACCGCGAGCCTTTCGCGTTCGGCACCGACTATCGGCCTGCGGCCGGTATCGAGCGTTTCGCCGTGGGTACGCCCTCCATCGTCGCGCTGTCGCTGCTGGAATGCGGCGTCGACACGGTGCTGGCGGCCGGCATCGATGCGCTGCGCAGCAAGTCGATCGCGCTGACCGATGCGTTCATCGCACAGGTCGAGCAGCTGTGTCCGGAGTTGCCGCTGGCATCGCCACGCGACGCGGCGGTGCGCGGCAGCCAGGTGAGCTTCAGGCATCCGCACGCCTATGCGGTGATGCAGGCGCTGATCGCGCGCGGCGTCATCGGCGACGTGCGCGCGCCCGACATCCTGCGCTTCGGCTTCGCGCCGCTCTACGTGCGGCACGTCGACGTGCACGATGCCACGCGGACGCTGGCCGACGTGCTGCGCGACGCGAGCTGGCGCGATGCGCGCTTCCAGCAGAAGGCCGTGGTCACCTGATGAGCACCCCTCCCCCGGACCCGATGCGCTACGGCGACTACCTGGCGCTGGACACGATCCTGACCGCGCAGCATCCGCGCTCGGCCGATCCCAACGAGCTGCTGTTCATCATCCAGCACCAGACCAGCGAGCTGTGGATGAAGCTCGCGTTGCACGAGCTGCGCAGCGCCAAGGCGGCCATTGCGGAAGACGACCTGCCGGCCACCTTCAAGATGCTGGCGCGCGTGTCGCGCATCATGGAGCAGCTGGTGCACGCGTGGAACGTGCTGGGCACGCTGACCCCCAGCGAGTACAGCGCGATACGGCCCAGCCTCGGCACCAGTTCCGGCTTCCAGTCGTGGCAGTACCGCGAGATCGAGTTCCTGCTCGGCAACAAGAACGCCGCGATGCTGCGGCCGCATGCCGGCAACCCGGACCTGCTGCGCGATCTGCAGCGCGCGCTCGCGGAGCCGTCGATCTACGACGAAGCGATACGCCTGCTGGCGCGGCGTGGCTTCACGATCGATGCCGCGCTGCTCGCGCGCGACCTTGCGCAGACCCACGTGTCCGACGCGTCGGTGGAAGCCGCATGGCTGACGGTGTACCGCGATCCGCGCGCGCACTGGCAGCTCTATGAACTGGCCGAAGAGCTCGTGGACCTGGAAGACGCGTTCCGGCTGTGGCGTTTCCGGCACGTCAGCACCGTGGAGCGCATCATCGGTTTCAAACCCGGCACCGGGGGCACCAACGGCGTCGCTTACCTGCGCAGCATGCTGGACGTGGTGCTGTTTCCCGAGTTGTGGAAGGTGCGCACTGACCTGTAGCGCCGGCGCACTACACTGGCTGCTTTCCCTGCCCTCGTTCGAGGTTCGCAATGAACGCACCGGAACGCACGCCTGCTGCCAAGGCCTCCTTCCACTGGGAGGACCCACTGCTGCTCGAGCAGCAGCTGACCGAGGACGAACGCATGGTGCGCGACGCTGCGCACGCCTACGCGCAGGACAAGCTGGCGCCGCGCATCCTGGAGGCGTTCCGTCACGAGAAGACCGATCCGGCCATCTTCCCGGAGATGGGCGAACTCGGCCTGCTGGGATCCACGCTGCCGGCCGAGTACGGCGGCGCGGGCCTGAACTACGTGTGCTACGGCCTGATCGCGCGCGAGATCGAGCGCGTCGACGCCGGCTACCGCTCGATGCTCAGCGTGCAGAGCTCGCTGGTCATGCTGCCGATCTTCGCCTTCGGCTCGGAGGCGCAGCGCCGCAAGTACCTGCCGAAGCTCGCACGCGGTGAATGGATCGGTTGCTTCGGCCTGACCGAGCCCAACCACGGCTCCGATGCCGGCGGCATGACAACGCGCGCGCGCGGCGTCGACGGCGGCGTGCTGCTGACGGGCAGCAAGATGTGGATCAGCAACTCGCCGATCGCCGATGTCTTCGTCGTGTGGGCGAAGGACGAGGGCGGCGTGATCCGCGGCTACATCATCGACAAGGGCGCGAAGGGGCTTTCCGCGCCGGCGATCCACGGCAAGATGGGCCTGCGCGCGTCCATCACCGGCGAGATAGTCATGGACGACGTGTTCGTGCCGCAAGAAAACGCGCTGCCCGGCGTGCAGGGGCTGAAGGGTCCGTTCACCTGCCTCAATGCCGCGCGCTACGGTATCGCGTGGGGCGCGCTGGGCGCGGCCGAGGCCTGCTGGCACACCGCGCGCCGCTACGTGCTGGATCGCCAGCAGTTCGGCCGCCCGCTGGCGGCCAACCAGCTGATCCAGAAGAAGCTCGCCGACATGCAGACCGAGATCGCGCTGGCGCTGCAGGGCTGCCTGCGGCTGGGCCGCATGAAGGACGAGGGCACGGCCGCGGTGGAGATCACCAGCATCATGAAGCGCAACTCCTGCGGCAAGGCGCTGGATATCGCGCGCGTGGCGCGCGATATGCTGGGCGGCAACGGCATCAGCGACGAGTTCGGCGTCGTGCGCCACCTGCTGAACCTCGAGGTGGTCAACACCTACGAGGGCACGCACGACATTCACGCACTCATCCTCGGTCGCGCGCAGACTGGCATCCAGGCGTTTTTCTGATACGCGTTGCAGCCCGCCGGCGGCGCTCCATTGGCAGCACCGCCGGCCCTTGGTAGGCTTTTAAGATTGTCGAACCGCGCGAACGGCGGAAAGGAACGGCGATGGAAGCTCTGCTGAAGCGCTCCTGGTGGGCGCTGCTGATCGGCGGCATCGCACTGGTGATCTTCGGCGTGCTGGCTTTCATGTGGCCCGGCAAGACGCTGTTCATCATCGCGGTGTTTTTCGCGGCCACCGTCTTCGTCGACGGCATCGTCACAGTGGCCAGCGCGATCCGCAACCGTGCGTTGTCCGGCCAGTGGTGGGTGTGGCTGCTGCTGGGCATCCTGGGGGTGGTTGCAGGTGCCATCGGCCTGATGAACCCCGGTGTCGCCGCCGGCGTGCTGCTGCTGCTGATCTCCGCCTATGCGATCGCGATCGGCGTGCTGACCATCTGGGCCGGCTTCAAGCTGCGCAAGGAGATCTCCAACGAGTGGCTGCTGTGGCTGCTGGGCGCGATCTCGGTGATCTTCGGCGTGCTGCTGATCACGCAACCCGCGGCGGGGCTGCTGGGCCTGGTGTGGGCCATCGCGTCCTGGGCGGTAGCCATCGGCATCCTGAAGATCCTGCTGGCCTTCAAGGCGCGCAGCTTCCGCGAGCGGCTCGAGCAGTCGGCAACGCCGGCGCGGGCCTGATGCGCGTCGGGTGAGCGCTGCTGCCGCTGCGCCGGACACAGGCTGGGTCGACGTCGCCAGCGAGCGGCTGGAGTTCGCGCGCATCGCGCCCGGGCGCGCGGGCACGCCGCTGGTGTTCCTGCACGAGGGGCTGGGTTCCATCGCTGCGTGGCGCGATTTCCCGCGTGCAGTCTGCGACCGCCTCGATGCGCCCGGCCTCGTCTATTCGCGCCGCGGCTACGGCCGTTCAACGCCGCTCGCCGGGCCGCGCGCGTCGGACTACCTGCATCGCGAAGCCTGGGTCGTACTGCCTGAACTGCTCACGCGTTTCGGCATGGTCGATGCGGTGCTGATCGGCCACAGCGACGGCGCATCCATCGCGCTGCTCTACGCCGCCCGCCATCAGCCGCGCGCGATCGCGGTGATGGCGCCGCACGTGTTCGTCGAGGACGTCACGATCGAAGGCATCCGCGTCGCGCGCGCCGCCTGGGCCTCCGGCAAGCTGCGTGCACCGCTGGCGCGCCTGCACGACGATCCCGAAGGCGCGTTCGCAGGCTGGAACGACGGCTGGCTGAATCCGGACTTCAGGCAGTGGAACATCGAGGCGGAAATCGCGGCGATCCGCTGCCCGGTGCTGGCGATACAGGGCTACGACGATCAGTACGGCACGATGGCCCAGCTCGATCGCATCGCCGCGGCCGTGCAGGGTCCGTGCCGGCTGCTGAAGCTCGAGCACTGCGGCCACAGTCCGCAACGCGACCAGCCTGAGGCGGTCATCGCCGCATTGCAGGAGCTTTACGCTCAGGTGTCAGCAGGCCCGGACCGCAGCGGTTGAGCGGTTGACGCGTGCGGCGTCGATCATCGCGCCCCCGCGCGCCAGGCGCGCTGAGCGGCGTCGCTACCCGGCGGTCCTCAGCGGCGCGGCGGGTTGAGCAACCCGCGGTCCTCAATGGCGTTGTGCAGAGCTTCGGCCAGCGCGCTGGCCGTAAACGGCTTGGCCAGCACGCCGACGCCGATGCGCCGCGCCTCGTCGAGGTCGGGCGTGTGCCCGGTCATCAGCAGCACCGGCAGTCGCGGATACCCGGATCTGAGCGCACGCGCCAGCGCAATCCCGTTCATCGCGCCCGGCATCACGATGTCGCTCAGCACGACGTCGATATCGGCCGCGTTGCGTTCGACCATCACCAGCGCCGCGTCGGCGGTGTCGACGATGGACACATGCGCGCCCAGGGTGGCGAGCACCGAAGCCGTGGCGCGCGCGACCTCGACATCGTCTTCGACCACGAGCACACGGGCGCGCAGTTCGGGCGCCGGCGGCGTGGACGACGCTGCCGTGACCGCACCGGCCTCGGCAACGGGCAGCAACATGCGCACCGTCGTGCCGCGCCCTGGGGCACTGTCGATGGCGGCCGAGCCGCCGGCCTGCACGCACATGCCATAGACCTGGCTCAAGCCCAGCCCGGTGCCTTCGCCGGCCGGGCGTGTGGTGAAGAACGGTTCGAAGGCCCGGGCCCGTGTGGCGTCGTCCATCCCCGCGCCGTCGTCCGCGAAGCTGATCTGCACCAGACGTTCCGCTGCATTCGAGCGCAACGATGCGTGGCCGACTTCGTCACCCACCTCCGCAGCCCGAACGTCGATCCGGGTCGCACCCGCGGCGCGTGCGTTCACCGCCAGGTTGAGCAGCGCCAGTTCGAATTCCGATCTGTCGACCTCGACCGAGGGTGTGCCCGGTGCAACATCGATGAAGACATTGACGCTGCTGCCGACGGCCAGTCGCAGCATGTCGGCGGCCTGCGGCAGCGCCTGGGGGAGGCCCACCACCTCGGGACGCAGCACCTGGCGGCGCGCGAAAGTCAGCAGCTTGCGCGTCAATTGCCCGCCGCTCTTCACCGCGCGTTGCATGCTGGCGATGGGCGCCGAATCGGCCATCTGCGGGTGGGTGCGCGCCAGCAGGTGCAGGTTGTTCTGCAACACCGCCAGCAGATTGTTGAAGTCGTGTGCGACGCCGCCCGTCAGACGACCGAGCGCTTCCAGCTTCTGCATCTGTCGCAGTTGCTCTTCGGCATGTGAACGCTGCGCGCTTTCCTGCGCCAGCCGATCCAGTGCCGACAGTTCGCGCTGAGTGCGGCGCAGTGCGAAGGCGAGCGCGGCGAGCAGCAGCAGGGTTGCAACGGCCGTTGCGACGATGAGCGGCACCAGTTCCCGTCCCCATTCCGACCGGACCCGATCGCCGTCCACTGAGACCGCCACGGCCAGCGGCCATTGCGGGAGCCGCCGCACCAGGGTCGCAGCATTCGATGCCGCGTCTGCAGGCGGAAGCCAGCCGTCCCCATCCTCTCTTTCCATCGCCGCGCGCAGCGGGTGATTCTCGGGTACCCGCTCGCCGACTTCCGGCGGCTCGGGCCAGCGGGCGATCACGAAACCGTCGGTGCGCAGCAGCACGACGGACAGAGCCGGATTGGCCTGGGCGATGTTTCGATAGAACTCGTTCACGTACTCCGGCCGCAGCGTGACGTTGATGAGGCCGCGAAACTCGCCGCGAGGTCCATCCCAGCGTGCCGAAACGTCGAAGAACAGTTCCTGGGTCGACCGCGTGCGCAGCAGCCGTGTGACGAAGATGTCTCCCCGGTTTGCCTTGTGGAACTGGAAGTACTCCCGGTCGGAGTAGTCGATGCGCGGGACTTCGGGCATGAGACTGCTGGCCAGCGGGAACCCGTCGGCGCCCATGATCCAGATGGAGTTGATGTGCGGCAGTCCGTCTGCGAGATGCACCAGTTCGCGGTGCAGCAGTGGCTGCTGGCCGGCAATGTCGTGCGGCGCAAACCGTGCCAGGCGCGCAAGCACCTGGCGCGTGACGATGGCATTGGCCTGCACGAGACGGCTGATGTGCTCGGCCGCGAGCTGAGTGGCGGCTTCGGCCTGTTCGCGCGACTTCCTCGTGGCCGTTTCATGGCTGGTCCACGCCAGCATGCCCAGAAAGGCCAGCGGAAGCGCAATCGCCACCAGCATCGTCCGACGCACGATGCGCTGGGCCAGCGCGACCCCTACGGACGGGTCAGTGCCGCCACCGGCTCGCGCTGCGGGTTCGGTCACTGCAGGCATGCAGGTTCATCGCCTCGTGGAGATCGAGGCGCCCGATGAGCACGGCGCCCGTTGGTGCCATGCACGCGGCGGTCACGCGCACGTGCACGATGGCAGGCAGTCTACGATCTGCCACGCAGTTGCCATAGTCCCGCGGTGGCGGTCGTACGCCTGAACGACGATGCAACGCAGCCGCACAAACAGAAACGGCGCCCGCAGGCGCCGTCTCATTGCCGATTGGACTTGTCCCTATCGCCCTATCGCCCTATCGCTTGCAACGCGTTAGCCGCCATCAGCGCACCGGTACCCGCGGTCGGATGGAACGGATCCCAGAACACGTAGGTGTTCTGCGTGGCGGCGTTGGGCGAGCACAGGCTCGCAGGGTTGCTGCCGCTGGGCGGCACGAAGCATGGCTGCGTGGCATTCGCGAAGCCGAAGGCCGCGGGGTTGGCTTGCACCTGCGAGAGCAGCCCGAACAGGTCCAATGTCACGACGTTCAGCCCCGGCGACACCGCGCGCACGTTGGCGATCTGCTGCGCCATCGCGCCGTTGAACTGCGCGGACATCGTCGTGGCCGTCGCGATGATCGTCGGGTTCGCGGTGGCCTGCACTAGCGGCGTCTTGCCGATGTCCGGCACGTTGACGAACAGGATGGTGCGCGCGCCGGCCGCATAAACGCGATTCAGGATGCCGACGATGTCGGTCACACCCTGCGTGATCGCGTTGGTGACGATGGTCTGCGCGTCCGCGGGGTTCGCGCCGGCCAGCGTCAGCGCCGCGTTGATGTTGTTGCCGAAGGTCGACGCGTCGACGATGACCAGGTTCTGCGGGTTGATGACGTAGGCGGCGCGGGCCAGCATCTGCTCCAGTTGCTGTCCCATGTTCGGCGGGAAGGTCACCGGCGGTGCGCCGGGTACGACGCCGGTGCGCGCACCGCCGTAGGCGAAGTTCGTTCCGCCTGCGAGCGAGGGCGTGGCCGATGCGCCGTAGCGCGCCGCCACCGTCGTCACCCACAGCGTGCCGTTCGAGCTGACGCCTTGCGCGTAGGGCGGCGACGGCGGGCAGTTGGCCGCTGCAAAGAGGCACGCATTGCCGTTGTCCGACAGGCTCGCGCCGATCACCCAGGTCGTCTGGCCGAAGGGCGGCGGGGCCGGCGTATCGTTGCTGCTGCCGCCGCAGGACACCAGCAAAAGTGTCGCGGCAATGGCCGCAAGATGGCGTGCCGCGTGGCGGCGAGTGATGCTCATTCGCTGTCTCCCTGTGTTTTGCTTTGTTGCCCGTACGCGCGTGCGGCCCGTCTCTCCGTTGGCGCCGCAGATCATACGACGCGGCACGTGCAAAAGGCTGAGCAAGGTCAGGCCGCGCTGCCTGCTGCAGCGCGACATAGGCGATCGTGCAACGCTTCCCATTCGATGGCCGCCGGCGGCCATGCGACCAGCAGCCACTGCGCTCCGCTCGCGTCCAGTTGCCGCAGGTTTTCGTACAGCACCCTGGCGTAAGGCCCGGGCGCCGGTGCCGCCTCGATGTGCAGCCTCACGGCCGCGCTGGCCGGCACGCTGTCGGCCGGCGCCAGCAATGCCACGCTGCCGGGCGGCAACGCCGCAAGACGGCCCGCGATGTCCGAGACATGCACCAGCTCCAGTGGCGTGCGCGGTGCGTAGTGACGTTCCTGCCGCCCCGGTGCGCGCGGTGCATTGTGATCGGAAGCATCGGCGACCAGCACGCCCTCGCCCAGCACCGCTTCGAGCTGTTCGCGCGTGATCGCGCCGGGCCGCAGCAGCCGCGGCGTATCGCCCGACAGGTCGACGATCGTGGACTCGATGCCCACTGGGCACGGGCCGCCGTCGAGGATCAGGTCCACCGCGCCATCGGGCTTCGCACCCAGGTCGGCCACGACGTGCTCGGCGCGCGTCGGGCTGATGCGACCGTAGCGGTTGGCGCTGGGCGCGGCCAGTCCGCCGCGGAACTTGCGCAGCAAAGCCTGCGCCCACGGATGCGCCGGTGCGCGCAGCCCTACCGTGTGCTGCCCACCGGTGATCAGGTCCGATACGCGCGAGCTGCGGTTCAGCACCAGCGTCAGCGGGCCGGGCCAGAACGCGGCGGCCAGTGCGCGCGCCGCGCGCGGCACGTCGCGCGCCCACTTGTCCAGGCGCGCCGCATCGGCCACGTGCACGATGACCGGATGGTCGGCCGGGCGTCCCTTGGCCGCGAAGATTGCGCGCACCGCGGCGTCGTTGCGCGCGTCGGCAGCGAGCCCGTAGACCGTCTCGGTGGGCATCGCCACCAGGCCACCGCGGCGGAGCACGTCCACGGCGCGCGCGATCGCGTCAGCATCCACCGGCGGGTAGTGCGTGGTGTTGTTCGTGGTCAAGGCGTCACCGCGGCGGTGGCAGGCCCAGCACGCGCGCGACCTGCGTGGCACGTTCCAGCGCCTGCACCGGCGTCGTTCCCACGCAGGTCACGTGGCCCATCTTGCGTGCGCGACGCGCGTCGCGCTTGCCGTAGAGGTGCAGCTTGGCGCCGGGCACCGCCAGTACCGCGGGCCAGTCGGGTTCGCGACGGCCGTTGTCGTATGCATGGCCGTCGAACCACAGATCGCCCAGCAGGTTCAGCATGACCGCCGGCATCATCAGCGAGGGATCGCCCAGCGGCTGGCCGGCCAGCACGCGCGCCTGCTGCTCGAACTGGCTGGTCACGCACGCATCGATGCTGTAGTGCCCGCTGTTGTGCGGCCGCGGCGCGATCTCGTTGGCCAGCAGGCGGTCGCCGACGACGAAGAACTCCACGCACAGCACGCCGACGTACTGCAGCGCTTCGGCGACGGTCCGCGCGGCCTGCTGCGCGCGCTGCGCCACCGAGGCTTCGACGCGCGCCGGCACCACCGATACCGCGAGGATGCCATTGCGGTGCGCGTTCTCCGCCGCTGGAAACGCGGTCAGCGCGCCATCACGTGTGCGCGCGACCACGACCGAGATCTCCAGATCCAGCGCCAGCCGTTGCTCCAGCACGCAGGGCACGGCGCCCATCGCATTCCACGCCGCGCACGCTTCGTCGACGCTCGCGACCCGCGCCTGTCCCTTGCCGTCGTAACCCAGCCGCGCGGACTTCAGGATGCCCGGCAGCAGCGCTGTATCGATGCGCTCAAAGTCCTCCGCCGTTTCGATGACCGCATGCGGCGCCACATCCACACCGGCGGATGCGAGGAAGCGCTTCTCGGCGATGCGGTCCTGCGCGATCGCCACGCTCGCGGCCCCGGGGCTTACCGCGCCATGCTGCGCGAGGAAGGCCAGCGCTGCCGCCGGCACGTTCTCGAACTCCGTGGTGGTGGCCGTGCAGCGCCGCGCGAGTTCGGCGAGCGCCGCTTCGTCGAGATACTCGGCCTGCAGGTGGTCGTCGGCCACCGCGCCGGCGGGGCTGTCGGAGCCCGGATCCAGCACACATACCTTGTAGCCCAGCGACTGCGCGGCCATGCAGAACATGCGGCCGAGCTGGCCGCCGCCCAGCAGGCCCAGCCACGCGCCGGGCGCAACGGTCACCGTCTTCGACATGCGCGAGGTCAGGCCAGCGGTGCGCGCGCCGTCACAGCGGCAGCGTCATGTTGCGCGCCTTCTCGGTCTGCGTCGCGCGGTACTGCGCGAGCTGCATCGCCAGCGCCGGGTCCTCGGTGGCCAGCATCGCGACCGCGAACAGCCCCGCATTGGCCGCGCCCGCCTCGCCGATTGCGAAGGTCGCGACCGGCACGCCGCGCGGCATCTGCACGATGGACAGCAGCGAATCCTCGCCGCGCAGGTACTTCGACGGGATCGGCACGCCCAGCACCGGGATCACCGTCTTCGCGGCGATCATTCCGGGCAGGTGTGCGGCCCCGCCCGCGCCCGCGATGATCGCGCGCAGCCCGCGGGCGCGCGCTTCCTCGGCATAGGTGTACATGTCGTCGGGCGTGCGATGCGCCGACACCACGCGCGCCTCGAAGCGCACGCCGAACTCCTTAAGCACTTCGCAGGCGTGTTGCATGACGTCCCAGTCGGAGTTCGAACCCATGACCACGCCCACCAGGGGCGCAGCGCTGCCGTGATTGCTCATCGTCGGTGACTGTGGTTGATGGTGAACGGGCGGATCAGCCCAGCGTCTTGCCGGTCAGCCGGTACAGCGCGTCACGGTACTTCGCCGCGGTCTTCGCGACGATGTCGGCCGGCAGGTCGGGCGGCGGCGGCGCCTTGTTCCAGTGCTGCTGCTCCAGCCAGTCGCGCACAAACTGCTTGTCGAAGGACGGCGGCGAGTTGCCCTCCACGTACTCGTCGGCCGGCCAGAAGCGCGACGAGTCCGCGGTCAGCACCTCGTCCATCAGCCGCAGCTGGCCGTCGCCGTCGATGCCGAACTCGAACTTGGTATCGGCGATGATGATGCCGCGCGTCAGCGCGTAGTCGGCCGCCGCACGGTAGAGCGTCAGGGACACCGTGCGGATCTTGAACGCCAGCTCGGCGCCGATGGTCTCGCGCACCTTGTCGAAGCTGATGTTCTCGTCGTGCTGACCCAGGTCCGCCTTGTGCGCCGGCGTGAAGATGGGCTCCGGCAGCTTGCCCGCCATCTGCAGCCCCGGCGGCAGCGTGATGCCGCAGACCTCGCCGCTGCGCTGGTAGTCCTTCCAGCCGGAGCCGATCAGATAGCCGCGCACCACGGCCTCGACCGGAACGGGCTTCAGCCGCAGCGCGACCACCGAGCGACCGCGCACCTGCGCGAACTCGTCGGCGGCCACGACGCTTTCCGGGTCGATGCCGGTCAGATGGTTGGGAATGATGTGCGCGAGCTTCTCGAACCAGAAGTTCGACATCTCGTTCAGCACGCGGCCCTTGTCGGGGATCGGCTGGTTCATCACCACGTCGAAGGCCGACAGCCGGTCCGACGTGACCAACAGCAGCTTGTGGTCGCCGACCGCATAGCTGTCGCGCACCTTGCCGCGATACACCAGCGGCAGCGACTTGATGCTGCTCTGAAGCAGCCCACCGGGCGATTGATGCGAGTCCATGGGCGTGGCTCCGTGCAAAGGATGGATTCTACGGAACTGCGGCGGCGCGGCGCCGGATGAGCGCGGCGCCGGGCCGCCCCAGGCAAGCTCGCTCCGCAGCGCGCAGGTACCCTAGGACGTGTCGCCCGCGACCGGCGCGTATCATCGCGCGCTTGCCGGTTGCTGCTCGCGGTTCTCCCGCCTCCGTCATGCCTTCCATCGACTACTCCCGCTTCTACCGCTACGACCAGCTGATGGCGCTGCTGCGCGCCCTCGCCGACGAGCATCCGCAGTACATCGCGCTCGGCACGCTGGGCACCAGCCACGAAGGCCGCGCGATTCCGCTGCTGACGATCACCAACACGGCCACCGGGCCGGCGGAGCACAAGCCGGCGTACTGGGTGGACGGCAACATCCATTCGATAGAGCTGTCGGCGTCCAGCGCCTGCCTGTACTTCACCGACTGGCTGATGAAGGGCAAGGACAGCGACGAGCAGATCCGGCGCGCGCTGGACACGCGCACGCTGTACATATGCCCGCGCGTCAACCCGGACGGCGCCGAGTGGGCGATGGCCGACAAGCCGAAGTACGTGCGCTCGTCGACGCGGCGCTACCCGTTCGATGAAGATCCCTGCGAGGGGCTGCTCGCGGAGGACATCGACGGCGACGGCCGCATCCTGCAGATGCGCATCGCCGATCCCAACGGTCCGTGGAAGAAACATCCCGAAGAGCCGCGGCTGCTGGTGCGGCGCGACCCGGTGGATCCGCCCGGCGGCGACTACTACCGGCTGCTGACCGAAGGCCGCATCGAAAACTACGACGGCTGCTCGATCACCGTGGCGGGCGACAGGGGCAGCGCACAGGGGCTGGATCTGAACCGCAACTTCCCGTCGGGCTGGCGGCAGGAGTTCGAACAGCTCGGCGCCGGGCCGTTTCCGACGTCGGAGCCCGAGGTGCGCGCGATCGTCGAGTTCTTCACGTCGCATCCGAACATCTGCGGTGGCACCAGCCTGCACACCTTCTCCGGCGTGCTGCTGCGGCCCTTCGGCCATGCACCCGACGACAAGCTGCCGGCCGAGGACCTGTGGACCTACCAGGCCGTCGGCAGGAAGGGCGAAGAGCTGACCGGCTATCCGGCGATCTCCATATGGCACGAGTTCCAGTACTACCCGGGCGAGTTCATCAGCGGCGCTTTCGACTGGATCTACGAGCACCTGGGCATGTACTGCTGGACCATCGAGATCTGGAATCCGAAGAAGGAAGCCGGCATCGACAGCAAGGAGTGGATCCACTGGTTCCGCGATCATCCGATCGCCGACGACCTGAAGGTCTTCCAGTGGGTGCAGCGCGTGGCGCCGGGCGAAGGCTTCGTCGACTGGAAGCCCTTCGACCATCCGCAGCTGGGCCACGTCGAGATCGGCGGCTGGAACCGCATATTGGTGTTCACCAATCCGCCGCCGGCGCTGCGCGAGAAGGAGATCGCGCGCTTCCCCAAGTGGCTGCTGTGGCAGACGCTGATCTCGCCGAAGCTCGAACTGCGTAGCGTCGAAGTGACACCGGCCGGCGCAGACACGTGGCGCGTGCGGCTCATCGTGCAGAACAGCGGCTGGCTGCCGAGCTACGTCAGCAAGATGGCGGTGCAGCGCAAGCTGCTGCGCGGCGTGCTGGCCGAGATCACGCTGCCGGAAGGCGCGCGGCTGGTCAGCGGAAAATCCCGCGAAGAGCTGGGCGAACTCGAAGGCTGGGCCTACCTGCACACCGGCATTTCGTTCTGGCCGCACAAGACGCCGACCGGCGATCGCGCCTACGTCGACTGGATCGTCGGCGCGAAGGCGGGCACCGAGCTTTCGATCGCCGCATGGCACGACCGGGCCGGACGCGTGCAGACGACAGTCAGGCTGCAGGCCGGCGGCAAGTAGCAGCACAGGCGCGTAGCATTGATTCATGCCCACTGCCACCGCTGCGGCGATCCTCGACGACGGCACCACCGACGTCGATGAACTGCTGGCGGCCGTCGTCGCCCACCAGAAACAGCTCGGCCGCCGCGTGCGCGGCCTGCTGATGACTTACCCCGACGGCCGCGACGGCTGCATGCGGCCGATGGTCATGGTCGACGTCGCCACCGGCGAGTTCTATACGGTGTCACAGGACCTGGGCAGCGGCGCCGCCGGATGTCGTGCGGACCTGCAGGGCTTCGCGCGCGCGAGCCGGGTGCTGCACACGGCGCTGGACGACGCGGAGCTCGTGGTCTGCAACCGCTTCGGCAACTTCGAGGCCGAAGGCAAGGGCTTCGCCGCCGAACTGCTCGCGATACTGGCAGCCGGCATCCCGCTGCTGACCGCGGTAAGCACGCGCCATCGCGAGCGCTGGCTGGAGTTCAGCGGCGGGGCCGCCGTGCTGCCCGCAGAGCCGCAGGCGATCGAGGTGTGGCTCGCTGCGCTGCTGCCGCGGGCCGAGGCACACTGATGCCGTCACGCCGCGCGGCGCTGCAGGCGCTGGCGGCGCTGGGGCTGTTGCCAGCCGCCCTGCGTGCCGCCAGCGGCTCGCTGATTCAGCTGTTCGGCAAACCGCCGCAGAGCACTCACAAAGTCTTCGTCACCGGGCCGCCGGCCGCGGTGCTGGTCACGGTGCTCGCGCCGGAGCGGCTGATGGGTTGGCCATCGGCGCTCAGCGATGCGCAGCGCACGCTGCTGCCCGCGGCAGCGCGCGACAAGCCGGTGCTCGGACGTCTGCTGGGCCGTGGCAGCACCGTCAGCCTGGAAGCGCTGCTGGCGCTGCAGCCCGACCTGGTGCTGGATGCCGGCAGCATCAGCGCCACCTACGTATCGACGGCGCAGCGCGTGGCCGATCAGACGGGGCTGCCATATGCGCTGGTCGACGGCCGGCTCGCCGACACGCCACGGCAGTTGCGCGAAGTCGGCGTGCTGCTCGGTGTGCGTGAGCGCGGCGAGCAACTCGCTCTTTACGCCGACGAAACGCTGTCGGCTGCCAGCGCGCAGCGCGGCGCGGGCGCGACGCCGGGCGTCTATCTGGCGCGCGGCAACGACGGGCTGGAGACGGCCACCGCCGGCTCCATCAATGCGGAGATCATCGAAGCGGCCGGGGGCCGCAACGTCGTCGATGCCGGCCGCGGCGGTTCCATCGCGCGCGTATCGATGGAACAGGTGCTGGCGTGGGCGCCCGACTGGGTGCTGACGCAGGACCGCAACTTCCACGCGCTGGCGCGCACCGACACGGCGTGGCAGGCGCTGCCGGCCGTGCGCGCCGGCCGCGTGCTGCTGACGCCCGACCGGCCCTTCGGCTGGGTCGACGGCCCGCCCGGTGTCAACCGGCTGATCGGCGTGCGCTGGCTCGCGGCCAGCCTGCAACGCGGCGCCACCGTCGATTTCACGGCCGAAGCGCAGCGCTTCTACGCGCTGTTCTACGGCGTGACGCCGTCGCGCGAGGAACTGCAGGCGCTGCTCGATGGGCGCGGCTGAGCTGCAGCCGGCAGCAACCGCTCCGGCCCCGCGCGGCCTGCGCCGCTTCGGACCGCTGGCGCTCGCAGCGGCGGCGCTCGTGGCGGCGGCGCTGGTGGCCTTCGCGATCGGCAAGTTCCCGGTAGCGCCGATGGACGTCGTGCACTCGATCGCCGCGCGGCTGACGGGCAATGCGTCGCCACTGACGGCATCCGCCGAGGCGGTGATCTGGAACATCCGCCTGCCGCGCGTCGCGGCGGCGGCGCTGGTGGGCGCGGCCCTGAGTGCCGCCGGCGCCGCGTTCCAGGCCATGTTCCGCAACCCGCTGGTGTCGCCCGACATCCTCGGCGTGTCGGCCGGTTGCGGGCTGGGCGCGTCGCTGGCGATCCTGCTGGGGCTCACGTGGTACGCGGTATCCGGCCTCGCGTTCGTGGGCGGCATTGTGGCGGTATCGCTGGTCATGCTGATCGCACGGCGCGTCGGCGAGCACGAACCGGTGCTGGTGCTGGTGCTGGCGGGCGTGGCGGTGGGCGCACTGCTGGGCGCCGGCATCTCGCTGGTGAAGCTGCTCGCCGATCCCAGCGTGCAGTTGCCGGCGATCACGTTCTGGCTGCTGGGCGGGCTGAACGCGGTGAAGCCCGAAGACCTGCGCTACGCGGCGCCTGCGCTGCTGCTGGGTGTCGCGATCCTGTGGCTCGCGCGCTGGCGCATCAATCTGCTGAGCCTGCCCGACGACGAGGCCGCGTCGCTGGGCGTGCACGTCGGACGGCTGCGCGGCATCGTCGTCACCGCGGCGACGCTGATGACGGCGGCGGCCGTCGCGATGTCCGGCATCATCGGCTGGGTGGGCCTGGTCGTGCCGCACGTCGCGCGGCTGATGGTGGGGCCGGAGTTCAGCCGGCTGCTGCCGATGGCGATGCTGCTGGGCGCCGCCTTCGTGATCGCCGCCGACACGCTGGCGCGCTCGGTGGCCGCGATCGAACTGCCGCTGTCGGTGCTGACGTCCGTCATCGGAGCACCGTTCTTCCTGTGGCTGCTGGGACGGCGGCGCGAGCCATGAGCGCAGCGCCGGGCCGCCCCGAGCAAGCTCCACCGCAGCGCGCAGCGCGAAGGGACCCAGTGAGCGCTCCTGATTCCGTGCAGTTGGCGGTACGCGGCCTCGCGTTCGGCCACCACGGCCGCGTACTGGGCGCGGATCTCGACATCGACGTGCACACCGGCGAGGTGCTGTGCCTGCTGGGTCCCAACGGCTGCGGCAAGACCACGCTGTTCCGCACCGTGCTGGGCCTGATCCCGTCGCTGGGTGGCAGCGTCGCCATCGGCGGCGCGGACGCGCGACAGCTCACGCGCAGCGAGATGGCTCAGCACGTCGCCTACGTGCCGCAGGCGCATACGGGAGTGTTCGCGTACCGCGTGGAGGACGTGGTGCTGATGGGTCGCGCGGTGCGCGTCGGGCTGTTCGCGATGCCCACCGCGCACGATCGCGAGCAGGCGCTGCAGGCGCTGCAGCGGCTGGGCATCGCGCACCTGCGCGAGCGCCGCTACACCGAGATCAGCGGCGGCGAGCGCCAGCTCGTGCTGATCGCGCGTGCGCTGGTGCAGGAAGCGCCGCTGATCGTGATGGACGAGCCCACCGCAAGTCTGGACTTCGGCAACCAGCGCAACGTGCTGCGCGAGATCGCCGGCCTGGCAGGCCGCGGCATTGCGATCCTGATGTCCACGCACCAGCCCGAGCATGCGCTGCGCATCGCCGACCGGATCGCGCTGATGAAGTCCGCGCAGCTGCTGGCCGTGGGACCAACGCGCGACGTGATGACGCCGCGGGCGCTGGCGCAGCTCTACGGCATCGACGAGCCGGAGATCGCGCGCAGCGTGCCGTGGATCGCCGCCGCGTGATCAGCGTTCGTACTGTTCCAGTTCGGCGCGCGTATTCAGGTTGACGAAGGCCTGCGGCTGGTCGTCGAACGCGACTTCCACGCTGTGCAGCGTCGCGTAGAAGTCCTCGGCCTTGCGGCCGCCGGCCTGAAGGAAGTCCGTCAGCAGCGGTCGCACCCGTGTATGCACCAGCGCGAACACCGGCTGCAGCCGTCCGCCGATGCACACCACCGCGGCGTCCGCATCCTCGGCGTCGCGCGCAGCCGCAAGCCGCGCGACCATATCCGACGGAAGGAACGGCGAGTCGCAAGGTGCGGTCACCAACAGCATCGCATCGGCAGCGCTCAGCCCCGTATCCAGGCCGGCCAGCGGACCGGCGAAGCCATCGATGCGGTCCGGCACCACCGCATGGCCCAGGCTGCGATAGGCATCGAGGTTGCGGTTCGCGTTGATCAGCAGCGTCGCCACCTGCGGCCGCAGGCGCTCGACGACGTGTGCGACCAGCGGCCGGCCCTGCAGCAGCATCAGGCCCTTGTCGACGCTGCCCATGCGGCGCCCCTGCCCGCCGGCCAGCACCAGGCCGCAGACCGGAGGCCTCGTCGATCCAGGGGGGGGCGGCGGCGGCATCGCAGGGCAAGATAGCACCGCCGCGTGCACACCTTCATACAACGCTTGGCTGATCCTATACTGGCCGCACAACAAGACCCAGGAGACAGGCCATGGACCGCCGCACGCTGCTGCAGGCGGGAGGAGCGCTGGCAGCCTTGCCGTTCGGCAAGCTGCACGCGCAAGCCTTCCCGTCCCGTCCCATCACTCTTTACTGCGCGTTTCCGGCCGGTGGCCCTACCGACCAGGTGTTCCGCGCGCTGGCCGAATCCGCATCGCGCGTGCTCGGGCAGTCGGTCGTCGTCGAGAGCAAGCCGGGCGGCGGCGGCACGGTGGCGCCGATCGCGCTGAAGGCCGCCAGACCCGACGGCTACACGCTGTCGCAGATGCCGCTGGGCGTTTTCCGCATCCCGCACATGCAGAAGACACCGCAGCTCGACCCGATCAAGGACTTCACCTACGTGATCAACCTGACGGGCTACACGTTCGGGCTGGTGGTGCCGGCCGGCGCGCCGTGGAAGACGCTGAAGGATTTCGTGGAAGACGCGAAGCGCAATCCCGGCAAGATCGACTACGGCTCCACGGGCACCGGCACGACGCCACACCTGGTGATGGAGGAGTTCTCGAACCGCGCCGGCATCAAGCTGACGCACGTACCGTACAAGGGCAGCGCCGATCTGATGGCCGCGATACTGGGCGGCCACATCATGTCGGCCAGCGACTCCACCGGCTGGGCGCCGCACGTCGAGGCCGGCAAGCTGCGGCTGCTGGTCACCTTCGGTTCCAAGCGCATCAACAAGTGGCCCGATGTTCCGACGCTGGCCGAGCTCGGCTACGACACGGTCTCGGATTCGCCGTTCGGACTGGCCGGACCGGCCGGTATGGACTCCGCGGTCGTGCGCGTGCTGCACGAGGCCTTCCGCAAGGCGCTGGAAGATCCGAAGGTGCTGGCAATGCTCGACCGCTTCGATCAGCCGGTCATCTACATGGGACCGGAGGCCTACACGAAATTCGCGCGCGACACCTGGGAAGCCGAGCGCGCGACGGTCGAGCGGCTGGGGCTGAAGGGAAGCATGTAACTCGCAGTCGAGGCTGTCACGTGGGCAAGGTCAACTTGGATTCCCGCTTCCGCGGGAATGACAGCCTGGCATACGGATAGCTCCGCCTAATGTAGAGCCGACAGGAACTGCTTCAGCTCCGCAGTCTGCGGATCCCCGAACATCTGCTGCGGCGGCCCCATCTCGTGGATGCGGCCCGCGTGCATGAACACCACGCGGTCGCTGACCTTGCGCGCGAAGTTCATCTCGTGCGTGACCATCAGCAGCGTCATGCCGTCGTCGGCCAGGCTCTCCACGACCTTCAGCACCTCGCCCACCAGTTCCGGATCCAGGGCAGACGTGATCTCGTCGCACAGCATGACGCTGGGCTCCATCGCCAGCGCGCGGGCGATGGCCACGCGCTGCTGCTGGCCGCCCGACAACTCATCGGGCCACGCGTCGAACTTCTCGGCGAGCCCCACGCGCGCCAGCAGCTTGCGCGCGCTGTCCTCCGCAGCCGCGCTGTCGCGCGCCTTCACCCGCATCGGCGCCAGCATCACGTTGCGGCCCACCGTCAGATGCGGGAACAGGTTGAAGCTCTGGAAGATCATGCCGACGTGCTGTCGCAACTCGCGCATCGCGCGCGCGTCGCCGTGCTTCAGCGCCGCGCCGTCGACTTCGAGGCTGCCTTCCTGGAAGGTTTCCAGTCCGTTGATACAGCGCAGCAGCGTGCTCTTGCCCGAGCCGCTCTTGCCGATGATCGCGATGACCTCGCCGCGTCTCACGTCCAGGTCGATGCCCTTCAGCACCTCGTTCGTGCCGAAGCGCTTGCGCAGCCCGACGATGTTGACGATGGAATCAGCCACGGCGCAGCGTCCTCTCGAGTCGACGGCTGTACAACGAAATCGGCCAGCACAGCGCGAAATAGATCAGCGCCACGCATGCGTAGACGGTGAAGGGCTGGAACGTCGCGTTGGTGATCATCGTGCCGGCCTTGGTCAGCTCGATGAAGCCGATGACCGATGCCAGTGCCGTGCCCTTGATCACCTGCACCAGGAAGCCCACGGTCGGCGGCACCGCGATCCTCAGCGCCTGCGGGCCGATGACGTCGCGCATCTTCTCGCCGAAGGAAAGCGCCAGGCTGTCGGCCGCCTCCCACTGCCCCTTCGGGATCGCGTTGACGCAACCGCGCCAGATCTCCGTCAGGTAGGCGCTGGTGTATAGCGTCAGCGCGACCGCCGCCGCGAACAGGGCGGACACGTTCAGCCCCAGCAGCGCCAGGCCGAAGTATGCGAGGAAAAGCTGCATCAGCAGCGGCGTGCCCTGGAAGAGCTGTACGTACGCGGCCACGCCGGTCTCGGCACCGCGCAGCTTCGCGAGCCGCGCCAGCAGCAGCGTCAGCGCGACGATGCCGCCGCCGACGAACGCGATCAGCGACAGCGCAACGGTCCAGCGCGCGGCCAGCAGCAGGTTGCGGAAGATGTCCCAGAGCGTGAACTCGACCATCGCCTACCGCCCCGCCTGCGGCACGCGGCCGAAGATCCAGCGTGGCCCGATCCAGTTCAGCACGTGCCGCACCAGGATCGCCAGCCCCAGGTAGATCACCGTAGCGATGATGTACGCCTCGAACGCGCGGAAATTGCGGCTCTGGATCAGGTTGGCCTCGTAGCTCAGCTCGCGCGCGGCGATCTGCCCGCATACGGCCGAGCCCAGCATCACGATGATGATCTGGCTGACCAGCGCCGGCCACACGCGCGCCAGCGCCGGCGGCAGGATCACCCACTGGAATACCTGCCGCTCGGTCAGTGCCAGGCTGCGCGCGGCTTCGATCTGGCCGCGCGGCGTGTTATCGATGCCGGCACGCACGATCTCGGCCGCGTAGGCGCCGAGGTTCACGACCATCGCGATGACCGACGCCAGCTCGGGCGTCAGCCGCACGCCCAGGCTGGGCAGGCCGAAGAAGATGAAGAAGAGCTGGACGATGAACGGCGTGTTGCGGACCAGTTCGACGTAGGCGCCGACGATCGCGCGCAGCCATGCAGGCCCCCACGCGCGCGCCCAGCCGCAGACGATGCCCAGCGCGACGCCCGCGACCGCCGCGACCGCGGTCAGCGCCAGCGTGAAGGCCGCGCCGCGCAGCAGCGCCGGCCACTGCGACAGCACCGCCAGGAAGTCGAGCTGCACCATCGCGGCATTGTGCAGGCGGCATCGCCTCCCGCCCGCGCGGCGGTTACTGCGGCAGGTCTCCCGTCGGCCGCCCCAGCCACTTGCCGGACAGTTTGTCCAGGTCGCCGGCCGCCTTGGCAGCCGCGATGATCTCGTTGACCTTGGTGCGCAGCGCATCCTCGCCCTTGGCCACGCCGATGAAGTTGGGCGAGTCCTTCAGCAGCAGCTTGTACTCGGCGTTCAGTTGCGGGTTCTTCTGCATCATGTTGCCGGCCACCGACGCGCCGGTGGCCACCGCCTGCACCTGGCCCGACACGAACGCGGAAATCGTCGCGTTGTTGTCCTCGAAGCGCTTGATGTCCGCGGTGGGCGGCGCGATCTTGGTCAGCTCCATGTCCTCGATGGCGCCGCGCGTGACCGCGATCGACTTGCCGGCCAGATCCGCCGGGCTCTTGATCGCCACGGTCTTCGGCGCGAACACCGCCTGGAAGAACGGCGAGTACGCGGCCGTGAAGTTGATGACCTTCTCGCGCTCGGGGTTCTTGCCCAGCGTCGAGATCACGAGGTCCGCCTTCTTCGTCTGCAGATACGGGATGCGGTTGGCGCTGGTCACCGGAACGAGCTCGACCTTCACACCCAGCTTCTGGCCGATGTAGTTCGCCATGTCGACGTCCAGGCCGAGGGGCTTCAGATCCGGCCCGACGAAACCGTAGGGCGGGAAGTCTGTCGGGATCGCGATCAGGATCAGCTTCTTGCTCATGATCGTGTCCAGCGCGCTCTGGGCGTGCGCCGTGGCGATGGGCAGCACCATGGCCGTCATGGCGGCCAGTGCAGCAAAGCGGCGTCGGTTCATCGTTGATCTCCGTCGGTCAGCGTGTTCATCGGCCGCGCCTTGGTGCGCGCGCCCTCTCGTGGTGCCCGGATGCCTCGCCTTCGCCCCTGTCAGCAGGCTGCGGAGCATCGCGTGCGTCCGGAAAGTGCGTAACGCAAGGTCCGTGCCGAGCGGCGCCGACGGCCCCCGGTCAGCGGTCGGCCAGCAGCTGCAGCAACGTACGCGCGACCACCTTGGTCGCGCCGCGCAGGTCCTCCAGCACCAGGTGTTCGTCGGCGCGCTTCGCATTGGCTTCCAGCACGGTGCGCGGGCCGGCGCCGTAGATGGCAGCCGCCACACCGTATGCGCCGTACAGCCGTGCGTCGGTGTACAGCGGCGAGCCGCTGTCGGCGATGGGCTCGCCGAACACCGCCTGCGCGTGCTCTCGCAGCGCCGCCACCAGCGCCGCGTTGCCGGGTAGCGGCTTCAGCGGCTGGGCCAGCAACAGCCGGCGGATGTCCACGCGGATGCCCGGGCTTTCGCCGGCGGCGCGCGCGATCAGCTCGCGCACCTCGCGCTCGACATCCGCCGGCTCCTCCTCGGGGATGATGCGCCGGTCGAGCCGCAGCGTCACGCGCTCCGGCACCACGTTGGTGTTGGTACCGCCTTCGATGCGGCCGACGTTCAGATACGGATGCGCGATGCCTGCGATGCGCGAGCTGCGTTCGCGCAGCAGCGCGTTGTATGCATACAGCGCGGTCAGCAGCTGGGTGGCGGCCTGCAGCGCATCGACGCCGCTGGCCGGATACGCGGCGTGCGCCGCGCGGCCCTGCAGCGTCACTTCCATCTGCAGGCAGCCGCTGTGCGCGGTGACGACCTGGTAGCTGAAGCCTGCCGCGATCAGCAGGTCGGGGCGCGTCAGGCCCTGCGCCAGCAGCCAGCCGGGGCCTAGTTCACCGCCGAACTCCTCGTCGTACGTGAAGTGCAGCTCGACGGCGCCGCGCAGCGCAGCGCCCAGCGACTCCAGCGCGCGCACCGCGAAGGTATAGGTCGCGAAGTCGCTCTTGCTGACCGCGGCCGCGCGACCGTACAGGCGGCCGTCGACGACTTCGCCGCCGTGGGGATCGTGCGTCCAGCCGTCGCCGGGCGGCACCACGTCGCCGTGCGCGTTCAGCGCGATGACCGGCCCACCCAGGCCGTAGCGCCGGCGCACGATCAGGTTGGTGAGGGACTGCAGCCCCTGCGCGCGCACGGCCTGCTCGGGAACAGGCAAGCGCTCCGCGTCAAAGCCGAACCCGGCCAGCAGGCGCGCCGTCAGCTCGGCATGCGGCGCGTTGTCGCCCGGCGGCGTGTCGGTGGGCTGGCGCACCAGTGCCTGCAGGAACTGCACTTCCTCGTCGAAGTGCTTGTCGATCCATGCATCCAGGCGCGCGTAGTCCATATGCGTCACGACGGGCGCCGCGCGGCAGCGTCCATGGCCAGCTCGTCGAGCAGGCGCAGGAAGGCGCGCACGGCGAACTCGGCATCGTCGCTGGTGATGGTCTCCAGCGGGTTGTGGCTGATCCCGTGGTTGCCGCCGCGCACGAACAGCATCGCCTGCGGCAGCAGGCGCGCCAGTTTCATCGCGTCGTGGCCGGCGCCGCTGGGCATGCGATGCACCGGCAGTCCCAGTGCGGCGACCGCGCGTTCCCACCGGGCCTGCCACGCGGGATCGCTGGGTGCGGCCGGCACGCGCATCGTTTCTTCGCAGTGCCACTGCAGGCCACGGCGCTCGCAGATGCGCCGCGCTTCCGTCAGCACATCGTCGGTCAGCGCGTCGCGCGCGGCATCGTGGGTGGCGCGCAGGTCCAGGCTCAGCCGGCAGCGACCGGGCACCACGTTGATCGAACCCGACGGCACCTGCAGCATGCCGACGGTGCCGACGGTATCGGCCGTCGCCGCCGCGCGCCGTTCCACGTAGAGCACGAGTTCGGCCGCGGCCGCCGCGGCGTCGCGGCGGCGATCCATCGGCGTCGTGCCGGCATGACTGGCGACGCCGGTGATTTCGCACTGACAGCGCACGCCGCCGTTGACCGACGTGACGATGCCCAGCGGCAGGCCCAGTGCATCCAGCACCGGCCCCTGCTCGATGTGGACCTCGACGAAAGCCCGATACCGCGCAGCGTCGCGCTTGAGCGCGGCTATTGCGTGCAGGTCGGCAGGCAGGCCCGCCCCACGCATCGCCGACGCCATCGTCACGCCGTCGGCGTCGGGCTGGTCCAGCCATGCCGCATCGAACTCGCCGGTCAGCGCGCTCGAGCCCAGGAAGGCGGCCTTGTAGCGCTGCCCTTCCTCCTCGGCGAATCCGACGACCTCGATGCCGAACGGCAGCCGCCGCCCATTCGCCGCGAGTTCCTGCACCGCGAGCAGCGGTACGAAGATGCCGAGCCGGCCGTCGTAGCGGCCGGCATTGCGCACGGTGTCGTAGTGGCTGCCGGTCAGCAGCCGCGGTGCGGCGGCGTCGGTGCCGTGATAGACGCCGACGACATTGCCGACGGCATCGAGGCCGGCTTCGTCGAACCCGGCCGCGCGCAGCCACGCGACGAGCTGACGCGCGCAGGCGCGATGCGCGTCGGTCAGGTACGTGACGGTGAGCTGGCCCTGTTCGGCGTAGCCGGGATCGCTATGGCACGCCAGCGCCTCGGCCAGCGCCAGGGCGCGCGCACCCGGCGTGCCGTCGCGCGGCAGGGCCACGATGGAACTCGCCGCGGATGCCTCCCGCACGCTGGCAGCCCGCGCCGTCAGTGCACGTGCTGCGACAGCTCGCCGGTCTGGTACTTGTGCGCGACCGTGGGCAGCGGCACCGGCTGGATCCTGCTGCCCTGCCCTTCGCAGCCGAACTGGATGTAGCGCTCCTTGCAGATCGACTTGGCGGCGGCGCGCGCGGGCTTCAGGTAGTCGCGCGGGTCGAACTTCTCGGGGTTCTCGAACAGAAACTTGCGGATCGCGGCGGTCATCGCCAGCCGGATATCGGTGTCGATGTTCACCTTGCGCACACCGTGCTTGATCGCTTCCTGGATCTCCTCGACCGGCACGCCGTAGGTTTCCTTCATGTTGCCGCCGTACTTGCGAATCTCCTCCAGCAGGTTCTGCGGCACGCTGGACGAGCCGTGCATCACCAGGTGCGTGTTCGGGATGCGGCGGTGGATCTCCTTGATGCGCTGGATCGCCAGGATGTCGCCGGTGGGCTTGCGTGTGAACTTGTAGGCGCCGTGGCTGGTGCCGATGGCAATGGCCAGCGCATCGAGCTGCGTCTTCTTCACGAAGTCTGCGGCCTGGTCGGGGTCGGTCAGCAGCTGTTCGCGCGTCATCGTCGCTTCGGTGCCGTGGCCGTCCTCCTTGTCGCCGCGCATCGTTTCCAGCGACCCCAGGCATCCGAGTTCGCCCTCGACGCTGACGCCCAGCGAGTGCGCCAGGTCAACGACCTTCTTGGTCACCTGCCAGTTGTAGTCGTAGTCGGCGATGGTCTTGCCGTCCTCGCGCAGCGAGCCGTCCATCATCACCGACGAGAAGCCCAGCTTCATCGCGCCTTCGCACACCGCGGGCGACTGGCCGTGGTCCTGATGCATCGCGACGGGCAGGTGTGGATAGCTTTCCACCGCCGCCTGGATCAGGTGCTTCAGGAACAGCTCGCCGGCGTACTTACGCGCGCCGGCGGAGGCCTGCATGATCACCGGGGCGTCGACCTCGTCGGCGGCCTCCATGATGGCCTGCACCTGCTCGAGGTTGTTGACGTTGAAGGCCGGCACGCCGTAACCGTTCTCGGCCGCGTGATCCAGCAGTTGTCGCATCGATACCAGCGCCATGGCGAGTCTCCGGAAGTCCTGTCCGTCGGGACCGGTGTGTGGGGAGTGGATGTGAGCCCGCTATTTTAGGGCTTCGTGGGCGGGAAGGCCGGGGGCTGCGCTGGGTCCTTGCAGCAGACTTGCCAGAGGGACTAAGCGTGCTCCCCGACACGAACGATCTTCAGGGTGTTCGTGCCACCGGCCTGCCCCATCGGCTCGCCGACGGTAATGACGACCAGGTCGCCCCGCTTGACCACGCCGCGCTCCAGCAGCAGGCGCTCGGCGGCGGCCAGCGCGTTGTCGCGGTCGGCGCCGGCCGTGAAGTGCAGCGGCCGCACGTTGCGATACAACGAGAGGCGCCGCGCAGTGCCGGCGCTGGGCGTCAGCGCGTAGATCGGGATGTCGATGTCATGGCGACTCATCCACAGCGTGGTCGAGCCCGACTCGGTCAGCGCGCAGATCGCCGCGCAGCGCAGGTGATAGGCGGTGAACAGCGCCCCGTACGCGATCGACTGGTCGACGCGTGTGAAGGTCTGGTCGATGAACTGCATGTCCAGGCCCGGCGTTTCCGAGCGGTCGGCCGCTTCGACGATGCTGGCCATCGCCTCGACCACCTCGACCGGATACTTGCCGGCCGCAGTCTCGGCCGACAGCATCACTGCGTCGGTACCGTCCAGCACCGCATTGGCGACGTCGCTGACCTCTGCGCGCGTCGGCGACGCGTTGACGATCATCGACTCCATCATCTGCGTCGCGGTGATCGCCAGCTTGTTCGCAGCGCGCGCCATCTTGATCATGCGCTTCTGCAACGCCGGCACCGCGGCGTTGCCCACCTCCACCGCGAGGTCGCCGCGCGCGACCATGATGCCGTCGGAGGCCTCGAGGATCTCCTTCAGCATCGGGATCGCCTCGGCACGCTCGATCTTCGCGATGATCTGCGGCCGCACGCCGTGCTTCTCGCCGGCGATGGTCGCGAGCTGCCGCGCCATCTCCACGTCGGTGCGGTTCTTCACGAAGGACACGGCCACGTAGTCGGCGCCGCATTCCATCGCGGTATCGAGGTCGCGCATGTCCTTGCCGGTCAGCGCCGGCGCCGACAGTCCGCCGCCCTGCTTGTTGATGCCCTTGTTGTCGGACAGCACGCCGCCGATGCGCACCGTCGTGTGTATCGCGCTGCCCTCGACGCGGTCCACCGTCAGCACGACGAGGCCGTCGTTGACGAGAAGGGTATCTCCCGCGCGGACATCGCGCGGCAGGTCCTTGTAATCCAGCCCCACGCGCTGCTCGTTGCCCAGCTCGGCGGCGGCGTCCAGCACGAAGGGCGCGCCGTCGCGCAGCGTGATGCGGCCGCTCTCGAAGCGGCCGATGCGCACCTTCGGCCCCTGCAGGTCGGCCATGATCGCCACGTCGCGACCCACGCGGGCGGCGGCTTCGCGCACGCGCTGGGCGCGCTGCAGGTGGTCGGCCGCGCTGCCGTGCGAGAAGTTGAAGCGCACCACGTCCACGCCGGCGGCGATCATGCGTTCGAGCACGGCCGGCTCGTTGGAGGCCGGACCCAGCGTCGCGACGATCTTCGTGCTGCGTGCCATCAGCGGCCTTTGGTTCTCACGCCGTTACCTGCGGGCCTGCCACCGCGACATCGTAGGTGGTCAGCTCGATGGGATTGCCGTCCGGATCGTTGAAGTACAGCGACAGCGACAGCTGGTGATCCTGCATTCGCGGCGCCGCCGGCCGGCGGCGCTTGTCGTAAAGCGGCAGCCGCGCCGCCCGCTTGCTGAACGCCACGAAGCCTGCACCATCCGTGCGCAGAGCTACCGTGCTGCCGTGTCCGGCGCGGCGCTCATCCTCGAACAGCGCGACGTGCGTGACGCCGTCGGCGCCGCTCAGCGTCAGCGGTCCGCCGGCCTCGCGCGCCCAGGCGGCGAAGCGCGGGTCGCGCTTCAGCCCCAGCACTGCGCCGTACCAACGCGCGGCGGCCGCGCGATCGCGCACGTACACGTGCACGTGATCCAGGCCTGCAACAGCAAAGCGCGCCATCAGCGATGCGTCCTCGCGGTCACTGGGATACCTCCGCGCTGCGCGCTGCGGTGCGAGCTTGCTTGGGACGGCCCGGCGCTGCGCTCGTGGATACCTTCGCGCTGCGCGCTGCGGTGCGAGCTTGCTTGGGACGGCCCGGCGCTGCGCTCATGCCTATGCGGCCGCGCGCTGCTGCAGCACGTCGATCGCCGGCAGCGTCTTGCCCTCGAGAAACTCGAGGAACGCACCGCCGCCGGTGGAGATGTAGCTGACGCGGTCGCCGATGCCGAAGCGCGCGATCGCCGCCAGCGTGTCGCCGCCGCCCGCGATGGAGAAGGCGCCGTTGGCCGTTGCCTCGGCGATACCCAGCGCCATCTGGTGCGTGCCGTCGGCGAAGGGCTCGAATTCGAACACGCCGATCGGCCCGTTCCAGATGATCGTGCCGGCGGAACGCAGCATCCGTGACAGCGCCAGCGCGCTCTGCGGACCAACGTCCAGGATCATCTCGTCGGCGTGCACGTCGTCGGCGCGCCGCACGGTGGCCGGCGCGGTAGCCGACACTTCCTTCGCGACCACCACGTCGATCGGCAGCGGCAGCGTCGCGCCCTTGGCGGCCAGCGTCGCCAGCACTTTCTTGCACTCGGGCACCAGGGCGGGTTCGGCCAGCGACTTGCCGATCGGAAAGCCCTCGGCCAACAGGAACGTGTTGGCGATACCGCCGCCGACGATCAGTCGGTCGACCCTCTGCGCGAGGTTGTTCAGCAGCGTGAGCTTGGTCGACACCTTGGCGCCACCGACGATGGCGACCAGCGGCCGCTTCGGATTCTCCAGGGCCTTGCCCAGCGCTTCGATCTCGGCAGCGAGCAGCGGCCCGGCGACGGCCACTGGCGCGAACTTAGCGGCGCCGTGCGTGGTGGCCTCGGCGCGGTGCGCCGTGCCGAAGGCGTCGTTGACGTAGACGTCGGCCAGCGCCGCGATGCGGCGCGCGAGTTCGTCGCTGTTCTTCTTTTCGCCGCGGTTCACGCGGCAGTTCTCCAGCAGCACGACTTCGCCGGGCGCCACCTGCACACCATCGGTCCAGCCCGCCTGCAGCCGCACCGGTCGGCCCAGCAGTTCGCCGAGGCGTACGGCAATCGGCGCCAGCGAGTCCTGCGGCTGCAGTTCGCCTTCAGTGGGACGGCCCAGGTGCGAAGTGACCATGACGGCCGCGCCCGCATCCAGCGCCATGCGCAGCGCGGGCACCGATGCGCGGATGCGCGTGTCCTCGCTGATGCGTCCGGCATCGTCGAAGGGGACATTCAGGTCGGAACGGATGAACACGCGCTTGCCGGCCAGTTGTCCGGTGCGCGCCAGTTCTTCGAGGGTGCGGACGTGCATGGAAGAAGCGTCTTGTCTCTGGCGGGCGTTACGGGCGGGATGCTGCGGCATCCTCTGTGAGACT
>Ga0307505_10000488_pt1 | contig 43441 bp, 54 predicted proteins | sample 23_S_MG_FD_202183 | JGI IMG/M metagenome (GOLD analysis project Ga0307505, IMG submission 202183) | Soil microbial communities from Populus trichocarpa stands in riparian zone in the Pacific Northwest, United States - 23_S | ecosystem: Environmental > Terrestrial > Soil > Riparian zone > Trees...
CGTCTCGCTCAGCTCGTACCGCTTGATCCCCATCGCCTGCTCCGTGTCAAAACACGGAATCCCATGAATCAGACATCACCCCGCTTGGGAATCCTAAATGTCGATCCGCCCTAGTGTCGGGGCATTTCTACGCCGACCTCCTGTTTCAGCGTGATAATCGCTGGCTGGAGATGGCCGAGTGCAGTCGGGCAGCTTTCGAGCCGCTCGACTTCGAACGTAGACAACGTTTGCTTTTGCTTGGCCAGATTGAGATCGCTCTCAGCCGCCCGGCCATGACAATTCGCCATGGCCGGGCGGCCGCCGGAGACGTTAAGCGTCAGGCAAAGGCGGCCTGCGCGGTCGGCACAGACCATGGCCGGTCAACCGCAGCTGCAGCCAGGTCCGCGAAGAACCGCTGGTTGGCGGCATACAGCCGCGGTCCCAGGATGTGCCGACCCAGCCGCGGTAGCCACCCGACCTGGGTTTCATAGCTGGTTATCACGGTCCCCGCGCCATCGGGAGAAGACGAGAGCGTGAACATACGCTTGGCGTGCACCCCGGTGCCGTCCGCGGTGAACGCGAACAAGCGATGGCGGTCAGAGGTCACGACCTCGCTCTCAAGCTCGACCGGGTGCGCTTTCCATCTGAACGAAGCGCGCATGCCCTCGCTCTCGCCCGGCTCGCGCCGGACCCAGCGGCAGGCCCGATACCAGGAGGGCCAGCGCTCATAGTCGGTCAGCAGGTCCCATACCGCGGCCACGGGGGCCGGAATTAGCGCCTCGTTGTAGACCACAACGGGCGGTCGCGGCTCGGCCCGGACTCCGCCCAGCAGACGCGCCGAGACCAGAGTCATCCATTCGCGTGGCAGGAACCGGCTGCTGGCAGCGCTTAGCTTGTTGAGCAGGCCGGGGACGACGACAGCGCGGCCCTTGTCGAGAGCCCGCAGCCCGGCGTCGATGACCGGTTCGGGCTCGGCAAGCCTGCGGTAGATCGCCGTGTGTCCGACGTCCGCGCCGAGAGCGTCGACGAAGCCGGTGCGGGTCGGCCCCGGGCAGAGCGCCGTCACAGATACACCGGCCGCCCGCGCCTCGCTCCAGAGCGCCTGGCTGAGCGACAGCACGAAAGCCTTGCTCGCGCCGTAAACCGCCTGCGAGGGCGCCGGCTGAAAGGCGATCGTGGAGGCCACGTTGAGGATGCCGCCGCTTCCCCGTTCCATCATGCCGGGCAGGAACGCGCGGGCGAGGCTGACGACCGCCGCGACGTCGACTGCAATCTCCTCGTCCTCGCGCCGCGCATCGGCATCGGCGAACGGGCCGTAGGTGCCGAATCCCGCATTGTTGACCAGCACCTCAATCGGCCGTTCGCCGACGTGGTCGATGAGCGCCGCGACGCCTTCCTGCGTGGACAGGTCGGCGATCACGGTCTCCAGCTCGACGCCGGAGACCGCGCTGCGGACCTGCATCGCCGTTTCCTCGAGCCGGGCCGCGTTCCGGCCGGTGAGCACCATCGACATGCCCCGTTCGGCGAGACGCCGGGCAATTCCCCGGCCGAGGCCCGACGATGCCCCGGTCACCAGCGCCCAGTTGCCGCGATAGCGGATCCGGGGTGCTTTCCTGCCGTTCAGCCTGCGCGGGAGCGGTGCAGGGCGGTCGGACTGCGTGGTTTGATTATGTCTCATTGTCTGTCTCCAAGAGCTAAGTTGATGATGTTAACATAGAGTGATGAGCTTGCCGTGCAGGTTAGCGCGCCGCCGGCACCCAGTTGCCGTGAAACCCCGGCGGCACCCGGTGCGGAATGCGGATACTCGCCCGCGGCTCACCCTCGAAATCGCGTGCATCGAGGATCATCAGGTCGGTCACGTCGGCTTCGGCGTCGATCACCAGCCCGACGAGCCAGCCCTCGTCCTCTTCCGCCTCGGCATGGGCGGGGACGAAGACGAACTCACCTGGATGACGGCCTGGGCCGAAATCGTGGACCAGCCGCTGGCCGGTTTCCATGTCGTGCTTGAACAGCGCCGCGCCGAGAAACGGGCCGGTCAGAGCCATGGTGTAGCCGTAGCGATACGGCAGGCCGAAGCGCCTTTCGTCCGGTCGCGGGAATTCCTGCGGCGTGGGATCGATGAGGATGCGCTTTACCGCCCTGGCTACCGGATCGACAATCCAGCGTTCGAGCCCGCCGTGCTGCGAATCCGGCCCGGCCTTGCTTTTCGAGAACATCCTGTCGTGAACGACGACGTCGAGCACCACCGTGCCGTCGGCACCGTCGTAGGAATTGACGACGTGGAAGACAAAGCAGGGATCGACCGCGCACCAGATCACCTCGTCGGCCCCGCCCTCGCGCGGCAGCAGACCGACGCGAGCCTCGTGCTCCTCGTTCCACCGATAGGGGAAGGGATGCCCCGTCATAGCCGTTTCCATGGAGAAGGTCACGGGCAGGTCGAGGATCACGGCGTAGCGTTGCGTGAAGGAGGAATCGTGCATCATCGGCCCGTGCTCGACCGGAATGTCGACTTCGCACCGTACCTTTCCGGACGGAGCGACAACCACGTAGCGGACCGTATCGGGCCGCGTGATGTCGTAGCAGATCCCGTGCAGCTCGCCGGTCAGCGGGTCGGTATGCGGGTGAGCGGTGAAGCTGCCGTGGAGCGTGCCCTCCAAATCGGTGAAGCGCAGGGTGTCGAGAGTTTCGCTCAGCTCGACCGGCGTGCTGCCCGCCTCGACAAGCGCGAGCGTCTTGCCGGCAAAGCCGATGACGTTGGTGTTTACCGTATCGGTCACCGGGTGCCGCGGGCCGTCGATCCGCTCCTCGCCGAGACGCTGGCTGACAGCCCCGGACCGGATCCAGCGGTTGCGGTACCAGAGCGCGCGGCCGTTCTCGATGCTGAGGCCGTGGATCATGCCGTCGCCGGTGAACCAGTGGTAGTTGCCGGGATCGGCGTCCATCGGATTGGGGCCGATGCGCATATAGCGGCCATCGAGAACCCGCGGGATCGATCCGGTGACCGGCAGATCCTCGATCGTCAGCTCCTCCTTCATCGGCACGTGCAGGCCGCCCAGGAACGGATTGGGCCTGGCGCTCTGCACTTTTTCGTCGTTTTCAAGAACGGTTGTCATGGGATTGTCCTTCGCCTAAAGTTAACGGCGTTCACATAGGCAGCAATGATAACGGTGTCAACATGCAAAAAGCCGAAAAGCTGAATTATCATCATGGGGACCTGCGCGCGGCGCTGCTGCAGGAGGGTCTCAGGCTGCTCGAGGAGCGGCAGGGCGACGATATCGGACTGCGGGAGGTTGCCCGCGCAGTGGGCGTGAGCGCTACAGCGGTCTACCGCCACTTCCCCGACAAGGCCGCACTGTTGCGCGCACTTGCGACGCAAGGGCTCGACCAACTCGCCCGGGCGCAACAGATCGCGTTCGACAAGGCCGGTGGCGAGAAGGCCGGCTTCGCGGCGACCGGGCGCGCCTATGTGCGCTTCGCCCTCGACAATCCGGCCCTGTTCCGGCTCGTGTTCTCCAGCTCGCCCGAACAGCGAGACGATAACGGTACTAAGGACAAGGTCCCGGAGGCATTCCGCATGCTGCAGGAGAACGCCGCGTTCATGGCGCCCCCCGGATCGAGCAGCGACGAGATCCAGGTTGTCGCGCTGCGCGCCTGGGCTCAGGTGCATGGCCTCGCCGTCCTCCTGCTCGATGGACAGATCCCCCGGGACGAGCGTTTGATCGAGGTACTCATTGCCCCGGCCGGGGACTGCCGCCTCTGACGCCGACGGGGAAAGGACTCAGATCAGGCCGTCCGCGCTCCAGATGACCAGCAGGCCGGCGCCGACGATGACGTCGATCACGATGCACCACGGCACATACCACTGGGGGATCGCGACCAGAGAGAGGCGAGAGCGGTTGTGGTGTGCGAGGTCCCACAGAGCGTGTCCGAAATAGGCCAGCGGCAGCAGGATCGGCCAAAACAGAAGTCCGGCCAGGCCGGCGATCGCGAACAGTCCGGTGACGTTGAACTCGACCAGTTGGTCGCGCGGCGAGCCGTTCACAACAGCAAAGCCGAAGTAGATGCCGGCGATCAGCGCAATAAGGAGTGCGGCGAAGCCGAGCGACGCTTGCGGCGGCAGGAATGCGTGCGGCACCAGCGAGCCGATACCGACAAGGATGCCGGTGAGGATCGGCCGCTTCTCGAATGAAGAACTGCCTTGATGATGGTGGCAAGTGGAATCAGGGGCGTAAGTCGACATGGTATGTCTCCTGGAGAGAGCAGCCGGCGCCGCGCGGGCGCCGGCCGCAGTGATCAGTTCCGCGCGAACTCGAGGAGGTCGGCGTTGAGCTGGTCCTTGTGGGTGTCGGCAAGGCCGTGCGGGGCGCCCGGATAGACCTTCAGCACCGCGTGAGGCACGAGGCTGGGCACTGCCCGCGCCGAAGCGTCGATCGGCACGACCTGGTCGTCGTCTCCGTGCACGACGAGAGTCGGACGGTCGAACTTCTTCAGATCCTCGGTGAAGTCGGTCTCGGAGAACGCCTTGATACAGTCGTAGGTGTTCTTGTGGCCAGCCATCATGCCCTGCAGCCAGAAGCTGTCGATCATTCCCTGACTGGGCTTCGCGCCCGGCCGGTTGAAGCCGAAGAACGGCCCCGAAGCGAGATCCCTGTAAAGCTGCGAGCGGTCCTTGAGCGACGCGGCGCGCATGCCGTCGAACACTTCGATCGGCAGCCCGCCCGGATTGCTGGGCTTCTTGACCATCACCGGCGGAACAGCAGAGATCAGCGCGATCTTGGCGATGCGGCTGGTGCCGTGCCGGCCGATATAGCGCGAGACTTCTCCCCCGCCGGTCGAAAAGCCGGCCAGAATGATGTCGCGCAAATCCAGCGCCTCGATCAACTGGGCCAGATCGTCGGCATATGTGTCCATCTCATTGCCATGCCAGGGCTGGCTCGAGCGGCCGTGGCCGCGGCGATCATGGGCCACGACACGAAACCCGTTGGCGGCGAGATGCAGCGCCTGCGACTCCCAGCTGTCGGCGTTGAGCGGCCAGCCGTGACTGAGGACGACCGGCTGCCCGGAGCCCCAGTCCTTGTAGTAGATTTGGGTGCCGTCGCGGGTGGAAAAGGTATTGCTCATTTCAGGATTTCCTTTCGAAGTGTTGGATTGCACGGCGGCGGCAGCACCCGCGCGAGGGAGAGCGAAGACAGCGGACGCGACAGCGAGGCCGAGAGCGCCCTTCAAGACATTGCGGCGAGACTCGGATGCAAGCGGAGTGAAGTCGGACTGGATCATCGATAGCTTCCTGCAGTGGCTGGCGCGCAGCAGGAGGCGTTCGGCCGCACGCGGTCGTTACCGGAAGCTGCCCGAAGGCCAAGTTTGTCAAAAAGCGGGATGCCGAAAGGTCCGTGATCCCGTGGCGCCTTTGTTGCGAATCCAGGGCACTGGTGCAACAAGGCTCATCAGGGGATTCCGGCCAACCGCACCCGCGTTTCGGCCAGAACGGTCCGATCCGCCGCGAGGGGGAGAAGATGCCGGTCAAGAAAGTCGCTATTCTGATCTATGACGGCGTGCAGGCGCTCGACGTCGCCGGTCCCGTCGACGTTTTTGCCGAAACGAGCCGCAACGTGCCCGAGGAAGACGGCTATGAGATTTCTCTCGTCGCCGAAGGCTGCGACCCGATCCGCACTTCCAATGGCACGCGCATCCTACCCGATCGCCAGCTGGCTGAATCGAAGGACAGTTTCGCCGTCCTGCTCGTGGCGGGCGGGGAGGCGCTCTATCTCGGCATGCGGCCAAGCGGCGCCGTGCTCTCCTGGCTCGTCTCTGCTGCGGCGCGTGCCGATCTGTACGGCGCCGTGTGTGCCGGCACGTTCGCGCTGGGACATGCCGGTCTTCTCGACCATCGGCGCTGCACGACTCATTGGGGCTGCGCCGCCGCCCTCGCCGAAGCGTTCCCTCACGCGAAGGTGGAGCCCGACCGCATTTTCCTCCACGATGGCCGCCTGGTCACGTCGGCAGGAATTACCGCGGGGATCGACCTCGCATTGGCCATCGTAAATCAGCATCACGGACCGGAGGTAGCGCTTGCCGTGGCCAAACACCTCGTGGTGGTCACCCAGCGGCGGGGGGGACAATCGCAATTCAGCCCGTTCCTGGCATCACCGCTTGACGAACAATCGTTGATGGCGCGGGTGCAAACCTATGTCGTCGACCATCTTGATGCACCGCTCTCGGTCGAGGAACTGGCCGCGGTCACCGGAATGAGCGTGCGCAGCTTCGGCCGGCACTTTGCCGAAGAATCCAGCATGACCCCGCGCGAATTTGTCGAGCGGGCCCGGATAGATGCTGCGCGCAACCTTCTTGAGGCCAGCGAGATGCCGCTCAAAACGGTCGCCTATGATTGCGGCTTTGGCGATGCCGACCGGATGCGGGCAGTTTTTTCCCGGCGGCTCGGTGTAACGGCATCGGAATACCGCGAGCACTTTCGAACCCACCATCATGTTGCCAGCGCGATTGCGTCGGCACCCGCCGGGTAGCGCAAGCGGCCGGAGTCGTCGTTCGCCGCCCGCCATACTGCGTCCGCCACGTCCGCCTCGGTCGTCGTCAGCTCCGGCCGGGCAAAGGCCGCGAGGATGGGGGCGGCGAACGGCGCGTATGGTTCTGGAATCGCGTCTTCAAGGCGCACGTCCGTGTTCTGCGTAAACCGCGTCGTCGGACCATAACCGGGCTCGACCAGTTTGACGCGCACGTTGAACGCGCGAAGCTCATGCTCGAGTGATCCCGTGAATCCCTCGATCGCCATTTTGCTGGCGGTGTACACCGAAGCCAGCGGCATCGGCGCCAGCGTCACGCTCGACGTCACGTTCACGATCACGCCTGACATGCGCTTGCGGAACTGCGGCACGACGGCCTGCGTCATGGCGATGACGCCGAACGTGTTGGTTTCGAACAGCTGGCGCGTCTTGGACATGGACGTGGCTTCGAGCGCACCGATCGCGCCGATGCCGGCGTTGTTGACGAGCGCGTCGATGGGACCGGCCGAGGCGAAAGCCGCGTCGATGCTTTCGGGACGGGTGACATCGAGCGGCAGCACTCTCAGCCGATCGCAATGGGGCAGGATGCCCGCCTGCGGGGTCCGCATCGTGGCAATGACGTTCCAGCCCTGGGCAAGGAAGTGACGGGCCGTTTCCAGGCCGTAGCCAGAGGAGCAACCCGTGATCAATACTGTCTTCATGGCGGTATCCTTCATGTCCTGATGACGAGACTCTATGCGAGCCGGACAGGACTATCTACAATTGAAAGTCCGAATTTCGTTCGCTATCGTCCGGAAATGATCGATCCGCTATCCGAAGTCATTGCGCTGCTCCGGCCGCGGACCGTGTTCACCAAGGGCATCAGCGGCGCCGGCGTCTGGGGTGTTCGCTACTCCGACTTCGGTCAGCCCAGCTTCTGCACCGTCCTCGAGGGCAGTTGTCGCCTCCATGTCGACGGCCAGGATCCGGTCACGCTCCAGGCAGGCGACTTCGTGCTCCTGCCGGCGACTCCCGGTTTCGTCTTGTCGGGCTTCGAGCCGGTGAAACCAGAGCTGATCGACCCGCAGGTGGCCCAGGCCCAGGCCGATGAAATCCGCCACGGTACCCCCGATGGCGATCCCGATGTTCGGCTACTTGGCGGCTATTTCATCTTCGACTCGCCCGACGCAGGGTTGCTGGTGCAGCTGCTGCCACCGCTCGTCCACATGCGCGGTGCCGACCGCCTGTCGACACTGACCCGGCTCGTCGGCGAGGAAGCGCGAGAGAACCGGCCGGGCCGCGACCTCGTGCTTTCCCGACTTGTCGAGGTGCTGCTGATCGAAGCGCTGCGGGCCCTGCCGGGAGCCGACACGCCCCCCGGGCTATTACGCGGGTTGGCGGATGCGCGCGTGTCGGCGGCGATACGGCGGATGCACGGTGACCCCGCGCGTTCGTGGACGGTGGCCGATCTGGCGGGGGAAGCCGCCCTCTCCCGCTCGGCCTTCTTCGATCGCTTCACCCGCATCGTCGGGATGCCACCGATCGAATACCTCATTGCCTGGCGGATGGCGCTCGCGAAGGATTTGCTTCGCCGTCGTGACGTTGCGATTTGCGAGATTGCCGAGCGGGTCGGCTATAGCTCGGCAAGCACGTTCAACACCGCATTCGCTCGCCATGTGGGCCAAGCTCCGGGTCGCTACGCCCGAGCTCTTGCCGGTGGGCTGCGCGGTGACCGGCTGCTGCCGACCTTGGGATAATGACGTCTGGTCCCCGTCGAGCGCTGCGTACGGGGAGGCTTGCTGCCTTTCCCGCTCACATCTATTCTCGAGGGATGGACGGGCAGGCGGTTATTACCATCGTCGATGACGACGAATCGCTCCGCGTCGCGCTTGAAGGCCTGTTCCGCTCGGTCGGGCTGACAGCCCGGGGTTTTTCTTCCATCTCGGACTTCCTCGCCTGTCCGGACCGATCCGAGCATGGCTGCCTGGTTCTCGATGTGCGGCTGCCGGGCGTCAGCGGACTGGACTTCCAGGAGAGGATGGACGACCTCGGCGTTCGGCTGCCGGTCGTCCTGATGACCGGGCACGGCGACATCCCGATGTCGGTGCGGGCGATGAAGGCCGGCGCGATCGACTTCTTGCCCAAGCCCTTCCGCGATCAGGACATGCTCGACGCGGTCAGCCAGGCGCTCCAGGCGGGTGCCCGTCGGCGCGAGGCAGAACGGGAGATCAAGGCATTGAAGGAACGTTTCGCCACGTTGTCGCCGCGCGAGAAGCAGGTGATGGCGCGCGTGACGTCGGGCAAGATGAACAAGCAGGTGGCCGGCGAACTCCAGCTCAGCGAGATCACGGTCAAGATCCACCGCGGCTCGGCAATGCGCAAGATGGAGGCTCGCTCGCTTGCGGCGCTCGTCCGGATGGCCGGCGAGCTGGGGCCAGAGCTCACTCCTTTCGCCTGATATACTCCTGTATAGTTTCGCCCGGGGCCGCGATCTGCGAGGGCGAGCCAAAGGTGTGCCACGCTGCGCATCGCGCAGCTAGGAACGGCCGGTGCAGTCCAAGGACCTGATTTCGATTGTCGAGGATGACGCTTCGGTGCGCCAGGCGCTGGAAGGCTTCGTTCGCTCGCTGGACTACGGCGTGCGGGGTTTCGCTTCGGCCGAAGATTACCTGGCCGTGCGTGACGGACGTTGCGCCTGCGTGATCACCGACATCCAGCTTCCCGGAATCGACGGGCTGGAATTAATCTCGCAACTGCGGACCCTGGGCTATCGCGTCCCGGTGATCGTGATCACCGCACGAGCCACTCCCGCGATCGAGAGCGCAGCATACGCTGGCGGCGCCTTCTGCTTTCTCGCCAAACCGTTCGACATGCCCGTGCTAATCGATTGCCTGGAGCGCGCGCTGGCTGCATGATCGGCCCCGGGTCGCGGCATGCCCGCGCGGAGGTCGACATTCTCGATTTCAATGATGCAAGCGCGCCCGAAGCGGCCGAACGGTGGCGTCTCGAGGAAGCGACGCGGCTCAACGAATACCGCTACCGCAACTTGTTCCAGGCAATGGCCGTCGCCTTCTGGGAGATCGACTTCGGCCCGATGCGGGTGATGGTCGGCGAGGCGGTCGCCGGGGGCGTCACCGACTTGCGCGCTCACATGATGGAGAACCGTGCGTTCGTGCGCGAGGCGATGACGCGCGCCGTGGTCACCGATGTCAACGACAAGACGGTGATGCTGTTCGAGGCCGAGACCGCCGAGCAGATCGTCGGCGGCAGCGTGGCGCCCTACTGGCCTTCCTCCAGTGAGCCGGTATTCGTCGAGGCGGTGATGGCCTCGATCGAGAAGCGGCCTCACTTCATCACCGAGACCCGCCTGCTGACGCTGCAGGGCAACGAGATCGACGTCCTGTTCACCGTCTCGTGGTCGCCCGAGAGCCGCAAGGAAGGCGTCATCCTGCTCGGCGTGATCGACATCGGCGATCGCTTGCGGGCCGAGGCGGTCGTCCAGCGCCTGAGGGCCGACTTCGCCCACGCCGCGCGCATCTCGATGCTCGGCGAGCTGACCGCGTCGATTGCGCACGAGGTCAACCAGCCGCTGGCCGCGATCTCCACCAACGCCGAGGCCGCCCTGCGCTGGCTCGAACGCGCGGAGCCCGATGTCGACGAGGTTCGCGCGATTTCCCGCCGAATCGTTGCCGACGCGCGCCGCGCGGCGGCGATCATCGAACGCATCCGCGGCATGGCGGAACGGCGCATGCCCCAGCACTCGGAGCTATCTTTGAGCGGCGTGCTGGACGACGTGCTGCTGTTTCTCCGGCACGAGTTGCAGCGGCACGGCGTCGAGGTGGTGCTCAGCGCGGCCGACCTCCCCCCGGTACGGGCCGACCGCACGCAGCTGCAGCAGGTCTTCGTCAATCTGGCGCTCAACGCGATTCACGCGATGGACGACGCGCAAGTGACGCAGCCGCGCCTGACCATTCTCGCGGAGGCGCGCGATGCGAACACGGTCGACGTGATCTTCGAGGACAGCGGTCCCGGCCTGTCGGGCGACCAGCACGAGCGTGCGTTCGAGACGTTCTTCACCACCAGGCCGTCGGGCCTCGGCATGGGCTTGCCGATCTGCCGCTCGATCCTCGAGGCCCATGGCGGCACGATCGCGGCGGAGGAGCCCGTCGCCGGAACCGGCGCGCGCTTCCGGATCGTGCTGCCGCGCATCGCCTGACCTTCGGGCACGCTCATACCAATGTATGAGCAGGGTAGCCGCACGTAGAATGGGACCGGCCGCCCGGGGGCGGCATGTTGCGCCCAGCAGGCCGGAAATGCCGGCGCGGACATCCCGCTCCGGCCGCCCTGTCGAGGAGGCTGGCGATGACCAAGACCATCATGCTGATCCACGGTGCCTGGCTCAATTCGAAAAGCTGGGAAGGCTTCGCGGAGCGCTATCGCACGCGTGGCTATGCCGTCCTCGCCCCCGATTGGCCGTTCGACGATCGCGACCCGGCCGCGCTGCGCCGCAGCCCGCGGCCGGAGCTCGCCCGCACCGGCCAGCGCGAGATCATCGACCACTACGAAGGGCTCATTCGCGCCCTCCCCGAGAAGCCGATCCTGATCGGGCACTCGATGGGCGGCGTCGCAGTCCAGCATCTGCTGGATCGCGGCCTCGGCGCCGCGGGCGTTGCCATCAACACCGCGCCGACCCCCGGCGTTGCCCTCGGGCCGCATGCGATCTGGTCGGCACTGCCGGTGTTCATCGACCCCTTCAGCTGGCGCAAGGTCAAGACGATGTCGCGCCGCTACTTCCAGCGCCGTTTCGCGCAAACCGTGCCGGCGGCGAAGGCCGACGTGCTCTACGACCGCTACATCGTGCCCACGCCAGGCAAGGTCTACTGGGACGGCGTCGTCAACACGCTCAAGATCCGCTGGGACAATCCGGCCCGTCCGCCGCTGCTGCTGATTGCCGGCGAGATCGATCTGATCGCTGACGCCAGCATGATCCGCAAGATCTTCCGCAAGCAGAGCGCGGCTCCCTCGGCCACCGAATACAAGGAGTTCGAAGGCCGCTCGCACTGGACCTGTCTCGATCCCGGCTGGGAGCAGGTGGCGGACTTCGCGCTGGAGTGGGCCGAAGCCCATGCCCGCTCCGAACCGGCCGAGCTCAGCCGCGCCGCCGCGGCGGCTTGAACCGCTGCTCAACTTCAACTCGCAGGAGGTAGCCATGCCGTACGTTACGACCCGGGACGGGACGCAAATCTTCTACAAGGACTGGGGCCCGCGCGAGGCGCAGCCGATCGTGTTCCACCATGGCTGGCCGCTCAGCGCCGACGACTGGGACAGCCAGATGCTGTTCTTCCTGGCTCGAGGCTACCGCGTGATCGCGCACGATCGTCGCGGGCACGGGCGCTCTAGCCAGACCGTCGCGGGGCACGAGATGGACACCTATACCGCTGACGTGGCCGCGCTCGCCGAGCGGCTCGATTTGCGGGATGCGATCCATATCGGCCACTCGACCGGGGGCGGCGAGGTGGCCCGCTATGTGGCGCGCGCTACGCCCGGCCGCGTCGCCAGGGCCGTGCTGGTCGGAGCGGTGCCGCCAGTGATGGTCCGTTCCGAGGCCAACCCCGGCGGCTTGCCGATCGAGGTGTTCGACGGCTTGCGCGCGGCGCTGCTGGCAAATCGCGCCCAATTCTACATCGACCTGCCCAGCGGTCCCTTCTACGGCTTCAACCGGCCGGACGCGGCGGTCTCGCAGGGTCTGATCGACAACTGGTGGCGCCAGGGCATGATGGGCGCCGCCAACGCTCACTACGAATGCATCAAGGCATTCTCCGAGACCGACTTCACCGCCGATCTGCAAAGCATCGAGGTGCCGGTACTGGTCGCGCACGGCACCGACGACCAGATCGTGCCTTACCCCGACTCGGCGCCGCTGGCCGTCAACTTGCTGAAGCGCGGCACCCTGCGAACCTACGAAGGGCTGCCGCACGGAATGCTCTCGACACACCCGGAAGTTCTCAATCCCGACTTGCTGGCGTTCGTCGAGGGGAAGCCGCTGGGCGAATCGGCGGCATCGCTTCCGGCCGAGCCGTTGCTGGCTTGAGCAGGGGGCCGGCAGGTGCCGCGGACGATCGTACTGATCCACGGCGCCTGGGTGACGGCGGCTTCGTGGAAAGGATTTCGGCGGCCGTTCGAAGCAGCCGGCCACGCGGTTCACACGCCCACGTGGCCGCTGCTGGAAGGCAGGAGCGCCGCCGAGATCGCCGCCAGCCCTCCGCCGGGGTTCGGATCCCTGCGCATCGAGCAGATTGCCGCGCACCTGGCGCGCCAGATCGGCGCCCTCGCCGAGTCGCCGATCCTGATCGGCCATTCATTCGGCGGCCTCCTCACCCAACTGTTGCTCGACCGCGGGATCGGACGCGCCGGGATCGCCTTCAATCCGGTGCCGATTGCCGGAATCGTTCCGGGACCGACCTCGCTCGGCGCGATCGGGCCGATCGTGCTGCGGCCGAACGGCTGGAAGCGGCCCTACGCATTTTCACGGGAACGCTGGGCGCGCCGCTTCGCCAACGCGGCGCCGCGCGCGCTCGCCGATGCCGCGTACGAAAGCTATGTCATCCCCGCGCCGGGGCGGATTTTTTACCAGGCCGCGCTTGGCCTCGGCACGCGAATCGATCCGCGGCGCCGGCGGGCGCCCCTGCTCATCACGGGCAGCGATCGGGATCGGCTCGTCACGCCCTATCTGTCGCGCGCCGCATGGCGCATCCAGGGCCGCTCGCCCGCTCGAACGGACTATCTCGATCTGCCCGGCAGATCGCACCTCCTGCTGGCGGAACCGGGCTGGGAGCAGATAGCGCGACGTGCACTGGAATGGATCGAGGGGCTCGACGATGACTGAAGCCATGCTCGCAGACTTGCCGGCGCCCAAGTCACCCACGCTGGATGCGCGGCGCGAGCAGATGTTCCCGCATCTATCGTCCAGCGAGGTTGACCGCCTGCGGCGCTTCGGGGAGCCGCGCGCCTACGCCGCGGGCCAGTACCTCGCCAAGGTCGGCGATCCCGGACTTGGTCTGTTCGTGATGCTGGGCGGCGCGGTCGACGTGAGCCAGCGCCTGACGGGCGGGCGGAGCCTTCCGATCGTAACGCATGAGGCTGGCGGGTTTCTCGGGGAACTGGCGCAGCTTTCCGGCCGCCCATCGTTGGTCGACGCTGTCGCGAGGAGCTTTGTCCGGGCGGCCAGTTGCTGCGCAATCCGATCGAAAGCGCGCTTGCCCGCTGCCTCGGCCTGGTCAGCGCGATCGATCCCGACAGGGTGTACGACGTCGCCATCGTTGGAGCCGGGCCGGCAGGGCTGGCCGCCTCCGTCTACGCCGCCTCCGAGGGGCTCGATGTTCTCACGCTCGATTGCCGCTCGTTCGGCGGCCAGGCCGGCGCCTCGGCGCGGATCGAGAACTTCCTCGGCTTCCCGACCGGCATCTCCGGCATGGCGCTGATGGCGCGCGCCTACAACCAGGCGCAGAAATTCGGCGTCGAGCTCGCCATCCCCGACGAGGCGCTGCGGCTGGAATGCCCCGAGGCGGCGACGGGGGCGATCACCGCCTGACGCTCGCCAACGGCGAGAGGGCTCGCGCGCGGACCGTGGTGATCGCCACGGGCGCGCGCTACCGCCGGCTCAACGTTGACGGCCTCGAGCGCTTCGAAGGCGCCACCGTCCACTACTGGGCTTCTCCGCTGGAGGCGCGACTCTGTGCCGGCCAGGACGTGGCTCTGGTCGGAGGCGGCAACTCCGCGGGCCAGGCCGCGGTATTCCTGGCGGGGCATGCGCGCCGGGTAACCCTCGTCGCCCGCCGGCCGCTGGCGGACACCATGTCGCGCTACCTGATCGAGCGGATCGCCGCCCAGCCCAACATCGAGCTGCTCGAAGGTTCGCAAGTAACCGCCCTCGAAGGCGAGGCCCGCGCGCTCGGCGCAGTCCGCCTTCTCCCTCGGTTTGGCTTGGCGTGCCTTCAAATCGGTCAGCATCGATGCCCCCATTTCCTAGATGCAGGTCCCGTAGATGCCCCCACATGCCCCTGGATTGCCTTGGATCATGCTGGACAATGTGCACGCCACAAATACCTCAAAAGCCGCAGAAACCCTGACGTTTCGCGGACCTTTCTGGATCATCTCGGATTGCAATGTGGCGGAGCGGGTGGGATCGGAACTCCCACGGAAAAGCTGGGGCTAGAGGCACAAAGTCGGGTGATAGCGTTCGAGTATCACCCGAGATGGCCGGGGGTTTGGCCGCCTCAAGTCCGGATCGGAATGTTTGAGGTGCTGATCCTGATCCGATCATCTGGAAACCCGGCGCGCCGCATTGCCATCACGAGGCTGTCGAAGATCACCGTTGGATATTGGGTCGGGCCGATCACAACCTGACGCAGGATCGAAGGGAGACGAACGCCCTCCAAGCCTTCCTCGGGGTAGTCCACGAACGGTATCTTGTAGATGCGTTGGGGGATGCCATTGATGACGCGAAACTCGCGCTTGATCTTACTCGTCGCATTGAACTCATCGTCGCTGATGTGCTCGGCAAGCGGATTGGCGCTGTAAGTGATCCGCCACTCTCGTTCCTCAGCGAAACCCGGATGCTTGCAGGTCAGGCTTGAGAAATGAATGAAGCGCTTGATATTGTCGAACAGCACCTCCGGATCGATTTGCTTGATTTCATCCATCCGCCGTTCGACGTTGTTCAGGGCGGTGTTGAACAGGAACGAGAAGGCATCTGGATTTCCGTAGAACACCGGGCTGGCATAGACATCGAGGACATTGGTGGGATTGAATATCGGCTCTTGCTGAAAGATGAGCGCCACCCCGCCACGGCTCCCATACGCGCGCCACATCGAGAGGCGGCCATATTGTGATTCTTCGTCCACAACGCCCGGCGCCACAACGAGGGGGCCGTGCTCCGAAATCGACAGCAGATAGGTGAACGCCCGCCGCATCTGGGATGAGTCCACAAAATACTGAACCGTCCGATCAAACATGCCCTCTTGGACCGCATCCAAGGTTCGCCTCGCTCTTGCGACGTCATCGGCGTTTTCGAACAGACAGTAGCGGAGACACGCTTCACCATGAGCCATCTCCGAATAGTCGTTCATGACCCCGCTGTTTCGGAGCCAGATTTCCTGATTGTTGATGATCGACAATGCCGCTTCGGTCGCGGTGTAGTGGACAAACGACCTCCCCTCACGCTTGGCTTGGTCGATCTTGTATTGCCCGTAACCCCAGAACACCTCTTCCAGCAGTTGCGACAGTTTCTCCTCGTCCATTGGCGCAGACTAGCCGAGCGGCGACTGCCGATCCAGCGAGGGGGGCGGTTTATCCTGTGCAGGAGCGCAAAGAGAAGGGCGGGCAGTCCGACGACACTGCCCGCCCTCCGAAGGCGCTCTGCAAGGCTCCTAGCGGTTATGCCGCCGGGATGCGGAGGAGCCGGATCGCGAACGGATCGAGCAACCCGCCGCCGACGCGCTTGGTTGCGTAGAACTGCACGAAGGGCTTGTTCGTGTAGGGATCGCGAAGCACTCGCAACGAACTGTAGCGGTCGTTGATGAGGTAGCCCGCGTTGAAGTCGCCGAACGCCAGCGTGAGGTTGCCCGCGACCGGCCCCGGCATCCCTTCATCGATCTCGACCGGACGGCCCAGCAACGTGGCCGGCTGACCGACGATCAGGCTTTCGCGCCAGATCAGGTTGCCGTCCGCGTCCTTGAGCTTGTTGAGCGCCGCCGCCGTGAGGCTCGACATGAGCCAGGTGCTGTTCTGCCGATAGGGGGCGGCGAGGCCATACATGAAGTCGATCAGGGCATCGACCGTGATCGCGCTCTCCACGACCTCCAGCGCGCCGCCCGGATGGGCAGTCTCGTTGGCGCCGCCCTCCACGTAGGTCAGCAGGCCGGACGGCTTGTTCACCCCGTCTCCAGCGAGGAAGGCGATCCCTTCTTGCCGGTTGAACTCGACCCGCAGCGCGCCGATCAGCCCTTCGGCAACATCGATCGCAGCGTCATCGAGCAGGCGCTGCGTCGCCGAAGGCATCGCGTAGATTTCGCCAGCGGTGAAAGTGATCGGCTCCAGCGTGGGGTTCGTCGTCTGAGGCCTCGCCGCCGTCTCCCCGACCCAACCACTTCCTGGATTGCCGGTCGCCCAGAGCGTCGAGAACGCACCGACTGAAGTAGTCTGGACGCGGGCCAGCCGACGCATGGGGGAAGTCGCGACCTGCTCCTTGCTGATCCGGCGATCCCACTCGACCGGCGCGAGGTAGCCACCGTTGGTCTCCGATCCGATGGACATGGCGGCTTGGATGGCGGCACGTTCGCCGGAGCCATTGAACTCGCTTAGGCGCTGCTCGCCGTCGCCCTTGCGCACGAAGCTGGCGAAGATGTTCGTGTATTCGGCATCGACCGGGACGATGGTCGGCGCGGCGTTCGCGAAGCCGCCTTCGATCTGCCGGTTCATCGCGCTGAGCGCGTCGGTCAGATTGGTGATGGTTTCTTCGCAGCCGTTGAGCCGGGCGCTGGTGCGATTGTGATTGTCGCGCAACGTTGCCTGAATCTGCTCGAACAGCGCTTGCGGATCATCGTTGCGCGGCGCGGCGAATACGCGGCCAGCGAGGGCGCGAGGGAGAATGGACTGCTTCACTGGATGCCTCCGGGACTAAGGAGGCTTGGGGATCGGCCAGCGCGGCGCGCGAATATGCGGTTTACGCGCGGACCGGATACTTTTGTTCCTAGGGGAAGCGCATGTATTGAGGGCGGCTAAGTGCGGCGTTCACTTTGAGGGGGATCAAATGGCAGAGTGGGTATCCGGCATCGGATCGCTCTTGGCGGTGATTGTCGCGCTAGGCGGCTACTGGTTGTCCGACAGACAGCGGAAGCGAGAGGAGGAGCAGCGGCGGGAGGATGCAGCTTACCAGATCGGATACAAGTTGTCTGGGCTCGCTAGCGAAGCGCAGGTCATCCACCAGGACCTCAACCCTCACGGCAAGACTGATGAGGAACTAGCTTCGGAAACCGACCCCATGCAGATTTGCGGCACGTTGCAGCCGAAGGTTGGTCACAACGACACGATGGCCAAAGACCTCAGCGAGACGGAACAGAACCTCCTAATGCGCTTGAAGGAGGAAGATTTCCTGATGGATTTTTCGGAAGCCTTCGCACGTAATCAGTCCATTCGAGCGGGCTTACTGGAATACAAAATGAGGCGCGAAGCGATCACGCCACTCTTGCCGACACCGGTCATCGTCAATGGCGAAGTGGTTTCGTTCGACCTGACCAAAGACCAGTATTTGGCTCTACAGCCGCACGTGATTCCTGCCGCATCGCTCGTTAAATCGATGCGCGAACTGTCGAAGGTGAACACCGAGATGCTGGCCGGCCTGTGCCGCAAATTTCATCCGATGATGAAGAAGCATTATCCGAAGTTACACATCGAAGGTCGAGTTACCTGAGGATCAACAGGTCGAAGGACCGAAAGGGACATGAGTGAGCGCGGCGTTTCCCTGTTTTTGGAACACCTGAAGGGACAGGCTCAATTTGCATATTTCCAGCTAGGCCTGACCGCGAGCGCGATTGCCTTCGCGATCCACCAGACGGACAACCAAGCGCTCCGGGACACGCCTTGGCCGACAGGCGTAGCGGTCGCACTCTGGGCCGGCAGTTTTGCGCTTGGCTGCTTCGGCCTAGGAGCTAGGCAGAATGCTCTTCTACGCAACGCCAAATACCTGTTCATGTTGTCCGACGCCGATGCCATTCAACTTCAACATCATCCGGAAATCGCAAAGGCCATCAAAGAGGCCGGACAGACAGTAGAGGAAGCCGGGGAACGCTCCCTCACCAGATTTCGCTGGCAACTTTGGACGCTTTTCGGTGGCGCACTTTTCTACATCGCGGGTCATTTGATGGACATGGCCGCCGTATCGTGACCGATCCCACGAAGCTGCCGAGTATAGCGTTCAGCCAATGTCGCCCGTAATTCGCGGGCCGCGTCTCGCCGCTGAACCTCTTGCTGAAAAATCGGGGGGATGAAGGTCCCGAAGGCGGCAAGCATCCGATCCCGGAAGCGCTCGGCCAATTCGTCCACAGCCCCGACGCCTTGAGCGAAAGCGAGCTTGGCTATCGGATCGCGGCCCGCGAGGCCCGGCAGGATGGCGGCGGGATCGTTTTGCGCGTCGTCCAACATGGCCGCCGTCACCCGCTCGGCAATCTCGCGACCCAACGCGCGGGCGCTCGTCATGCGCGTCTCTGCCCGGATTGCGGCGGCGGCTTCGCGCACAGCCTGGACTTCCGCCGCTGGCCGGGAGGGGCGGGCCATGGCGAGGATCGGCCCGCGCAAGGCGCGCGGTAGTGTCACGGCTGACCGCCACCGATGGCGATGATCGGCAGAACCTTGAGTGCCTTCACGATGGGGCGGGCCTGCGACCGGGTGAACCCGGCGCGTTGAAGAGCGCGCTCGATCTCGCGCGGGTGCATCGGCGCGCTCATCTCGTCCAGAAGCTCTAGCACGCGCTGACGGACACGGTGCGGCTCAGCTTGGAGCCGGTCGCCCACGGATAGGATCGGTGGGGCGCGGCGCTCAGCCATAGTCCGTCTCCACGTAAAGCGGCTGGCCCGCCTCGATCAGCAGAAGAGCGGCGCGAAGCCACGCAATGCCGCAGGCCTTGTCGCCCCAAGCGACGATTGTGGCATTGTCTAGCGCGGCCAGCGCGGAGGCGATGGCAACATCCTCGTCGGTCGCGCCCGCGTCCGTGCGGAGCTTGGCGGCGAGGGATAGGTGGAGGCCGTGCGCGGTAGCGATCACGCGCTGGCGGCTTGCGAGGTCTTCCATGTCTTCCTCCTCAGTTGAACGGCGGGCGGGAGATCAGCCCGTCATCGTCATCGAATGGTGCGGCCTCGTTGGCCCGCTGGATTTCCCGGCGGCGCGCCAGCGCAGGAACATCCATGCCGCCCTTCGCCCGACTGTGGATGGCGAGGGAGCGCCGGGTGGTGGCGATGTTCTGCCGGAGGGACGCGGCCTGAGCGCAGCGAGGGTTGCGGATCGGCCCGCCTGACGCGCCGGTGACAACGCTGCCCTCGCGCCTGATCGCATCTTCCTCGGTCCGCAGGTCAGCGATGGCCCGCGCAAGACCAGCGGCGATCCTGACCATGTGCGGCGTCCATTCGCCCTTCGGAAGCTCGGCGATGATCTCATCGAAGATGAGACGCTCATTGCCAGTCAAGTCGAAGTCAACGGGCGGTGTAATTAGACGGCCAGCGTTCAACATATCACGCACGACAGCCTCCTTGCTATTGGCAGGTTGGCGGCGAGGCTTCTTTACAGGCTTGTCGGTCATTTCATGCCTTCCACTATGAAGGTTGGTTTTATTTGCAGGGGCCAGCGCCGGTCCCTCGGGTTGGGCCACAGGAACTTTTCCACACCCCCTAGGGGGTCATGGCCTGCTCTCGGCGATGATGACGCCCTTGTGGTCGACCACGACGACAGAGGTGCAGAGGTCGCCCAGATGGGTCTTGAGAAGGCTCGCGATCTGCCGGGCGCTACCGTCAAGCGGCCCGTCCCGCTCCTTGAGGGTGACGCCGACGCTACCGCCCTTTGAATCGAACTCGATCTTCTCGATGTGCCAGAACAGCCCGCGCGGTAGCCAAGTCTCGACGGCGACAATCATGGCGCGAAGCTCGGCAAGCACGCCGTATCGTGAGAAGAACTCAATTCCAAAGGCCCGGATGGAGCGATCAGCTTGGCGAACAGCCGGGTGCTTCTTGGGATCGAAAGGCTCAGTCGGAGTAGCGATAGTGGTCATGGTCATCTCCATCTTAGGTTCGGGAAGGGGCGGCGGGCCTCCGGGCCGCCCCTTCCCCTTACGTAGTAAGGGGGGCTAACTCGGGCGCGGCTCGGGCGCTGTAGAATCAGTGACTTAGGTAGGACTGAGGCGCGCTCGGGCGCGACTGAGGCGCGGACTGTCAGGCGCTTTAAAATCAGCGACTTAGCCCCGATCCGCGAACACTGGGGCGCGGCTCGGGCGCGGCTTAGGCGCGGGGCGCCGATGCAGCTAGAACGGCTCATCGCTGGCCTCCACCATTACCATCTGTTTCAGGCCGACCGCTTTGTGTCGCGGCGATCCCGGCTTGGCGTAATCAAGCTCAACCTGGGCGATGACCTCGCGCGCCAGCAGCCGCTCCATCGCCAGTTCAAGCTGATCGGCAGTCATGCCGCCCGCTTGCGGCATCGAAGCGAACGCGCGTGGCGCGAAGGTCTTGGGAGCATTCGCGTGCATGGACACCGGTCGCTCGGCATCGTTCCGCGCCTTGAGGCATTCGAGGAAGCGCTGTTCCTCCTGACGCTCGCGGCCCGCTGCCGAGCTTTCGCCCGGCGGGATCGTGCTTTCCAGCCGGAACGCTCCGTTGTGCCAGCGCAATCGCAACGGCTCCTCTAGTCGCGCATAATTGGCCTTCATCAGCTTGAGCGTTCGCGCGTCGGGATCGTTCGCATCGACCTCTAGGTGGATGTGCGATCGCACTTGGTTCTGGAACGCGGTGGAGCCGGAGAAGCTGTCGCCAGCCTTGTTCGGGTGGCTGATGAGGATGATCGCCGCGCCGGTTTCGAGCGCCAGCGAATTGAGAAGCCCTATGAAGCCCGCGACATGAGCGCGGATGTTCTCGTTACCCTCAAAGAAGTGGGCGACGTTGTCGAGAACCACGAACCGCGCTCCGGTCGCCAAGATGCGTTCGCGGATGACCTCGAACAGCGGCAGGACCGTCATCTTGTTCGAGTTGAGATCGACGCGGACCAGCCCCTTGTCGCGGAACGCGACCAGCGAGCAGACGAACAACTTGTCGCCGATCCCGGCGAGGCTGACGCCTAGGGCATTGGCCGCGCCGATCAGGCGGCGATGGTTTTCGTCATCATCATCTTCCGCCGTGATGTAGATCGCGGTCGTCTGCGAGGTCTTGAGCCCGTAGGCGTTCACGCCCATCGCCGCGCAGGTGGAGAGGTAGAGGGCGATGTGCGACTTGCCGCCGCCGCCGGGCGCGGTGAACATCGTGACGAGGCCCGCCGGGGCGAGCTTGTGGATGATGAACTCGCGGTCGGCCACGGCCACGCCGTCGCGCGATCCGGCGGGGATAAGCGTTATCTCAGGCCGCTCGCCGCCGCTCGGCCGTGCAGGAGTGCCCCCGCGCCGATCCGCAGCGCTAGAGCCTGCGCTCCGATCCCCGGCCTTCTCCGCACCCTTCTCCGCGAGTTTGCGCTTGGCCGCGGAGAGTGCCCGCGTGGCGGCGCGCATGGGGCTGTCGGCCTCGACGCAATGAGCCGCGACCGCGTTGGCCCGGTTCAACAAGACGCCGACAATCTGCGCGTCCGTGAAGCCGTCGCGTAGCATCATGTAAGCTGCCCAATAGGCATCGCTCGACCGATCCTGCCCCTCGGGCCTTTCGATCTGATCGCGAACGTCGCTGAATGCCGAAAGGCCGAGCGTGTCGGCAGTCTCCAGCTCATAGTCGCCAGCATCGACCCCGGGCCGCTCGCGCTCCTCTCGCGCCAGCGGTGGGTAGGCGTCGGCCATCGCCTCGAAAGAGAAGCGAGCAACATTCATCCGATGAACTCCGCTGACACCGGCACCCGGCCCGCAGCGGCCTTCTTTGCGGTTGGGGTGTTAATCGAGCCGGGCACGCGCAACAGCCGGTCGATGTTGAAACAGGCGTCACCGCCGGTCAGCTTGATGAGCTGCCGGTTGATGCCTTCGACTTGATCGAGGTCGTGAACGGGGCGGTCGAACAGCCACACGGGTTGAAGCCCGTTGCCGCTGTTGACGATGAAACTCGGCGGGATCGGCAAGCCGGCCAACAAGGCTAGCGCCGCTGGCCGGTCGAAGGGCGAGCCATCAGCCGGTGGATCCATGTCCACATGGACGCCGCGCGCCGCGACGATGTCGGCTTTCGTCGCTTTCTTGCCCAGCCCCTCGCGGACAACGTTGAGCGAATAGTAGGAGGCGCGGCCCTCACGGTCGCTGCGAGCCACGAACGCATCGGCAGCGGGATCGCCCGCCTCGAATGTCGCCACGCGCATCGGGCCGTCGCCGGTCCCGGCGGGCACTAGCGAAACGAACTGGACCGGCCCGCCTAGCGCTGCGAGCAAGCGCTGAACCTGTAGGCTTTGACGCGCACCGGCAGCAGAGCCGAAAGCATCCTGAGCTTCGGCCTCATCTTCGGTTCGGGACTGACCATGGGTGCCCCCGGCTTCGGCTTCGCCGGGGGCACTTCCTCCATCATTCCGCATCACCGCCCCCGATGACCTTCGGCGCTTCGGCAATCGCGGTGGCAACGCGGTCGGCGTAGGTCTTGAGGTCCACCACTAGGGCGAAGTTGAGGCGTGCCCCGGAGACGAACCCGGTGCGAAGCTCGGCTTGATCGTAGCGCAGTGTGGAGACGTTGCCGTTAGCGGTAGCGACGATTGCCCACTGCTCGATTTCCGGCGCGGCGCTGTGCCGCTCCATGACGCGGCGCGCGATCCTCGCGGCCAGCGGAGCCTTGATGCCGGCCCCTACAAGGTCGCCCACGAGGCAGAGCATCCCGAATTGCAGTGCCGTGAAGAAGCGGGCTTGCCCGCTGACCTCGGGCTTCGGCGGCAAGATCGCCACAAAGTCGTCCTCGGTGCGATGGTAATAGTCGGTGAGCTGCATTGCGGCGACACGCGCGCCTTCGGCAGCAATTCGAGATGATACTTTGACATTCGGAAACATTCGGCTTCTCCTCATTGGCGAAGCGAAGAAGCTCCAGCCTCGATTCAAAGGAAATTGACCGCGAAGATTATTTTTCGTGGTCAAAGGCGCGCGCCACTTCACCGATGGTCATGTCCCGGCAAGGGAGGCGGTGTTGAGTCCACAGATCGCGGGCCGCGCCGAACGCTTCGTGCTTGCTCGCAAACGTGCGCGGCTCGCCCTCCCCGGTCGGCAGGATCGGCTCGACGCTCACCTGGTAAGCGAAGCCCTCCGCCTCAGCGCGGATGACCACGAACGGGCCAGCATAGCGGCGGCGCGGTTCCTCCCCATCAGGCGGCATCGCGAGCGGCCTTGCGCTCCTCGATCCAACCCTCAATCTCGCTGGCGAGCCATCCGCGTGCCTTGGTCGAGAGAGGCACAGGGCGCGGGAATGTGCCCGCCTTCATGGCGTCCTCACGCGCCTTTCGCGACAGGCTGGTCAGGGCCTTGAGATCGCGCTCTCGGTAGATGAGCGGCTTGGGAAGCTCGCGGCGCGGCGCGGTCGCCGGTTCGGTATCCATGAAGTGTCTCCTCGCTTCGATGCGCGAAGGAGACGCGAAAAGGCTGGTAAGATCGCCGCCGATAAATCGGCGGTTTTCAGGCGGTGTTTCGATCCGGACGGCGGGCCTTGGGCCGGGCAGCGCGATCATCAAGCGACTGGCGGGAAACACCGTGGCGCTCGGCAGCAAGATCGTGAGGATGGACCGGCGGTCGCGGACGCGGCGTGCCCGGATGGAGAAGCTTCCATAGGGCCTTGATCCGGTCGGTATCGCGCGCCGCTCGCCAGAGCTTGTCGGCGGAGCGCGACCGCTCGGGCCTTCCCCGCTTCCCCTTGCGGTTGCGCGCCGCGTCGAGGGCGCAGAACTCCTCCCAGCTCATGCCGGGGAACGCGGCGCGTGCGTGTCCCCAACGGGCATGGGCATCGGCGAACCAGTCCGCGTCTGGCTGGTCGGTGGCCCACTGCTCGCGGTTGGCTTCGTCGCACTGATCGAGATGGGCCAGCGCGAGCGCCTTAAACTCGTCAGGGGTCACTTGGCCTCTCCCCGGCAGAATGCGGCCCACCGCTCCATCAGCGCCCGGCGCGTGTTGAAGTAATCGCCCCGCTGATACTGGCCTTCAACGCCCCCGACGCTGTGCGCCAACGCGGCCTCGGCAATCTCGCGCGGAATGTCCAAGCACTCCTCCGCCGCCCAGGTTCGGAATGTGGACCGGAAACCGTGGACCGTGACGCCATCCTTGCGACCCATCCGCTTGAGCAACTGCGTCATCGCCATGTCGGACATCGCTTCGCCGGGGCGAGAGGCGCTGATGAATACGAACGCGCTGTCATCGTCGCGGGGCATGCTCTTGAGGATCGCTACCGCTTCTGGCGACAATGGAACGCGGTGCGGCCGATTGGCCTTCATGAGCGAGGCGGGCGCGTTCCAGACTGCCTCACCCAGATCGAACTGATCCCAAGTCGCTAGCCTGACCTCTTTCGTCCGCGCGCCCGTCAGGATGAGGAAGTCTAGCGCCGACGCGGCGACACCGGGTCGCTTCCGAAGATCGGTCATGAAGCCGGGCAAATCGGCATAGGGCATGGAGTCATGCGCCTCGACGGTGTGAACGCGGCTCGCCTTCGGGAGCAGCTTGTCGAGCTTGCCCCCGGTTCGCGTGAGATCGACATCGGCCCGGAGGTCCAGCGCCGCCGCGTAAGCAAGCACCGCACCGAGCCGCCACCTGATCTTCTTCGCCGTGGGATGTTTGGTCAGCCAGATCGGGGAGAGGATCGCGTGGACATCCTTTACGTCGATGTCCTTCACATCCTTGTCGCCGATGATCGCATAGGCGTGATCGCGGAGGCTGTTGCGCCACAAGCTTTCGGCCTTGTCCGGGTTGCGCCAGCTTCCCTTGTGCTCGGCTAGGTAGCGCTCGTTGAGTTGCTTGAAGGTGCGCCCCTGATCCTTCTTCGTCACCGCGCCTCGTGCCTTCGGCGGCTCGATCCCCTGTCGGAGCATTGCCCGGTATTCCCCGGCGCGCTCGCGAGCATCATCGAGGCTCACGTGGCGATACGAGCCCAGCCCGCGCATCCGATCCGAACCCAAGCGCCGGTAGATGAAGAGCCAACTCTTGGAGCCGTTCTTGCCCACATGGAGGTAGAGATTGCGCCCATCGGCGTATTTCCCCGGCTCCTTGAGCCGCTCGATCATCTTCACGTTCAAGCCGTCGCGCTTCGCCACCGTCGCCTCCGTTTCCATTTATCACCCGAGTATCCCCCGACTTGGACAAAAAAGGAACAGAAATCGCAAGGGAGCGGATAAGGACCATCGGATCGGCTGAAAATGGGTCAAATGCTAGGGTTTCCGCGCATTTGAAAGCGCTGGCTAGGGCGCATAAAAGCTGGTCGGAAGGGTAAAGTGGCGGAGCGGGTGGGATTCGAACCCACGATAGGCTTTTGACCTATACACACTTTCCAGGCGTGCGCCTTCGACCACTCGGCCACCGCTCCGCATGCCTGGCGGCCCAAGGGACCAGGCAAGGGCGCGCACGTAGCGAGGGGCAGGCCCCGTGACAAGCGGCGCGGCTTGCGGGCGGGCGGTGCGCGCCTTACCTCGCATGGCATGGCCCGCACGATCGGCACGGCGCCCACCGCCGGGGAGATGGAAGCGATGGCGCGCGCGGCGCTGGCGCGGCTGCCGGCGCAGTTCCGCGAGCACCTCGGCGACGTGGTGCTGCGGGTCGATGAATTCGCCGACGAGGCGTTGCTCGCCGAGATGGGCATCGAGGATCCGTTCGACCTGACCGGGGTCTACGAAGGCCTGCCGCTGCACCTCAAGAGCATCGGCCATTCGGGCACCCTGCCCGACCGCATCCGCCTGTTCCGCGCCCCGATCCTCGACGAATGGATCGCCCGCGGCTCCGAGAGCCTCGAGCACCTCGTCGCGCACGTGCTGGTGCACGAGGTCGGGCACCACTTCGGCCTCAGCGACGAGACGATGCATGCGCTCGAGGATGCCGCCGAGGGCTGAGACACTCACGCAAAGGCGCCAAGATGGAGTGCCTGCGGCGAAGCCGCTTATCTGGACTCACACGAAGACACGAAGGTGGCGTGCCGGGTTGCGGTGTCGCGCGACATCTTCGTGTCTTCGTGTGAAACATTATAGCGCGGCTTCGCCGCGATCCCCTTTGCGCCTTTGCGCCTTTGCGTGAGAAACCGCTTGCGAGCCCTCGCCGCGCTGGCAGACTTGGCCGATGAAGCACCCGCTCCTCGCCCTCGCCGCGCTCGCCCTCGCCGCCCCATCGCAGGCGCAGGACGCGGCCGAGGCGCCCACCCCGGCCTCGGTCGTCGCCGCCGCTCCGGCCGCGGACTGGAGGGCGATCGATCCAGCGGACCTCATGGTGATGACCCTCGCGCCCGACCGCGAGGGCAACCCGCGCCAAGTTGTCATCCAGCTCCTGCCGCCGCCGTTCAGCCAGGGCTGGGTCGAGAACATCCGCACGCTGGCGAAGGCGCACTGGTGGGACGGCACCACTGTCTACCGCGTGGTCGACAACTGGGTCGCGCAATGGGGCGACGGCGAGGACGACGAAGCCAAGGCCAAGCCCCTGCCCGAGGGGCTGCGGGTGGTGCCGGAGACCGAATACGTCGTTCCAACCAACCGCGCGCTGCCGATTGCGTTGGGCTGGAAAGGCATGCTGGACAGGGACTCTGCAAACCCCAGCTTCGCTGAAGGTCACATGCTCTTTCGCAGTTCCAGCCTCGAGTGGGGACTATATGAAACCTACTTCGAGGGCTTTCCGGTGGCAGGTCTGGGCCACAATCACGGGGCGGATGGCTGGCCGATCCACTGCTACGCCTCGGTCGGCGTCGCCCGCGACCTCTCGCCCGACACCGGCACCGGCGCCGAGCTCTACGCCGTGATCGGCCATGCCCCGCGCCAGCTCGACCGCAACATCGCGGTGGTCGGCCGGGTGATCGAGGGGATCGAGCACCTCTCGACCCTGCCGCGCGGCAAAGGCGACGCCGGCGTCTATGATGATCCGTCGCTGCGGGTGCCGATCGTGTCGGTGCGGCTCGGCGACGAGCCGCCCGAGACCGAGCGGCCGCGGTTCGAGTACCTCGAAGGCGACAGCTTCGCGCGCTACGTCGAGGTCCGCGCCAACCGCAACGACGCGTTCTACAAGGTCCCCGCCGGCGGGATCGACGTGTGCAACGTGCAGGTGCCGATCCGGCGGATGCACGAATGAGCCCATTCCCGCCTTCTGCCGTTTCCGTCACCCTAAACCGAGTTCAGGGTGACGGGGTGGTTGGGAGAGGGACGGGCCGATGACCACGGTCCGCTTCACCGGCCCGCTGCAGTCGATCGTGATCGAGGAGGGCATGGCGCCGATCGGCTTCGTGCGCATCCCGGCCGCGGCGGCCGAGGCGATCGCCGGGCACGAGCTGGAGCGCCGCCTCGAAGTCGGCAAGCGGCGCGGGTTCGGCTCGGTCAAGGTGACCGTCACGCTCGGGCAAAGCACCTGGCAGACCTCGCTGTTCCCCGACAAGGACGGGAGCTGGTTCCTGCCGGTCAAGAAGCCGGTGCGGCTGGCCGAAAACCTCGACTACGATGATGAGGTCGAAGTCGAGCTGGAGCTGCACTAGCATATTTCGCTTGACATAGAGAACCATATCGGTTATGTGATGCAGCACTTTCCAACCGGAGAGTGATGGAACCGGGAAGGCAGGCTCGGCCGGCCGGCGCTCCCTTCCGTCGCGGCCGGCGCCCAGGCGCCGGGGGCGGTCTTCACCAGGGCCGGCCCCTCCTGCCGTCCCCTGTCCCCCTGCGACGGGGGATCATGGCGGCAGAAGCCGGCAAGACCGGATGAGCGGTCCACTCCGCCCGGCGACCCATGCCGCGTGCCCGGAGCTTCTCGCTCCCGGCCAGAGCATGCTCTCGCGCGAGGCGTGTAAACGGACCGCCGGTGGCGCGGCGCGATCAGCCGTGGGGGCGCGACGGGCCTGCGAGCCCGCCGTCGCGCTCCGGCCGGTCACGGGACGAGGGCCGAGCGGGCGCCGCGCCGCGGAACAGGCGCGCCCGCCGTTCGCGAGGATACCTTCCGCGACCGACCCCGGCGCCTGCCGGCCGCGCGGTTCTGCAAGCTTCCACTGGCGCAAGGTCCGGGTTCGCCGCCGGATGGGTTGGCGCGTTCAAATCCTCCCTGTCGCGAAGCGATGGGGAGGTGGCATCGCGACAGCGCTGACGGCGGGGCCGCTTCGCAGCGGCGGTTGCCCCGCCGCGCCCCTCCACCAGCCTTCGGCTGGTTCCCCTCCCGATCCTGCTGCGGCGGACAGGGAGGATTTCAGATCCGGTCCGCCTCCGCCACGGCCTCGCTCGCGCGCAGGGCGCTGAGGATGCGGGTGAGGTGCGCGAGGTCCTGCACTTCGAGGTCGACCTCGTACGTGTGGAACGGGTCGTCGAGCTGGGTCTGCTCGAGCGTGATCACGTTGGCGTGGTTCTTGGCGAAGATGCCGGTCATCTCGGCGAGCGTGCCGAGGCGGTGGTAGAGCACCACGCGCAACCGGCCCACCGCGCCCTGCGAACGTTCGCCCCAGCTCAGGTCGACCCAGTCGGCGTCGATGCCGCTCGCCAGCTCGAGGCAGTCGATGGCGTGCACCACCACCCCTTCGCCCTTCACCCGCAGGCCGACGATGCGGTCGCCGGGAACCGGGTGGCAGCACTCGGCGAGCGCGAAGCCCATGCCGGGCGTCAGCCCCTTGATCGAGATGGCGCGGGTCTGCCCCGGCTCCTCCGGCAGGTCGGCGGTGCTGCCGGGGACGAGCGCTTCCATCACCTCGAGGTCGCTGAGCTTGGCCGATCCGATGGCGTGCATGAGGTCGTCGGCGTCCTCTAGCCCGAGCCGCTCGACCGCGGCGGAGATCGCCTTCTTGCCGATCCTGGCCGGCAGGCGGTCGGCGATCTGGCCAAACAGCTCGCGTCCGATCGTGGCGACCTCGGCGAACTCCTTGGCCCGCACCGCGCGGCGGATCGAGGCGCGCGCCTTGCCGGTGACGACGAAGCCGAGCCACGAGAGCTGCGGCTCGGCATTGGCGCCCTTGATGATTTCGACCACGTCGCCGTTGTTGAGCTGGGTGCGCAGCGGCATGTGCCGGCCGTTGATCTTGGCGCCGACGGTATGCGCGCCCAGATCGGTGTGCACGGCGAAGGCGAAGTCGACCGGTGTCGCGCCCTTGGGCAGCTGGAACAGCGAGCCCTTGGGCGTGAAGGCGAAGATGCGGTCCTGGTAGATCGCCAGGCGGGTATGCTCGAGCAGCTCCTCGGCGTCGTGGCTGGCGTCGACGATCTCGATCAGGTCGCGCAGCCAGCCGACCTGCCCGTCGGGCCGGTCGCCCTGCTTGTAGGCCCAGTGCGCGGCGAGCCCGTATTCGTTGAGCCGGTGCATCTCCTGGGTGCGGATCTGCACTTCGACGCGCATCGAGTTCTCGTAGATCAACGCGGTGTGCAGGGACCGGTAGCCATTGGTCTTGGGCGTGGAGATGTAGTCCTTGAAGCGCCCGGGCACGAACTGCCAGTTCTGGTGCAGCACGCCGATCGCGCGGTAGCAGTCCTCGATGCTCTCGGTGACGACGCGGAACGCCATGATGTCGGTGATCTGCTCGAAGCTGACGTGGCGCTCGGCCATCTTGCGCCAGATCGAGTAGGGGTGCTTCTCGCGGCCCCAGACCTGCGCCTTGATCCCGGCTTCGGTCAGCGCCTGCTTGATCTTGAGCGCGATGGCGTCGACCTGCCCGCCTTCGCTGCTCCTGATCTGCTCGAGCCGCGCGGTGATCGTGGCGTAGGCTTCGGGCTCGAGCTGCTCGAACGCGAGGAGCTGCATCTCGCGCATGTACTCGTACATTCCGACGCGCTCGGCGAGCGGGGCGTAGATGTCCATCGTTTCGCGGGCGATGCGCTTGCGCTTCTCCGGGCTCTTGATGAAGTGCAGCGTACGCATGTTGTGGAGCCGGTCGGCGAGCTTGACCAGCAGCACGCGGATGTCCTCGCTCATCGCCAGCAGGAACTTGCGCAGGTTCTCGGCGACCCGCTCGTCGTCGGTCAGCTGCTCGATCTTGGACAGCTTGGTGACGCCGTCGACCAGCCGCGCGATCTCCGGGCCGAAGTTCTTCTCGATCTCCTCGATCGTGACCAGGGTGTCCTCGACGGTGTCGTGGAGCAGCGCGGTGACGATCGTCTCCTGGTCGAGCTTGAGGTCGGTCATCAGCCCGGCCACCTCGATCGGGTGACTGAAGTAGGGATCGCCGCTGGCGCGTTTCTGGGTGCCGTGCTTCTGTACCGTGTAGACGTAGGCGCGGTTGAGCAGCGCCTCGTCGGCGTCGGGGTCGTAGGCCTTGACCCGTTCCACAAGTTCGTACTGGCGCAGCATTGACAGAGATGTGCGTTGCCCGGCCAGCGGGAACAAGGGGAAAGGGGTTAACGCTTGCGGGCGCGCTCCCCCGCCGCGACAACGGGCGCCTGATGCCGGCCGCCGCGACCACGATCTTCGACCGCACCTCGGCCCTCGCTCGCGAGCTCGGGGCGATCAACCTCGGACAGGGCTTTCCCGACTTGCCCGAGCCGCCCGAGCTGCTCGAAGCCGCGCGGCGCGCGCTGGTGGAGCGGTCGAACCAGTATCCGCCGATGCGCGGCCTGCCCGAGCTGCGCCGCGCGGTCTGTGACTATTACCGGCAGGAACAGGGCCTGGAGGTGCACGAGGAGGAGGTGATCGTCACTTCCGGCGCCACCGAGGCGCTCGCCGCGGCGATCCTCGCCTTCGTCGGCCCGGGCGACGAGGCGGTGCTGCTCCAGCCGTTCTACGACGCCTACCTGCCGCTGGTCGAACGGGCCGGCGGTGTCGTGCGGACCGTCAGCCTGCAACCGCCGCGCTGGACGCTGCCGCTCGACAAGCTCGAAGCGGCGATCGGGCCAAGGACGCGGCTCGTCATCCTCAACACGCCGAACAACCCGACCGGCACCGTGGTCGACCGTTCGACCCTCGAAGCGCTCGCCGCGCTGTGCGAGCGGAACGATCTGATCCTGCTGTGCGACGAAGTGTGGGAGGGCATGATCTTCGACAACGCGCGCCACCACTCGCCGCTCGCCTTTCCCGCCCTGCGCGAACGGGCGGTCAAGATCGGCTCGGCGGGCAAGATCTTCTCGCTGACCGGCTGGAAGATCGGCTGGGCCGTCGCCGCCCCGCCGCTAACCGAGGCGATCGCGCGGCAGCACCAGTTCCTGACCTTCACCACCGCCACGCCGCTGCAGTGGGCAGTGGCCGAGGGTCTCGCGCTGACCGCCGACTGGCACGCCGCGCACCGCGCCCGCTACGAGGCGGCGCGCGAGCGGCTGGTCGGCGGGCTTTCGGCGGCGGGCTACGTCGTACTGCCGGCCAACGGCACCTGGTTCGTCACCGTCGACCTCGCCGCCTCCGGCCTGCCGCCGGACGACGAAGCCGTCGCCGACCGCCTGATCCGCGAGGCCGGCGTCGCCGCCATCCCGGTCTCGGCATTCTACCGCGACGCGCCGGAGCGCGGCTACCTGCGGCTGTGCTTCGCCAAGGAGGATGCGACGCTGGACCAGGCGATCGGGCGGCTGGCGGAGTTCACGCGGAGCGCTTGATGTAGATTTGCGCATAAATGTTGTGTTTACATAACTGATATGCGATATCACGCGCATGTCGGTGAAGATATACAACCGAATCGCGGTATTCCGCGCGGAAGCGGGGATCAGCCGCAAGGCGCTTGCCGACAAGGTGGGCGTCAATCCACAGACGATCGGTTTCCTCGAACGCGGCGACTACAACCCCAGCCTCGAGCTCGCGCTACGCGTGGCCGAGGTGTTCAAGGTCCCGGTCGAGCTGCTGTTTTCGTTCCGCCCCTTCCCCAGCGTGGCCGCGACCCTGCTCGGCCAAGGAGACCAGGCATGACCTACAAGGGCGATCCGATCGCCGAGAAGCTCGACAAGGTTGCGGGCGCCGTCGCCGGCGCGACCGGGCTGACGCGGATGCAGCGGCGGTTCAACAGCGGCCGAACGTTCCGCTTCCACTTCGTCCCGCTGATCCTGCTGGCCGCCGCCATCGCCGGCCTGTGGGTGCAAATCGCGCTGACCGACATGCTCGGCTATCTCTTCGTCATGGTGGCATGGATGGTGAGCAGCGCGATCCAGGCGTTCAGCCCTCTGGGAAACTTGCGCGGCGGACGGCCAGACGAGCGCGAGGCGGCCTTGGTCCGGTCCGGCCACTTCGCCGGGCTGCTCGCGGCCGTGGCCGTCGCGGTGCTCGGCTGCTTCGCCCTGGGCATGGGCGCGGTCGCGGCGCAATTCCACCTGGGCTCGTTCTGGGCGCCGGAAAGCGGCACCGACTGGTTCGCGCTGGCGTTCTTCCTGCTGGCCGTGGAAGCCAATGTCGCCGTTCTGGCCGCAAGCGCGAAGCTGCCCGACGACCTCGACGACGAGGACGAATAGCCGGCGTCACCCGCCCGCGTTCACCACCTCGTCCACGCTCCCCTGCGTCACCGAATGGTAGCTCGACCGCGTCTCGGCGTAGATGCGGCGGGCGATCGGCTGGCCCCATTCGCCTTCACCCATCAGCACCTCGAACAGCGGCAGCACGAACTTGCGGCGCCCGACGGTGGCGAGGAACTTCTCCGCCACCGGCACGGCCGGCTGGTAGCGGTTGGCCAGCGCCAGCTCGAGCCAGGCAAACAGCACCTCGTTGTTGCCTTCGCGCGAGAGGTCGAGGTCGCGGTCGAGCGCGTCGAGCTGGTCGACGGTCAGCTCGCGGGGCAGCTTCGCGATCAGCCGGAGCCGCTCGGCGGTGGTCCAGCCGGCCCAGTGCTCGGGATCGACGAAACGGCTCTGCAGGTACTGGGCCGCCGCCGCGTCGACTTCGGCGAACGCGGTCGGCGCGGGCTGCACGGCATTGGCGGGCAGCCCGGTGCCGTAGACCCATTCGTCGAGCATCAGCTTCGCTTCGAGCTCGGCGTCCCCGGCAACCAGGTGCTCGCGCATGTCGGCCAGCATCAGCGCCGAGGTCGCCGGCTGGAAGGCATGGTTGTCGAACCACTGCCGCAGCCAGGCGTCGAGCCTGTCGCGGCCGGCGATGCTCTCGACCGTGCGCAGGAACAGCGCCCCTTTGTCGTAGACGATGCCGCTCTCGCCGCCCTCGGGCGTCGCCTCGGCCTCGGGCAGGTGCAGCGAGGTCACCGCCGCGTCGCGGCCCTTCTCGGCGAACACCTTCTCCATGTCGGCGAAGCTCAGCGCGGCTTCCTGCTGCGCGCGGCGGCCGCCGTAGAGCGCTTCCATGATGCGGTTCTCGAAGTAGCTGGTGAAGCCTTCGTTGAGCCACGAATCCGCCCAGTTGGCGTTGGTGACGAGGTTGCCCGACCACGAATGCGCGAGCTCGTGCGCGACGAGGCCGACGAGGCTGCGGTCGCCGGCGATGAAGGTCGGCGTGAGGAACGTCAGCGTCGGGTTCTCCATGCCGCCGTAGGGGAACGCGGGCGGCAGCACGATCATGTCGTAGCGGCCCCAGCGGTAGGGCCCGTAGAGCGCCTCGGCGGCGTCGATCATCTTCTCGGTGTCGGCAAGCTCGGCGGCGGCGGCATCGAGCATCGAGGGCTCGGTCCACACCCCCGAACGCGGGCCCAGCTCGCGAAACGCGAGGTCGCCGGCAGCGATGGCGATCAGGTACGGCGCGACCGGCTTGTCCATCTCGAACCGGAATGCGCGGCGGCCGTCGCCGAGGTCCTCGGGCTCGCCCTCGCGCAGGCCCGACATGACCACGGTGAGCGGTTCGGGGGCGGTGATCCGCGCTTCCCAGGTCTGGCGGATGCCGGGGCTGTCCTGCGTCGGGATCCAGGTGCGGTTGAGCGTCGGCTGGCCCTGGCTGAGCAGGTAGGGGTGCTCGCCGCCGGCGGTCTGCTCGGGCGCGAGCCATTGCAGCGCGTCGGCCTCCGGCGCGGTGTAGGTGACGACGACCTTGCGCGCCTCGCCCATGGTGACGGTCAACGGCGCGCCCTTGTCGGCGACTTCCTCGCCCAGCTCGAACGGCAGCGCGTTGCCTTCGGCATCCGCGACACTCTCGATCTCGAGCCCGTCGGTATCGAGCACCACCGTGTCCGCGTCCGGCTCGGCCAGAACGTCGAGCGTGGCGGTGCCGCCGACCGACTTGCTCTCGAAATCGAGCGCCAGGTCGAGGTCGACATGCGTCACCCGGGCCACCTGCGGCTCGGCGAAGGTCCACGGATCGTGCGCCTCGGCGCTGGTCAGGATCGGCGCGACGATCGGCTCCGCCTCGGCGGAATTGCAGGCGGCGGTAAGCAGCAGCAGGAACGGGGCAAGCAGGCGCAAGGGAAGTCTCCGCGAGGGCTGGACAGGAAACGTTACCGCCGAAACGATAGTTCCGCCGCCCTGCCCTCGCCTGAACGGAGCGTCAATTCTTCGGCTTGAGCCCCTGGCTCTCGATCGCCGCCAGCGCGCAGGCCTCGTCGCTGTCGCTGGTGTCGCCGGTCACGCCGACCGCGCCGAGGATCGCGCCATCCCCGTCGCACACGATCACCCCGCCCGCCGCCGGGACCATGCCGCCCTCGCACATGGTATCGACCGCCGCGACGAAGTGCGGCCTCTCGAGCGCCATGTCCCCGAGCGTCCGGCTCGACACCCCGAGCGCGAGCGCCCCGCACGCCTTCCCGCCCGCCAGCTTGACCCGCATGTTGCTCGCCCCGTCCTGCCGCTGGCACGCGATCAGGTGCCCGCCCGGATCGTGGATCGTGACGGTGAGCGGCTTGAGTCCGAGCTCGGCACCATGCGCGAAGGCGGCTTCGATGAGGGCGTTGGCTTGGGTGAGGTTGAGGCGGTGCATGGGGACTCCGGTCAGTTGCAAATGCAACCATAGGATATCGCGATCCTCAGCGCCAACATCCAACTGGACAAAACAGCTATTTCAGCTATATTGCTCGCATGACCGAAATGACCGCCCTCGACGCCAAGAACCGCTTCGGCCGCCTTATGGAACTAGCCCAGCGCGCGCCGGTGACGATCACCAAGAACGGCCGCCCGAGCGTTGTCGTGATGTCGGCCGACGCGTACGAGCGCAAGCGCAAGGCGGCGGCATATCGGCTTCGCGAGGCCATGGATCGCATGGCGGCCGAAGCGAAGGCGAACGGACTTGACGAAACCGAGCTGGAGAGGCTTCTGGCTGACGATTGATAGCGTCCCGGCCATTCGTCTTCGACAGCAATGTCCTGATCAGCGCAGCCCTGTCCGCGGGCGGTACCGCGCGCGCGGCCGTGAACCGCGCGACTGAGCTCGGCGTCCCGCTGTTTTCCGACCCGACTTGGACGGAGCTGGTTTCCAGGCTCGGCAGGGCCAAGTTCGACCGCTGGGCTTCGCCGGCGGCGCGCCTTGCCTTTATCGAATCTCTATCGGCATTCGCCGACTGGACCGAGATTGCCGAAGCGGAGATGGGCTGCCGCGACCCGGCCGACGACAAGTTCCTGGAAACGGCGGAGTCCGGCGAGGCTTTGGCGATAGTCACGGGAGATGCCGATCTTCTGACACTTCATCCGTGGCGGGGCATGCCCATTTTGAGCCCTGCCGATTTCCTGAACGCCCCTTTTGAAACGGATAGCTAACTCCACTTCACCTCCGGCGGCAGGCTCATCAAAATCGCGTCGATGTTGCCGCCGGTCTTGAGGCCGAACAGGGTGCCGCGGTCGTAGACGAGGTTGAATTCGACGTAGCGGCCCCGCCATTCGAGCTGCTGCTGCTTTTCCTCAGGCGTCCACTCCTGCCCCATGCGCTTGCGGACGATCCGGGGGAAAGCGTCGAGGAACGCCTCGCCGACGTCGCGGGTGAAGGCGAAGTGGCGGTCCCATTCGGGATCGTCGCCGCATTCGAGGTGGTCGTAGAAGATCCCGCCGACCCCGCGCGCGACGCCGCGGTGGGGAATGAAGAAGTAGTCGTCGGCCCACTTGGCGAAACGTTCGTAGTACGTCGGGTTGTGCGCGGCGCAGGCGGCGCGGAAGCGGGCGTGGAAGGCCTCGGTGTCCTCGGCGTAGGGGATCGGCGGGTTGAGGTCGGCGCCGCCGCCGAACCACGCCTTGCCGGTCGTGAGGAACCGCGTGTTCATATGCACCGCGGGCACGTGCGGGTTGGCCATGTGCGCGACCAGGCTGATGCCGGTGGCGGTGAAGCCGGGGTTCTCCTCGGCGCCGTGCATCGTGGCGGCAAACTCGGGCGCGAAGGTGCCCTGCACGGTCGAGACGTTGACCCCGACCTTCTCGAACACCCGCCCCTTCATCACTCCGCGCACCCCGCCGCCGGGATCGGGATTGCCTTCCTCCTCGCGGTCCCAGCCGAGGTATTCGAAGCTCGCGTCCGAGCCGGCCTCGCGCTCGATCGCCTCGAACTCGGCGCAGATGCGGTCGCGCAGGCTTTCGAACCAGGTGCGGGCCTGCTGGGTCTGCTTGCTCCAATCCGACATCGTCACCTCGTCATTGCGAGCGAAGCGAAGCAAACCAGGGCTTCGCAACGCCGCCCCTGGATTGCTTCGTCACTACGCTCCTCGCAATGACGAAGATCAATGGGCTGCGGTGCCTTGCCAATCCTGGTCCGCCGGTGCAAGGGACGCGCATGGTTCCCGTTTCGTTCGCCTTCGATTTCTGCGGCGAGGAATTCGTCCTGACGCAGGGCCGCGCGCTCTACTGGCCACGCGAATCCGCGCTGCTGGTGGCCGACCTCCACCTCGAGAAGGCGAGCTTCTATGCCAGGCACGGCCAGATGCTGCCACCATACGACAGCCGCGAGACGCTCGAGCGCCTCGCCCTGGCGATCCGCGAAACGGGGGCGCGGCGGGTCTTCACGCTGGGCGACAACTTCCACGATTCGGCCGGGGCCGAGCGGCTCGAGCCGCACGCGGCGGGGATGCTCGCGGCGCTGACCCGCGCGACCGACTGGGTGTGGATCACCGGCAACCACGATGCGAGCATGGAGGCCAAGGCTGGAGGCACGCTGGCGGAAGAGCTGGCGATTGCCGGGCTGGTGCTGCGCCATCAGGCCAAGCGCGGCGAGACCCGGCCCGAGTTGTCCGGCCACTTCCACCCGCGGCTGCAGGTCACCGTGCGCGAGCGGCAAATCCGCCGCCCGTGCGCGGTGGTGAGCCGAGACGCGGGCGGGTGCGGGCGGATGATCCTGCCGGCGTTCGGCGCGCTGACCGGCGGGATGGACGCCGCCGACCCGGCGATCCTCGCCGCGCTGCAGCCGGCGCGCTCGATCGACGCGGTCCTTCCGGCGGGTGGAAAGCTGGCGCGGTTCCCGCTGTGGCGGGCCGCGGCTTGAGGCGGCGCTGCGAGACGAGCCTTTGTCTACGCGTCTCGTAAGGACCTAGCGCGCGCTCTCGTTACCCACTAAGTAGCCCGCTTCTAAAAACCGCCATCAGGAGATCGGCCCATACCCCGTCCACCCCGGCGCATGCTCGCGCCCCCGGTCAAGTCCGGACCCAAATTCGACGATCTCATCCAGGCCGAGAAGGTTCGCGTCATCGACGAGAACGGCGAAAACCTCGGCGTCATGTACACGCGCGAAGCGATCGAGCAGGCCAACGAGCTTGGCCTCAACCTCGTCGAGGTCTCGCCCGGTGCGGACCCGCCGGTGTGCAAGTACCTCGATGTCGGCAAGTTCCGCTACGAGGCGCAGAAGAAGGCCAACGCCGCGCGCAAGACGCAGAAGACGCAGCAGATCAAGGAGATCAAGATGCGTCCGAACATCGACGATCACGATTACGACGTGAAGATGCGCAGCGTGACCAAGTTTCTCGAGGATGGCGACAAGGTGAAGATGACCCTGCGCTTCCGCGGGCGCGAGATGGCGCACCAGGAGCTGGGCATGAACCTGCTCAACCGCGTGCGCGACGACACCGCCGAGATCGCCAAGATCGAGGCCTATCCCCGGCTCGAAGGCCGCCAGATGCTGATGGTGCTGGCGCCGAAGTGATGTAAGCCCTCCCCGGGGTCGGGGAGGAATCATGACCGCAAAACGCATCGGCTTCGTGGTCGGCCTGCTGGCCTTCGTGCTCACGCTCGTCCTGCCTCCGCCCGCCGGAATGCCGCGCGAGGCATGGCTGGTGGCCGGCCTGGTGGGGTGGATGGCCGCGTGGTGGATGACCGAGGCCCTGCCGCTGACCGCCACGGCGCTGCTGCCGTTCGTCGTCCTGCCGCTGGGCGGGGTGATGGACGCCAACACCACCGCCGGCGCGTACTATTCGCCGACCATGTTCCTGATCCTCGGCGGCGCCTTTATCGCCCTCGCGATCGAGCGGACGGGGCTGCACCGCAGGCTCGCGCTGGGCATCCTCAACTCGCTCGGCAAGGGCGGCGGCAGCACTCAGCTCATGCTCGCGTTCATGCTCGCGACCGCCGCGCTGTCGATGGTGATCTCGAACACCTCGACCGCGCTGATCATGATGCCGATGGCGCTGGCGGTGCTGGCCGGCGGCGGCGTCGCGGCCGGGGACAAGGAAGGCCTGTCGGGCGCGCTGCCGCTGGGGATCGCCTTCGCGGCCTCGATCGGCGGGCTCGGCACGCTGATCGGATCGCCGACCAATCCGATCGCCGTCGGGCTGCTGTTCGAGACCTCGGGCGTGCGGATCAGCTTCGTGCAGTGGATGATGTTCGGCATTCCGATCGTGCTCCTCGGCGTGCCGCTCGCGGCGCTGATCATCGCCAGGGTTCAGCGCGTCGCGAGCCATCCGTTCGACGTTCCCGCGGCCCGCGCGGCGATCGCCACGCAACGCGAATGGACCGTGCCCGAGAAGCGCCTCGTCCCGCTGGTCGCGCTCGCCTTCCTGCTGTGGGTGACGCAGACCTGGACCGAGCCGTTGCTGCCGGACGGCGGGCTGACCGACGGCACCATCGCCGTCGCCGTCGGCCTGCTGCTGTTCGTGGTGCCCGACGGCACCGGCCGTCCGCTGCTGACCTGGCCCGAGGCGGACCGCGCCCCATGGGGGGTGATCATGATGTTCGGCGGCGGCCTCGCGCTCGCCGCGGGGATGACCGCCTCCGGGCTGGCGACGTGGCTCGGCCAGTCGCTGCTGCCGCTCTCGGCGGTGCCGCTGTGGGTGGTGGCCCTGGCGGTGGTGGCGCTGGTGGTGCTGATCACCGAGTTCGCCAGCAATGTCGCCACCGCGAGCGGGATCATGCCGGTGGTCGCGAGCCTGACCGTCGCGCTCGGCGCCGATCCGCTGCTGCTGGCCCTGCCTGCGGCGATGGCGGCGAGCTGGGGCTTCATGCTGCCGTCGGGCACCGGACCCAACGCCATCGCCTGGGCGACCGGGCGCATCGCGCTCCCCCGCATGCTCGGCGCCGGCCTCGCGCTCGACGTGGCGGGCATATTCCTGATCGTCGGAGCCATCTGGACGGTGGCCGCGTTGGTTTAGGCCTTCCCCGGAACGGGGAGGGGGACCGCGCGTAGCGCGGTGGAGGGGGCTCTCCCCCTAGCGCGGCGTTTGGGGCGAGCCGCCACCACCAGCCTTCGACTGGCTCCTCCCCTTCCAGGGGAGGAAAAGAAAGGTTACTGCCGAAACCATGTCAGACCCGATCGACCGCCCGACCCCGCGCCGCAAGCCGAAGCGCGAAGTGACCCAGATCGGCGGGCGCACGCTCAAGCCGTCGACGCTGATGATGGGCTACGGCTACGATCCCGTGCTGTCCGAAGGCTCGCTCAAGCCGCCGATCTTCCTCACCAGCACTTTCGTGTTCGAGAGCGCCGAGGCCGGCAAGCGCCACTTCGAGGGCATCACCGGCAAGCGCGCCGGCGGGGCCGAGGGCCTGGTCTATTCGCGCTTCAACGGGCCCAACCAGGAAATCCTCGAGGACCGCCTCAGCGTGTGGGACGGCGCCGAGGACGCGCTGGTGTTCTCGAGCGGGATGACGGCGATCTGCGTGCTGATGATGGCCTTCTGCGAGGCGGGCGACGTGATCGTCCATTCCGGCCCGCTCTATGCCGCGAGCGAGGGGTTCGTCGCCAAGGTGCTCGGCAAGTTCGGGGTGACCCACGTGAACTTCCCGGCCGGCGCCACGCACGAGGAGCTCGACGCGGTTCTGGCCGAAGCGGGCGCGCAAGCAGCCGCGCAGGGCGGCAAGGTGGCGATGATCTTCCTCGAGAGCCCGGGCAACCCGACCAACGCGCTGGTCGACATCGAGGCTGTCCGCGATGCGCGCGACGCCGCGCTCGATCCCGAAGTCACCCCGATCGCGATCGACAACACCTTCCTCGGCCCGCTGTGGCAGAGCCCGCTCAGGCACGGCGCCGACATCGTCGCCTATTCGCTGACCAAGTACGCCGGCGGCCACTCGGACCTCGTCGCGGGCGGCGTGTCGGGAGCCAAGAAGTGGATGGATCCGGTGCGTGCGCTTCGCAACACGATGGGCGGCATCTGCGATCCCAACACCGCGTGGATGCTGCTGCGCAGCCTCGAGACGCTCGAGATCCGCATGCAGCGCGCGACCCAGAACGCGATCCGGGTCTGCGACTTCCTCAAGGACCATCCCAAAGTCGAGGGCGTCGGCTTCCTCGGCCTGCTGCGGGAAGGGCGCCAGAAGGACATCTACGACCGTCATTGCACCGGGCCGGGCAGCACCTTCTCGCTGTTCGTGAAGGGCGGCGAGGCCGAGGCGTTCCGGTTCCTCGACAACCTGCGCATCGCCAAGCTCGCGGTCAGCCTCGGCGGTACCGAGACGCTCGCCAGCCACCCGGCGGCGATGACGCACCTGTCGGTCCCGGACGAGCGCAGGAAGGCGCTCGGCATCGCCGACAATCTCGTGCGGGTGTCGATCGGCATCGAGGACGCCGACGACCTGATCGCCGACTTCGACCAGGCGCTGGCTGCGGTCTGAGAGCGCGCGGCGCTCAGCCGGCGCGGCCGGTCAGCCTCCGGATCCAGTGCCGCAGGATCCCTTCCGGCCTGACTTCGGGCTCGTACTCGGCCACGGCGGGCTCGGGCTCCGGCTTGTCGAGCCCGAGCGCGACCGACGCCGTCTTGCCGAGCCGGCGCTCGAAGCGGATTCCCGCCGAGTTGCCGCGAACCCACACGATCCGCCCGGCCACGTGCGGCAGCCCCGGCAGGTCGACCAGCGCGGTCCCTCCCAGCTCGACGCCTGCTTCCCCGAACTCGATCCGGCAGCCGGCGTGCGACAGGTCGTGCATGGTCGCGCGGCAGGGGCGCGCCGGAACGCGGCAGGTCAGGAGGACCTTGGTCTCCAGACGTGGCTCGCTCCGCCGTTCCATGTCAGCTCGGTCGCTCCCCTTGCGCCGAAGCGTTACCTCGCTGACTGCAAAGGAGTTCTTAACCGTAATCGGCCAGCGCCGAGAGCCGGCGCGCGCGCATCCGGCGCACAATCGGCGCCCGGCGCGGAACCGACCCCTCCGCCCGGGCTTTGTCTCTGACACGATCCAACGAGAGGAACCGAGGATGAAGAAGCTCGCCCTGTTCGCCGCCACCGCCGGGCTCGCGACGGCGCTGACCGCCTGCGACAGCGAGGCCGAGAACCAGGTCGAGCAGACCGCCACCGCGATCGACGAATCCTACGAGGCCGAAGCCGACCTGATCGAGGGCATGGAAGCGGGCGGCCCTAACGAGGAAGCCGCGGAGACGCAGGCCGACGCGCTGCGCGAGCGGGGCGAGGAGATCAAGGACGACCTCGAGGACGCCGCCGACGAGATGGACTCGACTCCGCAATAGCCGCGCGCGGTCGGGCGGTTGCAGCCCGGCGACCGATCTGGTCTTATCCCGCAAGGTCATAGGGAGAGGCCCATGGGGTTTCGGCAACTTGCTTTCGGCGCGGCGATGCTGGCGCTGGCCGTCCAGGCATCGGCGCAGGGGACGCCGCGCGAATTCGCCGCCGCTGCCGGCGCTCCGGTCGCAGCGGCGGGCTGGAGCGTGCCGCGCACCGAATGGGGCGATCCGGACCTGCGCGGAATCTGGCCGATCGACTCGGTCGGACGCACCCCGACCGAGCGTCCGCAAGCGCTGGGCACCAAGGCCTACCTGACCGACGAGGAATACGCCGCCGCGATCGCCGCGGCGGAAAACACCGCGGAGGGTTACGAGCGCGAGGACGAGGCCGGCACGATCGGCTCGGGCCACTGGTTCGAGTGGGGGCGGCCGCTCAGGCAGACTTCGCTGATCATGGAACCCGCCAACGGCCGCATCCCGCCGCTGACGCCCGAGGGCGAGCGGATGTCGAGCGAGATGCGCAGCAGCTGGAACGTCACCCAGTTCGACCGCATCGCCGACTTCAACTCGCTCGACCGCTGCCTCAGCCGCGGACTGCCGAGCTCGATGACGCCGTTCCCGTACAACAACGGCATCCAGGTATTCCAGTCGCCCGGCTACGTCGTGCTGCAGCTCGAGATCGTCCACGAGACGCGCATCATCCCGCTCGACGGCCGCCCGACGATCCCCGGCGCGATCCGCAACTACCTCGGCGAATCGCGCGGCCACTGGGAAGGCGACACGCTGGTGATCGAGACCACCAACATGAGCGGGCTGACGCCGATGAACATCGTCGGCCCCGGCAACAAGCCGATCCCCACCAGCGATCGGCAGACGGTGACCGAGCGGCTGACGATGGTCGGCCCGGACACGATCTTCTACGAAGCCGAGATTCGCGATCCCGTCGTGCTGACCGCCCCTTTCAAGCTCGCCTTCCCGTGGAGCCGCAACGACGACTACGGCATGTTCGAATACGCCTGCCACGAGGGCAACACCGTGGTGCCGTACTACATCCGCAGCACGAGCCCGCGGTTCGTCGGCGAGCTGGAAGACCCTTCCGACCCGGCGGAATGGGTGCGGGATACGGTGGTGCGATAGATCACTGCTCTCTCCCCTTCAGGGGAGAGATACGAAGGCTTGGCAACTTGTTGCCTAGCCGAAGTTGGAGAGGGGCTGCGGTGCGTTCCCTTCTCCCAACCCTCTCCCCTGAAGGGGAGAGGGCTTTACCCTCGCCACTCGCGCCGCTCTTCGGCCTGGCGCAGCACTTCGTAGGCTACCTGTGCGGCCTGGAACTGGCTGGCCGCGTCCGCGTCGCCCCGGTTGACGTCGGGGTGGCTTTCGCGCGCCCTGGCGCGCCACGCCTTCTTGACCGCTTCGAAATCGGCGTCGGCCTCGAGCCCGAGAATTT
>Ga0307505_10000489_pt1 | contig 43406 bp, 42 predicted proteins | sample 23_S_MG_FD_202183 | JGI IMG/M metagenome (GOLD analysis project Ga0307505, IMG submission 202183) | Soil microbial communities from Populus trichocarpa stands in riparian zone in the Pacific Northwest, United States - 23_S | ecosystem: Environmental > Terrestrial > Soil > Riparian zone > Trees...
GCCGAGGACTACTTCAACGACAAGGTCCTCGAGGACACCGACCTCCTCTACACCGGGATCATGCAGCTCCCGGAGGACTTCTGGGACCGCCACGGAAAGGACGTCGAGAGCTGGCAGGAGCACGGCCGCACGCTCTACCGTGTACGCGGGCCGCTCGTGCCCTCGATGATGGTGAACATGTTCGTCTACCACGAGGGCGACCGGCCGTTCCTCGCCATCGTGAAGGAGCTGCGCGGCAAGACCGCGGTGCTGCAGACGCTCAAGGACTTCTCGCACAACAAGAACAACGTGTGGGGCATCACGGCCAGGAACCGCGAGCAGAACTTCGCCTTGAACCTGCTGATGGACCCGGAGGTCGACTTCGTGACCCTCCTCGGCCAGGCGGGCACGGGCAAGACGCTGCTGACACTCGCGGCAGGACTCATGCAGACCCTCGACCACAAGGTCTACACCGAGATCATCATGACGCGCGTGACCGTGCCCGTGGGCGAGGACATCGGCTTCCTGCCGGGCACCGAGGAAGAGAAGATGACGCCGTGGATGGGCGCGCTCGAGGACAACCTCGATGTCCTGATGCGCACCGACGACGAGGCCGGCGACTGGGGGCGAGCGGCCACCGCCGACCTGATCAGGAACCGCATCAAGGTGAAGTCGCTCAACTTCATGCGCGGGCGCACCTTCATCAACAAGTACCTCATCATCGACGAGGCGCAGAACCTGACGCCCAAGCAGATGAAGACGCTCATCACGCGCGCGGGGCCGGGGACCAAGGTGGTGTGCCTGGGCAACATCGCCCAGATCGACACGCCGTACCTCACGGAGGGCTCGTCGGGCCTCACCTACGTGGTCGACCGCTTCAAGGGCTGGAACCACAGCGGGCACGTGACCCTCATGCGCGGGGAGCGCTCGCGGCTCGCGGACCACGCGGCGGAGATCCTCTAGATCGTCATCCCGGGCGCCCGCGAGGGCGCTGGCCCGGGATCCAATCTAGCGCCGCATCCGGCTGCGCACCGCCTCGACATCGGCCTTCAGCGCCGGGTCGAGCTGCGCCGCGCGATCCATCTCCTTCATGCCGCGGTCGATGTCGTCGTTCATGACGGAGAGCATGGCGCGCACGAGCACGGCGCGTGCGTCGTTGGGATTCATCTCGCGGTACTGGTCGAGCCGCTTGACCGGCGAGCTCGCCGCGCCGCGATCCTGGTCGGATACCGACAGCCGGTTCATATGCCCCGCCTTCAGCAGGTCGTCGAGGGCCGGCCCGGTCTCGCCAAGCAGCCCGCGGACGATCCCATGGCTCGCGACCACGTCGGCGTCGTTGGGCAGCGACCACATGAGCGTCTTGTAGTCGCTGATCGCCTCCTGGAGCCTGCCGGCCTGCAGGTTCACCGCGGCGCGGGCCGCGTAGGCCGGGAGCATCTTGGGCTCGTTCCGGATCGCCCGGTCGAGGTCCACGCGCGCGCCGTCGAGGTCGCCCTCGTCGCCCTTGATGCGCGCGCGCACGTGCAGCGCCAGCGCGAACTCGGGACTGAGCGCGAGCGCGCGCTCGACGTCGGTGGAGGCCTCGCGCATCCGGCCCTCGAGCCAGTGCAGGTTGGCGCGGTTCGTATAGACGATCTCGATGCCCTTCACGTCGGGCGCGAGGTCGATCGCGCTCGTCATGTCCGTGAGCGCCCCGGGGCGGTCGCCGGCGGTCATGCGGATGGTGCCGCGCAACGCGTATGCGCCTGAGCTGCGCGAGTCGCGCGCGATGGCGGCGTTGGCGTCGGCGAGCGCGCCGCGCAGGTCGCCGGCCTGCAGGCGCTGCGCCGCGCGCATCGTGAGGCTCAGGGGCGCCGACGGCGTCTGCGGCGGCGCTGGCGGTGCGGTTTGGGCGAAGGCGCCCAGGCTTGCGGCGAGCAGCGCCGCGGCGATCGGGAAGCGCATCAGTCGGCGGCGGTGGCGGTCCTGAGCTTGAAAAACGCCCCGAACACCTCGACCGCACGCTCGATCCGGGCGCGGTCGACGTCCAGATGGGTGACCAGGCGCAGCCTCGGGTAGACCAGCGCCTTGATTGCGTGCGCTTCGAGGTGGCGCGTGAGCGCCGCCACCGAGTCCGCCGCGATGGTCGCGAACACCATGTTCGTCTGCACCGGGTCGACCTTGAGCCCGGCTGCGGCCAGCCCCTTCGCGAGCAGCTGCGCGTTGGCGTGGTCCTCGGCCAGGCGCTCGACGTTGTGCTCGAGGGCGTGGATGCCGGCCGCGGCGAGGATGCCCACCTGGCGCATCGTCCCGCCCAGCATCTTGCGCACGCGCCGCGCGCGATCTATCACCTCGCGGCGCCCGACGAGCACCGTGCCCGCGGGCGTCCCGAGCCCCTTGGAAAGGCAGACCGAGACGGTGTCGAATCCCGCGCACAGCTCGCTCACGGGCATGCCGAGCTTCACCGCGGCGTTGAAGACGCGTGCGCCGTCGAGGTGCGTGGAGAGCTTGCGCCGCCGGGCAAGCGCGATCGCGTCGGCCATGTAGGCGCGCGAAAGGGCCTTGCCGCCGATGGTGTTCTCGAGCGCGAGCAAGCGGGTGATGGCGAAATGCGAGTCGTCGGGCTTGATCGCGGCCTCGACTTGCGCGAGGTCGAGCGAGCCGTCGGGCAGGTTCTGCAAGGGCTGGGGCTGCACCGAGCCCAGCACCGCCGCCCCGCCAGCCTCGTAGCGGTACGTATGCGCCTCCTGGCCGACGATCACTTCCTCGCCGCGCTGGCAATGCGCCATCACGGCGGCGAGGTTCGACTGCGTGCCGGAGGGAAAGAACAGGCCCGCCTCCATGCCGAAGCGCTCGGCGGCAAGCTCCTGCAGGCGATTGACCGTGGGATCGTCGCCGAAGACGTCGTCGCCGACAGCGGCGCGTGCCATCGCCTCGCGCATCGCGGCCGAGGGCTGCGTGACGGTGTCGCTGCGCAGGTCGATGGGTTCCATGGACGAATTCTAAAGCAGAACCGCTAGTACCCGGTTAGCCAGGCGTTCTTGTAGCGCCACCTGAGGTACTTGCCGAGGCCCTCGATCCCGGGGTAGATCGTGGCCGTGTTGAGGCCCGCGTCGTCCAGGCGCTTCAGGAGCTGGAAGCAGGCGTTGCGGTCGACCGGGATGCGCAGCGCGCGCGCGACCTTGAGCGGCCGCGTGGGCTCCCCGTGGATCGACAGCACGCTGCCCTGCGCCGAGAAGCGCGGCACCACGTGCGGCGGCCGGTAGATGCGCGGCGAGCGGATCGAGAACGGATGGTCGAGGTCGCGCCGCGTGACGCTCTTCAACCCCCAGATCACCCAGATGCCCGGGTCGTCGTCGAGGCGGTTCTCGAGGTAGCCGTTGGCGGCGAACCAGAGCGCCACCAGGAACTTCTCCGACCAGTCGAGGAAGCGCGTGGGCACGTCGTAGTGGCGGGCGACCGCGAGCCATTCCATCTCGCTCTCGGGCTGGCGCGCGAGGAACGCGACCGCCGTGTTCTTGAACATCGCGAAGACCGCCAGCTCGTCCTTCTTGGAGTAGGCGAGGCGCTTGCGCGCCTTGCCGTGGCCGTGCGGATCGGGCTTGCGCCAATCGGGCCTGCCGACGGGCGGGATCAGCCCGTGCTCGACGTTCGAGACGCCGCGGAAAAGCCACGCGACGTCGCGGTAGTAGGAGAAGTGCTCGACCAGCCCGGCGACGTCGTCCCAGGAGCCGATGCGGGCGACCAGCGGCCTGTACGGGTCGCGGCTGACCCGCCTAGCGGAGGCTTTCATTCAGCTTTTCGAGCGCGGCGGCCCCGGGACAGAGCTCGCGTTCGCCAAGCTGGTTCAGGGGGAACGGCACGGTGTTGAGGCTGCCGTGCAGGTCGCGCGGCTTGTGGTTCACGTAGAGCAACCCGGTCGCGATCTCGCCCACGGCGTACCGGCTCTGCACGTAGGTCATCGCGGCGATGCGGTCCGAGGCGTCGTACTTCGCATCGAGCTTGTGCAGCCGCAACACCGAGCCGTCGTGCTGTCGCACTTCCTGCGCCGTGCCGGGTTCGTACTGCGTCGTGATCTCGCGGTGGACCGTGATGACGTCGAGGTGGTTCACCGCCTCGTTGTGCTCGCGCACGTAGTCGTAGCTCTTGGTCGAGCCCTCGTGGTTGTTGAACGCCACGCAGGGCGAGATCACGTCGAGGAAAGCGGCTCCCGGATGCGTGAGCGCGCCCTTGATCAGCGCAACCAGCTGGCCCTTGTCGCCGGAGAAGCTGCGCGCGACGTAGGTGGCGCCGAGCTGCAGCGCGATGAGCACCAGGTCGATGCCCTCCTCGATGTTGATGGCGCCGCGCTTGGCCTTGGAGCCGCGGTCGGCGGTCGCGGAGAACTGGCCCTTGGTGAGGCCGTACACGCCGTTGTTCTCCACGATGTACGTCATGTTCACGCCGCGGCGCATGCTGTGCGCGAACTGTCCGAGTCCGATCGAGGCCGAGTCGCCGTCGCCGGAGACCCCGAGGTAGATCAGGTCGCGGTTGGCGAGGTTCGCGCCCGTGAGCACCGAGGGCATGCGCCCGTGCACGGAATTGAAGCCGTGCGACTTGTCGAGGAAGTACGTGGGCGTCTTCGAGCTGCAGCCGATGCCGGAGAGCTTGGCCACCCGGTGCGGCTGGATCGCGAGCTCCCAGCACGCCTGGATGATGGTGGCGCTGATCGAGTCGTGGCCGCAGCCGGCGCAGAGGGTGGAAACCGTGCCCTCGTAGTCGCGCCGCGTGAGGCCGAGCGTGTTCTTCGGCAGGTCGGGGTGGTGGAGCTTGGGCTTGGCGAGGTAGGTCATGTCATTCTCCGCTCGCGGTGCGCTTCAGCGGCGCGACGTTGAACGCGGCGAGGCGCTGCCGGATCTCGCGGTCGATGAAACGCGCGGTGATCGGAGTGCCATCGTAGTGCAGCACCGGGGTGAGCTTCTCGGGCGGGAGCATCCCCTCGGCCACGAGCAGCGTGCGCAGCTGGCCGTCGCGGTTCTGCTCCACCACGAAGGTGTGCTCGTGCTGGTTCACGAACTCGAGCACCTCGTCGCAGAACGGGAATGCGCGCACGCGCAGGGCATCCACGCCCATGGCGTCGTGCTCGAGCAACGCGAGCGCCTCGTCCATCGCGGGTGCCGTCGAGCCGTAGTAGATGACGCCGAAGCGCGCGCCCTTGCCGGCCCTGCGCAGCACCGGCGCGGGGACCAGCTCCTTGGCGGTCTCGAACTTCTTCAGCAGCCGCTGCATGTTGTCGACGTAGGCGCTGCCCTCCTCCGTGTAGCGCGCATAACGGTCGCGCGAGGTGCCGCGGGTGAAGAACGAGCCGCGCTGCGGGTGCGTGCCCGGGTAGGTGCGCCAGGTGATGCCGTCGGCGTCGAGGTCGAGGTAGCGCCCGAAGCGCTTGCCCGCCTCGAGGTCCTGGTACGAAAGGACCTTGCCGCGGTCGTAGCGCGCGGCATCGTTCCAGGCGAGTGGCTCGCACAGGCGCTCGTTCATGCCGATGTCGAGGTCGTAGAGGACGAACACCGGCGTCTGCAGCCGGTCGGCGAGGTCGAAGGCCTGCGCCGCCATCTCGAAGCCCTCCTTCGGGTCCTGCGGGAAGAGCAGGACGTGCTTGGTGTCCCCGTGGGAGGCGTAGGCGCACGCAAGGACGTCCGATTGCTGGGTACGGGTGGGCATGCCGGTCGATGGCCCCGCGCGCTGCACGTCGAAGATGACCGCCGGGATCTCGGCGAAGTAGGCGAGGCCGATGAACTCGCCCATGAGCGAGATGCCGGGGCCCGAGGTGCAGGTGAAGGCGCGCGCGCCGTTCCAGGCCGCGCCGATCACCATGCCGATCGAGGCGAGCTCGTCTTCCGCCTGGACGATCGCGTAGCGCGCCTTGCCGCTGTCGGGATCGGTGCGGTACTTGCGGCAGTGCTTCGCGAAGGCCTCGGCGAGCGACGACGAGGGCGTGATCGGATACCAGGCCGCGACCGTCGCCCCGCCGTAGACGCAGCCGAGCGCGGCGGCGCTGTTGCCTTCGAGGAAGATGCGGTTGCCTACCCTGTCGGAGGCCCGCACCTGCAGGCCGACGCGCGGCAGGTGCGCCACCGCGTAATCGCGCCCCATGTGCAGCGCCTTGATGTTGGGCTCGAGCAGCTTCTCCTTGCCCTTGTACTGCTCGGCGATGAGCCCCTCCACCTTGGCGAGGTCGATGTCGAGCAGCGTGGCGAGCGCGCCCACGTAGATGATGTTCTTGAAGAGCTGGCGCTGGCGCGGGTCCGAGTACGTGGCGTTGCAGATCTCCATCAACGGCATCCCGATCACATGGATGTCGTCGCGGAACTTCGCCTTCGGCAGCGGCTTGGTGGAGTCGTAGAAGAGGTAGCCGCCGGGCTCGAGCTCGGCGACGTCCTTGTCCCAGGTCTGCGGGTTCATCGCCACCATGAGGTCGACGCCGCCGCGCCGGCCGAGCCAGCCGGGCTCGGAGACGCGCACCTCGTACCACGTGGGCAGCCCCTGGATGTTCGACGGGAAGATGTTGCGCGGGCTGACGGGAACGCCCATGCGCAGGATCGCCTTGGCGAAGAGCGCGTTGGCCGAGGCCGAGCCCGAGCCGTTGACGTTGGCGAACTTTATTACGAAGTCGTTGACCGATTCGATTCTCACCGGGCCGACCCTGCGTTTACTCCGTAGCTGGAGTCCATAGAGTGTAACCCGGGGCAGCGCGGCCCGGCGTCACTCGGCGGCGATGAGCCGCGGGGCATCGTGCTGGCGCGCGGGAGCGAGCGGGGTGGGCCGATCGGCAGCCGGCGCCGCCATGGCGACGGGCTCAGGGGTCGCCTCGCGCGCGAGATGGAAGCGGCCCACCACCTCGCCCAGCCGCTGCGCCTGGTCGAGCAGCGCCTGCGAGCTCGCCGCGACCTCACCCACCAGCGCGGCGTTCTCCTGGGTGGTGCGGTCCATCTGGGTCACGGCCTTGTTCACCTGCTCGATGCCGTTCCTCTGCTCGTGGGACGCGGCATTGACCTCGCCGAAGATGTCGGCCACGCGCCGCACCGAGTCCATGATGTCGTCCATCGCGCGTCCGGTCTCGTCCACGCGCTTGGCGCCGAGCGAGGCCGCCTGCACGCTCTCCGCGATGAGCGCCTTGATCTCCCTGGCCGAGTCGGCGCTGCGGCGCGCGAGGTTGCGCACCTCGGAGGCGACCACGGCGAAGCCGCGGCCATGCTCGCCGGCCCGCGCGGCCTCGACCGCTGCGTTGAGGGCGAGGATGTTGGTCTGGAAGGCGATGGCGTCGATCACGCCCACGATGTCGACGATCCGCCTGGACGCGGCGCCGATCGACTTCATGGTCTCGACCACCTCGGACACCGCCTCGGAGCCGCGCATGGCCGATTCGGATGCCTCGGTCACGACCTGCGAGGCGTTCGTCGCGCTCTCGGCGTTGCGCTTCACCGTCGCCGTGAGCTCCTCCATCGTGGCCGCGGTCTCCTCCAGGCTCGACGCCTGGTTCTCGGTGCGGGCCGAGAGGTCGGCGTTGCCGTCGGCGACCTGCACCGAGGCGTGGCGGATCTCGTCGGCCGAGGCCTGGATCTCGCGCGCGATGCTCGAAAGCGCGCCCTGCATCGAGGTGAACGCGTCCAGCAGGCGCGCGGCCTCGGCGTTGCGGGCGTTGCGCAGGTCGATGCGGTGGTCGAGGCGTCCGGCCGCGATGCGGTCGGCGACCGAGACCGCATGGGCCAGGGGCTGGGTGATCGAGCGCGCCGTCCAGACCGCGAGCAGCACGGCGGCGGCGAGGATCGCCAGCGCGAGTCCGACCGCGAAGCCGACCAGCCTGCGCTGCTCGGCGGCGCGCAGCTGCAGCATCGCGCGGACCTCGGTCACGAGACGCGACGAGAGCCTGGCCTGCGCGTCGAGGGCTTGCTCCTGCTCGGCGTGGTAATCCGCCACGCTGCGCGACAGCGCCTGGGTGAACACCACGTCCACCCGCGTGGACTTGATCGCGTTGTTGAGCGAGGCGTCGGCCTCGAGCAGCGCGGGCGCCAGCCCCGTCTTGAGGCCCTCGGCCTGGGCGAGCACCTTGCGCACCGCGATGCGCAGCTCCGCGTCGCGCTCCTTGGCTTTCAACAGCAGCGCCGAGATCGTCTGGCGGTCCTCCTGCGCGCCTGCCTTGGCGGCGAGGAGCGCGGATCCCTGGGCCTGCGCCTGGCCCATGACCTCGAGCAGGTCCGGCACGTGCAGCAGGGCCGCGCGCACCGCGTAGTGCACCACCGGGTCGGGGTCGACCGTGAGGCCGTCGGCATCGAGCAGCGCCTCGAGCGCGCCGCTCGCGCCCGCGATCAGCTCCCTATGGCTGTTGTTGCTGTCCCCGGCTGAGATCACCTTGCCCGCCACGCCCTCGGAGAGCGCCTTCCAGGCGGCGCTCGTCCGGCCGAGCAGGCCCTGGGCGCGCAGACCGGCACCGCGATCGGATCGCAGGCTGGCGAGCAAGGCGTCGGCCTTCGTTGCGGCCTCCCCGCGCGCTTGCGCGAGCGACGCATCCCCGCCCAGGAATCCCGCGGCGAGCGCCCGATGCCGCGAGAGCGAGCGCACGAGGTCGAAAGCGCGCTCGGCGCGCGTGAGCCCGTCGATCTCGCGGCCGGTCTGCACCAGGTCGGCGGCGACCTCCCGGAAGTAGAGCGAGGTCGGAATCGCGAAGAGCAGCGCGAAGACGGCCCCCAGCATCAGCAGCTTCTGCCAGATGTGCAGCCCGTTCAGGGTGCGGCGCCAGCGCGCGCGCGCCGATTCCCCGCGCGAGCCGGGGGGCGGGCTGCGCATCAGAAGATCTCGACTTTCTTGTCGCCGGACGCGGCGTCTTCGGGCCGCGCGGCGGCTACCGCCTCGTCGAGCTTGCGGCTCTCGGCCTCGAGGCCCTCGATGTCGGCGCGGCGCGGCCTGAGGGCGCTCTGCGAATAGGCCTTCACCGCGCGGTAGAGGTCGCGCTGGAGCAGCGCCTGTGTCTCGTGCGAGAGCAGCGACAGGGAGTCCGAGGTCGCGCCGAGCGTGGGCTTGTGCAGGCGCTCGAGCTTCTGGCGCGTGATGTCCTGGAACTGCATCGCCACGATGATGTGGTTGATGTCCTTCTGGATCTCGACCGAGAGGTCGTTGATCCGCTGGATGGTGCCCTCCATCTGGCGCGTCTGCTCGATGGTGGCGGCGCTGAGCGTCGCGATCTCGGTGCGCGCGATGTCGACCGCCCTGCGCGCCGCCTCGGCCACCTGGGTGGTGCGCTTGTTGCCCGCGCGCACCTCGTCGCCGATGGCATCGAGGCCGTGGCGGGTCTTGCGGGTGAGCTCGTGCGCCTCGGCGCTGATGGCGCGGATGCGGTCGGTCATCTCGACGAAGTCGCGCGAGTCGAGCGTGTGCGAGGTCATCGCGACCGACCCGTCGAGCGCGATGCGCGAGATCTGGGATGCCATGTGGCGCAGTCCGTCGATCGTCTCCTCCATCACCTTGGCGTGCTCGGAGACGCGCTTCTGGTGGCTCGCCATCTCGTCGGCCGCGGCCGAGAAGCTCGTCATGTGGCTGGTCACGTTCACCAGCTGCGAGTCGTATGCGGCGATGAACTCCGGCAGGGACAGCACTCCGCGGCCGGCGCCGTCGCCCTCGCCCTTGAGCAGCGACATCGCGGCCTCGGTCTGCTCGTTGGCCTTCGCCACGACGACGCGGAAGTTCTTGCTGATGTCGTTCACCGCGGCCTCGGTGAGCTTGATCACCTCTTCCACCGACTCGGTCACCGTGTCCAGCCGCTTGCGGTTCGCCTGCGAGGCCGAGTCCCAGCGCTCGAGCATGGTGTCCAGCCCGACCACCACCTGCTGGAAGAGGCGCGTGCGCTTGCGCCACTTGAGGAAGGGCTCGTCGCCGGGCGCCATCGGATTGCCGCCATCGTCGTCGGCGTTCACGTCCTTGATCACGAGCGCGAGGGCGAGGAGCGCCGCGAGCGGCGCCAGCGCGAGCGAGATCCAGAGAGCCCATCGCGGAACCAGTGGCGCCATCCAGACCCATGGCAGGAACAGCACCACCACCAGGGCGGCCAGCAGGTACGGGTGGCTCGAGGCGAAGGCGACGTAGCGCTTCATGCTCCCCCGCGCGCGACCTCGGCGACCTGGTTCACGAGGTTGAGCTCCCCGCTGGAGAGGAACTTCTCGATCTCCAGCAGCAGGATCATGCGCCCGCCCTGCGTGGCGAGGCCGGCGAGGAAGCCGCTGTCCACGATCGATCCCAGCGCCGGCGCCGCCTTCACCTCCGAGGGCGCGAGGCGGATCACGTCGGAAACGCCGTCGACCACGATCCCGATCACGCGTCCCGAGACGCGCAGGATGATGACCACGGTGAAGGTGTCGTACTTCGGGTCGGCCATGCCGAACTTGATGCGCATGTCGATCACCGGGACGATGATGCCGCGCAGGTTCACCACCCCCTTCAGGTATGCGGGCGCGGCCGGGATGGTCGTGACCTTCTCGTAGCCGCGGATCTCCTGGACCTTGAGGATGTCGACGCCGTATTCCTCGCCGCCCAGCGCGAACACCAGGATCTCGCGGGATTGCTCGCGCGTGGCGCTGCGCGCTTCCATCCTAGAACTCCTCCCAGTCGTCGCCCGGCGCTCCGGCCGTGACGGGCCGCGCGGCCCTGGCGCGCACCGGCACCGCGCGGGCGACGGCGAGCGCGGGCGAGCGCGGGACGCTCGCCACCTCGGCCTGCGACAGGAGCGGCGCCTCGGCCCGGCCCTCGCCGGCGCCGATGCGGAATGCCCCGACCGCGCGCACCAGCGACTCGGCCTGCTGGCGCATGCCCTCGGCGGCGGCGGCCGACTGCTGCACCGCGGACGCGTTCTGTTGCACCACCTTGTCCATCTCGGTGACGGTCTTGTTGACCTGCTGCACGCCCCGGCTCTGCTCCGAGGAGGCCTCGGCGATCGACGCCATCAGGTCGGAGACGCGCTTCACGTCGATCACCAGCGCCTGGATGGTGTCGCCCGCCTGCTCCACGAGCTCGGTGCCGCTCTCCACCTTCTGCACCGAGTTGGCGATGAGATCCTTGATCTCCTTGGCGGCCTGCGCGCTCCTCTGCGCGAGCGAGCGCACCTCGGAGGCCACGACCGCGAAGCCGCGGCCCTGCTCGCCCGCGCGCGCCGCCTCGACCGCGGCGTTGAGGGCGAGGATGTTGGTCTGGAAGGCGATCGAGTCGATCACCGAGACGATGTCGGCGATCTTCTTGGCGCTCGCGCTGATCTCGGTCATGGTCGACACGACGCGCACGACCTCGGCGCCGCCCTGCTCGGCGCGTTTGGAGGCGCTGCGCGCGAGCTCGTCGGCCTGGCGCGCGTTGTCGGCGTTCTGCTTCACCGTGCTCGCGAGCTCCTCCATGCTGGCCGCGGTCTCCTCCAGGCTCGAGGCCTGCTCCTCGGTACGCTGCGAGAGGTCGGTGGTCCCGGCCGAGACCTGGCTCGAGGCCGTGACGACGGCTTCGGCCGAGCTGCGCACCTGCGCCACCACGGACCCGAGCGAATCCTTCATCTTGCCCAGCATGCGCAGCAGGTGGCCGGTCTCGTCCTTCGCGCTCGAGCGGATGTCCGCCGTGAGGTCGCCCTCGGCAAGGCGCTCGGAGAAGCGCACCGCCGTCGTGATGGGCGAGAGCACCGCCAGGCGGATGAAGAAGTAGAGCGCGACGAGGGCGAGCAGCATCGTGCCCGCCGTGCCGCCGATGGCGAAGTAGTAGGCGCGGTCGGCCGACTTCACCGCCGCGCTGGTCGCCTGGGCGCCGATGTCCAGCGCAGCCGCGTTCGCCTCGCCCATGAGGGCGAAGGGCCTGCTGTCGGCGCCCCGGGCCACGTTGTCGCCTGCGAACGGGTCGAAGCCCGCCGACTTGTACATCTCGAAGGCCTTGCGGTAGGTCTCGCCCGCCGCCTTGTGCGCCGCGAGCGCCTCCTCGAGCTTGGCGCGGACCTTCTCGTGTGGCGTCCCCGAGCGCGCCTCCTTGAGGCGCTCGACCGTCTCCTTCTCGGCCTTCTCGAAGGTACCCCAGTGTCTGGCGAGCTCCGCCTGGTCGCGCCCGCGCAGCAGCACGTTCTTCCAGTCCTGCACCTGCTGCTTGAAGTCGGACATGGCGAGCAGGATCGTCTGCTGGGCGCTGAAGTCGTCGCGCGTGATCCGGTCGAGGTCCTTGATGGACCGGTAGACCTGCGTGAGCGCGCCGACGGAAACGGCGAGCGACACGGCCATCGCGCCCGCCACCAGCAGGAGCACCTTGAACTGCAGGCTCGAAAAGTTGACTTTCATGGAAGCATTCCCATCTAGAAAAGAGTCACGTTCTTGCTGGCCATCATCTCGGCGAGCGCGCCTTCGGCGTTCTCGAGCCGCGCGGCCATCGCGTTGAGGAAGGCAAGGTGGAATTTCTGCGTGGTCTCCGGCGAGGCGACCCAGAGCACGTCGGGATCGATCTCGACCACCGCGCAGTCGGTCACGGCGGTGAGCGTGCTGAACCGGCGCGCGCCCGAGCGGCGCAGGAACGCGGTTTCCCCCAGGCACTCGCCGGCGCCGCGGATCGCGAGCAGCGTGCCGCGGCGCGTCACGCGCATCTGGCCGCGTACCAATACGAAGAAGGAGTAGCCGGGGTCGCCCTCGCCCACCAGCTGGGAGCCCGCGCGCACGCTGAACCAGCGCGCCATCGGGACCACCTCGGCGAGCGCGGCCTCGCCGAACTCGCGGAAGAACGGCAGCTTGCGGATCTGCGCCACGCGCTCGCCCGCGTCGAGGTCGCCCTCGGGCGTGGCGATCGTGCGCAGGTCCGCGGCGAAGTCCTCCCAGGTCGGGTAGCGCATCGACGGATCCCGCGCCGTGGCCCGGGAGAAGACCACGTCGAAGAGCGGCGGGAGGTCCGCGCGCGACTCGGACGGGCTCGGCAGGTTGCCGAGCATGATGCGGGCCGCGAGCGCGGCCGGCGAGTCGGGCGCGAACGGCAAGGCACCCACCAGCATCTTGTAGAGCACGATGCCGAGCGAGTACATGTCCGACTTCATCGAGGCGGGCTTGCCCTCGATCTGCTCGGGCGCCATGTAGGCGGGCGAGCCCACCACCATCGCCCGGGTCGAGTCGAATGCGAGGTTCGAGAAGGCCACGCCGAAGTCGGCCACCTTGGCGTCACCCTCGGCGCTCATGAGGATGTTCGCGGGCTTGAGGTCGCGGTGGATCACGCCGTGGGCGTTGGCATAGGAAAGCGCGTCGCAGCAGCTCTCCAGCAGGCCCGCCACGCGCTCGGGCGGGAGCAGCCCCTCGGGCGTGCAGTAGCGCTCGAGGCTGCCCTCCTTGGCGTACTCCATCACGATGTACGAGCGGTCGTCCTCGGCCGCTGCGTCGTAGACCTGGGTGATGTTGGGGTGCGTGAGGCGCTTGGCGAGCAGCGTCTCCTTGAGGAAGAGCGAGCGGAAGACCTTGCGATCCTCGGCCGAGAGGCGCTGCGGGTCGTAGACCTTGATGGCGACGTCGCGCGCGGGAAAGAGCTCGCGGCCGAGCAGGATCGTGGCCGATGCCCCGCGGCCCAGCACGCCCATGATCTCCCAGGAGCCGATGCGGGTCGGCACCTCGAAGGGGGTGCTGGGCGCGGCGCTGGTGCGGATGCTCACTCGCGCTCCTCGCGAACGCGCTGCATGAGATGCTCGACATCGAGCAGCAGCACGCTCGTGGCCTCGCCCTCGGCGGCGCGCGTCCCGATGCCCTGCAACGCCGCGCCGATCGCGCGCGTGCCGAGCTCGGGCGGGGGCAGGATTTCGCTCGCGGCGAGCCCGATCACGTCGCAGACCGCGGACACCACCAGGCCCACCAGCCGCTTGTCGTTGTTGAGCACGATCGCACTCGCCTTCTCCAGCGCGATCGGCTGCGGGAAGCCGAACATCAGGCCCAGGTCCACCACCGGCACGATCGCCCCGCGCAGGTTGATCACGCCACGGACGAAGCGGGCCACGCGCGGGATGCGCGTCACCAGCTCGATCTCGCGGATCTCCTGCACCTGCAGGATGTCGATGCCGTAGACCTCCTCGCCCAGGCGGAAGGTGAGGAACTCGCGCTTCGCCTCCTCGACCACGCGCTCGCCGAAGCCGTCGTTCCACGCGTCCAGGGTCTCGACCACGGCGCTCATCGCGCGGTCTCCTTGCGGGTCGCGCGCGCGAGCGCCTTCTCGCGCAGCTTGCCGAGCGGCGCCACCTCGTGCACGGCATCGGCCTCGATCGCCTCGCGCGGCATGCCGAAGATCACCGACGTCGCCTCGTCCTGGGCGATGTTCCAGGAGCCCGCGCCCTTCATCTTGAGCATGCCCTGGGCGCCGTCCTTGCCCATGCCGGTCATGATCACTCCGATCGCGTCGGCGCCGAGGAACTTCGCGCACGACAGGAAGAGGAAGTCCACGGAGGGCCGGTGCAGGTTCATCGGCGGCTCGGTCGAGAGCTTGCAGAGCAGCTGCCCCTCGTCGCGCTTCACCCACAGGTGCTTGCCGCCGGGGGCGATGTACGCGTGCCCGGGCAGGATCGGGTCGTTGTGCTCGGCTTCCTTGACGTTGATCTGGCACAGGCCGTCCAGGCGCTCGGCGAACATGCGCGTGAAGTTCTCCGGCATGTGCTGGACGATGACGATCCCGGGGCAGTCCTGGGGCATGCCGACGAGGAACTCGCGGATCGCCTCGGTGCCGCCGGTGGATGCGCCCACGGCGATCAGGCGCTCGGAGGTCTTCACCCCGCGCGGGACGGGGCGCTTGGCCACGGGCGGGAGCGCGGCCCCCTGGAGGGTGGCGGCATCGAACGTGGCGGTGTCGTTGGGATCGGCCCGGCGCGGCGCCTTGAGGCGCGCGCTCCTGGCCGCGCGGATCTTCTCGGCGATCTGCACACCGTAGTCGTCGGGCGTCTGCTCGCCCAGCTTGGGCTTGGTGACGAAGTCGACCGCGCCCAGCTCGAGCGCGCGGAAGGTGACCTCGCTCCCGCGCTCGGTCGCCGACGAGATCATCACCACCGGCATGGGCTTGGCGCGCATCAGCCGGTCGAGGAACTCGAGGCCGTTCATCTTCGGCATCTCGATGTCGAGCGTGATCACGTCGGGATTCAGGCTCTTGATCAAGTCGCGCGCCTCGAAGGCGTCGGCGGCGGCGCCCACGACCTCGATGTCGGTTTGCTCCTTGAGGATGTCGGTGAGGACGTCGCGGATCATGCGCGAATCGTCGACGATGAGGACCCTGATCTTGCTCACTTGAACAGCTCCGCTCCGCCCTCGATCGGGCCGTGGAAGAGCCGCGCGCCGTAGTCGCGTTCGCGCAGCACGATGGTGTCGTTGTTGACCTTGCGCAGGCGCTTGACCATCACCTTGCCGCTGCGCGGGAAGAAATAGATCTTGCGCGGCCAGACGTCGAGCAGGTCGCGCGCCGCGATCGGGATGCGCTCCATGTTGAGGTACTCGACGATGAACTCCGCATTCTGCTGGCCGACGTTCGAGAGCATGAAGCCCTGCAGCACGTTGCCGCCGCCGAATACCTTGGCTTCCAGCCGCTCGCGCCTGCCGCCCAGCTTGAGGATCTGGTTGATGAGCAGCTCCATCGCGTGCACGCCGTAGCGCCCGCCCGCGCTGATGTTGCCGTGCGAGCCCACGAGCTTGCCCTCCTCGGGCAGCATGAAGTGGTTCATGCCGCCGATGCCGGTCTCGCGGTCGCGCAGGCACGCCGAGACACACGACCCGAGCACGGTCACCAGCGCCATGTCCTTGTTGGTGGCGTAGTACTCCCCCGGCAGGATCTTGGCCGTCTCGACCTTGAAGTGCGGGTCGAAGTAGCGGTTGGGCTGCTCGTCGCGCAGCGGCTCGTCGTTCGGCATCATCGCGCCAGTTCGTAGACGGTCTGGCCGCGCAGTCGGAAGTGCCGGCCCTGGTCGAGCAGGCTCTCGGCGTGCCCGGCGAAGAAGAGCCCGCCGCGGCGCAGCAGCCCGGCGTAGCGTTCGACGAGCTTGCCCTGCGTCGGCTTGTCGAAGTAGATCATCACGTTGCGGCAGAAGATGGCGTCGAGCCCCGGCTCGACCGGCCACTCCGCGTCCATCAGGTTCACGCGCAGGAAGTCGATCGTGGCGGCGAGATCGGGGCGCACGCGCGCCTTGCCCTCGTAGCGGCCCGTGCCGCGCAGGAAGAAGCGCTTCTGGCGCGCCCCGGTGAGCGTCTGCACCGATTGCAGCGGGTAGACGCCTTCGGCCGCCGACGCGATCACCTGCGTGTCGAGGTCGGTCGCGGTCACGCGGAAGGCGCCCGGCCCGAGCGTCTCGGTGAGGCACATCGCGATGGTGTAGGGCTCCTCCCCGGTCGAGCAGCCCGCGCTCCAGACGCGAAAGGGCTCGCCCGCGCGGCGGGTGGCGCTGGCGTGCTCGGCCAGGCTGCGGAAGTGGTGCTCCTCGCGATAGAACGAGGTGACGTTGGTGGTGAGCGCGTTCGTGCAGTGCTCCCATTCGGCCGGCTCGAGCTCCAGGAAGCGCACGTAGTCGTCGAACGAGGCGATCCCGAGGGAGCGCAACCTGCGCGCAAGCCGGGCGTACACCATCTCGCGCTTGGCCTCGGGTAGCCGAATGCCCGAAAACCGGTACATGCGCTCGGAGATCACGCGAAAGTGCTCCGAGTCGAACGGGAACTCGCGGGTGTCGGCCAGGGCCGTCATGCGGGCACTCGCGCCGCGACGCGCGCCGAGGTGCGCGTGAGGGCGGTCACGTCGAGGATGAGCGAGACGCGCCCGTCGCCCAGGATGGTGGCCCCGGCGACACCGGGAACCGAATGCAGGTTCGTCTCCAGCGACTTCACCACCAGCTGCTGCTGCCCCACGAGCTTGTCGACCATGAGCGCGGCGCGCCGGTTGTCGACTTCGACCACGAGGCAGAGCGGATCGGGAGCGGCGCCGCCCCCGCGCTGCAGCTGCACCACGTCCTCGAGCCGCACGATCGGCAGGTGCTCGCCGCGCACGGCCACGAGCGAGGGCTGGTTCACGATGGTCTTGATGTCGCCGGGCGCGGGCATGATCGCCTCGGCCACGAACTCGAGCGGGACGATGTACTGCTCGTCGCCCACGCCCACGATCATGCCGTCGAGCACGGCGAGTGTCAGCGGCAGCTGGATGGTGATCGTGGTGCCCTCGCCCTTGCGCGACGACACCGAGACGGCCCCGCCCAGGGAGGCGATGTTGCGGCGCACGACGTCCATGCCGACGCCACGGCCGGAGAGGTTGGTCACCTCGCTGGCGGTGGAGAAACCGGCCTCGTAGATCAGGTCCCAGACCTGAACGTCGGTCATGCTGTCGTCCGCCGGCATGCCGAGCTCGCGCGCCTTTGCGAGGATGCGATCGCGGTCGAGGCCGCGGCCGTCGTCGGACACCTCGATGATCACGCTGCCGCCGCGGTGGGTGGCGCGCATCGCCAGCGTCCCCGCCTCCGGCTTGCCCGAGCGCACGCGCTCCTGCGGCGACTCGACCCCGTGGTCGATGGCGTTGCGCACGACGTGGGTGAGCGGGTCGATCAGGAGCTCGATCAGCTCCTTGTCGAGCTCGGTCTCCTGCCCCTGCGTGCGCAGGTTGACCTTCTTGCCCAGCTTGGACGCCACGTCGTACACCACGCGCGGGAAGCGGCTGAAGACGAACTCCATCGGCATCATGCGGATCGACATCACCGCCTGCTGCAGGTCGCGCGTGTTGCGATCGAGCGTGGCGAGGCTGTGCGCGAGCTGCTCGTCCTGCTCCCTGGCCTGGCCGCCCACCGCCTGTTGCATCATCGCCTGCGCGATCACGAGCTCGCCCACCAGGTTCACGATGCGGTCGATCTTCTCCACGCCCACGCGGATCGACGAGGAGTCCCCCTTGCGCCGGTTCTGCTCGTTCTGCGACGAAGGCGGCGCCTCGAAGAGCCCGTACTTGTCGTTCTCCCTGCGTTCCTTCTGCGGCTCACTGGCCGCGGCCGGCAGCTCCTCGAAGAACCCGTAGGCGGCCCCCTTGGGCGGCGCCACTTGCGGGGCCGGCGCCGCGGCGGGCGGATCCTCGGTGAAGAACGCCTCCTCGGTGGCGGGCTCGGCCTTCTTGGCCTTCGCCTTGGCTTTCGAAGATTGGGCCCCCGTCGACACGGGGGCGACGCCCTTCCCGGGCGTCGGTTGCTTGCGCCCGGCGCGATAGCCGATCACCTGTGCGCGCAACGCGTCCATGGCCGGGTCGTGCGAGCGCTCGCCGCGCTTCAGGCGCGCGATGTGGGCCTTGAACGCGTCGCTCGCGTCGAGCAGCAGCCGCACGGTCGAGGCGTCGGCCTTTCCCTCGCCCTTGCGCAGTCCGTCGAAGAGCGTCTCGAGCTCGTGCGTGGCCTCGGTGAGCTGGGCGAAGCCGAAGGTGCCGCTGCCGCCCTTGATCGAGTGCGCCGCGCGGAAGATCGCGTTCAGCGTCTCGGTGTCGTCGCCGCCCTGCCCGAGCGTCATGGCGCCTTCCTCGATCGCCTCGAGGTGCTCGTGCGTCTCGTCGAAGAAGGTCGCGATGAAGCGGCTGAGGTCGATGGCCATTGGCTAGGACATCCGGAGGGCGGAGCAGGGGCCCCGCTTGCGGGGATGCGACCCCGCAGGATGTTCGGTGCCGACGAGGTGGTGCATGGTGTTCTCTCGGTGGATCGGAGGCACTAGCGCAGGACCTTCTGCACGACCTCGAGCAGCGTCGCCGGGTCGAACGGCTTCACCAGCCAGCCGGTGGCGCCGGCCGCGCGCCCCTGCGCCTTCATCGCGTCCGAGGACTCGGTCGTGAGCAGCAGGATCGGCACGCTCTTGTAGTCGCGCAGCTCGCGCAGGCTCCTCACGAGGGTGAGGCCGTCCATGTTGGGCATGTTCTGGTCGGTGATGACGAGGTCGACGCTGGTGTTGGTGGCGCGGTCGAGGCCCTGTGCCCCGTCCTCGGCCTCGATCACGCGATAGCCGGCGCTTTCCAGGACGAATGCGACCATCTCCCTCATGGTGGCGGAATCGTCGACGGCGAGGATGGTTTTCATTTTGTGTGCCTTCCGTTCTCTAGAATAGGTCGACGCTGCCCGCGTGCTTCTTGTCCTTGTGCACAGGCACGCGCGTGTCCTCGTCGATCTGCCGGATGCCCGCGACGATGCAATCGAGCATCGCGCGCGAGCGCTCGATCCACTGCTCGGCCTGCGCGGGATCCTTCACCGGGGGGTTCGCGAGCGAGATCGCCTCGCCGAGCTTCTCGCGCATCTTGTCCACGCGCAGCTTCTGCGCGTCGATCAGCTGGTTCACGAGGTCGTGCGATTGAAGGTGTTGCACGGCGCGGTACAGGTGGTCGAGCACGACGCCGAACTCCGCCGGCTTGTCGGCCATGCTGCCCGCCTCCTGCTTCTGCGCCGCGACGATGCGGTCGGCCGCGCCGCGGAAGGCGGTCATCAGTTCGCCGGACGCCTCCCTCAGCATCGCCTGGCTGCGCGCGAGCTCGTCGGCGGTGATCGCGAGGCGCTCGTTCAGCGAGGATGCCACCGTCACCAGCAGGTCCGTCGCCTGGGCCGCGTCGATCGCGCCCTTCTTGCTCTCGGCCATCTTCGTCTCCTACCTCGCGGCTTCTATCACTTCGAAGCTCCATCCTCCCACATCGATCGTGTCTTGCGGCGCGATCGGATGCGTCCCGGGAGCGAGCTCGTTGCGGTTGAGGCGCGGAGCCCGGGATCCCGAGAGCCGCGCGATGAAAAACGCCTTGCCGCGACGGATCACCAGGGCGGTATCGCCCCCCGCCACGCCGATCATGGTGTTGGGCCGGTTGAGCGCCACGATGTCGCCCGGCCGCCCGCCGGCGACCACTCGCAGGGCGAGCCCGCCAGCGTCGGGCTGGTCGGTGCGAACCGACTCCTGGGCCGGGCCGAGCCTCAGGCTCGGGTCGCGCGGGATCGCCATGGTACGCGACAGGTCGACCTCCTCGCGCACCGGCGAGACGACAGCAACCGCTTCGGCGACCGCGGTCGCCTGTGCCAGCTGCGTGCGCTCGAAATCGGTCTGGACCGTGCTCTCGAGGCCGCCGACCCGCCCGGCGAGCATCTCGTCGTCGAAGAAGTGCAGCTTGTGCCGGCCCACCTCGATCAGGTCGAGATGATGGACGACCTGCGTCGTGGCCGCGATGCCGTTCACCTTGGTGCCGTTGGTGCTCGCGAGGTCCTCGACGTACACCGTGCGCCCCACCTGCCGGAACAGCATGTGCCGCCCGGAGATCGCGGGGTGGTCGACCACGATGTCGCACGCCGGATGCCGCCCAACCACCGTCACCGGCTTCTCGAGCTCGACCTCCGTGACGATCGCTTCATCGAGGGACAGGACGATTCGCGCTCCCATCAACCCTCGCGCCGGTACCGCGATCCGGCCGCGCCCGCGGACCGAAGCTGGTTGTCGACCGATGTCACGCCCTCGACCTTGCGCGCCACCTCGGCGGCGGCATCGCTCTGCGCCTGGCTCTCCACCATGCCCAGCAGGCGCGCCACGCCGCCGTCGCCCCGGACGGTGATCGCGATGTCGGCGGTCGGGGCCTCACGGCGAAGCGCGGCGCGCACCGCCCATTCGAGCGACAGGTCCTCGACCATGCGCACCGATTCGGGCGTCTCCTGGAAACGCGGGCGCTTCATCACGCCCTCGACCTCCTCGACGCACTCCTGCACCGACAAGCGCTCCGTGCAAAGCACCATGTCGTAGTGCTCGGCGTCGCGCCAGCTCACGCCGAAGTGGCGCCTGGTGATCGCGCTGTGCGCCTCCTCGGAGAGCTGGATCTCGCTCTCGACGGTGGAGCGGTTGTCGGTCCCCAGGCGCTGCATCATGCGGCCGACGCGCGTCTCCATCGGCGCGCACACGCGCACGCGGATCACGTGCGGGACGTTCCTGAGCAGGTGCACCGCGCCCCAGCCGCGGATCACGGCCGTGGAGCCGTCGCGCAGGAACCGGAAGGTCTCGTCGGCGGTGAAGATCGACAGGCTCGTCTTGTCGGTGGTGAGCCGCTCCCAGATGCCCGACTTGCCCTCGAGGAAGCGCTCCACGTGGCTCTTGCGAAGGCGCATCTTGTTGGCGAGCGGCTCGATCATCTCCTGGTAGACGACCTTGCGGCCGCAGCGCTCGGCGAGACCGGCGGCGACGTCCTTTCCGAGCGAACCCATCTCACGGGTCATGGCGACGAGAGGCATGTTGGCTGTTTCCTTGTTGTTCTCAGAATTCCTTCCAGTCCTCGCCCGAGGCGGCGAGGACCGGGTCGCGCCGCACGGGCGCGAGATCCTGGCGCGGGGCGGCCGCAGCGGCTCCGGCGAGCGCCCCCGCGGGCCGCGCCGGCAGCGCGACCGCCGACTCGTCGAGGCGGAACTGCGCCACCACGTGCGCGAGGCCCGTGGCCTGCTCCGCCATGCTGGTGGCCGCGGCCGTCGCCTGCTCGACGATCGAGGCGTTCATCTGGACCACGTGGTCCATCTGCGTGATCGCCTTGTTGATCTGGTCGATCCCCGAGCTCTGCTCGCGGCTCGCGGTGGCGATCTCGGTCATGATCTCGGCCACCTTGCGCACAGAGCCCACGAGCTCGTCCATCGTCTGCCCGGCCTGCTGCACCAGCCGGGCGCCCGCCTCGACCCGGCCGACCGAGACCTCGATCAGCCCGCGGATCTCCTTCGCGGAGGCGGCCGAGCGCTGCGCGAGGGAGCGCACCTCGGAGGCGACCACGGCGAAGCCCCGCCCCTGCTCGCCGGCGCGCGCGGCCTCGACGGCCGCGTTGAGCGCGAGGATGTTGGTCTGGAACGAGATGCCGTCGATCACGCCGACGATGTCGGAGATGCGCCGCGAGGATTCGGAGACCTCGCGCATCGTATCGACCACCTTGGCCACGACCTGGCCGCCGCGCTCGGCGGTGGTGGAGGCGCTGCCGGCGAGGGCACTCGCCTGCTGCGCATGCTCGGCGTTCTGGCGCACGGTGTTGGTGAACTCCTCCAGGGTCGAGGCCGTCTCCTCGAGCGAGCTGGCGTGCTCCTCGGTGCGGCTGGAAAGCTGCTGGTTGCCCGCGGCGACCTGGCCCGCGCCCACGGCGATGGACTCGGCGCCGGTGCGGATGCGCGTCACCATGTCGCCCAGGCCGTCGTTCATCGCGGCGAGCGCGGTCAGCAGCTGGGCCGCCTCGTCGCGGCCCTCGGGGCGCACCGTCGAGGTGAGGTCGCCCGCGGCCACGCGCCGCGCGACCTCGACCGCCTCGCCGAGGGGCACGGTGACGCTGCGCGTGAGCAGCCAGGCGAAGACGATCAGCAGCGCGATGGCCACGCCCGCGGCGCCCAGGCGCACCCAGACCACCTGCTCGGCGCGCGCGACCGAAGCGGCGAGCACCTCCTGGTAGGCGCCGCGCTGCAGCTGGACGAGGGTGTCGAGCTCGGCCAGCTGCCGCTGCACCAGCGGGTCGATCGTGCGCAGCAGCAGGTTTCCGGTGTCCTCGGTGCGGAAGACGCTGGCGTACTCGAAGGCGGTCTTCACCGGCGCGTCGAATTCGGCGTCGATGGCCGAGATGCTCTGCACCGCCTGGCGCTCGTTCGGCGCGAGCTCGAGCCTGAGCAGCTGCTCGCGCGTCGCGTCCAGCGCGCTGGCGAGGCTCTGGATACGGTCGTTCTCGGCCGCCATCGACTTGGGGTCGGCGACCAGCACGAGGTTGCGCAGGGCGCTCGACTGCTCGAGCGCGAGCAGCTTCATCTCGACCGCGAGCCGCTCCTTGGCGCTCGCCGCCGAGATCGTCGCCATGAGGCTTTCGCGGTTGACCTTCTCGAGGTGGGTCGACAGCAGCATCACCGCGACCATCGCGAGCAGGACGACGCTGAATCCGGTCGCCAGCCGGGATCCGATCTTGAGTCTGCGAAGCACCATGTTCACCCTCCTCCCAAAGGGCTCCTACGGCGCCAGGCCCGACTCCCCGCGGCGCCTAGCGGGTGAAATTGATGTCGATCTCGACGGTGCGTCCGGCAGCCCCGGCGTTGAAGCGCCATTGCGACAGCGTCCTCACGACCGCGCGGTCGAACACGCGGCGCGGCTGCGCCTCGAGGATCTCGACCCGCACGACCTCGCCCGAGCCGTCCACCGTCATGCGGGCCTTGACCGCGCCCCTGTCGGCACCAGCCTGGACCGCCTCACGCGGAAACTCCGGATCCACTTTCGAAACGACCTGCAAATCCGCGGCGACGGCCGCGGCGGACAAGGCGCCCACGCACAAGGCGAAGGCGGTAAAACGCGCGAAGCGTGCGCCGAAGGACTGCATTGGATTGCTCCCCTGAAAAGTCGACCCTGATGCCGTCGCATTCTATGGAGCGCAAGCGATGCGCCTATTTCGGGCGGATTACAGCGGTAATCGTCATGCCACGGCCACCTTCCTCGGCGCGGCCGGCCGGCGGCAACCCGGCCCCGCTTGCGTAGTGTGCAGCAGGAACTTCTGCATGTCCCATGCGCCGGTCGGACAGCGCTCCGCGCACAGCCCGCAGTGCAGGCAGACGTCCTCGTCCTTGGCCTTGATCCGGCCGGTCTTCAGGCCGCCGGCGACGTAGATCGCCTGCTCGAGGTTCCGGGCCGGGGCGTTCAGCCGCGCCCTCAGCTCGCCCTCCTCGCCGTCGGCCGTGAACGTGATGCAGTCCATGGGACAGATGTCGACGCAGGCATCGCACTCGATGCACAGCTTCGGCGCGAACACGGTCTGGACGTCGCAATTGAGGCAGCGCTGCGCCTCGCTCCAGGCGAGCTTGGGATCGAAGCCGAGCTCCACCTCCTGGCGGATGTCCTTGAGCGTGATGGTGAGGTCCTTGAGCGGCACCTTGAAGCGCGCCTCGGGGGCGATCTGGTTGTCGTAGCTCCACTCGTGGATGCCCATCTTCTGGGATACCAGGTTCACGAGCGGGTCCGGACGGGCCTTCACGTCCTCGCCGTGGCAGAGCCGGTCGATCGAGATGGCGGCGTCGTGGCCATGCGCGACCGCCCAGATGATGTTCTTCGGGCCCAGGGCGGCGTCGCCCCCGAAGAAGACGTCCGGGCGGCTCGATTGCAGCGTCACCGGGTCCACGACCGGCATGCCCCACTGGTCGAACTCGACCCCGGCGTCGCGCTCGATCCAGGGAAAGGCGTTTTCCTGGCCTACCGCCACCAGCACCTCGTCGCACGCGAGAGTCTGGTCCGGCTCTCCCGTGGCGACGAGGCTTCTCCGGCCTTTCTCGTCATACACCGCCTTCACCTTCTCGAACACCATGCCGGTGAGGCGGCCCATGTCGTGCACGAACGCCTTGGGAACGAGGTAGTTCACGATCGGGATGCCCTCGTGCATCGCGTCTTCCTTCTCCCACGGGCTCGCCTTCATCTCCTCGAAGCCCGAGCGCACGATGACCTTCACGTCCTCCCCGCCCAGGCGGCGTGCCGAGCGGCAGCAGTCCATGGCGGTATTGCCCCCGCCCAGCACGATCACGCGCTTGCCGATCCTGGTGACGTGGCCGAAGGAGACCGACGAGAGCCAGTCGATCCCGATGTGGATGTGGGCAGCGGACTCGCGCCGCCCGGGAATGTCGAGGTCGCGCCCGCGCGGGGCGCCCGAGCCGATGAACACGGCGTCATAGCCCTCGGCGAGCAGCGCCTTCAGCGAGTCGATCCTGTGGCCGCCCTTGAAGTCCACGCCCAGGTCGAGGACGTAGCCGCACTCCTCGTCGATCACCGACTCGGGCAGCCGGAATTTGGGGATCTGGGAGCGGATCATGCCGCCGGCGAGGCGGTCGGAATCGAAGACGCTCACGTGGTAGCCGAGCGGCGCCAGGTCGCGGGCCACGGTGAGCGAGGCCGGACCGGCTCCGACGCAGGCTACGCGCTTGCCGTTCCTGCGCGCAGCGGGCCTGGGCAGCCGGGGACGGATGTCTTCCTTGTAGTCGGCCGCGACGCGCTTCAGGCGGCAGATCGCGACCGGCTCGGGTTTTTCTCCCTGGTTTTCCTCGACGCGCCCACGCCGGCAAGCCGGCTCGCAGGGCCGGTCGCACGTGCGGCCCAGGATCCCCGGGAACACGTTCGACACCCAGTTCACCATGTAGGCATCGCCGTAGCGGCCCTGCGCGACGAGGCGGATGTATTCTGGAACGGGCGTGTGGGCGGGACACGCCCACTGGCAATCCACCACCTTGTGGAAATAGTCCGGCTGCCCGATGTCGGTCGGCTTCAAGCGCGTCCTCCGGTTTCGCTCCGTAGCTGGAGCGGTTCGCCCTCTGGCGGGGCCCTGCAAGACGAGTTTACGTGACTTTCAGAGGGCGCCGCGCTTCCGAAGCCCCTCGATCGCCCCGATTTCCAGCCCGAGGACGGCTCGCAGAACCTCCTCGGTGTGCTCGCCCAGGAGCGGCGGCGCCCGATCGTGCGCGATCGGCGTGGCGGAGAACTTGATCGGGTTGGCGACCATGGTGACTTCGCCTGCCGCGGCGTGCGGCGCCGTCACCTGCATGCGTCGGTGGCGCACCTGCGGATCGGCGAACACCTGGGAGAGGTCGTTGATCGGGCCGCACGGCACACCCGCCGCCTCGATCGCCGCCAGCCACTCGGCTGCGGTGCGGGTGGCGAGCCGCTCCGAGATCATGCCCACGAGCAGGTCGCGGTTGCGCACGCGCTGCGGATTGGTCGAGAAGCGAGGGTCGCTTGCCCAGCCCGGCACGCCGAGGGCCTCGCAGAAGGCGGCGAACTGGCCGTCGTTGCCGACCGCCACGATGAGGAATCCATCGGCGGCGGGGAACACGTGGTACGGAACGATGTTCATGTGCGCGTTGCCCATGCGCCCCGGCGCCGTGCCGGAAACGAAATAGCTCGACGACAGGTTCGCGAGCATCGCCACCTGCACGTCGAGCAGCGCCATGTCGATGTACTGTCCCTTGCCGCTCCTCGCCCGCTCGATGAGCGCCGCGAGGATCGCGCTCGTGGCGTACATGCCGGTGAAGAGGTCGGAGACGGCCACACCCACCTTCTGCGGCCCGCCGCCGGGCAGCTCGTCGCGCTCGCCGGTCACGCTCATGAGCCCGCCCAGTCCCTGCACCATGAAGTCGTAACCCGGGCGGTCGCGGTAGGGCCCGTCCTGCCCGAAGCCGGTGATCGAGCAGTACACCAGGCGCGGGTTGTCGCGCGCGAGACCGGCGTAGTCGAGCCCGTGGCGGGCGAGGTCCCCGACCTTGAAGTTCTCGACCAGCACGTCGCTCTTCGCCGCGAGCGCGCGCGCCAGCTCACGCCCCTCGGCGCGGGTGAAGTCGAGCGTGATCGACTTCTTGCCGCGATTGCAGGCGAGGTAGTAGGCGGCGTCCGCCGTTTCGCGCCCCTCGCGATCGCGCAGGAAAGGCGGGCCCCACTTGCGCGTGTCGTCGCCGTGCCCCGGGCGCTCGACCTTGATCACCTCCGCGCCGAAGTCGGCCAGGTTCTGCGTGGCCCATGGGCCCGCGAGCACTCTTGTCAAGTCGAGGACCCGGACGCCATCGAGGATCTTGCGCATGTTTCAAGTTTAGAATGCGACACCGATGGCGACAAAGATATTCACTACGGACCTCAAGGTCGGCATGTTCGTGGCCGACCTCGACCGGCCATGGGTGGACACGCCGTTCCTGCTCCAGGGCTTCCTGATCGAGGACGAGGCGCAGGTCGCGACCCTGCGCTCCCACTGCGAGTTCGTGATCGTCGACCGCGCGCGCTCGGTCGGCGACCAGTTCGAGGCGCCCAGGGCCGCGAGCGTCGCGGCGGCCCTCGCCGCCGGTGCCCGCAGGCCCGCGGCGGCACCTGCGGCGAAGACCGGCTCGGCGACGGATGCACCCCCTCCTGCGCCACCTCCCGCCCAGCCGCGGCCCGCCCCGGCGCGCGAGGGCCGGGTGCTGCGCCTCGAGGATGTCACCCGCCGCGGCGGCTCGCGCGGCGCCGCGGCGCCGATGGACGGCGAGGAGGAGGACGGGCTCCTCGGCCGGATGGCCTCGGGCTTCCGCGGGCTCTTCGGCGGCGGCCGCAAGGGAAAACTCGCGCCCGCGGGACCCCGGATGCCGCTCGAGGAGGCGCCACCCGAGACCCCACAGGAGTTCGAGGCGCGCGCCGCGCTCCTGCCCCCGGGCATCCAGGTCCAGACCTACGCCAACACCACCACCGTCGAGGAGGAGGCGCCGCGCGCGCGCGAAGTGGTCGCGCAGGCCGGAGAGCTGCTCGACAAGCTGGTCGCCGACATCCGCATCGGCCAGTCGTTCGAGGTCGAGCGCGTCGAGGAAATCGTCGACGACATGGTCGAGAGCATCGTGCGCAACCCCCAGGCGCTCATGTGGGTGGCGAAGCTGCGCGAGCAGGACATCGGCGCCTACGGCCACGGCCTGCAGGTCTCGGTGTACATCACCTCGTTCGGCCGGCACCTCGGGTTCCCCAAGGCGCAGCTCTCGCAGCTCGCGCAGATCGGGCTGCTGCTCGACATCGGCAAGATCCGCCTGCCGCGCGCGCTCCTCGACAAGCAGGGCCGCCTCACCGACGACGAGTTCGAGACGGCGAAGGAGCACGTGGCGCACGGCCTCGCGATCCTGAACGAGTCCGAGGGCTTCGACCCCGCGATCCTCGGCGGCATCGAGCAGCACCACGAGCGCATGAACGGGAGCGGCTATCCCAGGGGCCTCGTGGGCGAGGAGATCGCGATCTTCGGCCGCATGGCCGGCATCGTCGATTGCTTCGCCGCGCTCACCAACCACCGTCCGTATGCGGCGGCGGTGTCTTCGTACGAGGCGCTGCGCAACATCACGGCGTGGGGCGGCGACTTCTTCCACGAGCCGCTGGTGCAGCAATTCGTCTCCTCGGTGGGCGTCTTCCCCGTGGGCTCGCTGATCGAGCTGTCCACCGGCGAGGTGGCGGTGGTGGTCGAGCACAGCAAGGTGCGCCGGCTGCGGCCGCGCGTGCTCGTGGTCACCGCGGCGGACAAGACGCCTGCGACCTACCCCACCATGGTCGACCTGCTGTACGACCCGAAGATGGGCGGAGACGAACCGGCGTTCATCAAGCGCGGGCTCGCGCCTGGCGCCTACGGCCTGAACCTGGCCGACTTCTACCTCGCCTGACGAGCCGCGATGGCCACCACCCCCCCTGCAGATCCCGGCTTGCCCCAGGCGACCGAAAGCGGGACCCGCGACGAGCTGCTGCGCCTGCTCGACCGCGAGACCGCGATCGCGCGGGCGACGGAGGGGCGCCTCGCGGTGCTGATCATCGAGCTGCGCCGCGTGGACCGCCTGCAGGCGCTGCTGCGCGGCCCGGCGCCCTCGATGACGATGTCGCTGGTGCTCGACCGGCTGCGCAAGGCGCTGCGCCCCGAGGACCGGTTGGCGCCGCTCTCCGACGAGCAGGTGTGCGTCGTGCTGCCACGGCTCGCGCACCCCAGCCAGGGGGTGCTCGCCGCGGTGAAGCTCCTGCGCGCCCTCGACCGCCCGATCACGCACGAGGGCGGCACGGCCGTGCTGCGCCCGTGCGTCGGTGTGGCCACGGTGCCCGAGCACGGCTTCGATCCCGCGGAGCTGCTGATGGCCGCGGACGTCTCGCGACACATCGCCGCCACGCGCGAGGAGGGATACCACGTCTTCCAGTCGGAGGATCGCGTCGAGACCGAGGTCTATCGCGGGCTCGACCTGGACCTCGAGCGGGCGATCCGGGCGAACGAGCTCGACATCCATTACCAGCCCCAGGTCGAGCTCGCCACCGGAAGGCCGGTGGGCGTGGAGGCGCTGGTGCGCTGGCGCCACCACAAGGCCGGGGCGATCCCTGCGCCCACCATCATCGGCATCGCCGAGCGCACGGGACTCATCGGCACCCTCACCTTCTGGATCTTCAACGCGGCGCTGCGCCAGATGGCGCAATGGCGCGCGGAAGGAATCGACGCGCGCCTCGCCATGAACCTATCGATCGCCACGCTCACCGACCGCGAGCTGCCCGCCGTGGTCGACCAGAGCATCAAGACGTGGGGGGTGCCCGCGGACTCGGTCGTGCTGGAGATCGCGGAGAACACGCTCATCGTCGACGCCGAGCGCTCGGTGGCGATCCTCACGCGCCTGAAGGCCGTGGGCGTGCAGCTCTCGATGGACGACTTCGGCTCGGGCTTCTCCTCGCTCGGGCACCTGCGCCGCTTCCCGTTCGACGAGCTGAAGATCGACCGTCCGTTCGTGGGCGCCATGCTGATCGAGAAGCACGACATGGCGGTGGTGAAATCGGCCATCGACATCGCCCACAACTTCGGCTGGCGCGCGGTCGCCGAGGGCGCCGACCCCGTCCCGGTGCGCGAGGAGTTGAAGCGCATCGGCTGCGACATCGCCCAGGGCCATTCCGTGAGCCCGGCGCTCGCGGGCTCGGCCTTCCGCGACTGGTGGGCGAGCCAGCCCCAGGGAACCTGATGCCGCCTCGATGCCCGGGCGCCGCTGAAAGCCGCATGGCGACGCCGTGAAGAAGGGCTTCTACACCATCATGGCGGCGCAGTTCTTCTCGTCGCTCGCCGACAACGCCCTGTTCCTGGCGGCCATCGCCATGCTGTTGCTGCTCGACGGCCCGCCGTGGCTGACACCGCTGCTCAAGTTCTTCTTCACCGTCTCGTACGTGGTGCTGGCGTTCGTGGTCGGCGCCTTCGCCGACTCGATGCCCAAGGGGCGGGTGATGTTCATCACCAACACGATCAAGATCGTCGGCTGCCTGCTGATCCTGTTCAACGAGTTCCTGCGCTTCGGCGACATGCCGGCCTACTGGGTGATCGTGCTGGCCTATGCCGTGGTGGGGCTGGGCGCGGCCGCCTACTCGCCCGCCAAGTACGGCATCCTCACCGAGCTGCTGCCTCCCGAGCAGCTCGTGGTCGCCAACGGCTGGATCGAGGGGCTCACGGTCGCCTCCATCGTGCTGGGCGTGCTGCTGGGCGGCCTGCTGATCAGCGACCGCTCCTCCGCCTTCCTGCTGGCGCTCGACCTGCCTCTCATCCCCGAGTTCATCAACACCGCGCCGGAGGCCGCGGTGGTGGTCATCGCGTTCGTATACGTGATCGCGGCCTGCTTCAACCTCGCGATCCCGGATACGGGCGCCCGCTACGCCCGCCAGGAGCGCAATCCGGTGCGCCTGTTCCTCGACTTCGCGCACTGCTTCCGCACGCTCTGGGCCGACAAGCTGGGGCAGATATCGCTCGCCGTGACCACGCTCTTCTGGGGCGCCGGCGCGACCCTGCAGCTGCTGGTGCTGCGGTGGGCGGAGCAGAGCCTGAACCTGCCGCTCTCGGCGGGCGCGGTGCTGCAGGGCGTCTCGGCCGTGGGAATCGCCATCGGGGCGGTGGTGGCCGCGCGCATCGTGCCGCTCAAGAAGGCCGTCCGGGTGCTCCCCTTCGGCGTGGCCATGGGCATCGTGGTGATCGCCATGGTCTTCACCCACTGGATGCCGATGGTCTTCGTGCTGCTCGTGACCGTGGGCGCCATGGCGGGCTTCTTCGTGGTGCCGATGAACGCGCTCCTGCAGCACCGCGGCCACGTGCTGCTCTCGGCGGGCCACTCCATCGCCGTGCAGAACTTCAACGAGAACGTGAGCATCCTCGTGATGCTCGCGCTCTACTCCGTCATGCTGCGCCTGGACTGGCACATCCACACGATCATCGCGATCTTCGGGATCTTCGTGGCGAGCACGATGATGATGGTGATCCGGTGGAATGCCGCCAACCACCGCGCCAACCCGCACCTCGACCGCCTGATCGGAGAGGTGAAGCACTGAGGCTTGCCTGGTGCCGGCTGCACGGTCAGTGTCCCCGCTCAGGCGGGACCCAATTCGGATTTGCGATAGCGCAATTTCTCGGGAGGGTCCGACGGTATAATTTGCCCTGGATTCCCCTCTGGAGCCCCGCTCCTTCGATGGTCGTTTTCTGGATCGCGGTCACGGCGATGACCCTCGTTGCCCTGGCGATCGTGCTCGTGCCGATGCTGCGCGCCCGGACCGTCGTATCGGGCCCCACCGAGCATGCGGCCGCGCTCGAGGTGCTGCGCGGACAGCGGCGCGAGATCGAGAGCGACATCGCCTCCGGGATCCTCGCCGCTGACGCGCGCGATGAGTCGCTCGCCGAGCTGCTCGAGCGCGCGGGCGAGGACCTTCCGCCCGACTCGGGGAAGGCGCCCGCGGCAGCATCGCAGAAGCCCTGGATCACGGCTGCCATCGTGGCGATCGCGATTCCGGCGCTCGCCTTCGGTTTGTACGGCGCCCTCGGGACGCCCTCCGCCCTGGACGTGAAGCCGCTCGCCGGCGCCAAGGCCGACGACAAGCAGGTCCTGGCGATGGTGGAGAGCCTCGCGCGCAAGGTGCGGGAACGGCCGGACGACATCCAGGGATGGGCGCTGCTCGGCCGCTCCATGGCCACGCTCGGCCGCTTCCAGGAGGCCGCCGATGCGTACGAGCACCTCGCGAAGCTCATGCCCGGCGACGCCGACGTTCTCGCGGACTGGGCCGACGTGCTTGGCATGGCGCAGGGCCGTTCCCTCCTCGGCCGGCCGCGTGAGATCGCGAAACAGGCGCTCGCTGCCGATCCGAAACATCCCAAGGCGCTCGCGCTCATGGGAACCGCGGAGCTCGACGCCGGCGATTTCGTCTCGGCCGTGACCTACTGGGAGCGCCTGCGCGACCAGCTGCCGCAAAGCTCCCCCGACGCCGAGGAGGCGCGCGCGGTCATCGCCGAGATCCGCGGCCGCGCGGCGGCCGCAGGAAAGCCCCTGCCGGGCGGGCGAGCGGCCCCTGCGGCGGCCAAGCCCGCCACAGCCACCGGCAGCTCGGTCTCCGGATCGGTCGAGCTCGCCTTCGCGGTCGCGTCCAAGGTGAGCGGCAAGGAGACGCTTTTCGTCTTCGCGCGCGCCGAGGGCGGGCCGCGCGTGCCGCTCGCGGTCGTGCGCACGAGCGCCGATGCCCTGCCCTACGCCTTCGCCCTCGACGACAGCCAGGCCATGGCGCCGGGCATGAACCTCTCCTCGGCGCAGGCGATCCGCGTCGAGGCGCGCATCTCGCGCTCCGGCAACGTGACGCCGCAGCCCGGCGACCTCGTGGGCACGAGCGCGGTGGTGAAGCCCGGCGCGCGCGGCGTGAAGATCGTGGTCGACAAGGTCCTGCCATGACGATCGAGGCTCGCGCCCTCACCTGCTCACGCGGCGCGGTCACGCTCTTCCGCGAGGTCTCGTTCCGCATCGAGCGCGGTGAGTGGTTCGCGGTGCGCGGATCGAACGGCAGCGGCAAGACCACGCTGCTGCGCTGCGTGGCCGGCCTCACGCGCCTGGACGCGGGCGAGGTGCACCGCGAGGGCAACGTCGCATACGCCGGCCACCTCGCCGGCATCAAGGACGACCTGAGCGCGGAAGAGAACCTGCGCGGCTCGCTCGCGCTCGCCGGCGCCACGGTCGGGCCCGAGCAGGCGCGCGCGGCGCTGGACGAGGTGGGACTGCTCAGGCGGCGCGCGCTGCCGTCGCGGCGGCTGTCCGCGGGGCAGCGCCGGCGCATCGGGCTCGCGCGGCTCATGCTCGACCCGGCGCCGATCTGGATCCTCGACGAGCCGCTCACCGCCCTCGACGACGACGGCCAGGCGCTGTTCGCGCGCACCCTCGCGCGCCACCTCGAGCGCGGCGGCCTCGCGCTGGTCGCGACGCACCACGATCTCGCGCTCACTCCGGCGCGCCTGCTGAGGCTCGGCGCATGAACGTCGCCGCGCAGGTGGCCGCCATGCCTCCGCCCGAAGGCTCCTTCGGCGCCGGCTTCTCGTGGGCGATCGCGCGCGACCTCACCCTTGCGCTGCGCCATCCGGGCGAGACGCTGCTGGTGGTCGCGTTCTTCGTGCTCGTCGCCTCGCTCTTCCCGATGGGCGTGGGCGCGGATCCGCAGCTGCTGCTGCGCATCGGCCCGGGCGTGATCTGGGTGTGCGCGCTGCTCGCGGCATTCCTGTCGCTGCCGTCGCTGTTCGCCGCCGACTACGCCGACGGCACTCTCGAGCAGATGGTGCTTTCGCCCCATCCGATGCCCGGCTGGGTGTCGGGCAAGATCGCCGCCCACTGGCTCGTGTCGGGCCTGCCGCTCACCGTGCTCTCGCCGCTGCTGGGATTGCAGTACGGGCTGGAGGTCGCCACGCTGGCCGCGCTCGCGGCGGCGCTCGCGATCGGCACGCCGGTGCTCTCGCTCCTCGGCGCCGCCTGCTCGGCGCTCGCCCTGGGCGCGCGCGGCGGCGGCATTCTCCTCGCGCTGCTCGCCCTCCCGCTCTTCGTGCCGGTGCTGATCTTCGGTGCCGGCGCGGCCGAGGCGCAGGCGGCAGGCCTTTCGTCGGCGCCGCACCTGTCGCTGCTCGGCGCTCTCGCCATCGTCGCGACGATGGGCCTGCCGTTCGCGGTGTGCGCGGCGGTGCGGATCGCCCTGGACTAGCCATGAACCTCTTCTTCTTCTCGTCGCCCCCGACCTTCTTCCGCCTCGCCGGCGCGATGGCGCCGTGGTTCTTCGTCCTCGCCGCGGTGCTCGCCGCGGCCGGCCTCTACGTGGGCTTCGTCGTCGCACCCACCGACGCCGTGCAGGGCGAGGTCTACCGCATCATCTTCATCCATGTGCCGGCCGCGTGGATGTCGATGTTCCTGTACTTCGTGATGGCGTGCTGGGGTGCGGCCTCGCTCACCTTCAACACGCGCCTCTCGGCGATGATGGCGCGCGCGATCGCGCCCACCGGCGCCATGTTCACCTTCATCGCGCTCTGGAGCGGGGCATTCTGGGGGCGTCCCACCTGGGGCACATACTGGGTGTGGGATGCGCGCATGACCTCCGAGCTGGTGCTGCTCTTCCTCTATTTCGGCTTCATCGCGCTCGCCAACGCGTTCGAGGACCCGCGGCGCGGCGACCGCGCCGCCGCGCTGCTGGGCATCATCGGGGTGGTGAACCTGCCGATCATCTACTTCTCGGTGCAGTGGTGGAATACGCTGCACCAGGGGTCGAGCGTGAGCTTCAAGGGCACCTCGATGCACATTGCGATGCTCTGGGGCATGCTGCTGATGGCGCTGGCGTGCTGGATGTACGCGATCGGGGCATCGCTGGTGCGCGTGCGCTCGGTTATTCTCGAGCGGGAGGCCCGGACGCGCTGGGTGAGGGAGCTTGGGCCCCGGGCCAGCGCCGCGATTGCGGCGCCCGGGGTGACGAAGCTGCCGGGGTGACGAGATCATGAGCCACGATTACTTCATCTGGATGTCGTACGGCGCTGCCGCCATAGCGGTGGCCGCCGAGCTGATCGCGCTGCGCCTGGGACGTGCCCGGGCGCTGCGACGGATCGAGGAGGAGAAAGACCTTGAAACCCAGGACTAGGAGAGCTTTGTGGATCGCGGCGGGTGTCGCCGGGCTGGGCGTGGCCACCGCGCTGGTGCTCGACGTCTTCCGGTCGAACCTCGTGTTCTTCTTCACGCCCACCCAGGTCGCGGCGAACGAGGCCCCGAAGGACCGCACCTTCCGCATCGGCGGCCTGGTGGAAGAAGGCAGCGTCGTGCGCGACAAGGATGCCCTCACCGTGCGCTTCAAGGTGACCGACACCGCCAAGGCCATCCCGGTCGTCTTCACCGGCATCCTTCCCGACCTCTTCAAGGAGGGCAAGGGCGTGGTCGCGCAGGGCCGCATCGGCTCCGACGGCACTTTCAAGGCCAACGAGGTGCTCGCCAAGCACGACGAGAACTACATGCCGCCCGAGGCGGCGCACGCCCTCGAGCAGGCGGGCAAGCCGATGGACAAGAGCCGCTTCGCCGGACAGAAAGGAAGCCAGCCGTGATTCCCGAGCTCGGCCACTTCGCCCTCGTCATCGCCCTCGCCCTCGCGCTCGCGCAGGGCGCGCTCGCCTTCACCGGCGCCGCTACAGGGCACGCCGCGCTGCTCGCGACCTCGCGCCCATTGGCAACCGGGCAGTTCGTGTTCGTGGCGGGCGCCTTCGCGGCGCTCATCGCATGCTTCGTGGGCAACGACTTCTCGGTGGTCAACGTCGCCACCAACTCCAACTCGAAGCTGCCGACGGCGTACCGCGTCGCGGCGAGCTGGGGCTCGCACGAGGGCTCGATGCTGCTCTGGACGCTGATGCTCGCGGGATGGACTTTCGCCGTCGCGATCTTCAGCCGCCACCTGCCGCAACGCCTGCTGGCGCGCGTGCTCGGTGTCATGGCGCTAGTGTCGGCGGGCTTCCTCCTCTTCATGCTGCTCACGTCGAATCCGTTCGATCGCTTGCTGCCGCCCGTCGAGGATGGCCGCGACCTGAATCCCCTGCTGCAGGATCCCGGCATGGTGATCCACCCGCCGATGCTGTACATGGGATACGTCGGATTCTCGGTCGCCTTCGCCTTCGCGATCGCGGCGCTGATGGAGGGACGGCTGGACGCGGGATGGGCGCGATGGTCGCGCCCGTGGACGACGGCCGCATGGGGCTTCCTCACCATCGGCATCGCGCTCGGAAGCTGGTGGGCGTACTACGAGCTCGGCTGGGGCGGCTGGTGGTTCTGGGACCCGGTCGAGAACGCCTCCTTCATGCCGTGGCTGGTCGGCACCGCGCTCATCCACTCGCTCGCGGTCACCGAGAAGCGCGGCACCTTCCGCAGCTGGACGGTGCTGCTGGCCATCGTCGCGTTCTCGCTCTCGCTCGTGGGCACGTTCCTCGTGCGCTCGGGCGTGCTCACCTCGGTGCACGCCTTCGCGACCGACCCGAAGCGCGGCGTCTTCATCCTGATCTTCCTCGTGATAGTGATCGGCTGCTCGCTCGCGCTCTTCGCCTGGCGCGCGCCGCGCGTGGGCCTGGGGGGGGGCTTCGCGCCCGTCTCGCGCGAGTCGCTGCTGCTGGCCAACAACGTGCTGCTCACGGTGGCGATGGCCGCCGTCTTCCTGGGCACTCTTTACCCGCTCTTCCTCGACGCGCTGAACCTCGGCAAGATCTCCGTCGGCCCGCCCTATTTCGACACCGTGTTCTTCCCGCTGATGGCGCCGGCCGTATTCCTCATGGCGATCGGGCCGGTGGCAAGCTGGAAGCGCGCGGAGCTGCCGGACCTCTGGACGCGGCTACGCTGGGCGCTCGGCGTAGCCGTGGCGGCGGCGATCGTGATCCCGTTCGCGATGGGCCGGTTCTCGTTCATGGTGGCCCTGGGCCTGGGCCTTGCGATCTGGGTCGTGGGCGCGACCTTCGTGCAGCTGCGCCTGCGGCTCGCGACCGCGACCCAGCCCACGATCCTCGGCAAGTTGCGCGCCCAGCCGGCCCACTGGTGGGGCATGACGATCGCGCACCTGGGCGTGGCCGCGTTCATCGTGGGCGTGGCCCTGGTGAAGGGCTACGAGACCGAGCGCGACCTGCGCATGCAGCCCGGCGACAAGGTCGCCATCGGTGGCTACGAGTTCGCGTTCAAGGGCACGCGCGAGGTTCCGGGGCCCAACTACACTGCGATGGTGGGCGACTTCGAGGTGCGGCGCGAGGGCTCGACCCAGCTGGTCCGCGAGATGCACCCCGAGAAGCGCATCTACCACGCCTCCGGCCAGACGATGACCGAGGCCGACATCGACACGGGGTTCCTGCGCGACCTGTACGTCTCGCTGGGAGAGCCGGTGGGTGACGGCGCCTGGGGCGTGCGCGTCTATCACAAGCCCTTCGTCAACTGGATCTGGGGCGGCTGCTTCCTGATGGCGCTGGGCGGTTTCGTCTCGATCGGCGACCGCCGCTACCGCGCGCGCAAGGCGGCCACCGTTCCCGCGGGCGCGGCCCCTGCGAGGGCCTGAGGCGACATGCGTGCACTCAAGTTCCTGGTCCCCCTCGCCCTTTTCCTGGGCCTGGCTGCCTTCTTTGCCGTAGGCCTCACGCGCGATCCGCGCGTCGTGCCCTCGCCCTTCATCGACAAGCCGGCACCGGCCTTCAGCCTCGAGCAGCTGCACCAGCCGAAGATGGCGTTCACGCCCGAAGAGATGAAGGGCAAGGTATGGATGCTGAACGTGTGGGCGTCGTGGTGCGCGTCGTGCCGCGTGGAGCACCCGCTGCTGGTCGACATGTCGAGGAACAAGGTGCTCCCGATCGTGGGGCTCAACTACAAGGACAAGCGCGAGGACGCCGTCGCCTGGCTGCAAAGGTTCGGCGACCCCTATCAGCTCTCGGCCTGGGACATCGACGGGCGGGTGGGCATCGACTACGGCGTATACGGCGCCCCCGAGACCTTCTTGATCGACAAGCAGGGCGTGATCCGCCACAAGCAGATCGGTCCGATCACGCCCGAGGCGCTGGAGAAGGTGATCCTGCCCCTCATCCGCAAGCTGAACGCATGAGGGCGCTCGCGGCCGCGATCCTGCTCGCCTTCGCGGGCGCCGCGTTCGGCCAGGCGTCGGAAGTCGCCAGGCCCGACGCGCAGACCGAATCGCGGCTCAAGGCACTGGCCGAGGAGCTGCGCTGCCTCGTTTGCCAGAACCAGACGATCGCCGACTCGGACGCCCCGCTCGCGGTGGATCTGCGCAACCAGATCCGCGGCCAGATCGGCGAGGGGCGCAGCGACGACCAGATACGCGGCTACATGGTCGAGCGGTACGGCGACTTCGTGCTCTACAAGCCGCCGTTCCATGCGGGCACCGCGCTACTCTGGATTGGCCCGTTCGCTCTCCTGGCAATTGGGGCCGGGGTCTTCCTTCTCCTTATTCGACGGCAGCGCAACGCGCCTTCGGCACCTGCCTCGACGCCGAATGCCCAACTAGCGGCGTTGCTGGAGGAAGAATCTCCCAGCCCGCCTTCGAAGACGAGGAGCCGGAAGCACGGTCGTTCAGAGAGCTGATCGCCCGGTAAGTCGGTGTACAGCCGTGCGCGAGACGGGAGGTGGGCTATTTCTTCGGGGTCGCACTTCCGGCCTTCGATATGATTTCCTTCAGCGCGCCAGCCACTTCCGGCGGTTGGGAATTCTGCTGGGCGTTAAGAATCTCCATGACCCGTACATGTTGCGCGGCATTCGCGGCCAACGACCACCTCGCGCTCTGGGCGGTCGACATCTTCGTCGTGCTGTCCTTGAGCTCGCTCCACGGAAGGGTTGAAATAATGCGAGTCACCGGGAGCTCCTCGCCGGTGGCCATGAAATAGCCCCATAGGGCATCCACCAGCCACGCTCCCCGGTCGAGCGGAATCTGCACGATACGAAAGCCCTTCGCCCCCAACTTCGAGATCATCGGCTTGTGCTTGGGAAAGCGCTTGGAAATAGTCTCCATCAGCCTCGGCGTGTCAGCGTGCCCCGAGTACCAGATGCCAAGGATGACGACGGGCCGGTCGGCCTCGGCAACCTGGTCCATGCGCTCGACCAGAAAGTGCGCGATCGATGGTTCCTTTTCGAGGATGCCCGCGATGAATCCGAAGAAAGGTGGGGTTGCTTCGACGTCCTTCAAAACGCCGAGTCTGCTTGCGGCGACCACTGCTCCCGGGATCCTGAAGGGCTCGGGTTTCAGATAGTAGTAAGTGACCCATCGCCCCAGCTCGTCCGCAGTGGCGAAGGGCCGCTGCGCACTCGCCAAAGGCGCGACAAGGGCCAGGGAAAGGATCGCCAGCAGGCGGACGAAAAACAAAGCCCGGCGGGGGGGAACCCGCCGGGCAAACTGGGAGTAGCTCAACTACGGCCCTTCAACGCCCCACAGGAGAAACCCCGCATGATCCTTCGCAACTAGAACCCAATCTCGAGCTTCAGATGCGTCGTATTGAATCGATCTGGCTCCGCTGCTCCGGGCCGGATCGGGCCACCCTTCGTCTGGAGGTACTCGAGGGACCAGAGAACGTTGGCGGCGATCTGATACATGACGCCCCACGCGCATTGGACCGGAGGCTTCCTCCATTTAACGGTGGCGCCCGTCACCACGGACATCTCTTCGTACGTGAGCCACTTGCTGCATATGATCTCTGCCCCGTACTTCCGGTTGTACCAGTAGCGCCCGCCGCCCCCCGTCCGCATGCCCTCGAACTTGTTGGCGCTGTCCAGGCCAACATTGTTGTCCTCCTCGATCTTGCCGATGCCAATCTCCGTGTCGAGGGTGTGCATACCCCGGTCGACCATCTGCCATATGAGCCGGAAGTCGTAAGCCCGGCCCCTATGCTTCTGGTTCGTGGTCCCGAAGGAAGTCCTGGAAGCCGTGGGCCCGGAGTCGCGAGCGTCCGTGTACAGGAACTCCACCCACAGGTTGTTCTGCTGCGAATTCAACGGCCACCAGGCGGCATTGAACTGGATGTCCTTCTTGTCCCAGGTCGCCTTGTCGCCCGGCATGACGTGGAGGTTCACGTAGAACTTGTCGTTCCAGAAGCCGTACACACCCACGCCGCCGGCACCCGTAGAGGCCCCACTCAAGGAGCCGTAAATCCCCGTTCCGCCCCGGTTGTTGACCTTGCGGTAGCCGCGGTCGTTTATGTAAAACGCGAAGTAGTTCCCGGGATTCAGGCCCGCCAGCTCGGTGCCAAACACGATCTCGAGCTCGTCGACCTCGACGACCGCATTGCGCCAGTCACCCAAGGAATCCGCGCCGTCCGCGCCAGCGCCCGGCGGGGTGAACCGGTCCGGGTTGTCGCTCACGGCCTGGTAGTAGATCTCGTTGTAAATGGCCACGTGGTCACCGATCGGGCCGCCGACGCCCCACGAGAACCGCTCGACGAGCGTGCTGAACCACTTGTCGCGCATTTCCGGATCCACGTCCATCCGGCCTGCGCGCTTCCTGAAGGGCGTAGAACGGATCCGCCACCACTGGTAGTGGTCGGTCGAGATGTTGACGCGTCCACCGTGCTCGCCCGGCTCACCGTGCTCGAGCGTTTCGCGCACGTGGGGAATCCGATACCCCTGCATGAAGAACCGCATGCCGATGGCTGTCAGGGAAGGCGGTCGCGTGTGGCACGCAAAGCACGACATGCCCGTCTGCCGGGCGAACGAGACGATCGCATTCGCCTCTGGCGTGTATGCCGTCATCACGAAACCGCCAATCAAGGCGATCGCTGCTGCCGAGATTCGCGCAGTGCCCCGGCCGAGCAGCCCGATTATTCTTTTCACTAGCATGGCCATCTCCTCCTCGTTACGCTTGTTTGACCCGCTGTGGCGGTCACTGGTTGAACGCGCCCTTCTGGAAATTCCCCTTCAGGTAGTTCACCAGCAACTCGAGCTCGCTCTCGCTGATCACGCGCTGCGGAAAGGCCGGCATGTTCATGAGCCCGTTCGGGTCAAGCCCGTACATGGGCCTCGTCTTGTCCTTGCCTTTGCGGCCGTTGCGGATGACCTGCTTGATCGCCTCGGCGCGTGAATTCTGGACGAACGCATTGCCCAGCAGCTCGGTTCCCACCGGGTGGATCCCCTGGCCGCGGAACCCGTGGCACCCTGAGCAGTTCTTCTTGTAAAGCGCCCAGGCGCCCCCTTGGGCGGTGAACTCGTTGTTCAAGGCGGCGTAGGCCGGGGCGCTGGCCATGGCAGCCAGCAAGAGCGTCATCTTCCACACGTATCTCATTGCTGTTCCCTCCTTCTGTTTTTTGGGACGGCCCAAGACCGGCTCATTTCTGCAGCTCGACCTGTAGATAGGGAATGATGGCTGCCATCTCCGCATCCGACAGTGCCTGCGCGGGCATGCCTAGCGGGATCTCCTTGAAGCGCTTGCTGGCGCCCGTGCGTCCGAACTTGATGAGGGCTTTCAGCTCGTCGGGACTCGACGACTTCACAAAAGCGCTGCCTTTGATGGGCGGGGCTTGCGTGGGGCCCGCGGACGTGCCCTCACCCTTTGCACCGTGGCACACGGCGCAGACTTCCTTGAATGCAGTTGCTCCGAGGTTGCCGTTCGCGTATGCGGTCGGCAGGCACGAGAGGATCGTGCTTGAGAGCAAGAACTTCGCGAATCGCGACATCAAACCCGGTCTCCCCTCGTTCTTGTACGTGCTATGTCCGGTTTTGTTCTGTTCTTCGACTTGGCGCATCTTCAAGTGCGGCCAACCGTAGTGTCAAGGTTTTTTTGAAATAGGGTTTCAATATACGATAAAGTGGAAATTCTACAACGGCAGCCCTCGCTCGGGATCCGGCTTCGCCAATGCGGTCATTCCGAAAATTGACCCGGACGCCTCGAATCTCTTAGCATCGGTCAAGGTTAATCAAGCTGATAAAGTCGGGAGATTCATCGAGATGAGCGCTTCCCTTTTGCGGTTCGCTGCCGGATGTATGCTGACTCTTGCTGCCCTTTCCGGCTGCTCGACGACAATCAGCACCAAGGTTCCCAATTGGCCACAGAGCCCGGGCAAGTCGGCCGAAGAGACTCGGGAAATCCGCGAAGCCGAGATTGCCCGATACAGGACGTCGCCGGAGCAGATGTCCACCAAGATGCTCATGTCGAATGTCATGGGTGACCAGGGCAAAACGACCCCGGCACCGGAAGGTATGCCGGCGCGGCCGGCCGCAGTTGCTGCAGGCCAACAGCCCCCGACCTCTTTTGCACCGAGCGCCAAGGAAGTCAAACTGGGGAACTGGGAGGCGCAGAAGTCCGAGAAACCCGCTGTCGTGGCGAGCACAGTACCGCCTCGGGCCGCGAACAAACCCGCCGGCTCGCCGGCCACCCAGTCTTCACGCTACGGGGATCTGGTTTTCATCTCTGGTCAGCTTCCGGTGGATGCCCGCGGGCAGCCTGTCGCGGCGGACACGCGCATCGAAGACCAGATCAGGCTAGCGCTCGACAATGTCCGTTGGGCGCTGGAGGCGCAGCGCCTGAGCATGGCGAACGTCGTCTCGATGACGGTCTTCCTGCGCGACCTCAACGATAGCGGCACCTTCGACAAGGTTTACGAGAGCTACACCCGCGGTGGCGAACCCGCCCGCACGGTCGTCGAGGTTGCAAGGCTTCCGCATAACGCCAGAGTCGAAATTTCGGCCGTCGCGGGTCGTTGATCGGAGCGTAATCTTCCGCGGCCGATGCGAATTCAGGCTGGCTGCAGACTTTCGGCTCTTGCGTTAGTACGGCTCTCCGATGGCTCTATGTATCCAAGAGACTGGGAAATGTCGCGGGCGGCGGCCAAGGCCATCTGCGCCAGCTCGACGTGGCGCGCGCCGAGAATGTCCTTCTCCGCGCCCCAGATCCCGATCGAGGCGATCACGCTGCCGCTTCGATCGCGCACCGGGGCCGCGATCCCGCAAACGCCAAACCGGAACTCGCCCCGATTGATGGCGAATCCGCGCTTGCGCGTTTCCTCGAGGTCACGCTCGATGTCTTTACGGCGCGTGAGCGTGAGGGGTGTGTAGCGCTTGACGTGGTGGAACGCGGTGTCGAGAGACTCGGAGGGCAGCCAGGCAAGGATCGCCTTTCCGGTGGACGTGATCGTGGCGGGAACGCGCGAGCCGATCGCGGTGATGGCCTTCAGCGGCTGGGCGCTGTCGACCTTGTCCACGTAGACCGCGAAGCCGGAATCGAACACGGCGAGCTGGACCGATTCGTGACACTGGTCGCAAAGCTTGCGCAGGTGCGGGTGGCCGATCGAGACAAGGTCGACATCGCGAACCAGCAGGGAACCCATCTCCCAGAGCTTCAGCGTCGGAGAATAGAGGCTGGATTCGGGATCCTTCTTGACGTAGCCCAGCACCGTGAGGGTAGACAGCAGGCGATAGACGTTCGGCTTGGTGAGGCCGAGCTGGCGCGCGAGCTCGGTCAGCCGCCGCGGTTGCCCCGAGCGCACCAGCGCCTCGAGGAGATTCATGGCCTTCTGGACGGTCTGTTCCATGACGGCCCTCCCACTTCAGATGCTGCAATGCCATTTTGTTATCTGGAAAAATCCTATCACATCAGCACGGGCCGGTCTGCAATCTGGTTGCGGCCCTCCCCGGTCTCGGGGAAATGGCGGGCGAGCAACTCTGCCACGCCGTTAACGCCCGCAAGCGCGCCCTCCTCGAAACGTCCGTCGTGGAAATGCACGTCGATCGCCTCGACCACCGCCAGCCATTCGGATGGCTGCACGCGGGCGTCGGCGCCGCGGTCGGCCACGATCTCGACGCGGTGCTCGGCGAGCAGAACGTAGATCAGCACGCCGTTGTTTTCCTCGGTGTTCCAGACGCCCTGCGAGGCGAACACCTCGCGCGCCCGCTCGCGCGCCCCGAGCCCGCGCCAGAGCTGGGCGGTCTCGAGCTCGGCCTCGACCACGAAGCAGATCTCGCCGCGGTGGCGCTTCTCCGACTCGGCGATCGCGCGCGCGATCGCGTCCATGGTGGCATCGGGAAAGGCGCGCCGCGCGCGCGCGGGAGTCATCGCCACGTGACGCCAGAAACGCTTCAAGTCCATCACCAGCCTCCCGAGGCGCCGCCGCCGTCGAAGCCGCCCCCGCCTCCGCTGAAACCGCCCCCCCCCCCCCCCCCCCCCCCCCCCCCCCCCCCCCCCCCCCCCCCCCGAATGGCCCCC
>Ga0307505_10000490_pt1 | contig 43312 bp, 45 predicted proteins | sample 23_S_MG_FD_202183 | JGI IMG/M metagenome (GOLD analysis project Ga0307505, IMG submission 202183) | Soil microbial communities from Populus trichocarpa stands in riparian zone in the Pacific Northwest, United States - 23_S | ecosystem: Environmental > Terrestrial > Soil > Riparian zone > Trees...
GGTGCCGAAGGCGGATGAGGGGTCGCTCTCGTGGCAGGTACGCAGCCTTCTGTTTCTTTCTCTCAGGCGCGCCGCTGCGCGGCGTGGGCCGGCTCGGGATGACCGCGAATTCATCGCGATACCTGTTCCGCGCGAAGAATATAGGCCGACGATCAGTCGCCGCGACGACGCGCGCGTCGCTCACTCGCCCTTGGGCGGTCCGCCGCTCTCGCCACCGCCGCCGCCACCACCGCGGCGACGACGACGGAACCGGCGGCGCTTGCCACGGTCCCCGTTCTCCGGTGAAGGCGCGGCTCCCCCTTCGGGAGCTGGGCGGGGCGGACGCTCGGGGCGGTCCGGTCGCGGAGGACGGTCTTCGCGAGGAGGACGTTCTGCGCGCTCGGGACGGTCCGCTCGCATGGGACGTTCCGGCCGCGGAGGCCGCGGCGGACGCTCCTGTGGGGGTGACGGTCTCTCGACAGATTGCTGTCGTTCCGGCGGCGGTGTCGTGCCCTGGCCCTGGCCGCCGCGCCCGCGACGCCTTCTGCGCTTCCGAAGTCCCGTCGGATCGCCCGCGGCTCTTTGCTGCTGCGGTTGCGGCGCGGCTGGAGCTTGCTGCTGCTGTGGTGGCCGCTGACGTTGCTGTTGTTGCTGTTGCGGCGGCCTGCCCTGCTGTTGCTTGGAGCGCTGCGGCTGCTGCGATCCGCGTGCTTGCTGACCTCGCTGCTGTTGCTGACCGCGTGGCCCTCGCTGCTGGGGCTGGGGCGGCCGCTCTTCCTTGCCGCGCGTCTTTCCGGTGCGCTGCTCGAACTCGCGCACCTTCTTTTCCATGAATCGCCTGGCTTGAGCGTCCTGCTTCGAGCGCAGTTCATCGTGGCCGCAGTAGGGGCAGCGCTTCCATCCCTCGGGATAGGTCTTCTTACAAGCTGTGCAGAGAACGCTTTTTGGGAGCGGCATCGTTGAAATCGGCGCGCATTGTACACTTCGGGGCGTGGACGAACGCCGTCGCCGCACGCTGCTGGCCCTGATTCATCTGGCCGAGGAGAGCTCTCCCAGTGCCTGCTGGGACGATCGCCGTGCGCTGGAGTTGCTTCGCAAGGACGCTTCCCCGGAAGAACTGAGGGAGATCGGTGCAGGCGAGGGGCTGATCGCACACATCTACGCGGAGGAGCATGTCCGGTAAGTACACCGTCCGTGTCGAGGCGCGTTTCGAGGCCGCCCACTACCTTCGCGAGTACCGCGGGATCTCCGAGCCGCTGCATGGCCACTCTTACAAAGTGGAAGCGGAGCTGGCGGGGCGCGGTGGAGGCGTCGACGCGGACGCGATCGCCGTCGACTTCGTCTCGGCGAAGCGGAAGCTCGAAGCGTTGGCCAAGACGCTCGACTACGGGTGCATCAACGACATCCCGCCTTTCACCGAGGTCAATCCGAGTGCGGAGAACATCGCGGAGTGGTTCGCCCGCGAGCTCGCGAGCGCCGTTGCGGACGAGGACGCCGTCGTCGTCGCGCTCACGATCTGGGAAGGGCCGGTGAACTCGGTCACCTACATCCCTGGCTGAGCGCGGTCAAAACGCATGAACAAGATTCCCAATCACACGGCCGTATCGGCGCCCGTTCTCGACGAAGAGCAGTGCGGCGCGAAGATCGCCGGGATCGAAGCGCTGTTGCCGGTCGCAGTGTGACGTCCATGGAGATCGTGGCCCTCCTCTTCATGCTCGTCGCTGGTGGCGGGCTGGCGGTCTTCGTTCTCTTCGTGATGGCCCTCCATCGCAAGGAGCGCGAACGCGTGGACGGTCTGGTCGTCGAGCCTCCGCAACGAGACACCATCGCGGCGTCGCTGCTCCTGCAGGTCGTGACGGCCGGCGGCACGCCGGAAGAGGAAGCGCTTCGCATGATCCGCCGGACAGCGGGCATCGCGGCACCCGTGACCCGCGGCATCGACGTGGCGAACTGGGCGGAGAGCTACGCGCGCGTAGCCACTCCACAGCAGCGGAAGGATTTGCTCGAGACGGCGGTGCAGCTCGTCGCAGTGAGAAGTCCCGTCCCCGTGCGGCAATACGCATCGCTGCTGGACCTGAGCTTCGGTCTGGGTTTCCAGACCGACGCGCTGGCGAAGCTTCGCGAGGTCTACGGATTCGAGTACATCGATCACGCGAAGGATGGGCGTCCTCGCGGTGCCGATCGCGAAGGCGGCGGCGCGCCGCTGTTCGTTCGCGAGCCTCGACAGCGGGAGGAATTGCTTCAGGTCCTGGGAGTCACCGGGACGCCGACACGTCAGGAGTTGAGCGCCGCGTATCGCCGCCTCGTGTCCCAGCATCACCCGGACCGGTTTCATCGCGCTTCTTCCGAAGAGCAAAGCGAGGCAGCGGCGAAGTTCATGGAGATCACGCGCGCCTACGAAGAGCTCCTTCAGAGCCTCACCTGAGACTGGCCGCCGTGTTGCCGGTTGGGTCGAGTCGTCGAGTCTTCGCGTCTTCGCGTCTTCGCGTCTTCGAGTCTTCGCGTCTTCGAGTCTTCGCGTCTTCGAGTCGTCGAGTCTTCGCGTCTTCGAGTCGTCGAGTCGTCGAGTCGTCGAGTCGTCGAAATTCTCAGCGCGAGGTCAGGAGTCTCACAGTCTCATAGGCTCACAGTCTCATAGACGCATGTGGCGCGGACCCGCGGACCCTATGAGACTTTGAGACTATGACTATGAGACTTCGATACAGAGGACGTCGCTCTCGACGACTCGACGACTCGACGACTCGAAGACTCGAAGACTCGACGACTCGACGACTCGAAGACTCGAAGACTCGAAGACTCGAAGACTCGAAGACTCCGATCAGCGTTACACTTTGCCCGGGCGGGAAGTTCAGACGTCCTGGAGCGGTTCCAATGGCCGGCAACTCGGTAGGATTGAGCTGCCAAACAGCATCCCTCCCCCCGGTAGGCCACAAATCGGGTTGTGTCCCGTGCTTCCCTCGTGTATCATGCACGCTGGGAATACGGGCAGTTCACTGTTTGTTCACAGCCGGTTTGCCAGCAGTTCCCTTCAGAAGACCTTAGAATTTTCCTTTGAGAACAGCCGCTTTCGCGGACGCACGTGTCCCTCAGCGATGACGGGTCGTGCTTTCGACGCGAAACGAGTGGGCCCTGAGCGGCTGCGGCGCAATCACGTTAACCCGCTACACGTCAGACACTTGGGGCTACGTGTGGCAGTGTCGGTAACTATTTTATTTGCCGGTGCGTCTATGGATGCAAGCGGCACGAAGGTTGAAGTTTGGCACTCGGTACGGGAGAGATCATGAAGAGCGCGGAAGTTCACACTCACGAACAGGGCTGGGATTTCGAACAGGCAGCAATGCCCTATGTCGACTCCCTCTACAACACGGCCTACCGGATGACCCGAAACTCGGAGGATGCCGAGGATCTCGTTCAGGAGACCTACCTCAAGGCCTACAAGTACTACGACAAGTTCGAAGAGGGAACGAACTTCAAGGCGTGGCTCTTCAAGATCATGAAGAACACGTTCATCAACAACTACCGGAAGAAGAAGCTTACTCCGCACAAGATTGATTTCTCGGAGATCGAGGAGTCCTACGAGCGCGTGATCCAGAAGAACGCGCCCGACCTCATCCGTGACCCGGAGAGCGAGATCTTCCAGGACATGATGGATGCCGACGTCAAGCGCGCGCTGGACTCGCTCCCTCACGACTACAAGATGGTCGTCCTCCTGGCAGACATCGAAGGCTTCTCGTACAAGGAGATCGCCGAGATCCTGGACTGCCCCGTCGGAACCGTCATGTCGCGTCTGTACCGCGGCCGGAAGATGCTCGAGCGCACCCTGCTCGACTACGCCCGCAAGTACGGCTACATCCGGGGCGAGGCCGAGCCCGCCAAGATGCGTTCGCGCAAGGACGAGACCAAGGGTCGCAAGAAGAAGGACGACACCAAGCCCGAAGAGGGCGAGGCCGTCGAGCCCGAAGAGAACGAAGAGGAACTGATCTTCGCCGGCGCCGACGACGAGGAGTTCGAGTTCGAAGTCGACGAAGAAGAGGAAGAGCGCTTCGAAGTCGAGTAATCACGCTGAGCTTGATTGAAAGGGCGGCCCGTTCGGGCCGCCCTTTTTGTTTGTCTTCGGCCTTCGTGCGCGAGTGCTCTTGTTGCCGGTTGCCGGTTGCCGGTTGCGGGTTGCGGTTCTCCTCCCACCCTCCCACCCGTTGCTCATTCACGTGGCGCCTGACCGCAACCCGAAACGCGCAACCCGCCACAAGCACCCAGCACCCGCTAACACCCACGAGCAGGCAAACGGGTTGCACTGTCGAGATGCGACGTCGAAACCGGACTGGTGGCGCAAGCGGAATTCACACTTCTGCAACGGAGTTCAATCGTCTGCGAGCCGCCACACCATGTCGTCATCTCATGCTCCACGGAAGGAAAGATGCAAGCGATGAACTGTGACGATGTGAAACGAGTCCTCTACTTTTTTCTCGACGAATCCCTGGGCGATGCTCGCAGACAGCACATTGAGATTCACCTGACTGGCTGTCCCGACTGCATCATCCGCGTCACCATCCAGCGTCGCCTTCGCGGCTTCATCCGGAAGCGGCTCTCTCCTCTCGCCGCACCCGAAACGCTTCGCGTTCGCGTCGTGCAGTCGCTCCGCACGGCCCAGTAGAATCGCCGGAGTGGTCAAGCATCCGGTGCAGACGGCCGACGAGAAACTGATCCTCGTTTCGGCCAATCCCAACAAGGGCATCGAAGCCGAGCGCATCCTCGGGATTCCTCTGCTTCGCGTCTCCCTCTCCCTGCCTGAGATCCAGGCGGCCACGGTCGAGGAGATCACCCGCTACAAAGTCGATGTCGCGCGGGCCAAGGGATACAGCCGCCTCATTGTGGAGGATGTCTCGCTCGGCTTCGACGAGCTCGGCAACTTCCCGGGCCCCTACGTGCGATGGTTGCTCGAGGCCGCGGGCGGCAAGGGCCTGGCCGCGATCGCCTACGCGCTCAACAATCGCGCGGCCACCGCGCAATGTTGTGTCGGCTACTGGAACGGACGCGAAGCGAAGACGTTCCTCGGCGAACTGGCCGGCGAGATTCTCGTGCAGCCTCGCGGCGAAGGGCACTTCGGATGGGACGCGTGGTTTCAGCCCCGAGGCTCGGAGAAGACCTTCGCGGAGATGAGCGATGGCGAGAAAGACGCAGTGTCCCACCGCGGACGGGCGTATCGCATGCTCGCGGAATGTCTCCGTGAAGAAGGACAACACTGATTCGGATTCTGGACACGTGTTGTTTCGGATTCGCCACCGGTCTGAACAAACCGGCGTGCTAACTCACTCGTATATCAGTGTGTTGGCGGCAATCAGGGAGTCGGCAGTAACTGGCAGGCGCCTTGTAGTATCCCGTGCTAGCGTGGCCATCGTGGCCCCCGCCGACGGAAAGGAAAGCATATGTGGGTCTTCGACGGTGAAGAATGGACACAAGACAACGGCGGCTTGGAGTCCTCGGTGAAGCCGGAGCCGAAGCGCCCGCGTTACGACGAGCTCTCCCCTGAGCTGCAGGTCATCGAAGTCGAGATCGTTCCGGTTCAACCGAACCGCTACGTTCCGCAGGTGCCCCTGGCCTGATCGCACCGCGGGGTCTGGCGCAGTCACAACCCAAGCAACCGAACACTCAAAAGGCCGCACGTCAGTGCGGCCTTTTCCTTTCCCGGCGTTCACCGGCCGAGGAACTTGCGCACGATCGGCTCCACCGTGTCGGACGCGACGTTGAAGATGCGGTCCGCGTGATAGTTCCCGGCGATGTCGAGCAGGTGCAACTCCTTCGGCTCGTTTGCGGCCTCGTAGAGCAAGACCGAATGCCGGTGTCCGATCAGCCAGTCGTTCTTCACGTGAATGAAGCACACCGGAACGTGCACGTCCGGCATGTCGTCGATGGCGCGGAGCTTGTCGCTCCTGCGCATGTTCCATGCGAAGCGCGGAGTGCGCAACGCCTGCGACAGTGCGATGTGACGGTGCATCGTGAAGGGATTCAGCCGGGGCGTGATCAGTGCGAAGTCGGCAACGGGGGAGATCAGCAGGAGCGACGCGACGGGCAGGTCTTTGTGCCGGGCAATGGCCGAGATGGCAATCGCGCCGCCATATGAGAAACCGAGCAAAGTCACTTTCCCGATGTTGGAGGTGCTCGCCAGCAGGTCGCGAATCACGGCGGCCACGTCATGCTGTTCGTGAAGGTTGAATCCGTACGTTCCTTCGCTGTTGCCGTGCCCCCGCGGATCCATCACCAGCGCGCGGTGACCATCTGCGACCAGAAAGCGGGCGAGGCGCACCATCGCCGCGTGCTTACGGTCGCGCCAGAATCCGGGCACGACCACGACCACGGAAGGGGAGGGCGCATCGTAGAAATCGTAGTGAATGGCGGTGCCGTCGAACGAGACGGTCTGCCGGTGGAGAGGTTCCGAAACGGGGTGGATCTCGATCAAACTGCTTGACATTGTTCAGCTCGTCCCTATCATACGCCCGAGGAGGCGGTGCGCCTTTCACGCCCTCCGATCCAATCGTCCATTCCCCAAGGAACCAAGAATCAGATCGCTAGATCTGTAAAAGTAAGGAGAAATTGCACAATGAAGAAGTCACTCGTTCTCACCCTGATCGTCCTCCTCGCCGTTTCGATGCTCGCCGTGGGTTGCAAGAAGGAAGAGCCCGCGACCGACACCGCCGCCGTCGACACGATGGCCACGGACACCGCTGTCGACACGATGGCCACCGACACGATGTCCACGGACACGATGTCTACCGACACGATGGCCACCGACACCTCGGCCACGGTCACCTCCACCACCGAGACCTCGGGCACGGTCGCGACCACCACGACCTAGTCATCAACGATCACCGGCAGTTCAGCGCCCCGCCTCGGCGGGGCGTTTTTTTTGCCCCCTTCCCGCGCGAAGGCCTCGCCGTTGTTCCGCTCGGCGGCGCTGGCATCCGATGTGCTTGCCGCTTTCCGGACTTCTCCGTATCAGCAAGGAGGTGAGCGACGGCACCCAGCAGGAACGCATTCGACGGGACACGGATTCGCCACAAACCACCAATTCAGAGGAGAACTGCATGACGAAGAGAATTCTCGTGATGCTCGCGGCCATGACGCTGATCGTCTGCGTCGCTTGCACGAAGACGGAAACCGACACGACTGCCACCGAGACCTCGATGACCGCAGGTACGACCGAGTACAGCACCGACACCACCATGACCAGCATGGACACCATGTCCACCGACACCATGTCCACCGACACGATGAGCACGGACACGATGTCCACCGACACCATGGGCACGACCACCGACACGTCAGGAACGACGACGTCGACGACGAACACCTGACGTCACGTCATTCCGCAAAACGAAGCCCGGAGCGTCCGCTCCGGGCTTTCTTGTTCTTGCTCTACCGGCTACGGTCTGGCGCCGGAGAACCGCATCGCCTCGAGGTCGGCGACAAGCAGCGCATACACCCGCCGCGCTTCTCGAGCGAGCGCCGCAGAGTCGCCGTTGTTGTCGATGACGTAGTCCGCGTGACGGAGACGTTCTTCGCGCGGGATCTGATGGGCGATCCGGCGAAGCACTTCGTCTCGCGTCAGGCCGCGGGCGATTCCCCGTTCGACCTGCACGGTGGGATCGACGTCGACGACGATGATCCTGTCGTAGCGATGACGTCCTCCGGACTCGATCATCAGCGTCGCCTCGACGACCACGATCCCGTCGGCATGAGTGTGCGCGATCGCGTCGATCTTCTCTTCGGTGGCTTCGATGACGAGCGGGTGAATGAGCGCGTTGAGCTTGGCCGTCCCCGCCGGATCCGCGAAAGCGATGTTCGCGAGTTTGGCTCGATCCACCGTCCCGTCGTCGCGAAGGATGAGGTCCCCGTATGCGGCGCGAAGCGCAGCGTGGCCGGCCCGTCCCGGCTCGTAGAGCTCCGCCACCAGGCGGTCGGCGTCGATGGTGTGACAGCCGAGGCTGCCGAGCAGCGCCCGCACGGTCGACTTTCCCGAGGCGATGCCGCCGGTGAGACCGGCGCGGAGAATCAACCGCGCCTCCGCTCCGCCGCCGTGACCGTGTTTCTCATCAGCATGGCGATGGTCATCGGTCCGACTCCGCCCGGCACAGGAGTGATCCATGACGCGACTTCGCGTGCGTGCGCGAAGTCGACGTCGCCGACCAGCACGGACCCGTTCTTCTCGAGCAGCCGCGTCTTCTCTGGCTCAAGCGCCAGGCGGGGCGCCAACTCGGTGCCGGCCCGGTTCATTCCGACGTCGATGACGATCGCGCCCGGCTTCACGAAATCAGCCGTGACGAACAACGGCCGGCCGATGGCCGCGATGAGCAGGTCGGCCTCTCTGGCGATGGCGGCGAGATCGCGCGTCCGCGAGTGGCAGATCGTGACCGTCGCGTTCCGCTGCAGCAGCAGTGCGGCCATGGGCTTGCCAACGATATCGCTGCGTCCGATGACCACGGCGTGCTTGCCGTCGATCGGCTCGCCGGTGGAGTCGATGAGCCGGATCACCCCCGCCGGAGTGCACGGTACCAGGGAGGGGCGTCCGAGGTGGAGCATGCCGACGTTGATCGGATGAAAGCCGTCCACGTCCTTCGCGGGGTGGATCGCGTCGATGACCTTGCGCGGATCGATGTGCTTGGGCAGGGGAAGCTGCACCAGGATTCCGTCGACGGAGTCGTCGTGGTTGAGGCGCTCCACTTCCGCGAGCAGGTCCGCCTCGGGCATCGTCTCAGGAAAGACCAGCTCGCTGCCCTCGAATCCCAATTCGCGGGCCTTTCTGGCCTTGTTGCGTACGTAGACCTCGGAGGCCGGGTCCGTTCCCACGCGCACGGCCACCAGGCCAGGGCGGACCGCGAGGCGAGCCATGGCCTGGACGACCTCACGCTCAATCTCTTCAGCGACGCTCTTCCCATTGATGAGGTGTGCGGTCACGAGCGGCTTTTACCACAGCCTGCACCGCGCTTTTTTCGATTCTCACGGGTGCCGGTTCACCACAGAGACGCAGCGCGGCAACCACAGCCGCCTACGGCGGCGAAAGCGGAGCGCCGGCGTCCCGCCGGCTGGCCGGGGGGCGTCCTCGCCCCGGGCGGGGGAGGCGCCTTGCGCGAAGGACGTTCGTCTCGTGATTGCTTGATTTCGGCTTCGAATGCCCACCGCCCGCGGCGAGACGCCGCAGGGCCAGCCGGCGGGACGCCGGCGCTCCTCGGCTCGATATAGCGGCACAAATGTCCAAACTCCAGGCACCCGGCTTTCAGCCGGGTGGAAACGGGGGCAAAGGACGTTCTCTGTGGCCCCCTGTGCCCTTTGTGCCTCTGTGGTGAACCGTCTCCGTCTGCGAAAACCGTGAAGGCTGGACTTTCCGGAGGGTTGGCTGCGGTTACGCTCCTTGCCCCGTCGCACCCAGGAGTTCGCTGAACTCGCTGGGAATGAACCGCTTGACGGTGCCTGTTCGGCAGTGTTACCGTTTTGACCCTTTCCCCTTCGGGGAAGGTGTGTGTCGTCTTTGAGTCGTCGGTCGGTGTTCGCGGTCCACACCTCTCGCCGCCCGATTTTCATGCAGTTCCTGTCAGTCGCTTGCTGTCCGGCATAGGTGCCCCTTCGGACAACGGATGACCGGCAACCGAGAATGTGAGTATCAGGGAGAGTCATGCGTACCTATTTCCCCAAGAAGGGCGACATCGAGCCGCGCTGGTATGTGATCGATGCCGAAGGGCAGGTCCTGGGCCGTCTGGCCACGACCATCGCCAACATCATCACCGGCAAAGCGAAGCCGGCCTACACGCCGTTTCTCGACACGGGCGATCATGTGATCGTGCTCAACGCCGAGAAGATCCGTCTCACGGGTAAGAAAGAGACGGACAAGATCTACCGGAACCACTCCCTCTATCCGGGCGGCCTGAAAGAGAAGGCGGCGCGGTTCGTTCGGGCTGAGAAGCCGGAGCACATGATCGAGGAAGCGGTTTGGGGCATGCTGCCGAAGAACAAGATCGGCCGCAAGATGCTGAAGAAATTGAAGGTTTATCGCGGCACGAAGCACCGTCATCAGGCCCAGTTGCCCGAAACGCTGCAGGTCGGCGAGTAATCACAGGAGGATTCCTTGGCTTTGGTCGAATACTACGGAACTGGAAGACGGAAGACCTCGACGGCGCGTGTGCACCTCCGTCCGGGCGCGGGCGCGATCACCATCAACCGGCGCTCGATGGACCACTACTTCGGCAATGAAGTGCTGAAGATGATCATCAAGCAGCCTCTGTCGCTGACGGAGACGGTCGACAAGTTCGACATCGTCGTGACCGTCGACGGCGGCGGCCCGAGCGGTCAGGCCGGCGCGATCCGGCACGGCATCTCCCGGGCCCTGCAGGTCTACAACCTCGAGCTCCGCAAGCGCCTCAAGAAGGCCGGCCTCCTCACGCGCGATCCGCGCATGAAGGAGCGCAAGAAGTACGGACAGAAGGGCGCTCGGGCGCGCTTCCAGTTCTCCAAGCGCTAATTGGCTCCCATGTCCCTGTTTCTCTAGAGTTCAGTCGAAGGCAGGAGCGTCTCCTCGCTCCTGTCTTTTTGTTTTGTCGTGGTTCTCAATTCTTGCTCAAAGTTAAAGGAGGGTTCACTTGGCGGTCTCAATCACAATGAAAGAGCTTTTGGAAGCTGGCGTCCATTTCGGTCATCAGACCAAGCGCTGGAATCCGAAGATGAAGAAGTACATCTTCGGCAAGCGCAACGGGATCTACATCATTGACCTGCAGAAGACGCTCAAGCTCTTTAAGGAAGCTTCCGCATTCATCGCGAACCTCTCTTCCGGAGGCAAGCGCATTCTGTTCATCGGCACCAAGCGCCAGGCGCAGGATGCCATTCTCGAGGAGGCCAACCGCTGCGGCATGTTCTACGTGAACAACCGCTGGCTGGGTGGCACCCTGACCAACTTCACCACCGTCCGCAAGTCGATCGAGCGCCTCAAGGAAATCGAGTCGCTCCTGAACGACACCGAGAAAGAGATGTCGAAGAAGGAACGCGCCGCACTCGACAAAGAGCGCGACAAGCTCCAGAAGAATCTCATCGGCATCCGCGAGATGGACGGCCTTCCCGACGCGCTCTTCGTGATCGACCCGAAGAAGGAGTACATCGCGGTCAAGGAAGCGAAGAAGTTGGGCATCCCGGTCGTGGCCATCGTCGACACCAACTGCGACCCGGAAGACATCGATTACGTCATTCCGGGCAACGATGACGCCATTCGCGCGATCCGTCTGTTCACGCAGAAGATCGCCGACGCGGTCCTCGAGGGCTACAACCTCGCCGAGGAACGCTACATCGGTGTCGAAGACAAGGGCGAGCCCGCCGCCGCCGAGGCCCTGCCTCCGGCCGAGCTCACCGCCGAAGAACAGATGCAGGCAGCGGCCGCTCCGGCCGTCTGACGTTTTTGAGGACGGGCGCGTGAGCGTCCGTCCTCCGGAACGTTGCGCTCAACTCCCCGTTGCTGGTTGCTGGTTGCTTGTGGTTTCCATCGAACCGCAGACAACCAGCAACCAGAAACCAGCAACACCTTCCGGCGCCAAGCGCGCCCACATCACAGAAGATCGAGGTTTGAAATGACTATCACCCCCGCCATGATCAAAGAGCTTCGCGAGCGCACCGGCGCCGGCTTTGCCGACGTCAAGAGCGCGCTGACCGAGGCCAATGGGGACATGGAGCAGGCCACGGTGGTCCTTCGCAAGAAGGGTCTCGCGGCAGCCGGCAAGAAGGCCGGACGCATCACCGCCGAAGGCACGATCGCGGCACGCGTCGAGAACAACATCGGCGTGCTCGTCGAGGTCAACTGCGAGACCGACTTCGTCGGCCGCAATGAGCTCTTCCAGCGCTTCGCCGGTGAAGTGGCCAAGGCCATCGCCCAGAGCAAGGCCGAGACGGTCGAAGAGTTGCTGGCCGAGAAGTGGCCGGGCAGCGACGAGCCGGTCTCCCAGAAGGTCGCCGAGCAGATCGCCTCCATCAAGGAGAACATCTCCATCCGCCGCTTCGCCCGTTACGAAGCGGCCGGCAACGCGGTCATCGGAACGTACATCCACGGCGGCGGCAAGATCGGCGTCATGGTCGAGGCGATCGCGCAGACGGGCACCACCGGCTCGCACCTCGACGAGGTTGCCAAGGACGTGGCCATGCACATCGCCGCCCTCGAGCCGCGCTTCCTTCGTCGCGAAGACGTCACCGAGAAGGACCTGGACACCGAGCGCGAGATCGCACGCGACGCCGCCCTCAAGTCCGGCAAGCCCGAGAACATCGTCGAGAAGATGGTGTCCGGGAAGATGGAGAAGTTCTACGGCGAGGCCTGCCTCCTCGAACAGCCCTTCATCAAGGACGACAAGGCCACCGTCACCCAGTACCTCCAGCGCCGCGGCAAGGAGTCGGGCTGCGAGATCCTCGTCACCCGCTTCACCCGCTACAAGCTCGGCGAAGGCATCGAGAAGAAGTCCGAAGACTTCGCCGCCGAAGTCGCCTCGTACATGAAGTAGCTTTTCTCGGGGTTCTCTTCAAAAGGCGACCCGAGAGGGTCGCCTTTTCGTTTCTGCGAGAGGAGAGTTTAGGCTGGGTAGGGTCGGAAGACAGACCAGCGCTTCTTCGGAGGGCCTTGCCCCTCTCGCGGTTAACGGCTATCCTGATTTCGGGAATGAAGGAGCAAGCAATGAAGAGAGGCCTGCTGGTTCTAACCTTGATCGCAGCGATTTCCCCCCCGGTCCTCAGCGCGAACCCCCCTGCCTGCAGCTACTACTGGGACAGGAAGAACACGTATTACGACATTGGCGGGTACATGTACTGTGGCAGTTGGAGTCCGTTCGGATGCACCGAATGCGTGAACACCGGCACCGGAGATTCCTGTACCGCGACAGGAGACGAGGCTTGCGACCCCGGTCCCTTTAACCAGGGTTGAGTTGATCTGATGAGAGCGCTTCTCAGAGCTGCCCTCTTGTCGTGCCTGTTGTTTCTGTCCCAGGCGGTCACTGCAGCAGTTTCATTGCAGGTCACGAGCGACCGAGAACTTCCCTCCAGCCTTCCTGAAGGCTCCCGGCCGCGTGATCTCCGGTGGGCCAGCGGTTCCGAGATTTATCTGAGTTTGGGCCCTAAAGGAGCGGTGCGACTTCCCGTCGCCGCCACCGCGCCTCAAAAGGGAGTCATGCCTCCGGCCGACAAAGGCGGGTTCTTTCTGTCCGGCCCGATTGCTGTGGCGACTAGGGATCTGATCGTGGCCTCCCCGTTCGGCGGATTTGCATGGATCTCGCTCCAACCCGGCTCGGGCAACACCATTCATCAAAAGGGCCTCGCGAACATCATGGACATCGATGCGCGGGAGGACTCCGTTGCAATACTCGGTGCGGACAGTGGACCGGTTCGGGGACTCGCAAGCGATGGGGCGATCGCGTGGACTGGCACGCTCTCCAGAGGGCTGAAAGACATGCGTCCTCTGATGAAAGGCCGCTCCAGTCCAGGAGGGAAGGACATGGCGCGTTGCGCCTTCCTGGAGACTGGCGCGATTCGATTCATGCCTGACGGCTCACTGGTCGTTTTGCCAGGCACGGAGCCCGGGGTCTATCGATACGATTCGAAAGGAAAGCTCATCCAGACTTGGGACACCGCGCCACTCGGAATCGTCGATGATTGCGCGATCGACGACAGAAGGCTTGATGTGCTGGCAGCGGATTTCGCTATGCGCACCGAGTGGCTCGCTTCGAGAGTCACGGTGGATGACATCCTCCCCCTGCCGGAAGGGCCGGCGTTGTTGTTGCGGCGTGTCGTCAAGGGAGTGACGACCTTCGAGATGGTCACACTTCCTTTCCGCGGGAAGTCGGAACGGATTGCGGTTCCGGTGACCGTTCCGACTCCCCGCGGTCACCTTCGGGGAGACCTGCGCGGAGATCAGTTGGCACTGCTCGCGTATGACGCCCCGTTGCCGAAGCAGAAGCCCGGTGCTCCCACACGCGTCGTCGTTCTTTCCATCCGGCGATGAGAACCTGGACCGCCCTCCTGATGCTGGTGGTCGCGGCGGGGCACGCCGAGGAAAAGAAGGAGGCGCTGCATCTGGTCGTCGCGCGAAAGGACTCCACGCACGTCGCCGCGCAGCTTCCTCTCTCCGATACAGACCTTCGAGAGGCGAAGTTCATCTGGGCCTGGACCGGCGAGTTGCCACCGCGGAGGTTCGCGGCGCAGGAAGTGCCGGACGCGGAGCGCATCGTGGAGGAGCTCAGCCGTGAGAAGCCGCGACCGCTTCTCGTGCGTGTTCGCGGTTGGGCCAGTGCGGAGGAACTCCTGCAGTTGCGGGTCATCGCGGCACCACGGGACATGTGGGGCTCGGTCCCCGAGTCGCTGCTCCCTTCATTCACGCTCTCCCCTGAAGGACAGGTTGCTGTTCCCGCCCGCGATGCCGTCCGTGTCCGCGTCGTCGGAAACGGCGTTGGCACGATGTGGCAACAGGTCGGCGCTTCCGGGAGATCGGTCGACTTGGTCTTGCGACCCTCCTCTGACGCATCTATTCGCTTCCGCGCTCACGATGGGTCGAACATTCCTCGAGTCTTCGCAACGGTGATGACCACGCGACAGGGCGACGCGGCGGCCACGCTGCAGGCCCAGTTCGCGACCGATGACCGCGGCTTGTTGCGAATCCAGGCCCTTCCCGCGGAGATCATCACGCTTGTTGTGTCTGCGGAAGGGGCAGCTCTTCAGGCGATCTCGGGAACAGCGCAGGATTTGAGCCGGACCGTCCGGCTCGCTCCCGGGGGGACCCTGAAGGGGAGGTTCGTGAGCGAAGAAGGCGATCCGTTAGAAGGCGTCGGAGTTGATGCCGAGGGGTGGGTCGCGTCGCCGGTTCGAGCATTGTCGGTGAAGAAGGCCCTCAGTGACGCGAGTGGGAGATGGACCGTGAGTGGTCTTCCGCTGACCGACATTGCCGTTCGAGCTGCGAGCAAAGGGCGAGCGACGTTTCGCAAGAGTGTTTCTCTCGTTGAAGGCGAGACCGATCTCGGCACCATGCCCCTCCCACTCGCGCGAGAGATGACGCTCGAAGTTCTGGACGCAGCAGAGCTTCCGGTGCCCAATGCCGTTGTTTCGAGCGATACCGGATTCAAGGGAAAGACAGGTAAGAACGGCTTGGTGCTGGTCACGGGTCTTGCGCCGGAGGAGGCGGTCACGCTCACAGTGACGGCCTCGGGCTTCGTGAAGAGCGTCGTTCATTTGAGCACCCCTGTCCCGGAGAGGGAGCGTGCCGTCCTCGAGCGTGCGTTCTCCGTCAACGGACGCGTGGTTGACGATGCCGGCGTGCCGGTGTCGGACGCAGTCGTGATCGTCACGATCGGCAGCAGGTACGAGCGCGAGAATCTCGGCGACGACGGGACCTTTGCCATCGAAGTCGAGGCTGGACGCGATTTTGATTTGACGTTCGAGTCGCCATCGGCGGGCACGATTTCGCGCAAGGAACCGGCCGGACGACCTGGGGAGTCGCGCGACCTTGGCGCCCTCGCGCTGCCGGCTGGCTTGAGCCTGAGAGGCCGCATTGTCGATTCCGTGGGTGTTCCTCTGGCGGGCGTCCGTGTGTCGGTGCTCCGGCCCAGCCTCGGAGGAGCGGTCGTGGCTTGGACGGGCGGCCGCATGGTTCAGGCGGTCAGCGAGGTCGAAGGGGCGTTTACATTGCGAGGATTGCAACCAGGCCCGGCATTGCTGCGGATCGATGCTCCGGATTACGCACGCGCTCATCGGCAAGTGCTGGTCGAAGAGTCGCTGATCGATCTCGGCACGATCGAGCTGGTGCGGGGAAGCACGGTGAACATCAAAGCCGCGGGCGACGACTCGGCGATCGCACGGATCGACCTCCGAGGGGAATGGCTCGAGATGGATATGCTCACCGCACCGATGGTCGGTGGTGTCGCGCGCGTGCGCAACGTTCCTCCCGGACAGTATGGAGCAACCGTATTGGCGAGAGGCGTCGTCGTGTGTGAGCAACAGGTGGATGTGATTCCGGACCGCGAGGCCACGGTCGAATGTCCGGCGGTGAGAACGGTGACTGGGCGTGTCCTGATCGGCGGGGTGACGGCTCGAGGAGGCGCTCTGACTTGGACCCGTCCAGGACGTGAGTCAGCGGCACTGATCGAAACATGGCACTCCCCACTGGGAGCACCACAACAGCGCTTGTTCGGAGGCGGTCACGGGGTCGTCGCGGTACCGGTGCGATCCGATGGGTCGTTTGAGAGCGATCAGTTGCAACCCGGCCAGTGGGAGGTCGTGTGGAGCTCGACTGACGGCGCCTCAACCCCGGGACAACCGGTGCTGGTCCCTGACTTGTCCGAACCGCGAGTCGACATTCGGTTCGATGGCGCTGCCCTTCGAGGGCGTGTGGTGGACAACGAAGGAGCGCCTGTCTCCGGGGCCCGGGTTCGCGAAGTGGGCGGTTCTCTCGTGACGGTCGCGTCGTCCGCTGGACTGTTCACGATGACTGGGCTTGCCGCTGGCGTGCGCCGTCTGCAAGCGGTACAGGGAACAAGAGCGAGCCGGATCGTTGACGTTGCGATCGAGCCGGGACGCGAAACGCCGGAGATCGTCCTGGAGATAGGGGACGAGGAGCAAAACGTGTTGGAGGTGAGTGTGGTGGGCCGGGACGGTCTGCCCCGTGCAAACGCGTTCGTGTTCGTGGAAGCCGGAGCCGTTCGAATCCTGACCGCCGACGGGAACGGTCATGCACGAGGGGCATTTCCGCTCGGGTTGCCGGACGGGGCCCGCATCGTGGTCTATTCCGGAAACGAGTGGGCTTTTGGCGCGTTGCGTCGCACAGGAGAGGAAGGCTCCCTCCAGAAGACTACCATTCGATTCGAGCGTACCGGTTCTCTTCAAATCGAGTCGCGCGAAAGCTCGGGTGAACCGGCATTGGTCTCGTCGCAGGTCGGCGACATCGCCTGGATGCTGGCCCGCGTCGGCTATGCGCTCGAGGTAAGACCTGGTGCCGCTACGATCATTCACGGTCTGCCCAAAGGCCTGTATGAAGTGAGGCTCGGCAGCGCCGCGGCAGTGGTGTCGGTGACTCCCGGATCGAGGGCAAACGTCAAGTTGCCGTAGGTTGCTCGAAGTGGCCACGCGCCTGGCCCTGCGCGTTTTAGGAACATCCAGCCCCAGCGCCGCTTCTGATATAACCGCCCCCGCATGCCCCAGACCGCTCCGAAGTACAAGCGCATCCTTCTCAAACTCTCCGGTGAGGCCCTCATGGGGGGGCGGCGTAGTGGCATCGACGCAGAGGTTCTCTCCGACATCGCCGACGAGATCGGCGAGGTTCATCGGTTGGGTGTCCAGATCGCGATCGTGATCGGCGGGGGGAACATCTTCCGCGGGGTCACGGCGGCCACCCAGGGCATCGACCGGGTGGCCGGCGATCACATGGGCATGCTGGCCACGGTGATCAACGGCATTGCCTTGCAGGACGCGTTGGAGCGCCGCGAGATCAAAACGCGGGTGACGACGGCAATCACCATGGCCGAGGTTGCGGAGCCGTTCATCCGGCGCCGGGCCATCCGCCATCTCGAGAACGGCAACGTGGTCATTTGCGCGGCGGGCACGGGCAACCCCTTCTTCACCACCGATTCCGCCGCCGCTCTTCGGGCCGCGGAGCTGAAGTGCGACATCATCTTCAAGGCCACGAAGGTGGACGGCATCTACACCGCCGATCCGGAGAAGGATCCGAACGCGGTGCGACTCCCCCACGTGACCTATCAACGTGTGTTGGCCGAGCGTCTGCAAGTCATGGACGCCGCGGCCATCGATCTGGCTCGCGGCAGCTCGATTCCGATCTATATTTTCTCCCTGCGCGAGAAGGGCAACATCAAGCGTGCGTTGCTGGGCGAGGATGTGGGCTCGATCGTGTCGGACGACCTGGAGTGACATTGCCGGCAATCGCCCTTGCGACTGCCCGCTGCAAACTGGAGTGAGACATGGCCATCAATGATGTGATCAAAGACGTGCAACACCGCATGCATGGTGCGATCGAAGCCCTGCATTCCCATTTCAAGACGCTGCGCACCGGGCGAGCCAATGCGGCCATGCTCGACAGCATCGTCCTCGACTACTACGGGACTCCGACACCGCTGGCCCAGGCCGCGAGTATCAAGGTCCCCGAGCCGGCCCTGCTGGTCGTCGAGCCGTGGGACAAGCAGATGGTCAGCACCATCGAGAAGGCCATCCGCACCTCCGACCTCGGCTTCAATCCAGCCTCGGACGGCAAGGTCATTCGCGTGCCCATCCCCATGCTCACCGAGGAGCGGCGCAAGGATCTGGTCAAGCGCGCGCACGTCATGGCCGAAGAGTCCCGCACCGCCATCCGTCAGGTCCGCCGAGACGGCAATGACAAGGTCAAGAAGTTGATGAAGGACAAAGCCATCTCCGAGGACGAGGAAAAGCGCGGCGAGGCCGAGATCCAGAAACTAACGGACAAACACATCGACGAAGTGGCCAGCGTCCTCAAGCACAAGGAACAGGAAATCATGGCCGTGTGACGGCTCGCTGTCGCTTGCCGTCAAGCGGGATTGAGAATTGAGGATTGAGGATTGAGGAACTCATGATGCACGTGTCCGGCGGTTCCGTTGCCACTGTTTTCAACCTCGGGTCCTCGAATCCCGCCCTGGCGGTCATCCTTAATCCTCAATCCTCAATCCTCAATCCCGAGTGCTCGGCCGAGGCCGCATGAGCGCGGTCGTCGTCATTGTTCCCGCCGCCGGTACCGGTTCCCGCTTCGGTTCCGGGATCCCCAAACAGTTCCAGCAACTCGCAGGGAAGCCGCTCATCCAGCACGTCATCGAACGCTTCCTGGTCGACGAGAACGTGATCCGCGTCGTGGTTCCGGTGGCGGAGCTGTTGCTCGCCAGCGTGAAGAACAGCGAGCGCGTGACGTTCGTCGCGGGAGGGGAGACGCGGCAGCAGTCGGTCATCCACGCCCTCGCCGAGGCCGATGAGGCGGAGCTGATCGCCGTGCATGACGCCGTCCGTCCGCTGTTCAGCACGGCCATGTTCCACGCCGTGATCGCCGCCGCACGCGAAGTCGGAGCGGCGCTGCCAGTCATCCCCGTCACTGACACGATTCATGTGATGACCGACCACGCCACCGTCGCGCAGACGCTCGATCGGGGCATGCTCGCCGCCGCGCAGACCCCACAGTGCTTCCGCGCGGAACTGCTCCGCGAGGTGTTGGCTCGCGCCGAGCGCGAAGGCGTTTCAGGAACGGACGAGGCGGGTCTGGCCGCTCGTTTCGGCTACACCGTGAAGGCGATTCCCGGCGATCCGCGCAACCTGAAGATCACGGTCCCCGAAGACCTGGCCATCGCGGAGTCGTACCTCCAGCAGTGGAGCACGGAATGATGCGCATCGGGCAGGGCGTGGACATCCATCCGTTCGACCCCGCTCGCCCCCTCATCCTCGGCGGAGTGCGCATCAGCGAATCCGGCGGCCTCGCCGGACACTCCGACGCCGACGCCGTACTTCACGCCATCACCGACGCGCTCCTGGGCGCCGCCGGCGCGGGCGACATCGGCCACTACTTCCCGTCCACGGACGAGCGCTGGAGCGGCGTCGAGTCTTCGCGTTTCGTGCACGAGGCCATGCGCATCATCACGGAGATGGGCGCAACCATCGCCAACATCGACGTGACCATCATCGCCCAGCAGCCGAAGCTCTCCCCTCACCGCGAGGCCATGTCCGCTTCCATCGCCAAGCTGCTCGAGCTCCCACCCGGCCGCGTGAACGTGAAAGCCACGACCACCGACCACCTCGGCTTCATCGGCCGCGGCGAAGGCCTCTGCGCCATGGCCATCGTGCTCGTGCAACAACGTTCCTGAGCCTCGAGCGACGGAATCCTGTGCGTACAACACCGTCGTGCCACCGTCCGGCAAGTCCTCTCCGGCGGCGTCGATCCTGTGGAGCGGTGGGCTTTAGCCCTCCGGGTTCTCGCGAAAAGCTTCCCCTCTGCCCACGCGGCTCTCGGCACGCGTGTCCCGAGAGTTGCACACGGCTCCGGCTCTTGCGTCGCGAGTGCCCGGAGGGCTAAAGCCCACCGCTCCACACTGGGCCAAGCCGCGGCCGCCGGGCTCAGGATAGACTTCGCCGGATGTCGGTCCGCGTTCGCTTCGCCCCTTCTCCCACCGGTCACCTCCACGTCGGTGGTGCGCGTACGGCCATCTTCAACTGGCTGTTCGCGCGACACCATGGCGGACGGTTCATCATCCGCGTCGAGGATACCGACCAGGCACGGTCGACGATCGAGTCCGAGGGCATGGTGCTGGACGACTTGCGGTGGCTGGGCTTGCGGTGGGATGAGGGGCCGGATGCTGGCGGCCCACATGCGCCGTATCGGCAGTCCGAGCGACGTGCGCTGTATGACTCCGTGGCCGGCGAGCTCGTGACCAAGGGCGTGGCCTATCGCTGCTACTGCAGCGAAGAGGAGCTGGAAGCGAAACGCAAACAGGCCGAGGTCGATGGGCGTCCGCCGCATTACGACCTGACGTGCTGGACCACCCGTCGCAATGACGACGCGCCGCATGCGATTCGTTTCCATGTGCCCGAGGATGGCGCGGGCGACGTGACCATCGACGATCGCATTCGCGGCGAAGTCACGTGGCGCAAGGAATCGCTCGGCGACTTCATCGTCATTCGCTCGGACGGTTACCCCACGTACAATTTCTGCGTCGTGGTCGACGACCACGACATGGAGATCACTCACGTCATCCGCGCCGAAGAGCATCTCACCAACACCCATCGCCAGGTGTTGATCTATCGCGCCATGGGCTGGGCGGTCCCGCAGTTCGCGCACGTCTCGCTGATCCTCGGCGCGGATCGCACGAAGCTCTCCAAGCGACACGGCGCTACTTCGGTGTCGGCTTATGCGGAGCAGGGTATTCTGCCCGATGCGATGGTCAACTACCTGACTCTGCTCGGCTGGTCTTCTCCGGACGGACTGGACGTGTTCTCGCGCGACTATGCCGTGAGCAACTTCTCGCTCGAGCGCGTCAATGCCGCCCCCGCGGTGTTCGATCCACAGAAGCTGGACTGGATGAATGGCCAGTACATCCACGCGATGCCAGCGGCGGAGCTCGCGCCGCTGGTGCGACCCTTCTTCGATGTCCCGTGGCTGGAGGAGGGGATCGAGGTCGTGAAGACGAGCGTGCACCGATTGACGGAGTTTGCGGCCGCGCTGCAGTTCGTCCGCGAGTACGTTGCCGTTCCACTCGCCGGCGAGGCCGAGCGATCATTCGCGGAGAAGCTCGCCGAGGAGTTGCGTGCGCATGGAGCGCCGCGGGATGAGGCCGGCTACAAGGCCATGGTGGAGCGGTTGAAGGGGTCGACCGGCGAGAAAGGCAAGGCTCTGTTCATGCCATTGCGGCAGGCCTTGACCGGCACGGATCACGGGCCCGAGCTGGTGCGCTCGATTCCGCTCCTCGAGCACGCCAGCGAAGTCGACTCGGCGGTGCTCTCTCCGCTCGCCCGCGTGGAACGGATGCTCGCGGCGCCGGCCGCTGCCGGCGGAAGCGAGTAACACAGGGCGTGGGGATGGTTTACCAGCTCCTGCGCCGCGCGCTCTTCCACCTCGATCCCGAGCTCGCGCACGAGTGGACCACCGAGCAGATGCTGCACCTGCAGCAGATCCCCATCGTACTGCGCGCAATCGAGCGGATCTGCCGCCCACCAGCCTCCGCGCGGCGGGAGTTTCTCGGCCTGACCTTCCCCTCGCCGATCGGACTGGCGGGAGGCTTCGACAAGAACGGGACGATGATCCCATTCCTGGCCGCCCTCGGCTTCGGTTTCGTCGAGGTGGGCACCGTCACCCTGAAGCCGCAGCCCGGCAACCCCCGTCCACGCCTGTTTCGATACTCGGCGGAGAAGGCGCTCATCAATCGCATGGGCTTCAACAACGACGGGGCGGATGTGGTCGCGCAGCGTTTGCGCGCGTGGAAGAGCTCGGATGCGCGCATTGCGTCGCCGCCGCTGTTCGTCAACGTGGGGAAGAATCGGGACGTGCCGTTGGAAGGCGCCACCGACGCGTATGTCGAGTGCTACCGGCGAGTCGCCCCTCATGCCGACGCCGCGGTGTTGAACCTCTCGTCGCCGAACACTCCCGGCCTGCGCGACCTGCAGCGCCCGGAACATCTCGAAGCCTTGCTCGAAGCCGTGCGGTCGGTGCGAGTGGGGCCGGTGCTGGTGAAGATCGCACCGGATCTGGACGATGCACAGATCGCCGAGATCTGTGACGTGGCCGCGCGTCTCGCCGACGGCATGATCTGCACGAACACCACGCTCGACCGCCTGCCGGGCATGAACGAGGCGGGAGGCCTGTCCGGCAAGCCGCTGCTGGCGAAGTCGACCGGCGTGTTGTCGGCGGTGCGCAAGCGGGTGGGCGCGGACTATCCCCTCATCGGCGTGGGAGGCATCTTCACGACCGACGACGTGCGCGCCAAATTTGCGGCGGGCGCGGACCTGGTCCAGGTGTATACGTCTTTCGTGTATGAAGGTCCGGGCATCGCGCGGCGGTTGGCGCGTTTCAAACGATGCTGAGTACTGAGTTCTGAGTGCTGGGTGCTGGGTGCTGCGAGCACGCAGAGTCCTAATGGATGAGTGAGGGTCGATGATCGTCTACGGCGCAAATCCGGTTCTCGAGGCAGTGCGTGCGCATCCCAAGCGGGTGCGGTATGTCGGTATTACGCGAGAGCAGAACGGCCGGCTTCAGAAGCTCGTCACGGAGGCGAAGAACGCCGGCGTGGCGGTGCGGATCATGGCCATGAACGACATCGACAAGGCCACGAACCGGGCCGTACACAACGGAGTCATCGCGGAAGTCGATGCGGGCGCATACGCGGATTTCCACGATGTCGTCGGCAACGAGGCCACGACGTTCGTGCTGATCCTCGACAGCATCACCGATCCGCAGAACTTCGGAGCGATCCTGCGCGTGGCCGATGGGTTCGGCGTGCACCTGGTGGTCATCCCCGAGCACGACAGCGCCGGGCTCAGCCCCGCGGCCGTCAAAGCCTCCGCGGGCGCCTCGGAATGGGTGCCCATCGCCCAGGTCACCAACCTCGCCCGCGCCATCGAGACGCTCAAGGAAAAGGGCTACTGGGTCTACGCGGCCGCGGCGGACGGCGACCGCGCCGACAAGATCGACTTCAGCGGCAAAGTAGCCATCGTCATGGGGAGCGAAGGGAAAGGCGCACGTCGCAACGTGCTCGAGCACTGCGACCGCAAAGTCTCCATCCCCATGTTGGGACACGTCGACTCCTTCAACGTCGCGTCCGCCACCGCCGTGCTCTGTTACGAAGTCGTTCGCCAGACGAGAGGGTGAGAGAATTCTTAGGCCCGCGGAAGGCGGCCACGTCGCCCGCGCCGCGAGGTTGGACATTTCGTGCGATCGAGCCGAGGAGCGCCGGCGTCCCGCCGGCTGGCCATGCGGCGTCCCGCCGCGGGCGGGGGCGTTCGAAGCCGAAACCCCAGCATCGCGAGACGAACGTCCTTCGCGCAAGGCGCGCTCCCCCGCCCGGGGCGAGGACGCCCCCCGGCCAGCCGGCGGGACGCCGGCGCTCCGCTTCGCCGCCTACGGCACATCAAGACCCGGAAGCCAGGTGGCTACGCCTCGCAGATTCACGCACGCGCATCTCCCATTACAATGCGCGGTCATGATCGGAAGAATGCTCGTCCTTGCCCTGACACTGTCGATGGGAACCGTGGTGTACGGCCAGTGTGCCGGCGCGGATACCGAGGCGCGGAAGGGGTTGGATGAGATCCACTGGGCTCAGCTCAGGGACATTCGGGAGACTGAGGCCGCGGTGGACGGATGGCTGCCGGAGACTCTGCGTCAGATCCGGCTGGCGGCCCCCGACCGCGACTGGTACCACCTGGCCATCCTCATCGCGCGCGAGCTGAACCGCTACGACCGCCGGGACGAAGCCCGGGAGGTTTTGGAGCTCGTGGCGAAAGGGCAGCCGAAAGTGGCGGGGCGGATGCGTGTGGTCGCGCTCAAGGAGCTGGCAAAGTTGGATCAACAGGCAGCGCACTGATCCGCTGGCCTGCGCCCCAACCCCACGCAACATTGGCCTGTCATCCCGAGAGAGAGTGCAGAAATCCGGGCGCTTTCCCAACCTGTCATCCTGAGACTGTGTGCAGAAATCTGAGGCTTCCCAGTCTGTCATCCTGAGCGGGCGGCGGAGTGGGGGGCGAAGGATCTCGATGGAACACTCTCGCGAGGAACCAGTTCAAATAACGATGAGCCCGGCTCGCGATGAGCACACACCAAGAGCCTTCTCCCCTCCGCAGAGGGGAGAAGGTGCCGAAGGCGGATGAGGGGTCGCCCTCGTGGCAGGTACGCAGCCTGCTGTTTCTTGCTCTCAGGCGCGCCGCGCGCGGCGTGGGCCGGCTCAGCATGACAGGTGTGAGCGGCGCGAAGAGTTCAGGGTAGTAAGGGTTGTTGTTGTCGGGATCGGCGTCTGCCGGATCATCGACAACCGGCAACAGAGTCCCCAGACGACCTCGGACGAGCCAACGCGACCCCGGGCAGGCACGGGAAATAACCCCTACTTGCATGAGGTTAGGCCATCTGCTATAACCCGCAGTTCCTCGGCCGCCGCCGCAGAAGTTCATCCCTCTGCTTCGCGAACAAGCTGAATGTGTCTTTGAAATCATAGGTTTAGAAGTTGGTGCTGGCATAGCTCAGTTGGTAGAGCAGCTGATTTGTAATCAGCAGGTCGCGGGTTCGAGTCCCGTCGCCAGCTCCATGCCGAGCTAATAGTTGTCAGCTCTCAGCTCTTAGGAGGCCACCGCCCAACCACCGATACGACGTGGAACGCGCGGGGGCCTCCTAAGAGCCAATAGCTAACAGCGAAAAGCTGGTTCTCACGGAGAGTTGGCTGAGCGGTCAAAAGCAGCAGACTGTAAATCTGCCGGGCCACGCCCTACGAAGGTTCGAATCCTCCACTCTCCACCATTTTTCAAGCTGTTCGTTCTTAGTTCTTAGCTGTTAGGAGGCCGTCACAGCCACGACTTCACGGTCGTGTTTCCTGCTCATGGTCGGGTGGGGAGCTCCTAATAGCTCAGAGCTAAGAACGAACATCTGGTTTCGCGGGAGTAACTCAGTTGGTAGAGTCACAGCCTTCCAAGCTGTTGGTCGCGGGTTCGAGTCCCGTCTCCCGCTCCATAGCGGATTGAGGATTTTGGATTGAGAATTGAGGATGAAAAGCGAGGTGGCCTCAGGGCCCATCCTTCAACCCTGCATCCTTCAGCCTCAATCCTGCGGTAGCAGCAAGCCCTCGTAGCTCAGGGGTAGAGCACGTCCTTGGTAAGGACGGGGTCACCAGTTCAAATCTGGTCGAGGGCTCCACTTAAAGGAAAATCGAAATTGAAAATTGAAAATTGAAAATTGAAACCGGCGGATGCGAATCCCTGTTTTCAATGTTCAATTTTCAATTTTCAATTTCCTTCGGAGAAGGAACCATGGCGGCAACGCGCGAGATCATCACCCTCCAGTGCACCGAGTGCAAGCGTCGGAACTACACGACGACCAAGAACAAGAAGACCACGACCGAGAAGCTCGAGCTGAAGAAGTTCTGCCGGCACGATCGGAAGCGGACTGTTCATCGCGAAACCAAATAGCTGGCAGCGCGCAGCTTGCAGGAGGAAGCGAAGCGCCCACGGTGCTTCATCCCCTAAGAGCTGAGAGCTAACAGCTAAGAGCTGCGATTCATCAGGGAATTAACGGGGAAAGCAATGCTTTCTCAGCAGTTTGCGGCAAACGTAGGCCAATAGCTCAACTGGCAGAGCAGCGGTCTCCAAAACCGCAGGTTGGGGGTTCGAGTCCCTCTTGGCCTGCCAAATCTCATCGTTTCGGCTCGCAGCAGCAGATCTCAGCTCCAGGGGAACTCGATTCTCCTGCGAGCCGAGAGCTGTCGGTTGCGAGCTCTATTGGGGTGTTCCGAATGGCGGAAGTGGAAAAACAGGATAGCGGGTTCGTCTCAAAGCCAAAGCAGTGGTGGAGCTCCCTCAAGGAGTTCTTCCGCGACACGATGGGCGAGATGAAGAAGGTCACTTGGCCGACGAAGAACGAAGTGGTCGGGACGACGACTGTGGTCATCGTGGCCACGATCGTCTTCGCACTCTTCCTCTGGGCTTGTGACTTGGTGTTCTACAAGGCAATCGATTTCCTCTTCACGAGATTCGGAGCGGGCGCCTAACTCCATGGAATCCACCGGCCAGAAGCAGTGGTTCATCGTCCACACCTACTCCGGCTTCGAGGAGCGGGTGAAGGAGAACCTCACCCAGCGCGTCGACGCCCTCGGCATGCGCGGGAAGTTCGGCGAGATCAAGATCCCGACCGAGACTCTCGTCGAGATGAAGGGCGGCAAGAAGCGCGAGGTGCAGCGCAAATTCTTCCCCGGCTACATCCTCGTCGAGATGGAGATGTCGGACGATGCCTGGCACCTGGTCAAGAACACTCCCAAGGTGACCGGCTTCGTGGGTACCGGCAAGAAGCCCACGCCCCTGACCCAGGAAGAGGTCGACCAGATCCTCACCCAGGTCGTCACCACCAAAGAGAAGCCGAAACCCAAGCACGTCTACGAGCACGGCGAGCACGTGCGGATCATCGACGGTCCGTTCACCAACTTCACCGGCGTCGTGGAAGAGGTCAACCTCGACCGCAACACCCTCAAGGTGATGGTCACCATCTTCGGCCGGAGCACTCCCGTCGAGCTGGACTTCCTTCAGGTGGCCCGGTTCGACCCCTCGGACGAGCAGGGTGGCGGCGCTGCCGCTGCTAAAGCGCGCTAAATAAGGTTCAACATTTACGCGCTGAGTTAGCGCGACTGATACTCACAAGGATTTACGATGGCTAAAAAGATTACTGGTTACATCAAGCTCCAGATTCCCGCCGGCAAGGCGACCCCGGCTCCGCCGGTCGGACCCGCCCTGGGCCAGCACGGCGTGAACATCATGGAGTTCTGCAAGACGTTCAACGCCCGCACCGCCAAGGACGACGGTCTCATCATCCCGGTCGTGATCACGGTTTTCTCCGACCGCACGTTCACGTTCGTGACCAAGACCCCTCCGGCCGCGATCCTGCTGCTCCGTGCGGCCGGCATCCCCAAGGGCTCGGGCGTCCCGAACAAGACCAAGCTCGGCAAGGTCACCCGCAAGCAGGTCGAAGAGATCGCGCGGCTGAAGATGCCCGACCTCAACGCCGCCAGCGTCGAGGCCGCGATGAAGACCATCGAGGGCACCGCGCGCTCGATGGGCATGGAAGTCGAAGGTTAGGCGGAATTGAAAATTGAAAATTGAAGATTGAAAAGTCGAGAGTTGAACAGGCGTGGCCCGAAGGGCCTCTCCTTTTTCAATTTTCAATTTTCAATTCAAGTGGCCCCAGCGCGTAGCTGAGGCAACCCAAACAACGTAGGAGGCTCGCAGCCATGCGAGCCGTCTGCACTACGGAGGTGAAATTGGCCAGACACGGTAAGAAGTATCGTGCTGCGGCCGGGAAGGTCGAACAGCGACCGTATCAGTTGGACGAGGCGTTTGGTCTGCTCAAGCAGATCTCATTCGCCAAGTTCAATGAGACGGTGGAACTGTCGATGCTCCTCGGCGTCGATCCCAAGCACGCCGATCAGATGGTCCGAGGGACGACATTGCTCCCCCACGGTACCGGACAGACCAAGCGTGTGCTCGTGATCGCCCAGGGCGAGAAGCAGAAGGAGGCGCAGGATGCCGGCGCCGACTTCATTGGTGGCGACGACATGGTCGAGAAGATCCAGGGTGGCTGGACGGACTTCGACGCGGTCATCGCCACGCCGGACATGATGCGCTCGGTCGGTAAGCTCGGAAAGGTCCTCGGCCCTCGCGGCCTGATGCCCAACCCGAAGACCGGCACCGTCACGTTCGACGTCGCCAAGGCGATTACGGAGATCAAGGCCGGTAAGGTGGAGTTCCGCGTCGACAAGACGTCGATCATCCACGTTCCGGTCGGAAAGATCTCGTTTTCCGCCGATCAGTTGAAGGACAACGCTTCGGCGATCATCACGGCAGTCCGCAAGGCGAAGCCGCCCGCAGCAAAGGGCCGCTACGTCCGCTCCATCTACGTCTCCTCCACCATGAGTCCGTCGCTCCAGATCGACTCGGCCGTGGGCGAGATCAAGGCTGAGGGGTAGGCCATGAAGAATCGCGAACAGAAAGCAGAAGCGATCTCCACCTTCACCGAAGGCATCGGCCAGGCCACCAACGCCTTCGTGTTGGACTTCAAAGGCATCACCGTTCCCCAGGTCACCGAGCTGCGAAGGCAGGTTCGGGAGTCGGGGTCCGAGTATGTCGTCATCAAGAACACGCTGGCCCTCATCGCCGTGAAGGACTCGCCGCTCCAGAAGCTGACGAACACCTTCTCCGGAATGACCGCGATCGCTTACAACACCAACGATCCGGTGGCTCTCGCCAAGGTCCTGACCAAGTTCGCCAAGGACGTTCCCACCGTGCAGTTCAAGGGAGCGCTGCTGGCCGGACAGGTCGTGGCCGCAGGCGAGATCCAGAGCATCGCCAACCTGCCCTCGCGGGACGAGCTCCTCGCGAAGCTGCTGTACCTGATGCAGCACCCCATCCGCGGCCTTGCCGTCGTGCTCAATGGCACGATCCGCAACATCGCGGTGGTGCTCGATCAGATCGCCAAGCAGAAGGGCGGCGGCGACGCCCCGGAAGCAAACGCTTAGCTCGAATTGGCGCGAGCCCTCGGGCTCGCTTGGGATTGACACTTAGTTAGAACGTTTGGAGGCTTGAAATGGCTATTTCGACTGAAGATTTCGTGAAGCAGATTGAGACGATGACGGTCCTCGACCTGGCGAACCTCGTCAAGGCGCTCGAGGATCGCTTCGGTGTCTCCGCGGCTGCCGCCGCGGTTGCCGCGCCGTCCGCCGGCCCGGCCGCGGCCGCCGCCCCGGTCGAGGAGCAGACCGAGTTCACCGTGACCCTCACCGATGTCGGCGACAAGAAGATCAACGTCATCAAGGCCGTCCGCGAAGTCACTTCGCTCGGTTTGAAGGAAGCGAAGGACCTCGTCGAGGGCGCTCCGCAGACGATCAAGGAAGCCGTGTCCAAGGACGAAGCCGAGAAGATCAAGAAGGTCTTCGAAGACGCCGGCGCCAAGGTTTCCGTCAAGTAAATTGAACCAGTGGAGCGGAGGGCTTTAGCCCTCCTGGCTCTCGCGAGACTTGCGCGGAAACGCGCTTCTCGCGAGAGCGCCGGTGGGCTGAAGCCCACCGCTCCACCGGGCAACCTCTTCCGGACGGTGCAATTTGCACCGTCCGGAAACCTGTTTCAGAGCGCAGTACCCATCATTCCGGGCCAGAGAGGGGGGGAGCGGCCTTCTCGATAGCGCCCAAAATCGCGTGACACCGGCTTGCGTCGCCTGCAAGCTGGCCTCGCCTGACGCGTGATTGTCATTTGGTTGGTCGCTGTTGGTTGCCGGGCGGAAACTCTCCTGCCCTCTGACCCCTGCGTCCCTGCCTCTGACATAAGGAGTCTCACCGAATGAACGGAGCCATGCCGAAACAGGAGCCGGTTCGTCACGACTTCTCGAAGATTCGCAGCTATATGGCGCTGCCGAATCTCATCGATGTCCAGAGAAAGTCCTACGAACGTTTCCTGCAGATGAACCTCCTTCCGGAGGAGCGTGAAGACACGGGACTGCAGTCCGTCTTCACCAGCGTCTTCCCTTTCAGCGACTTCCGGGAGACCTGCTCCCTCGACTTCGTCCGCTTCTCCATCGGCAACTGGGAGTGCAAGTGCGGACAGCTCAAGGGTCTCGAGCACCTGCGCATGACCTGTGCGAACTGCGGCGCCAAGATCATCACCGATCACCCGCACGAAGAGACCGTCAACTGCGGCCAGTGCGGCGTCATCAACAAGAACCGCGTCGAAGTCTGCGACATCTGCGGCAACCCCGTGGACCTGCAGATGAAGTACTCCGTCGAGGAGTGCCAGGAGCGCGGCATGACCTACAGCGTCCCGCTGAAGGTCACCTTCCGGCTCTTCGTCTACGACAAGGATCCGGACACCGGCGTCAAGCACATGCGCGACGCCAAGGAAGAGGAAGTGTTCTTCGGGGACATTCCTCTCATGACGGACAACGGAACGTTCATCATCAACGGCACCGAGCGGGTCATCGTCTCCCAGCTCCACCGGTCGCCCGGCGTCTTCTTCACCAAGGAAAGCGCCCACACGTTCCTGTCCAAGATCATCCCGTACCGCGGCTCCTGGGTGGAGTTCGAGTACGACCAGAAGAACATCCTCTACGTCCGCATCGACCGCAAGCGGAAGTTCCTGGGCTCGGTGTTCCTCCGCGCCCTGGGCCTGACCACCGACGAAGAGATCCTTCGCCAGTTCTACACGCCCATCAAGGTCCGTCTGACCGAGGCCGGCGCGGAGCTGACCTTCGATCGCCGCGTCCTCGATCAGGAAGAGGCCAAAGAGCGTCACTCCATCCGTGGCCGTCGCGCGGTGCGCACCGTCTTCGCGGGCATCAAGCTCGACCAGAAGATGGCCGACCAGCTCACCAAGAACAATGAGACCACCGTCAAGGTCGACTACGCGGCCCTCGACAAGGCCGTGTTCCTCGGCGACGTCGTCGACTTCAACACCGGCGAAGTGGTCTTCGAGGCCTCCGAGAACGTCCCGGCCGACTGGGCCGGCGTCCTCCGCGACCGCGGCATCACCGACTTGGAAGTGATCTTCCCCGAGTGGGATCTCGTCTCCGACATCCTGCTCAACACGGTTCGCAAGGACACTTCCAAGTCCTTCGAGCAGGCCATCATCGAGATCTATCGTCGCATGCGCCCGGGCGATCCTCCGACCCTCGAGTCGGCCAAGGCCCTCTTCGAAGGCATGTTCTTCGACGCGCGCAAGTACGACTTCTCGCGCGTGGGCCGCTTCAAGTTCAACATCAAGCTCGACCTCGAGTCCCCGGTCACGCAGAAGACCATGACTCCCGAGGACTTCTACGTCGTCATCAACTACCTGCTCCGTCTCCGCAAGGACGTCGGCCGGGTCGACGACATCGACAACCTCGGCAACCGCCGCGTCCGCGCAGTCGGCGAGCTGCTCGAGAACCAGTTCCGCATCGGCCTGGTGCGCATGGAGCGCGCCATCAAAGAGAAGATGTCGGTCCATCAGGACATCGACTCGGCCATGCCTCATGACCTGATCAACTCCAAGCCGGTCATCGCGGCCATCAAGGAGTTCTTCGGCTCGTCGCAGCTCTCGCAGTTCATGGACCAGACCAACCCGCTCTCCGAGGTCACCCACAAGCGCCGCCTGTCGGCCCTTGGACCGGGTGGTCTCTCCCGCGAGCGCGCCGGCTTCGAAGTCCGCGACGTCCATCCGACGCACTACGGCCGCATCTGCCCGATCGAGACCCCTGAAGGTCCGAACATCGGTCTGATCTCCTCGCTGGCCTGCTATGCGCGCATCAACGAGTACGGTTTCATCGAGAGCCCGTACAAGAAGGTGAGCGACGGGCGCGTCCTCGATCACTACCGCGTGATCAAGGCCGGCGACGCGAGCTTCACCCTCGGACAGATCGTCGAGAAGAAAGAGCTCCAGAAGGAAAACAACCGCATCGCCAAGGAAAACGCGGCGTCCAGCGGCAAGAGCAAGAAGGGGCTGGCCCAGTCCGCCGAGGCCGAGCCGTACGCGTTCTACCTCTCCGCGTGGGATGAAGAGCGCTACACCATCGCCCAGGCCAACGTGATGCTCGACGACGACGGCAACCTCGTCCACGATCGCGTCATCGCCCGCCAGTCCGGCGACTTCGTCTCCATCGAGAAGGAGAAGGTCGACTTCATCGACGTCTCCCCGAAGCAGCTCGTCAGCGTCGCGGCCTCGCTCGTTCCGTTCCTCGAGAACGACGACGCCAACCGCGCACTCATGGGCGCCAACATGCAGCGCCAGTCCGTGCCTTTGCTCCGCACCGAGTCGCCTCTCGTGGGTACCGGTATGGAGAACGTCGTGGCCAAGGATTCCGGCGCGGTCGTGCAGTGCAAGCGCGGCGGCGTGGTCGACCTGGTCGACTCCAACCGCATCATCGTCCGCGTCGAGGCTGAAGATCAGGACACCGGCGAGACCAAAGAGTTCGGCGCCGACATCTATCAGCTCATCAAGTTCAAGCGCTCCAACCAGAACACCTGCATCGCTCAGAAGCCGGTCGTGCGTGAAGGCCAGCGGGTCCGCAAGGGCCAGGTCCTCGCCGACGGTCCCTGCACCGATGCCGGCGAGCTGGCCCTCGGCCGCAACGTCCTGGTGGCGTTCATGCCGTGGCGCGGCAACAACTTCGAGGACGCCATTCTCGTGTCCGAGAAGCTGGTGAAAGAGGACTACTACACCTCGATCCACATCGAGGAGTTCGAGATCGAAGCCCGCGACACCAAGCTCGGTCCCGAGGAAATCACCCGTGATATCCCCAACGTCAGCGAGTCCGCACTGCGCGACCTCGACGAGAGCGGCATCATCCGGATCGGTGCCACCGTCAAGCAGGGCGACATCCTGGTCGGCAAGGTCACGCCGAAGGGTGAGACCCAGCTCACGCCGGAAGAGAAGCTCCTTCGCGCCATCTTCGGCGAGAAGGCCGGCGACGTCCGCGACGCCTCGCTCAAGACGCCCCCGGGCATCGAAGGCACCGTCGTCGACGTCAAGATCTTCTCGCGCAAGGGTGTCGACAAGGACACTCGCGCGAAGTCGATCGAAGAGGGCGAGATCGAGCGGATGAACCGCAACATCCAGGACGAGATCCGCATCATCACCGATGCGCGCAACAAGAAGATCTCCGACGTCCTCGCCGAGAAGAAGCTGCAGCGCGACGTGGTCGACTTCAAGACCGGCGACGTTCTCGTCCGCAAGGGTGAGGTCGCCGACCGCGACGTGGTCAACCGCCTCTCCCGCCGCGAGCTCCTGGCGCTGCCGGTCGAGGAAGAAGCCCGCGAGACGGTCCGTATGTTCGTCGAGCGCGCCGAGAACCGCATCCGCGTGCTGGAGCAGAAGGCAGAAGAGCGCCGTGAGGACCTGCAGAAGGGTGACGAGCTTCCCCCGGGCGTCATCAAGATGATCAAGGTCTACGTCGCGATGAAGCGCAAGCTCAGCGTCGGCGACAAGATGGCCGGACGTCACGGCAACAAGGGCGTCATCTCGCGCATCCTGCCCGAGGAAGACATGCCCTACATGCCGGACGGCACGCCGGTCGAGATCGTGCTCAACCCCCTCGGCGTTCCGTCGCGCATGAACGTCGGTCAGATCCTCGAGACGCACCTCGGCTGGGCCGCGCGCACACTCGGTCTGCACTTCTCGACGCCCGTCTTCGACGGTGCCACCGAGAGCGAGATCAAGGCGCAGCTCAAGGCCGCGGGCATCCCCTCGGACGGCAAGACCGACCTCTTCGACGGCATGACCGGCGAGCGGTTCGAACAGCGCGTCTGCGTCGGCTTCATCTACATGCTCAAGCTCTCGCATCTCGTGGACGACAAGATCCACGCCCGGTCCATCGGACCGTACTCACTCATCACCCAGCAGCCCCTGGGCGGCAAGGCGCAGTTCGGCGGTCAGCGTTTCGGAGAGATGGAAGTCTGGGCTCTCGAAGCATACGGCGCCGCCTACACCCTGCAGGAGCTGCTCACGGTCAAGTCGGACGATGTCGAAGGCCGCTCCAAGATCTACGAGGCCATCGTCAAAGGCGAGGTTCCGGACGATCCCGGTCTCCCCGAGTCGTTCAACGTCCTCGTCCGCGAGCTGCAGTCGCTCTGTCTGGATGTGGAGTTGTTGAAGGAATAACGCGATGGGACGCAAGACGATGACGCTGTCGCGCATGCCGAACTCCTCATGCCGTGCCTGTCACGGCATGGGGACCGTCCGGCTCACTGTCCACTTCTACAGTGGGGACCACGAGTGGGAAACCCCCTGCTGGGAGTGCTACGGCAGCGACGTCAAGCTGCAGTTCCCACATCCGACGACAACCGATAACTGACGACGCTAACAGCGAAGAGCTAAGAGCTAACAGCTTCTGACGGAGGCTCAAATTGGAAAGTTTCAACGCACTGTTTACACCGGCCAAGCCGCAGGCGATCAACGATTTCAACGCCATCAAGATCAGCCTCGCCAGCCCGGAGAAGATTCGGTCGTGGTCCTACGGCGAAGTCACCAAGCCGGAGACGATCAACTACCGTACCTTCAAGCCGGAGCGCGACGGGCTGTTCTGCGCGAAGATCTTCGGTCCGATCACCGACTGGGAGTGCTTGTGCGGTAAGTACAAACGGATGAAGCACCGCGGCGTCATCTGCGACAAATGCGGTGTCGAAGTCACCAAGTCCAAGGTCCGTCGCGAGCGCATGGGCCACATCGAGCTGGCCTCGCCGGTCTCGCACGTCTGGTTCTTCAAGGGCCTGCCGTCGCGCATCGGCCACCTGCTCGACATCTCCCTGCGCGATCTCGAGCGCATCCTCTACTTCGAGTCCTATGTCGTCATCGACACGGGCGATCTCGAAGGCGTGATCCATGAGAAAGAGCTCCTCCCCGAGGAGCGCTACCGCGAGCTGCGTGGCCAGTACGGCGACGTCTTCGTCGCCAAGATGGGCGCCGAGGCCATCAAAGAGCTGCTCCGCCGCGTCACGGTCGACGAGCTCAGCGATGAGCTGCGCCTGATCATGCGCACCGAGACCTCGCAGATCAAAAAGCTCAAGGCCGCCAAGCGGCTCAAAGTCGTCGACGCCTTCCGCAAGTCGGGACATCACCCCGACTGGATGATCCTCGACGTCATCCCGGTCATTCCGCCGGAGCTGCGCCCGCTCGTGCCCCTCGACGGCGGCCGCTTCGCGACGTCCGATCTCAACGATCTGTATCGCCGCGTCATCAACCGCAACAACCGCCTCAAGAAGCTGCTCGAGCTCCGCGCGCCCGACGTCATCGTGCGCAACGAGAAGCGCATGCTCCAGGAAGCGGTGGACGCGCTCTTCGACAACGGCCGCCGTGGCCGCGTGCTCAAGGGCTCCAACAACCGCCCCCTCAAGTCGCTCTCCGACACCCTCAAGGGCAAGCAGGGCCGCTTCCGCCAGAACCTCCTCGGCAAGCGCGTCGACTACTCCGGCCGCTCGGTCATCGTGGTCGGCCCGGAGCTGCGTCTGCACCAGTGCGGTCTGCCGAAGAAGATGGCCCTCGAGCTCTTCAAGCCCTTCATCTACCACAAGCTCGAGCAGCAGGGCCTCGTCGGGACGATCAAGGCCGCCAAGGAGCTCGTCGAGCTGCAGACCAACGAAGTGTGGGATGCCCTCGAGAGCGTCATCAAAGAACATCCGGTCCTTCTGAACCGCGCGCCGACGCTCCACCGTCTGGGCATCCAGGCCTTCGAGCCCGTGCTCGTCGAGGGCAAGGCCATCAAGATCCACCCGCTCGTCTGCACAGCCTTCAACGCCGACTTCGACGGTGACCAGATGGCCGTCCACGTGCCGCTGTCTCCCAAGGCACAGGTCGAGTCGCAGGTCCTGATGCTCGCGTCGAACAACATCCTCTCGCCGGCCCACGGCAAGCCTCTCGCCGTCCCGTCGCAGGATCTCGTTCTCGGCTGCTACTACCTCACCAAGGCCAAGCCGAACGCCAAGGGACTGGGCAAGGCCTTCGGCGATTTCGATGAAGTGATCATCGCCCTGCAGTCCGGCGAGGTCGAGCTGCTCACGCCCATTCGTTGCCGCGTCAGCGGCCGCTTCATGGACCTGACCAAGCAGTTCAACGATCAGGACATCGTCCGCGCCGAGATCCAGGAGCTCGACAAGAAGCTCATCGAGACCACCGTCGGCCGGGTCGTCTTCAACATGCATCTTCCAGAGCGGATCCCGTTCATCAACGGCCTTCTCAAGAAGAAGGGCCTGCAGGAGCTGGTGAACTACTGCTTCATCAACTACGGCAACGCCCAGACCGTGGAGATGCTCGACGGCCTCAAAGACCTCGGCTTCCTCTATGCGACCAAGGCCGGCGTCTCCATCGGCGTCGACGACATGGTCATCCCCGCGCGCAAGCAGGAGATCGTCGAGAACGCCCGCAAGGCCGTCCTCGAGGTCGAGCGCCAGCGCCTCGACGGCGCCATCACTCATGGTGAGCGCCACAACAAGATCATCGACATCTGGCACCGCGCCACCGAGAACGTCTCCGACGAGATGTTCTCCGAGATGAAGCGTGTCGAAGAAGAGAAGGGCGAGTTCAACCCGATCTTCATGATGGCCGACTCCGGCGCCCGCGGTTCCAAAGAGCAGGTCCGCCAGCTCGCCGGAATGCGTGGTCTGATGTCCAAGCCCTCGGGCGAGGTCATCGAGACCCCCATCACCGCCAACTTCCGCGAAGGCCTGTCGGTTCTTCAGTACTTCATCTCCACCCACGGCGCCCGTAAGGGTCTCGCGGATACCGCACTCAAGACCGCGGACTCAGGCTACCTGACCCGCCGTCTCGTCGACGTCGCGCAGGACGTGATCATCACCGAGCAGGACTGCCAGACCTTCGACGGCATCACCGTCACCCCCATCATGGAAGGTGGCGACATCCTCGAGCCGTTGCGCGACCGCATCGTCGGCCGCATCTCGCAGGAAGATATCTACGATCCGCTCACGGGCGACAAGCTCGTGTCGCAGAACGAAGAGCTTTCCGACGAGCTGGCCAACTCCATCCAGGAAGCGGGCATCGAGCAGGTGAAGATCCGCTCCGTGCTCACCTGCGAGACCCGCCGCGGCGTGTGCCGCCGTTGCTACGGCCGCAACCTGGCCAGCGGCAAGCTGGTCGAGATCGGTGAGGCCGTGGGCGTCATCGCCGCCGAGTCCATCGGCGAGCCTGGCACGCAGCTCACCATGCGTACCTTCCACGTCGGCGGTACCGCATCGCGCGTGTCCGAGCAGTCCAAGCACGAAGCCACCTCGCCCGGCCGCATCCAGCTCGTGAACGTCTCCACGGTCACGAACAAGAACGGCGAGCTGGTGGTCATCAACCGCAACGGCAAGCTGCTCATCATGGAAGACACGCCGACGCGCAAGTCGAAGAACGCGAAGGCCACCGACATCGCGGCCGGCTCGCGCGAGAAAGAGCGCTACGCCCTGGTCTACGGTTCGACGCTCAAGGTCACCGACGGACAGCACGTCGATGCCGGCCAGCCGCTGGTCGAGTGGGATCCGTTCACCTCGGCCGTGCTCACGGAGCTCGGCGGCAAGGTCAACTTCAAAGACATCGTCGAAGGCGAGAACGTGCGCGAGGAGACCGACAAGGTCACCGGACTCACGCAGATGGTCATCGTCGAGTCGTCCACCACCGAGAAGCGCACCCCCACCCTCATCATCAAAGCCGGTCGCGGCGGTGAAGAGCGCAAGTACCTGCTCCCCACCGGCGCGCACGTCATGGTCCACAACAGCCAGGAAGTGCATCCCGGCGACGTGCTGGCGAAGATCCCCCGCGCCACCACCAAGACCAAAGACATCACCGGCGGTCTGCCTCGCGTGGTCGAGCTCTTCGAAGCCCGCCACCCGCGCGACAAGGCCGTCATCACCGAAGTCGATGGAACCGTGCACCACGGAGCCATCGTCAAAGGCATGCGCCGCATCATCGTCGAGACCGACGAAGGCACCCGCCACGAGTACAGCGTCCCCCGCTCCGTGCACGTCAACGTGCAGGAGATGGAGCGCGTGCGCGCCGGCGACCCGCTCATCGACGGTCCCATCGACCCGCACGACGTCCTGGCGGTCCTCGGCATCAAAGAGCTGCAGCGCTACCTGGTCGACAAGATCCAGGAGGTCTACCGCTCCCAGTCCGTGGCCATCAACGACAAACACATCGAGACCATCTGCCGCCAGATGTTGCGTAGCGTCCGCGTCACCCGCGTCGGCGACACCGACTTCCTGGTCGACGAGCAGGCCGATCGCTTCCGCTTCATGGAAGAGAACGAGAAGGTCATGAACCGCGGAGGAGAGCCCGCCGACGGCGTCCCCCTCCTCCTCGGAATCACCAAAGCATCCCTGTCCACGGAAAGCTTCATCTCCGCCGCCTCCTTCCAAGAGACCACCCGCGTACTCACCGAAGCCGCCATCGCCGGCCGAGTGGATTACCTCCGCGGCCTCAAGGAAAACGTCATCGTCGGCCGCCTCATCCCGGCCGGAACCGGCATGCCCACCTACCGCGACATCTACCTCGAGAAGGACGAAGCCCCGGCCCAGCCTTCGCTCGAGGAGTTGTTGCAGAGGGAGAGCGAAGACGAGGACGCGTTGTCACTCGCGGACTTCGACGACGAGCAGTAGGGCGATACGTGTGCGGCACGGGATCTCCGTGCCGCACCCAAGGTGGGAGTAGAATCGCTCCCGAACTGGGAGTAGGAGTTGAAAATGTCCGATGCAATTGAAAAATGGCTGGACACTCTCCCTCAAGCCGCTCGCGACACGGCGGAGGCGCGGCTGCAGCGCCTTGCTGTTCTGCTCCACGAGCGTCGCGTTCAGTTTCTTATCGGCGCTGGCATGTCGTTCAGCTCCGGATTCCCACTCGGTAGAAAGCTTAGCGAGATCATGCTGAGCGACCTAATTCATGGGGGAAGCCTGTCGTCGACCTCACCGGTGGCGAGTCGCCTAGTTGACATGTTCCCACTGGATGCGGTCGCGGAAGCGTATTTGCGTCAGTTCGACGAGGCCAGTCTCACAAGGCTCATCAAGAAGATCTACGGGTCGTCGTCAGCGGGCTTACATGACGGGCATCGCAAACTACGGTATTTCGCAGACCACGGTTTTGTTGATCGAATCTACACGACCAACTTCGATCGTCTGATTGAAGACTCGCTCATGCCGCGCTCCGTGTCAGTCACAGATGAAAACATCGAGGACGTCCATACCGCAAAAGCCGAAAATAAGACCGTTGTCTATCACCTGCACGGGGCTGTGGGCGCGGGCCCGAGAATTACCGAGCATGACACTTTCGAACTCAACACAGCAGTAGCCGAACTCTTTATCGCCGACTTGATGCTTTACTGGTTTGTCTGCGTTGGGTATTCAATGGCCGATATGGATCTGCGTTATCTGTTTTTGTCCGCCCATCAGCTTTTGACCAGGCAGCATGCAGCGAAGAGGCCATTCATCATTAACCCTCTTATTGCGGCGACCGATGCGGATTGGCGAGTAGCTGACATGATCTGGAGTGCGCGCAATTTTATGTACATTCCAGGCACTGCCGAGCTCGCACTTCCCGCCCTTGAATCACTGCTCGGCCGTATAGGTGGTGATGCCATCGCGCGAGCCATTGTGACCAAGATGGGGGGCAATCCTGATGAGCCCGACGAGATTCGAGGCGTCTGGAACCGCGCGATCGCAATGCAGAGTTCAAACCTCGGTTCGGACCGCGACGCTTTAGACGTCCTTGCTGAACAGTATGGGATCACCGATGAAAACAACAGTTGAGAGGCAGATCAATAGCTTCCTGTCCGCCGTGCTGGACCGCGAAGATCCAGACTACGTCGTCACTGTAGAGCGCAAAGGTACCGCACTCCTGCGAACGCTACACGACGGTAATCGCGCCCTCTATCAGAAGATGGCACCTCGAGTGATTGCTTCGGACGCTTTGCCTCTCCTGTCGCGGCGCCAACTCAAAGGGAAGCGGATCTTGCTCTTAGACGACGCCATCTGCCAGGGACGTCGGATCACTTTAGCCAAGGACTACCTGTGTGAAGCGAAACATGTGGACCCCAGCCAAGTCAAAGTAGCTGCGTTCTCCGTGCACAAGCGTGCAAGACCGGGCCTTGCCGACTACTGCTGGTTCGGTCAGCTGGAAGACGATTCCTTTCGTAGGACCAGAACAGAGATGCTCCAAGCGTTTCAGATGGGTGGGTCGCTGCTACTAGCGACGGAGCGTCTCGAGATCGTCGTCTCCTTGCGCTGCTCTAGGGTGGAGCTCTTTGATGCGCTATGTCAGGCGGGAGACGGTGTTGAGCTGTTTTCAGTTGCAGGGCGAACGCATCTGACTGTTCACGACCCGCTCCTAGTTGACGAGGGTGAACTCCTTGATCTCCTGCCACCGGGCACCGAGGTAGCCGGTGCTATTCGCAAAATTCGCGTAATCGAGCGCCGTGATGGACGGTTCTCAATATGCCCGATCTTTTATCCGTCATCTCCCCTAGTCGGGCCGGGGGAGTCAATTACCCGCATGCCGGAAGCGTTGCGTGTGTTTGTTGGTAATCTCGACGACGCTAAGCCCGACGTTCTGTCGAAGGCATTATTCCAATCGACCGCACTTCTTAGCTCAATGTTTCTTCTGAGGACGGTAGCGGTTGCATTGCGGTCATTGGAGAACGCGGACAAGATCGATCTCTCGGTGCCGAAACACACGGAAGACAGTGTTGCTGGGATCGGTCGGTTGCGAATGATCTTTCCAAAAATTGACCTTGACGCCGTGGCGGGGTTTGTAGAGTCAGCTCTTGGCTATCGGAAAGCATGGCCGCGGAAGCACGACGCTCGAAGAAGTCGTCGGCTGGACGCCGGCGTGGGTACCGAGGGGCACGGCTACATAACGGACCTTCAATGGCAGCTCGCGCGCGGGATCTTTAGGATTACTGAGCACGACCCAGCAAGGCAGCAAGGCGCCACATGGATTGAGGTAATCGATTCAGTGTTCCGGCAGCGTTCTCTGCTAACGCAGGACAAGCTGCCATACCTAAGCGCTGCGCTCGACAACGCCATTGATCAGGCAGATGTGGTGACGGATCTCGGGATCAGGTGTGGTTCTGATGGCATACGACGGCACGTACGCGTCTTTCGAACGGATGGTGAACTAGTAACGGCGGACCTCCGTCGCATGGACGCTGTTTGGAAGAGTGACCAGGCGCCACCCCAGGAATAGCAGCGTGAACTACAATTTCGGCAGAGATGCCCACTTCATGGAATGCTTCATTTCGTGCAGGGTGTTTGCTGCGGTTCTGCGATCTCGATACGAGCACTCCAAGCAGAGATCTACGAGATTCGCTGGACTAAGTCCCTTTGAAGCGGACAAGCTTATGCGGCTGTTCTACAAGGTTTGGGAAAAGAGACCGGAAGTTGTCAAACGAAGTGGGCGCTTGCTGTCGCACATTCCAGCGGAGCCCAACTATAACGACAAGCACGGTCATCGACTCGTCTACCCGACTTCAGCCTTGAGTGCAGAGTTCGCGACAAAGTACGTCCCCGTACTAGATGCCTTCCGCGTCTTTGACGATCATGGACCCAGCGCCGCGCGGATGATGTCGAGCGTTGACGTCGGAGGATTCGATGCGCTCGTGCCTCTGACCACGCCCTCCGACCTTGCTCGGCATATCGCCGGAGGTTATCTCCATCCCGATGACATCGCATTCGTCCAGGCCTTTGGACGGCTTACGGAGTCGCTTTCGGAGAACGAGGTAGTTGCCGTCGGTAGACACGAGGGCCCTGAAGCGACCCTTGACTCGATCATATGGGAGCTGCGACGCTGGCGTGACTGGATCTTCGAGGCAATGGAGGGTATCCGTGCTGTCTCCTCGGTTCGGAATGCGGCGACGGCGGCGTCTTCGGCACACTCGTTGTGGCAGGCGTGGAGTTTTGCACTCGAATGCATCCGGAAGGCCGGAATCGACGATTGCGGCTTTGTTTCAGATTCGACTTACTACAAGGATGCTCTGCTCAGGATGTCGGAAGCGCGAGATTCATCATGTGTCGGTCTTGTAGGGCTGTGTCATCTGTCGCGAGAGGTGATATGGCGTGACGCACGTATCGAGAAGACGCGGTTCGCCGCCTATCTTGCCTGGACGGTATCGACGTACCTCGGCGGTATCCTTCGCCAAGCGCATGAATGGGGGGCTACTAAACTGCCGGGTGTGTTTCCATCGGTGTCCGATGAACAGGTTGAGCGGGCACGCCGAAACTTGCGCAAGATCTATCGAGTTGAGTCGTCCGACGTGCCGCAGCGTTTCACGATCGAGTGGCTGGAGAAGCAGGAGATTGAGCAAGAGTTCAGACCTCCTTCAGTGTCGGACATGGCGAGCAATGCACGTAGTCTGAGCGAGTTGGAGATGCGCGTATTACGAGCCATCCGCGCGGTCGTGAAATCGCATGTTGACCCGCTGTTAGACTGAGGAATGTATGCTATGAGCGCATCGAGCCCGCAGCCGCAAAGAAGCGTCTACCGTAAGTTGCGCACCGTGCTACAGACTGCTCGTCGCGGGAAATGGATGACGACAGAGCAACTTATCGAAGCGCTTCTGTCTGAAGGGAGCACGGAGTTTACGCGGTACAAGGTTTCGCGCGGGAAAGTGTCTCTTGTTCCATGCAGCGTCCTTGTGATTCGAAGGATGGTCCATGTTGCGCGCGATCTTGATCTTCTTAGCGAAGCGGGACGGCTCACGGTGGCCGGGCGACGAGCCGTTGACGATTCTGCTGGGTTTGACGGAGTGGTGGCGGCAGCCGTTTTGGAGCGGCTGAGGAGTCTGGGTGTCTCGCGATCGGCTTTAGACGAGCGGATCAGGCTGGGACTTACTCGCCCAACAATAGAGTCGTTACCGACTCTCGACAACGTCGTCATGGACTTGATGAAACTGGGTGGCTCTCGCCGCCATCTTAGGTTGTATCTCCAGCTACTCGCTGCTTGCGGGGCAGTCCGTACGACGAGAAAGAAGTTGTTCCTTCCGGACGTATAGGAACTCCTAGGCCTAGGAACTCCGGCACACAGAGTTCTGAGAGCGACCGAACGGAGAGTTGGGATGTTCGGCGTCCACGTGAGCCGAGGCAAACCGTTCGCAGGACGCAGAGCGCCCCGGGCGACTCGCCCGGGGACACTATCACCGACCGTTCGGTTCAGTCTGTTTTGGGCGGTGACCTTGTCCCTGCTCCGTCAAGTGTCGTACTGAACGTCCGATGTCGCTCATCGAAAACTTGCTCTCGGGGTAACCGGTTGACGAAGGTTGTGTCAGGCGATGCGCTCATAGGAACGTAGCCCCCCATCCATTTTCGGGTGACGATAGGCTCGGACGGAGCATCTGGTGTCGGCGTTGCCATTGGCGCCAACCCCGTCTCCACACGCTCCATCTCGGAAATCAACATACGGCGGAACATTTGGACGCCGGTGTCTGAAATCGCGAGATGCTCGCGCGTATGGTCGGTCAGAGAACCCTGTGTTTCCCATGCTAGTGTCGTGTCAAGCTTCAAACCGTGGGTAAAGCTGTTTCAGATGAATGCGTGCGTCGTCAGCCGTGAACTGCCAGTTGACGTGGGCTCCTGAGGAGTTACGTTCCGCTTCCCACGCCTGA
>Ga0307505_10000491_pt1 | contig 43286 bp, 29 predicted proteins | sample 23_S_MG_FD_202183 | JGI IMG/M metagenome (GOLD analysis project Ga0307505, IMG submission 202183) | Soil microbial communities from Populus trichocarpa stands in riparian zone in the Pacific Northwest, United States - 23_S | ecosystem: Environmental > Terrestrial > Soil > Riparian zone > Trees...
CGCAGAGGGGAGAAGGTGCCGAAGGCGGATGAGGGGTCGCCCTCGTGGCAGGTACGCAGCCTTCTGTTTCTTGCTCTCACGCGCGCCGCGAGCGACGTGGGCCGGCTCAGGATGACAGACTGTTGGTGTGGGCGTGAGAAATGCGGGCTAGCCAGCATTTCGTGGAGGGAAGGCACCAGTGAACCGTTGCCGCTCGAATTGAGAGCGTTCGAAAGGGAGCCGACGGCAAACCCCGTTTGCGCGAGCCCGCGGCTGGGCGCGCGGAGGGAGGCTCCGGCGTCGTCTCAGATGAGACTACGGATCCTGATCCCCTACAGGCGGCGCGGAGCGCCGCCTGGCAGGGTTCGGATCACTTGGAGGAGACGGGGATGGGGATGGTCGGCTGCGCGCTGTTCACGGAGATTCCGCCGATCAGGCCACGGAGAGCCTTCCGGATCGCGCGGATGGCGCGATCGCCGGGGCCGGTACCGCGCTCGGCGATGTTGGTGTCGCGGGTGCGGGCCTCATGGGCGCTGGCGGTCGGGGTCGCGAGGACGAGGGTCGTGGCGATCGTGAGGGCGGCAATGGCTTTGACGAATGAAGAGCGCATAGTTTCTCCTTTGTTGATGCTCGTTCTTTTTCGGTCTCTCAGCGGTGGCCGCTGAAGATACGTGACAGGTGGGAGATGCGCGGGCGACCGGCTACTCCCCTGGGCCGCCGGGAGGGGGCGCAAAGAGGCGAGGGTGCTCCGTCGGGAGCTCGCGGAGAAAGGCGTGGACGTGGCGGACGAGACTCGTGGACGCCTGCCCGATGGCCACTGCCTCGCGCAGAAAGGAAAGCGCCGTGATGGCGCGCGAGGCCATACCAAAACGGGTGAATTGCGCGATCAGATCGCGGCAGATGGTCGGCACCTCGTCCGCACGCCCGCACGCCAACAGGATCTCAGCCAACTCGAGCCCGACCAGTCCGGCCGGCCCGATCATTTCCAGTCGCTCGAACTCTTTCCAGGTCTGCCTCAGTGCGGGGATGGATTCGAGCGGTTTGCCGGCGGCCACGAGCGCGCTGGCCAGGTTCCAGCGACTACGCGTTCGCTCCGTCTCCATCTCCAGCATGTCGAACTGGGCCACGCAACGCTGCAAGTACTCGACCGCGGCGGCATGGCGCTCCAACTTGGAGAGGCACAGGGCGATGTTGTGCGCCACGCGGACGGCTCCGATGTCGTCGAGGGCAGGATCGGATTCCACCGACTGCCAGATCTCGAGAGCCTTTTCCATCGCGCCTGTGTTGTAGACGACGGATCCCTCGGTGATCCGGGCGTTGACGTAGCGCGCCCGGTCTCCGAATCGCAGGAAAGTGTCTCCCGCCTGACGGGCGAGCTCCGCCGCCTCGGTCCGGCGCTCGACGTATTGAAGGATGCTCGCCTTGACCAGGGCCAGCCGCGCCAGATCGTATTCGGGCAGCGGAACCTGATCGAACAGCCTCTTCGACTGATCGGCGTATTCGAGTGCTTCGGAGTAGCGACCCATGAACGACAGGACGTAGGCGTGGTCGCGGTGCGCCTGGGCTCGAAGGTTGATGGCGTAATCACAGGGATATTCGGTGACATCGAGCGCATTTGCGACTTCGATGGCCAGCGCAGTCACTTGCAGGGCGTTTGCGGGCGATCGCTCGAGCATGGTGCGCATGCGATCGAGCAACTGCTTGACCATTCCGGCCGTGGCGGCATTCTCGGCTTTCATGAGCCGCTGCCTCCACCAGGAAGCCGGCCCGCTGAGGATCTCGTCGCAAAGGAAGGCCGCTGCTTCTTCCTCGGCACGTGCGCGCTCGGCAAAGGCCGTCACGTTCAGGATGAACTGCCTTGGGGCTGCCGCCGGAACACTCTCCCAAGTCTCGCCGCTGGCCAGGGCCTCGACGATCTCGCGTTGCTCGCCCACCTCGCGCGCACACTCCACGCATTCCATCACGTGCGACTCGATCTCGCCCGCAATTTGCGAGGTGCCTTCCACGAATTCGAACAGGGACTCTTCGTCGTAGTGCATGAGCGTTCGATTAACGGGCGTCAGGATAGCACGCAGGAAGGCCGGTTGTCAGCAAGGAACGCAAGAGATCCGCTTTGACCCTGCGCAGTTCCCTGCCGGTGGCCCCCTCCGGAAGGCTCCTCCGGTCTGGCCCTGAAGGAGGCCGTGCCGCTTGGCTGGGGAGTGGACGATTACCGAACCTCCCATGCCGCCGCTCGAATCGCGCCACCTGACGAAAAGGTGACGGAAGCTATGCGCCGGCGACCGTGTCGCCTGGCTGGGGAGGGAGGATTCGAACCTCCGAATGGCGGCTCCAAAGGCCGCTGCCTTACCGCTTGGCGACTCCCCATCAAGGTCGGCGACGGCCCCTAGAACACAGGGAGCTGTCAGGGCATTCGCGGCGGCGGAGTCTAGCAGAAGAGCGAGGGTTTTCGAGCGGACGGGAGGCTGCCAAGCGAACGGCTACTTCTCCTTCGCGATGGGGCCAAGCCGGGCGTGAGTGGCCTGGATATAGGCGGTGGGGGAGAGCAGGAGCTGGGCTCCCCTCAGGCCTGACGAGATCGAGATGATGTCGAAGAGCTCGAGGGTCTCGTCGGCGAACACGGGGTAGCTTTTCTTTGCCGCGAGGGCGGTGACGCCGCCGCGGATGTAGCCGGTCAGCGGCTGGACTTCTTTGAGCGGGACCGTGTCGATCTTCTTGTCCCCGGTGAGCTGCGCGAGGGCCTTCAGGTCGAGTTGCTGGTCTCCCGGCACGACGGCGAAGCACACGCCGTTCCTGTCTCCACGCGCAACGAGAGTCTTGAAGACCTGTTCGGGAGGCATCCCGACCTTGCGCGCCACGCTCTCCGCGGCCAGATCCTCGGGATCGACTTCGTACTCGCGGATCTCGTACGCAAGGCCCAGGGAGTCGAGCAGGCGGGCGGCATTCGTCTTCACTCTCGAAGAATAGTGCGTCGTTGCGGGTTGCGGGTTGCGGGTGCGTGTTCCCTTCCGGGGTCGATCTCAACTCTGAACCGAAGACCGGTGGTCGCTCGCTGTCGCTCGCACCACCGGCTACCCTCCGGCGGCCGGGCTCCACGGCGGTACGAGGAGCGCCGGCGTCCCCGCCGGCTGGCGGAGCGGCGTCCCGCCGCGGGCGGGGGAGTCGAAGCCGAAGAACGAGAGAGCGCGAGCCTGGTTGCCAGCGCCCGAACATGCTCCTCGAGGCGAGCCAGGTCGTCACGCGAGCGTGATGCCCGTCACGCCGGCGGGGAATGCCTTCTCTCTGAGTCTCCGTTGAGCCGAATAACCTTCGGAGGTCCTGACTTGAACCGAATCCTCTCCCGGGCGTACGGGCTGGCGTGTGTGGTGTCGTTGCTGATGGGCGTGGCCGCGAATGCGACGACGATCGTGCTTCCCACGGACGAGCAACTCGTGGAGAAGTCCGCGGTGATCGTCAGCGGCACGGTCCTGTCCTCGACGCCCTTCGACCGCGAGGGTGCGATCTGGACCGAGACCAGGGTCGCAGTCGCCCGGACGATCAAGGGATCGGCGGCGAAGACGATCACCATCCATGAGCCGGGCGGCCTGCTCGGCGAGCGCATCAGCAAGGTGTTCGGGACGCCGGAGTTTTTCGAGGGCGAGAACGTGCTGCTGTTCCTCGATCCGGCGCCGGGTGGCGTGCATCGAGTGGTCGATCTGTTCGTCGGCAAGTTCGGCGAGGCCGTCGCTCTCGACGGCCGCCGTCTCTGGATGCGACCGGACACGACCAGCGAAGTGAGTCTGCTGGACGCGGACTTTCGTCCGCTCCCCGCGAGGAACATTCAACGTGAAGCCGCAGGCTTCGAGACGTTCGTGCATGAGCGGCTGGCCGGCCGTCCGGGGGCGAAGACCTACGGCATCGAGAACCCCGTGCTCGCGAGTGCGTTTGCCCCAACTGGTCCGCGGGGCCGCGTGCGGTCGAACTTCACGTTGATCGCGGAGCCGGGCGTGTATCGCTGGGCGAAGTTCGCCGCTGGGCAGAGTGCCGGCTGGTACCACGGCGGCTCACAGCCGGGATACACGGGCGGCGGGATCAGTCAGCTCCAGACGGCGATGAGCGTGTGGACGGGCTACAGCCAGGCCATCATTCGCTATTCGTACGTGGGTGCGCTGGCCGTCGCACCGAGGGGGACGACCGCGCCGAATGGCGTCAACGAGGTGCTGTTCAACGATCCGCTCAGCGAGATCAGCGGGTCGTGGAATCAAGCCACGGGCGGTGTGGTGGGCCAGGGTGGTTTCAATGGCATCAGCGGCAGCGGGTCGTTCACGGCCACATTTCAGGCGGATCCGAATCATCCCGCGGGGTCGATCACCGCGTTCGCGATCACGGAGGGCAATCTCACCATCCAGGATGGCGTGGCGCCGTTGAACGGGGTGAGCAGCGCCATGCTCGCGGAGATCCTGGCGCACGAATTCGGGCACACGCTGGGATTCGGTCACAGCGCCAGCCCCAACGCGCTGATGTACTTCTCGGTGACGGGTCTGGGCGCCTCGCTGCGCGACGACGACAGGCTCGCCGCGCGCTGGCTCTATCCGAACGGCTCGGCGCCGCCGCCTCCCGTCGTCGAGCCGGGGAATCCGTCCGGACTGTCCGCAACGGTCTCCGGGAGCAACGCGGATCTGGCGTGGAATGACAACGCGAACAACGAGACCAGCCAGTCCATCTATCTGGCTCTCGGCAGTGGAGCCTTCAGCAAGGTCGGCGAGGTCGGCGCGAACGTGGAGAGCGCGCGCATCAGCGCCCTGGCTTCAGGAACCTACCGCGCCTATGTCGCGGCGAGCAACTCCGCCGGCAGTTCCGGCCCGTCGAACACAGTCACGTTCACGATCATCGGTGCTCCTGTCGCGGCCTTCAGCGTCTCGCCCGGGAGCGGCAACGCGGGAGTGACCAACTTCGCGTTCTCAGATCAATCCACCGGCGCGATCACGGCGCGGCTCTGGAGCTTCGGTGACGGCACGACTTCGACGGCCGCCGCGCCGTCGCACGTCTACGCGTTGTCGGGTCAGTACACGGCCACGCTGTCGGTATCCGGCCCGGGCGGATTCTCCTCGGCGACGCAGGCGGTCAGCGTCAGCGGTCCGCTCAACGCGATGTTCTCGTGGTCGCCCGCGAATCCGATCATCAGCGACACGATCCAGTTCACCGATCAGTCGGGCGGCGCGCCCACCGGCTGGGTGTGGAGCTTCGGGGACGGGACGACCTCGACCGAGCAGAATCCCTCGAAGAAGTACGCGGCCCAGTCGGCCTACACCGTGACGCTCACCGTCAACCGCGGAGGAAGCGTGTCCACGACGACGCGCACGCTGACCGTCTCCGGATCCACGCCCGGCACACCAGCGGTGGTGGCGGCGTTCGACGTCTCGACTTCGGTCGCCACCTTCGGCACGGCGGTCACGTTCACGGACCGCTCCACGGGCTCGCCCACGCAATGGGCGTGGTCGTTCGGAGACGGAGCAACGTCCACGCTACGCAGTCCGGTGCATGCCTATGCCACTCCCGGCGTGTACGCGGTCACGCTCACGGCCACGGGTTCGGGTGGTGCGAGCTCGGCCACACAACTGATTACCGTCACACCGATCCTGCCCTACCGCACGCTCATCTCCGCGGCCGCGCAGACGGGCGGCGTGGGAGGCACTTCGTGGCGCACGGAGCTGAGCCTGTTCAACGCGGGCCTCGAAGGCGCGAGCGTTACGCTGGTGTTCCTGCCCACGCGGAGCTCGCGCACGATCGAGCTGGCGCCGCGTCAGTCGGTGACGTTCTCGAATGCGCTGCAAGAAGTCTTCGGGCTCTCGAGCGGAGCGGGCGCTGTTGCCATTGAGGGTGTGAGCGCGGCGAGCAGCGCGCAACTGCGCGTCACCAGTCGCACCTTCACCGCCGGCGCCGGTGGGAGCTACGGACAGTCGGTGCCGGAGATGCGGCCGGAGCAACTCGCCACGACGATGTACGTGACGGGTCTGCAGAACAATGCGCAGTATCGGACGAACATCGGCCTCGTGAACCAGTCGGCGGATGCGGTCACTTCATCGCTGACGCTGTTCTCGAGCAACGGAAGCACCATCGCCACGAGAAGCGTGACGTTGGGCGCGATGAGTTTTCAGCAGGCGGCGCTGTGGTCGTATTTCCCCGAAGTGCAGGGCCAGAGTCATGAGGTGCTGACGCTGCGCATCGTGTCGCCGGTGGCGGAGGCGGTGAGCGTGTATGCCTCGGTGATCGACAACGCGACGCAGGATCCGATCTGCATCCAGGCCCTGGCCGCCGCTCAGGCGGGACCGGAGCTGACGGTTCCAGTCGTGGGACGCGCGCCCGGCGCGAACGACACGTTCTGGCGCAGCGACGTGACGCTGTTCAATCCCGCGAGCAGCGGAATGTCTCTCACGCTGCAATTCGGCGAGGCCACGCGTACGTTGGCGCTCGGCGCGCAGGAGACGAGGGTACTCGCGGATGTGCTGTCGACGTTCGGGCAGAGCTCCGGCAGCGGCGCGCTCCTCGTGTCCTGGGAGGGTGTCGCCGGCCCGGTGGTGACGAGCCGTACCTACACCACCTCGGAGACGGGCGGCACGTTCGGTCAGTCCATCGATCCGATGGGAACGTTGCGAACCTCCATGTATGTCCCGGGGCTCCGCAACGACGGCGACTTCCGCTCGAACATCGGGATCGTGAACGGGGGCAGCGACACGGAGATCCTCACGCTCACGGTGCTCTCGCAATCCGGCATCGAGCTGGCGACGGCGACGGTCACCATCGCGGCGAGGACGCAGGTGCAATACTCAGTGAGCGCACTCTTCCGCAACGTCAACGCCTCGGCGTTCACGCTGGCCGTGCAGGGCGACGCCAACGCGAGGATCTTCGCGTACGGCTCAATGGTCGACAACGTCTCGGGAGATCCGGTCTTCTTCGCGGGACAGTAGGCTCCCTTGTCTTGCGCACTGTCAGCACATGCTGATCGGATCGTGGGAAGGGGAGTGCCATCTTTCCTCCGTTGCACTAGGCTGATGGCTTGACGACCATCGCCATCATCGGAACCGGCATCGCCGGGCTCGGATGCGGGTATCTGCTGCATCGCGAGTGGGACGTGTCGCTGTTCGACGGCAACGACTACGCGGGTGGGCACTCGAACACGGTGCGAGTCGATCGCGATGGCGATCACGTTCCAATCGACACGGGGTTCATGGTGTTCAACGAGGTGACCTATCCGAAGCTGACGCGCCTCTTCGCGCGACTCGGCGTGGATACGATACCCACGTCGATGTCGTTCGGCGTCCAACATTGCGCCAGTGGGATCGAGTATTGCGGCAGCAGCGTGAACCAGCTTTTCGCGCAACGTCGCAATCTCGCGAGGCCGCGCTTCCTGCGCATGCTGATGCAGGTGTCGCGGTTCAATCGCGAGGCGCGGGAGGCGCTCCATGGGGAACGCTTCGCGCGGATGACCCTGCAGGAGTACGCGGAGGCTCGCGGGTACGGTGCGGATTTCCTGCGGCTCTACCTGTTGCCGATGGCCTCGGCGGTCTGGTCCACGCCGTTCGAGGACGTGCGACAGTTTCCGGTGGTGACTCTGCTGCGCTTCTTCGAGAACCATGGCCTGCTGGGCGGGCTCGACGGACACCATCCCTGGTTGACGGTGTGCGGCGGAGCCAAGCGCTACGTGGAAGAGATGACGCGCGGGTTTCGCGACCGCCTCCACCTCGGCGATGCCGTGCGTCGCGTGGAGCGCGATGCGGACGGCGTGACGCTGCGGTTCGCGAGTGGCACCAGCCGCCGCTTCGACAAGGTGATCTTCGCCTGTCACGCGGATGAGGCCCTCGCTCTTCTGGCCGAGCCGGCTCCCGACGAGCAACGGATACTGAGCAAGTTCCGCTATCAGCGCAACGTGGCGCTGCTGCACACCGATCCCGCGCCGATGCCTCGCGCGCAAGGGGCCTGGGCCTCCTGGAACGTGCGCGTGGAGGAGACGGCGGACGGACTCTCGCGGGCCAGCACGATCTACTGGATGAACAGCCTCCAGCAGTTGTCTCCGCGCCAGAACTACTTCGTGTCCATTGACGATCCGGGTCTGGTCGACCCTTCGCGCGTATTGAAGACGATCGTCTATCACCATCCCGTCTTCGACCTCGACGCCATCGACGCTCAGCGGGAGTTGCCCGCGCTCAATCGGATGGGTGAACAACGGCGCACTTACTATTGCGGCTCGTATTTCGGGTATGGCTTTCACGAGGACGGTTTTGCGTCCGCGATCGAAGCGAGCCGCGCCCTGGCCAGTGCCGAGGTGTGGAAAGAGGAGGCGGCGTGACGCGGTCCGCTCTCTACGAGTGCCGGATCACGCACGAGCGCTTCGGCGCGAAGCCGCATCGATTCGCGTACGACGTCTTCGCGTTCGCCATCGATCCGAGCGAGCTGAGTGCGATCGCCGCGCGCATCCCGTGGTTCTCGCACAATCGCTTCAACCTCTTCTCGTTCTACGATCGCGATCATCCGGATCGTGTTGAGGACCTGCTCCGTAGCCGCGGCGTGACCGAGAAACCCGCGCGCGTGCTGCTCATCACGAACGCCCGCATCCTCGGCTACGTCTTCAATCCCGTGTCCTTTCACTTCTGTTTCGACCAGGACGGGCAGCCTTTGGCGGCGGTAGCGGAGGTCAACAACACCTTCGGCGAGACCCGGTCCTACGTGCTGACGCGAGAGGATCTCGCCGCGGGGCGGTTCGAGTCGACGCAGCGCAAGTTCTTTTACATCTCGCCGTTCGTCCCTCTCGACGTCGATCTGCGTCTGCGCCTGGCCGTTCCCGGGGAACGGTTGGGCATCGTCATCGATGACTTGCAGGAAGGGGAGCACATTCTGCGCGCGTCGATGACGGGAGCTCGCGTGCCGCTGACTTCGGCGCGCCTGGCATGGTTCGCCGTCAAATATCCGCTCATGACACTCAAAGTGATTGGAGCCATTCACTGGCAGGCGTTGCGGCTCTGGCTCAAGGGCGTGCCGTTTCTTCGGAAGAAGGACAAGCCCGAGCTGCAGCGCGGCCACTCCCGAGCGGAGGTGCGCAATTGATGCAGTCGATGTACAGGGCGGCCGTGACGCGAGCTCTGCGCGCGATGAGGCAGGGTGCGCTCACGATGACGATGCCCGACGGAGCGACGGTGCAGTTCGGCGACGGGTTGAACCCGCGTGAGTCGCGGTTTGGACTGGATGCGAGGATGCGCATCGTGCGCGAGGACTTCTTCCGGCGCTGCGCACTGCACGGCGACATCGGTCTGGCCGAGGGCTACATGGCCGGGGACTGGGAGACGGACGACCTCGCGGAAGTGGTCGCGTGGTTCATCCTCAACGCCGAGGTGGAGCCGCGCAAGGGCAAGCTCTTCGACCGCATCCGGCATCGGCTGCGCAAGAATCATCCACGCAACAGCCGAAAGAACATCGCCGCGCATTACGACCTGAGCAACGACTTCTTCGCGACGTTCCTCGATGGATCCATGACCTATTCGTCTGCGCTGTTCGAGGGGCCGGGCCTCACGCTGGAGGAGGCGCAACGGGCGAAGTTCGAGCGTCTGTGCGCGCTATTGGAGCTGAAGGCCGGCGACCGTGTGCTGGAGATCGGCGGCGGCTGGGGAGCGTTCAGCCGCTACGCGGCCCAGCGCTACGGCTGCCATGTCACGACCATCACCATCTCCCGCGAGCAGTTCGCGTGGGCGGAGGAGCTGCGTCGTCGCGAGGGGCTGGAGGCGCGGATCGATCTGCAGCTCGCTGACTATCGCGCGGTGCAGGGAAGCTTCGACAAGATCGTCTCCATCGAGATGCTCGAGGCCGTCGGGCACGAGTACTTCGACACGTTCTTCACGCGGTGCGCGGCGCTGCTGGAGCCGAACGGCCTGCTGGCGTTGCAGGTCATCGTCTGCCCCGAGGCGCGTTATGAGTCGCTGCGCCGGAGCGTGGACTTCATTCAGAAGCACATCTTCCCGGGCGGCCTCATCCCCTCGGTGGGCGCGCTGCTCGCGTCCGTGCAGCGGACGACCGACTTCACGCTCCGCAATCTGGCGGACTTCGGGGACTCGTACGCGCACACGCTCGGCCATTGGGCCGGGCGCTTCGAAGAGAATCTGGAGCGCATTCGCGCGCAGGGATTCGACGAGCCCTTCGTGCGCAAGTGGCGGTATTACTTCCTCTACTGTCTGGCCGCGTTCCGCATGCGCCACGTCTCGGTCGTGCAGCTCCTGCTGACGCGCCCCAACAATCACGCACTGCAAAGCGCGGTGCTCACATGAGCTTGAGGAGTACGACGTGATGCTGTCGCTGCTCGGACTCGGTGCGGGCGTGGCGATGGCGGTCATGGTCGCGGTGTGGATCGTGAGTGTGCGCATCCGCAACGCGGGCATCGTGGATATAGCCTGGTCCGCGAACTTCGCGCTCCTGGCGTTGCTCTACGCGCTCCTCGGCGACGGAGATCCGATCCGCCGCGCCGTGGCGGCGTCACTCATGATTCTCTGGAGCGTCCGACTGGCGTCGCATCTCTGGCGTCGCGTGGTCGGACATCTGGACACAGAGGATCCGCGCTACGCGACGCTTCGCACGAAGTGGGGCGCCGGCGCGAGTCGCAAGATGCTCGCCTTCTTCCTCTTTCAGGGAGTGACCAACGTGCTCCTCTCCGTGCCCATCGCGCTGGCCGCGGTCAACGCCCGGCCCGGACTGCGCATCGTGGAGTACGCCGGCGTCGTGCTCTGGCTCCTGGCTCTGATCGGAGAGAGCGTCGCGGACGCACAACTGGCGCGGTTTCGGCGCGATCCTGCAAATCGCGGGCACGTGTGCAAGGAAGGACTGTGGCGCACCTCGCGCCATCCGAACTACTTCTTCGAGTGGCTGATCTGGTGTGCCTTCTTCGTCTTCGCGTTAGGCAGCCCGCACGGCTGGGTGGCGGCGTACTGTCCGTTGTTGATGCTGTGGTTTCTCTACAAAGTCACGGGCATCCCGGCGACGGAGGAGCACTCGTTGCAGACGAAAGGGGAGGCGTACCGCGAGTATCAACGCACGACGAGCGCGTTCGTGCCGTGGTTCCCGAAACGATGATCGTCGACCGCTTGCTGGCCTCGAACCTCCTTCCCGACGCGCTGGTGCGGTTCGGCATCCGTCGCGCGTTGCACGAGCGCGTGCGCGAGCTGGAGCGCACCAGCCCCGCGGGCTATGCGGACCTGCTGCGCGCCAGCCCACTCGCGGTCCACACGGAGGACGCGAACGCGCAGCACTACGAAGTGCCCGCGGAGTTCTTCCGTCTGGTCCTCGGCCCGCGCCTCAAGTATTCATGCGCGCTGTTCCCTCCGGGAGTGACCACGCTCGCGAGCGCGGAAGAGGCGATGCTGCACCTCACCTGCGAGCGGGCCCGGCTCGCGGACGGGCAGACGATTCTGGAGCTGGGCTGCGGGTGGGGCTCGCTGTCGCTGTGGATGGCGGAGCACTATCCGAACAGCCGCATCGTGGCCGTCTCGAACTCCGCGTCGCAGAAGGCCTTCATCGACGCCGAGGCGTCGCGCCGGTCGCTGCGCAACCTCGAGATCCGCACGCGCGACATGCGAGACTTCGCCACGACGGAGACGTTCGACCGCGTCGTGTCGGTGGAGATGTTCGAGCACATGCGCAACTACGAGGAGCTCCTGCGCCGCGTGTCGGCGTGGCTGCAACCGGAGGGCGAGCTGTTCGTCCACGTGTTCTCGCACAAGCGCGTGCCGTACCTCTTCGAGGATCGCGGACCGTCCGACTGGATGGCCCGCCACTTCTTCACCGGCGGACAAATGCCGTCGCGCGACCTGCTGCCCCAGTTCCAGAAAGACCTGCGCGTTCTGGAGCAATGGCACCTCGACGGAACGCACTACCAGAAGACAGCGCAGGCCTGGCTCGCGAACATGGACGCCTCTGCAGTCGCGGTGCGGAGTGTGTTCGCGCGCGTCTACGGTCCCGAGTCGCGACGCTTCTTCGCCTACTGGCGTGTGTTCTTCCTCGCAGTCGCCGAGACCTGGGGCCATCGCGACGGTGAGGAGTGGGGCGTGTCCCACTACCGCTTCGGAAGGGTCTGAACGGTGGAGCGGAGGGCTTCCGCCCTCCGGCTCGCCGCCACGGCGGCGAAAGCGGAGCGCCGGCTGACCGGGGGGCGTCCTCGCCCCGGGTGGGGGAGCGCGCCTTGCGCGAAGGACGTTCGTCTCGCGATGCTGGATTTCGACTTCGAATGCCCACCGCCCGCGGCGGGACGCCGCAGGGCCAGCCGGCGGGACGCCGGCGCTCCTCGGCTCGACACAGCGGCACAAATGTCCAAACTCCAGGCGGTGGGCTTCAGCCCTCCGCTCCATGGGAGGCGGATCGCTCAACTGCCAGAGGCGATCAGCGCGTCGTAGACGATCTCGGACCAGCTCTCCATTGCGTCCCTCGCGCTGGCGAGCTCGGTGACGTTGGCCCAGCGGCCGGTCATCTTGTCCGTCTCGCGGATGGTCACGTTCTGCTCGTGGGCGTCGAGGAGGTAGACCAGACCGAGATGGACGCTGCCGACGTCGGTGGTGTCGTCGTTGAGCACGCCGGCGAAGGTGAGGTCGTAGTCGCCGGAGACGCCCACTTCTTCTTCCAGCTCTTTCTGCAGTCCATCCATGACATCAGGCGTGTCGGGATTGATGTGGCCGCCGATGCCGATGGAGAGTTTGTGGTGCAAGCGCGTCTCGGTTTGCTTCGGGGTGCGTTGCAGCAGAAAGTAGGACGGGTCGTGACGGATCACCACGTAGGGGATGATCTGCTTGTACTGCGGCGACACCTCGGCGGTGGGCCGGTCCATGAAGAAATGGGCGTCGAGGATGACCTCGAAGATCTCGTCCGCGGGCTCGCCCTGGAGCAGGCCGCGATTCACCAGCAGCGAGGCGATGCGCTCCCGCTCCACCACCATCACTTGTTCGGTCATCGAAAATGCTCCAGTACGGCGTCGTGCAGGAGGCCGTTCGTCGAAATGGCACTGCCGCCGTCGTAGCGCGCCCTGCCTTGCAGATCCGTGAATCGCCCACCCGCCTCTTCCACGATGACCTGCACCGCGGCCACATCCCAGGGCGCAACCGCCGGCTCCACCGCGATCTCGAGGGCCCCCTCGGCCACGAGCATGTGGATCCAGAAATCGCCGAAGCCGCGCGCGCGCCCACATCGCCGGATCAAGGACAGGAGCGCATCCGCCGAGTGATGCTTGTCGTGATCGACGACGCTGTCATACCCGAGATGAGCGTCCGCGAAGTCCGCGATCGCCGAGGCACGAATCGGCCGTCCATTGCAGAACGCGCCTTCCCCGGCCGACGCCCACCAGCGACGCTGCATGGCCGGAGCCGACACGACGCCCGCGATCACGCGGTCGTTCTCCACGAGCCCGATCAGCGTCGCGAACACGGGGATGCCGCGCACGTAGTTCTTCGTCGCATCGATCGGATCCACCACCCAGCGTCGTGCAGACTCACCGCTAGCCCCGAATTCCTCGCCCACGATCCCGTCGTCCGGACGCGCCACGGCCAGCCGCTCCCGGATCATCCGTTCCACCGCCTCATCGGCCTCAGACACGGGCGTCCTGTCCACTTTCGTCCGCACGGAAAGCGTGGCGGACTGGAAGTGCCGCATGGTGATCGCATCCGCCGCGTCGGCCAGTTCGAGGGCGAGCTCGAGGTCGGGGTTCATGGGCGCGCAGTCTATCGTTTGTTTTCGCGCGCGATAAACTGGACGAAGATGCTGGCAATCCTGCTCGCCACGGCCCTCTCCATCGAAGACTACGCGACCATGCCGCAGCCGTCCTCTCCGCGATGGTCGCCGGATGGGAAGCGCATCGCATATGTGTTGTCGCGTGCCGACCTCGAGCGGAGCGCATACGACACGGACGTGTGGATCGTCGACGCCGATGGGCGCAACGACCGGCAGCTCACGCGGGCGCGGGGCGCGGACTTCCGGCCGCGGTGGTCGGCGGACGGGAAGCGCATCGCTTTCCTCAGCGACCGGGACGGGAGGAACGCCATCCACATCATCGACGTCGACGGCGGCGAGGCACGCAAACTCATCGATGCCCCGGTGGCGATCCGCGAGTTCGAGTGGTCGCCGGATGGTGCGTGGATCGCGTTCACGCGCTTCGACGAGGCCAGCGCGGAGGAGGAGCGTCGCACAAGAGAGAAGGACGACGCGCGGGTGCTCGGTGAAGGAAGACGTCACGTGCGTTTGTACGTCGCGCGTGCGGACGGCAGCGCAACGCGGCGGCTGACGAGCGGCGCCTTCTCCGTGCTGACGTTCGCCTGGGCTCCCGATGGGAAGAGCATCGCCTTCGACCACGCTCCGGGACTCGGCCTCGACGATCTCTATCGCAGCGACCTCTACGGCGTCGCCGTCGCCAGTGGTGACCTCACGCCACTCGTCGTCCAGCCCGGCCTCGATCATCACCCGGCGTTCTCCGCGGACGGGAAGTGGCTGGCCTTCACGACGACCGGCGGCGTTCACGACTGGCTCCGCGAGCACGAGGTCCACGTCATGCCCGCGACCGGCGGTCCGTCGCGCCATGTGTCGCAGCGATACGGGCGAGCCCCGGACGCGATCCAGTGGAGCGGGAACCAGCTCTGGATCGAAGGACCGTGGAACACGACCACGCAGCTCTATCGCGTGGATGCGGACGGCGGCGGCTGGACGGACACGACGAAGTTCGAAGGCGATGTCAGCGATGTGGATGTGTACGGCGAACGAGCGGTCTTCATTCGGCAATCCCTCACCGAGCCGCCGGAGGTGTATGCCGGGACCACGCGACTGACGAATCACAACGCCGCCTATCGCGATCGCAACCTCGGCGAGACGAGGCTCATCCGTTGGAAGAACCCCAAAGACGGGCTGGAGATCGAGGGACTGCTCACGCTGCCTGTCGGTTACAAGGGCGGCCGCGTGCCGCTGCTGACCTTCGTACACGGCGGTCCGGCCTCGCGGTTCGAGCAAGGCTTCATCGGCTACCTCGGGCAGCTCTTCGCTCCGCAAGTGCTGGCCGCCAACGGATTCGCGGTCTTCCGTCCGAATCCGCGCGGCACCGGCGGCTACGGGCAGGCCTTCCGGGCCGCCAACCGCAATGACTGGGCGGGCATGGACTGGCTGGACATCAACGCCGGCATCGACCGGATCATCGCCGACGGCATCGCCGATCCCGACCGCCTGGGCCTGATGGGCTGGAGCTACGGCGGCTACCTCGCCGCCTGGGCCCTCGGCCACAGCGACCGCTTCCGCGCCCTGACCATCGGCGCCGCCGTGACCGACCTCCTCAGCTTCCACGGCACTTCCGACATCCGCGACTTCATCCCGCACTACTTCGACACCGGGAACGAAGCGATTCCGCGCTGGCCCCTCCCGCTCGAACTGATCCGCGCACGCAGTCCGATGTCCCATCTGAAGAAGACCACCGCGAAGGTCCTGATCCTCCACGGAGAGAACGACGAGCGCGTCCCCCTCTCCCAAGGAACGATGCTCTACCGCTCCCTCGATGACCTCGGCGTCGACGTGAAGATGGTCACGTACCCCCGCACAGGACACGCCGTCCGCGAGCCAAAGCTGCGCATGGACGTCATGAGGCGCAACCTCGAGCACTTTCTCGCGTCGCTTCGCTAGGCCGTCGAGTCTTCGAGGCTTCGAGTCGTCGAGTTGTCGAGTTGGAAAGCAGTCTCAAAGTCTCATAGCCGCCCTTGCCTAATGCCTATGAGACTGTGAGCCTATGAACCTATGAGACTCTCCCCGCTCTGCTCGTGCCACAACGGCTTAGAGGCCGAACCTATGAGACTCTCAACGCGCACAGGGCCCCGCCAGGCTTTGAAGTCAGCGCGCCCGCTGACGCGTGGACGAACTTCTCTCGTCCTTGCCAGTACGCTCCTGTTTGATCCTCTCCGCGAGAAAAACTTTGAGCAGGGACTGGTACGGAACATCTCGCTGATTGGCGAGAAGTTTGAGCTCGGCAATCATCGACTCCGGCAATCTCAGGGAGATCGTTCGAAGCGTCGGGCGAAAATTTGGCAACACGAGCTTCTGCGCCTTGGACCAGTCGATGTATTCGGTCGAATCCGCCTTCGCCCAGAACTCGCGCTCAGCGTCTTCATCCTTGAATTTCGGTATCTTCTTTAAGCGCTTCATACGATCTCCGCTCACGCGCGTTCATGTCGCGAGCTGATATGGGCCGAATGAATCGGCCACGGATGGCAAACGCGACGAATAGCCAACGCCCTCGATTTGTCCGGCCGAGAGCAACGTATCGATCCTCCTTCGACGAGTGCGACACGTCGGATCCGAACGCGATGGGGACGTTGAGAAAGACCTCTTCAATTTCCCAGTCCGTGACGCGGTGCTTCGGCCAGTTCTTCCCGATGTTCCCATCATCCCAGTCGCATCCTTCCCACTCGGACGGGTCGAGTTTGGCCACGACTCCATGTATATCGCAAAAGTATACTGACGGTCAACTCCAACCGGGTTTGGGACTCGCGAGGGCATGGTTTTGGTGACCATGCGTTGAACCCCTCGAGTCGTCGAGTTGGAAAGCAGTCTCAAAGTCTCACCGCCTTTGCCTAATGCGCCGATGAGACTGTGAGCCTATGAACCGATGAGACTCTCTCCTCGACGACTCGACGACTGGACGGCTCGACGACTCGACGACTCGACGACTCGAAGACCAGCCCGATGCAGACCCGAAACGGCGCCACCAAAGTGACAACAGGAATCACGCCGCCTCCTCCCGCTGTGCGCTTTGCTCGTGCCACAGCGCGGCGTAGAGGCCGTTCTTGGCGAGGAGGGTGTTGTGTGTGCCGGTTTCCACGATGCGGCCTTTGGCCAGGACGTGGATGCGTTGGGCGTGGGCGATGGTGGAGAGGCGGTGGGCGACGAGGACGGTCATGCGGCGGTGCTCGCCGGTGGTCAGGGCGCGGATCGTTTCGGTGATGGACTTCTCGGTGATGGAGTCGAGGCTGGAGGTGGCTTCGTCGAAGATCATCAGCTCGGGGTTGCGGAGCAGGGCGCGGGCGATGGCCAGGCGTTGGCGCTCGCCGCCGGAAATCTTGATGCCGCCTTCGCCGATCTTGGTGTCGAGACCTTTGCCGCCGCGCTCGATGATGGGCAGGGCCGCGGCCTGGGCCAGCACTTCGACGCACTGCGCGTCGGTGGCCTGCGGACAGACGAAGAGCAGGTTGTCGCGGATCGTGCCGGCGAAGAGTTGCGTGTCCTGCGTGACCAGGCCGATGCGCGCGCGAAGCTCGTCGCGGTCGACTTCCGCCGCGTCGATGCCGTTGATGAGCAGGCGGCCACTCGATGGGCGGTAGAGACCGACCAGCAGCTTCACGAGCGAGGATTTGCCGGAGCCGGACGGACCCACGAAGGCCACGGTCTCGCCGGCGCTGAGGCCGAGGCTGATGTTCTCGAGGGACGGAAGTGTGGCCGAGGGGTAGGTGAAGGACATGCTCTCGAAGGCCACGTTGCGGAGCTCGTCGATGGCGCGCGGCTCGGCCGGCTTCGGCTCGGAGGGGATGGCCAGTACTTCCTCGAGCTTGTCCATGCTGGCGCGGGCTTCCTGATACTGCGCGATGATCGCGCCGAGCTCGGCGAGCGGCGAGAAGATGGCGAAGGAGTAGAAGAACAGCGCGTAGAACTCGCCGAGGGTGATGGCCTTCGTGTAGACGAGCCAGAGCATGAGAAAGAGCAGGCCCGCGCGCGTGGAGTTGATGAGCGTTCCCTGCAGGAACGAGTAGAAACGGAGGAAGCGGACTTTCTTGAGCTCCAGCCCGAGGATGCCGGCGTTGACTTTGTTGAGCCGGGTGATCTCCTGCTGTTCGAGTCCGAGGGCCTTGACCAGTTCCACGTTGCGCAGCGTCTCGGTCGTGGAGCCGGCCAGTTCCGCGGTCTGCGTGACGATGGCGCGCTGCTGCGTCTTGATGCGCCGGCTGATGAAGAACATCAGCGTGCCCAGGGACGGAGCGAGGAGTAGGTAGGCCGTGCCGATGGTCCAATGGACGGTGAAGGCGTAGATGGTCACGAACACGAGGCCGACCATGGACACGAAGAGCAGGTTCACGAAGTTCGTGATCAGCGACTGCGCGTCCGAGCGTGCCTTCTGCATCTTCTGCAGGATCTCGCCGGAGCGCTGGTCCTCGAAGACCGAGTAGGGGAGGGACAGTGCATGGGAGACGCTGCGCTCATAGAGCTGCGCGCCGGTGCGCTGGGCCACGACGTTGACGTAGTAGTCCTGAAAGTTCTTGGCGATCCGCGAGACCAGAGCCACGCCGACGTAGGCGAGCAGGAGCAGAGCCACGCCTTTGATGAAGACATCCCGAGGCAGGGTGTCCGCTTTCTGGGCGTAGCCGTCCACGATCAGCCGGAACACCTGCGGATCGAGGAGCGAGAAGACTTGGTTGATGGTCGCGAGCCCGAGCGCCGCGAGGATCATCCGTTTGTAGCGGAGCAGGTAGGAGTAGAGGAGGCGCACGGACAAATCATAGTTGGGACCGCCGACCGCGGGGGCGTTGGCGGTCACTCCGCCGCACCGGATCAGGCCAGGAACAGGGCGATGGTCATCACGATGCCGATGGTGACGACTGCCCCGCGGACGAACTTGCGGCCGAGGCGGCGCGCTACGCGCGCGCCGAGGTAGCCGCCGGCGATGCTGCCGATCATCATCACTGCGACGTCCTTCCAGATCACCGCCCCGGCCAGCGCGAAGTAGATCGCGGCGATGCCGTTGATGCAGACGGCCAGGATGTTCTTGAGGCCGTTCATCTGATGCAGGTCAGTGAGTCCGATGAGACCCAGCGCGGCCAGCATGAGGATGCCCATGCCCGCGCCGAAGTAGCCGCCGTAGAGACCGACCAGCAGTTGGAAGATGAAAGCGAAAACGATCCAGCCAGTTGGCGGTTGCTGGAGATCAGTTGTCGGCAGGCCGCCGTTCTCATTGGGAGTCTCCTCCGCCAACCGCCAACCGCCAACTGCCAACTTTCGCGTGATCAACTCCTGTGCGGCCAGCAGGAGCGTTGCGCCGAGGATGAGGAAGGGCACGATGCGCTCAAAGACAGAGCTGGGTGTCCGCAGGAGGAGCCAGCTCCCCACGGCTCCACCCAGCAGCGAGGGCACGATGAGCAAAAGCAGCCAGCGCCGCATGCCGGAGAGCTCGCGCCGGTAGCCGATGGCCCCCGCCAGGGATCCCGGCCAGATGGCCACGGTGTTGGTGGCATTGGCCATGATCGGATCGCGTCCGATCCAGAGGAGAGCCGGGAAGGAGATCAGCGTCCCGCCGCCGGCGATGGAGTTGATGGCGCCGGCCAGCACGCCGGCCACGAGGATGATCGTCGCGTCCCAATTCACTGCTGCCATTATGCGTTGCGGTTGTCTTGTCTGCGTTTGTTCGAGTCGTTCGATCTCTGCGAGGTCTCACAACGGCTACGTCCCGCCAACCAACCCGGCATTGGCCTGTCATCCCGAGCCGGCCCACGCCGCGCGCGGCGCGCCTGAAGAGAAAGAAACAGAGTGCTGCGTGCCTGCCACGAGGGAGACCCCTCATCCGCCTTCGGCACCTTCTCCCCTCTGCGGAGGGGAGAAGGCTCTCGGTGTGTGTGCTTCGCGAGTTGGAGGGGTTCCTCGCGAGAGTGTTGAATCGAGAGCCTTCTCCCCCCGGCTTCTTGGGGGGAGAAGGTGGCCAACGGCCGGATGAGGGGGCGATGCAGCCTCCGAGAAGTTGCATTCTGACCCTGCAAACATTGGTGCTTCTTGGAAGCGTTGAGCGAGGGACCTCGGCGGGCGGGGCGCCAATCATGTACCTCGTGCCCCGTCCACCCAGGTCGCTCGCTCGACGCTCGGGATGACAGCCACTTCATGGCACCCAAAATGATTTGTGGACGCCAACAAGCGCGCTCGGAGTCTGCGCGGTAAAAGCACGTTGGCCTCGGAGCGACCGCACGTGCCCAAGGCTAGGCCAACCAGCGCTACCGGTCGTACCGGCTACCGCACTCCGTCGGTCAGATACAGCTCCGACAAGACTCGCATGGCGGTGTAGGCGTAGGCGTTTCCGTCGGGGGTGATGACGACGGGGGCGATCTTGTAGACGCCGGCGGGGTCGGCGGCGCGGAGCTCTTTCCACAGCTCCCGCTGGCCGGTGGCGAGGGTGATGCGGTGGACGCGGGCGGGGAGCGAGGTGGGGCGGTAGACGAGCAGGGAGGCTCCATCGGCGGACCACTGGACGGGGATCTCGCCGCGCTCGACTCCCGCGACGGCGACGCCGGGGCCGCCATCGATCGGATAGACGACGATTGTCTCTTCGGCGGACATGCCGGCCACCGCTCGCCCGTCGGGCGCGACCGCGAAGGCTCGCAGGCCGCCGTTCCAGATGCTTTCCGGCGAGATCGGCTTGGCGGTCTCGTCGAGTGTGTCGATCAGGTAGAGACGATACGCGCCCTTGCCCAGCGCTCCTCCCACCACCGCGCGGCGTGAGTCGGGCAGCCACGCCGCTCCACTATCGAAGGAGCCGTCGAGCTTCAACTCACGAGGCTCGCCGGTGCCTGTGGGGATGAGCACGAGCTTCGTGCCCTGATGCGCGAGCACCCACTTGCCGTCGGGGGAGAGCGCGTCGCCGATGCCGTCTGCCAGACGAAGGGGAGCAGGTGCGTCCGCGGCGCGCAGGTAGACGGCGCTCTTCGGACCGCCGCCCTCGCGCGTCTCGCTGAAGAGAATCGTCTTCCCGTCCGGGGAGAGGTCGGTGAGGATGGACCAGTCGAGCCATGAGGCGTCCGTCTCCGAGTCTTCGAGTCGTCGAGTCGTCGAGTCTTCGAGAGGAGGCGTGTCGGTGAGTGCCGCCTGACCACTGGGCGACTCGGGGACTTGAAGACTCGGCGCTTCGGCTCGCCGGTTCGTGTGCCACATCAGCGCGGCGCGCCAGGTGCCGTTGGAGAGCAGGGCCTGCCCTTGCGCGGAGAGATCGAAGATGCGCACGGCGCCGGTGAGTCGCGTGACGAGACGCATGGTGCCGTGCTCGACGTTCACGGCGTAGAGCGCGGGTGGGGAGGCGGCGTTGTTGGTTCCGGAGACCCAGACTTCCTTGCCGTCGGCGGACCAGGCGATGCCCGTCGCACCACGACCCCATCCTCGGGCGATGGTCACGGGTTGGCCGCGATCGATGATGGCCAGTTCCCACTCGCCCTGCGAGGGCTCGAGGATGGCCAGCCGCCGTCCGTCGGGAGCGACGCGCACGTCGCGCACGTAGTGAGGAGTCTCGTAGCGCACCGTGCCGATCGGATACTCGACGCGGGTGCGATCGCGCTGCTGCCGGATGATGGCCAGGCTCTGACCGTCCGGAGACCAGTCCGCCTGCAGCACGTTCTCGGCCACGGCGCGCGGCATGCCGCCCGCTGAAGGGACGCGCGCGAGCGTCCCGAGGTTGGAGACGCGGTCGCGGTGCAGCAGGATGGCCAGCTCCGCGCTGGGGGACACGGAGAGCACCTCACTGTTCGGAATGCCGAGGGGTCGCGCTTCCGTGGCGCTTCGGTTCGCAACGAAAATCTCTGAAGGAAGGCCGTCCCAAGCCGCGCTGTAGACGATGGTCTCGCCATCAGGGGAGAAGCGCGCGGAGCGCACTTCTCCTCGGCGGAAGGTGAGCCGGCGGAACTGTGCCTCCACGGCCGGACCCTTGGCGCGGTTGGCCCACATCCAGGCGCCATAGGCGGCGCCCGCGACCGAGAGAATGTAGAGGAGTGTCAGCAGCACCGGGGACACGCGTCGTTTCGGTTTCACGATCGGCCGTGCCGACGTGCGAGGCGCCGGGGTGGGCGTGTGATGTCCGGTGTGGCCGGTTGCGGCGTGAGCACCGGTGGCCGCTCCGGGCATGCGCTCGGTGACGCCGGTGGCGAGGGAGCCTCCCGCGGTCGCGGGCCGGACGAGGCTCGAGAGTGTGGCCGAGCCGGAGAGTGAGGCGAGAGTCTCGATGTTGAAGGCGAGATCGCGGGCGGATTGGAAGCGGAGCTCGCGGTCCTTCTCCAGGCATCGCCGCACCAGGCGCTCGATGGAGGGCGGAATCGTAGGAAGGAGATCGGCGAGATCGGGCGGGTCTTCTTTGAGGATCGCGTTGAGGGTCTCGATGGCGGAGTTGCGCTTGAAGGCGCGTGCGCCGGTGAGCATCTCGAACAGAATCGTGCCGAGGGAGAAGAGATCGCTGCGGTGGTCGACGGACTCGCCGCGCACTTGCTCGGGAGACATGTAGCCGACGGTGCCGAGGACCATGCCCGGCTCGGTCGCGGCCATCTGGAAGGTGGGACCTTCAGCGCCCGCGGAGCCGGTGAGCTTGGCGATGCCGAAGTCGAGGATCTTCAGGCGTCCATCGCGATTGAGAAAGATGTTGTCGGGCTTGAGGTCGCGGTGGACGATGTGTTTGTCGTGCGCGGCGGCGAGGCCGTTGGCCATCTGCAACGCGGCATCGACGGCCTTGCGCGGGGACAGCGCTCCGCGCTCGAGGCGGCTGCGCAAGGTCTCGCCTTCGAGCAACTCGGTGACGAGGAACGGATTGCCGTCGTCGTCGCGACCGACGTCGAAGACGGTGAGGAGGTTGGGATGATTCAGCATCCCGGTGGCGCGCGCCTCCTGTTCGAAGCGGAGCAGACGCTCGCGGTCGCTGAGCGTGACGTTGGTCAGCACTTTGATGGCCACGTCGCGCCCGAGGCGCGTGTCCTTGGCGCGATAGACCGCTCCCATCCCTCCCTCTCCGATCATGGCGATGATCTGGTAAGGGCCGAGCATCGAGCTCTGCTGCAATGGCATGTGGGACATTGTAGGCGGCGCGGGCCCGCGCCAGCGTGATCCGCGACCAATCCCGGGAGCCGCAACGCAATAACTATTCTGCCTGACGACACGTGTTAGGCTCGCGGCGTTTTGAGCGCGCCGCTACTCGTCAAGATCTGGCTGATCGTCGTGGCGGTCGCGATCGCCCTGCACCTGGGGAGTGCTCCTCTGCTGGACGCGGACGAGGGGCGCAACGCCGAGGTGGGGCGGGAGATGGCGGAGACCAACGACTACGTCATGCCGCGGTATGACGGTCTGCCCTATCTCGACAAGCCGGTGGTGTACTTCGCCGCGGAAGCGGCGGTGATGGAAGTGCTCGGGCCGACCGAGCTGGCCGCGCGCCTGCCGGCGTTTCTCTTCACGCTGGCCACGGCGGGCGTGCTGTTCTGGTTCGCGCGGCGGATCGGCGTCGATCCATGGGTGACGGCGATCGTCTTCCTGGCCATGCCGCTGACGATCGCCTTCGCGCGCACGGTGATCTTCGACAGTGCGCTGACGTTCTTCGTCGTGGTCGCGCTCGTGGCGTTCTATTGCGCGGTCGAGGAGCAGCGCGCGTTCCCGTGGTCCGTCGTGGCCTGGGCCTCGATGGGACTGGCCATGATCACCAAGGGGCCGGTCACGTTCGTCCTGGTGCTCTTCGTGGTGCTGCCCTATGCATGGCGGCGCAAGGCCCTGCGGGTCGTGTTTCCGCTGCTCGGACTGGTCGCGTTCGCCGTGGTGATCGCGCCGTGGGTGTGGGGTGTGACGCAAGTCGTGCCCGAGTTCCTGGAGTACGTGCTGGTCACGGAGACGGCCGCGCGCATGGCCACGAAGGCGCTGCAGCGCACGGGCCCACCGTGGTACTTCGTGCCTTATCTGATCGGTGGCGCACTGCCCTGGTCGATCGTGGCGTTGTTCAGTTGGCGGGCCTTCAAGAAGCGCGATCCGGTGATGCTGTTTCTGCTCCTCTGGCTGGTCATCCCGTTCGTCTTCTTCTCGATCTCGCAGTCGAAGCGTCCGCAGTACATCCTGCCGCTGCTGCCGGCTCTGGCGCTGATGATCGCGCGGATCTGGCACGAGGCGCGGACCCGCGCGGCCGCGATCGTGGTCGCGGCGTTCGGCGTGATCCTGCTCGTCGCGCCGCTCGTGTTCCACCGCACGAAGATGAAGCCGGAGATCGCCGCGGTGGCTGACGAGACGGCGCTGGCGCTGGGTGTGGCGTTCGTCCTCGGCGGTCTGGTGGCGATCTTTGCGAAGCGCCGCGAGCTCGTGCTGGTGGCGCTCACACTCCCGGTGATCGTGATCCCCGCGTTCGCCGACCCGCTTCTCCGCGCCCTCGGCGAGCGGCGCTCGACGAAGTCGTTCGTGGCGGAGTTGGAGCCGCACCTCACGCCGGCCACCGAGGTGATCGGCGTCGAAGCGTTCGCCGGCTCGATGGCCTTCTACCTGGAACGACCGATCACGGTCGTGACCGCGGACGCCAGCGAGCTGACGAGCAACTACCTGATCCGCCACTACGAGCGCTACACGACCAACCCCGCCTCACCGCTCAAACCGCTGCCCTATTTCGAACGATCGCTCGTGAGCACCACGCCCCGCGTGTACGTCCTCCGCGTGGGCGACTCGCAGCGCCGAGCGCTGCTCGCTTCGCGCGGGTGGAGGATGGTGGCGGATGGAGCACGGTTCGTGGCCTACGCGCGGTGATCGTGGCCGGCACGGCCGGCAGCGCTGGCTGGCATAGCCCTGGGCACGTGCGGTCCACAGAGTCCACAGCTCGGGTTGCCCTAACATGTGTTTGGAGGCTTCCCCGCCTGTCATCCTGAGCGGGTGGCGGGTGGGTGCGAAGGATCTCGTGCGAAGAACGAGGACCCATGCGAGCACAAGAGCCCGCGTTGGAGCAGTCGATGGCGTTTCTTCGATGTCATGGAAGCGTTGGGCTTCGGACCTGGATGGGAGGGGCACGAGGCACATGGTTGGCGCCCGCCCAGGTCCCTCGCTCGACGCTCGGGATGACAGCAGCTTCATTTCGAATCTGCATAGCGAGCGAAGAAACTCGAAGTGAGTAGTACAGAGTCCGCCAACCAGCCAACCCCCGACCGGCTACAATCCGCGCCGCGAATGTGTGGCATCTATGGAATCGTCGGCGCGGCGGAGTTGCGTCATCCGGGGGTCCTCGAAGAGATGGGCGAGGCTCTGCGGCATCGTGGGCCGGACGGCAGCGCGGAGCTCACGAAGCCGCATGCGCGGATCGGGACCGAGCGGCTGCGCATCATCGACCTGCATGAGCGGGCCGATCAGCCGTTTGCGTCCCCCGATGGGCAGGTCTGGCTCGAGGCGAACGGCGAGATCTACAACGCTGCCGAGATTCGCTCGCGCTTTCCCGACTATCCCTATCGTTCTCACTCCGACGTCGAGACGATCCTGCCGCTCTACCTGGAGCAGGGCCCCCAAGCGGTAGAGCAGCTCGATGGGATGTTCGGCCTCGCGGTCTGGGATGATCGGACGCAGACGCTGCTGCTGGCGCGCGATCGCGCCGGCGAGAAGCCGCTCTTCTACACGCGCAGGGGCGGCGAAGTGCTCTTCGCCTCGGAGCTGCAATGCCTGCTGCGCTATCCGGAGCTCTCGCGCGAGCTCGACCGTGTCGCGATCGACGAGTACCTGACGCTCGGCTACATCCCCGAACCGCGTACGCCGTTCGCCGCGATCAAGCGGGTGCCTGCGGGAACGTACATGCTCTTTCGCGAGGGCGGTGAGGAGACGGTCCGGTACTGGGATCCGGCGGCGTTCGCCATCGAGCCGATCGACCCCGCGGAGGCGGTCCGCGAAACGCAGCGCCTCATCGAGAATGCCGTCACCAAGCAGGTGATGTCCGACGTTCCGGTGGGCGTGTTCATCAGCGGCGGACTCGACTCCTCGGTGCTGGCCACGCTGGCCTCGCAGGTCATCGGCGTGGATAAGGTTCACACGTTTTCCGCGCAGTTCGCCGAAGCGTCGTATGACGAGAGCGAAGACGCGGCGGTGCTCGCCAAACAGATGCGCACGAGACACGTGCCCGTGCGCACGGACGAAGAGACGCTGCACGAGGCCTTGCGGAACGTGACTACGCGCGTGGCCGAGCCGCTCGCGGATCCGGCCATTCTGCCCACGTTCCTCTTGGCTCGAACGGCTCGCGAGCACGTGAAGGTGATTCTCAGCGGCGAAGGCGCGGACGAGTTGTTCGGCGGCTATCCGACGTACCTCGGGCATAAGATCGCGCCGAAGTACGACGCACTGCCGTCGTTCGTGCGCGCGGCGATTCGCAAGCTCGCCTTCTCGCTGCCTTCGTCCGGGAAGAAAGTCACTCTCGAGTACTTGCTCAAGCGCTTCGTCAGCGATGCGGAGCGGCCCTGGGCGGAGCGGCATCTGCGCTGGTTCGGGACCGGACTCGCTTCGCACCCACTGCCCGACGTCGATGCGCCCGGGGACGATCCCCTCACGGGCGCGATGCTCCTCGACTACCGCAGTTACCTGCGCGACAACCTGTTGGTGAAAGTCGATCGGGCTACGATGCTCTCCTCGGTCGAAGCGCGCGCGCCCTATCTCGATCGCGACGTCACCGCGTTCGCACTCTCACTGCCGCCGCAGCTTCGCTTGCGCGGCCTGACGACGAAGTGGGTGCTCAAGAAGGCCGCGGAGAAGTGGATCCCGCGCGAGGTGATCTATCGCCGCAAGCGCGGTCTCAGCGTTCCCGTGGCCTCGTGGATCAACCGCGGCCTGCGCGCCGATGTGGACCGGCTCCTGGCTCCCGCGCGCTTGCGCGAGCAAGGGCTCGTCAACGAGCCGCGCGTGACCACGCTCCTCGCCGAGCACCGATCCGGTGAGGCCAATCACGCCAAGCCGCTGTGGGCCGTGATCATGCTGCAGTACTGGATCGAGAACTGGACCTAGCACAGCGCCTCGGAGGAAAGTGTCCGGTCGGTTGGGTTGTCAGTTGTCGGTGATCGGTTGTCTGCGCCCGATTGCCGTGGAAGGATCACCTCCCAACTGACAACCGACAACTGACAACAGCGTTGGGCTGGGCACTCTCTTACAAAGAAGCTGACTTAGCCGGTACGACCGGCGGCTACTGCACGAGCACGCCGACGGCGGAGACCGCCCACGCGTCGCCGGTGGGGACCAGGGAGATCCAGTACCAGGACGTGCCCTGTCCGCCGACCGAGACTCGGACGAAGAGTCCGGCTTCCTTCGAGGCGAAGGGGTGAAGCATCGGCGCGGACAGCTCCACGAGCATCTCGTCACGATGGCGGTCGATCTGGCTCGCGGCAATCGGACGCCACCCGCACGAGCTGCCTTCCGTGACGACGGGCAGGAAGCGGTTTGCATCTGCGGCCGACGCGGCCACGCGATTGCGACTGGTGCGCCCGCCACGGCTGACGAGAGCCAGGGCGGACAACGTCTGCGGAGTGGCCAATGCCCGTGTCGTTCCCACGATGACCAGAGGCGCACCGGTGGCGATCGCGTCCATCTGCAGTCGTGCGCACAGAGCGTCGAGCACCGGCGGGGGAATCGAGTCCCACTGAGGCGCGACGAGGGGAGCCTTGGGTGTGGAAGCGCAGGCCACGAAAAGGAGCGTGCAGAGCGCGAGGCAGAAGAGTCTTCGAGTCGACGAGTCGACGAGTCGTCGAGGAGCTTGACGGTTCGACCCCTCGAAGACTCGACGACTTGAAGACTCGACGACTCTCAAAAGACGAGCCTCAGTTGCGGCACGACGGCCTTGGATTCGAAGAACGTGCGGACCTCGCTGGCGGCTTTCTTCGTCACCAGCTCGCGCGGCGACTCCTCGTACCAGTCGAGGGGGAAGTAGCGGGTGTAGGTCTCCTGCGTGAAGCGCCGGCAGAGCAGGACGATCACGCCGATGTCCGTCTCGCTGCGGATGACCCGGCCGGCGGACTGCACGACGCGGGTCATGCCCGGGATCAGATACGCGAACTCGAAGCCCGAGCCGTACTGCTCGTCGTAATAGTGCTTGAGCAACTCCTGCTCGAAGCTCACCTGGGGCAACGCCGGTCCGACCACCATCACGCCCGACAGCATATCCCCCTGGTAGTCGATTCCCTCCGCATACATGCCGCCCGACACGGCCAGGATCAGGTTGCCCTTGCGCGAGCGCGTGCGGAGGATGTCCAGGATGGCGTTGCGCTCGTAGTCGGTCATGTCGTTGCGCTGGATCATCACGCGCTTCTCCGTGGGCGGCATGCGCTCGGAGACTTCGCGGAGGAACGCGTAGCTGGGGAACAGCGCCAGGAAGTTGCCGTCGCCGGCATCGGCGATGCCGGCCACGGTGGTGGCGATGCGCTCGTAGTGATCGGCCCGGCGCTTGTACGTCGTGTCCACCTCCGGGACGATGACGATCTTGCGATTCTCGCGGGGGAACGGTGAGGGGAGGGCCAGCTCGGCCGTGCGGACGCTGGGAAAGCCGAGCGTCCTGCGATAGAACTCGAACGGTTCCAGGGTCGCGGACAGCGCGATCGTGGCGTGCGCGGAATCGAAGATCCGGCCCAGGAACCGCGAGGGGTCCTTGCAGAAGATCTTCAGCTTCACGCCGGTGTCGGTCCGTTCGACGAGGTGCGAGAACTCCTCGCCATTCTCGGACATGAGGTTCGCGAACTTGACGAGCTTGAAGTAGAAGTCGATCAACGGATCGTCCTCCTCGGCGATCCGGTTCTCGATCTTCCAGCCGATGTACTCCAGGACCACGCGCTCCCACTCCGTGCGCTGTTCGAGAAACAACTCGCGGCTCGGCTCGCAGAGAGCGACCTGTTGCCGGTTGGGGATTCCGGGCGACTCTTGCGCGCGCGAGTAGCCGTCCTCCGGATTCTCATCGTCGAACGCCTCCGCGGCCAGCTCGTGGAAGTGCGCGCGGAGAACCTCCAGCAGGTTCTCCCAACCCTCGACCCAGCAATTGCGCGACGTCATGTGCGCGCGGATGTCGTCGAAGGCCTTCTCGTGCAGCTCCGGCGAGTAATAGCCGCGGCCGCGATCCACGAGGTTGTGGGCCTCGTCCACCACCAGCACGCAGTCGCCGTAGTCGTTTTCCTGTGAATACGCCTTGAGGCCGACGTACGGATCGAAGATGTAGTTGTAGTCGCAGACGATCACGTCCGCCTGCTCGATCAATTCCAGACTCACCTCGAACGGGCAGACCTGATGCTCGCGCGAGAGCTCGAACGTGATGTCGGGATCGAAGTAGCTCATCGACGTCACCAGGTGATTGAGCAGCCCCGACTTCTCCATCTTCGCGGTGTACTGGGCCGCGAACGGGCAGAAGTCCTCGTGGCAGATCATCTCCGTGTGCGCGCACATCTTCTGCTTGGCGCGGATGCGCAGCACGCGGAACGAACCGTCATTGAGGCGGCGCAAGGCCTCGATGGCCGCGTCCTGCTGGAGCGTCTTCGAGGTCAGGTAGAACAACTTCTTGCCGAGCTTCAGCGACTGGCGCACAGCCGGATAGAGGACGGCCATGGTCTTGCCGATGCCCGTCGGCGCGGAGATCAGCAGCGAGTCGCGCTGGTACACACCCCGGGCCACCGCCGAGATGATCTCCTCCTGTCCCGGGCGGATGACGTCGAACGGAAACGTCAGCGTGTCGGCGAAGGCGCGCTTGGCGACGCGCAACGCTGCGGCCGTCTCGAGCTCCTCGATGAGCGTGGCGATGTGGCTCGTCAGAGTGCCGGCCACGCTCTCGCGGTCGAACTCCGTGTCGACGAGCTTGGCTTCGCCGGACACGAGGTCGATGAGGACGAGCTGCGGCGCGAAGGTGAAACCGGCCAGGTCGGGCTGCCCGGAGAGGAAGTAGGCGTAAAGCAACAACTGGTAGAGGTGCCGCTGCAGTTTCTCCGACCTGTAGAGGGCTTCCAGCTCCAGATCGAAGTGGATCGACTTCACTTCTTCGATGTGGACGACCTTGGCGTCCTTGTCGATGGAGAGGCCGTCGATGCGGCCGGTGATGGTCACGCTCCACCCGCCCACGGTCATCCGGTGGACGACATGCACCTCGGCGCGATAGTGCGGGTCCTCCCCTGCGCGCTGTTCCGCGCGTCGCGTGTGGATGTCCTGCCCGATCCACATCCGGCGGAACCCATCTCCCCGCTCCACCCCGATGCGCCGGTACGTCGACCCCTGCACGAGATCCCCCACCGCACACACGATCTCCCGCTTCTCGTAGTCGACCCGCATGTTCCCGTTCAGTGTAACCGGGTTGTCGGTTGTCGGTTCGCGGCCCTCCTTCGCGTAAGAGAGGGTCCCGTCGAACTCGCTGTTGTCAGTTGCCGGTTCTCAGTCGGAGGTGATCTTTCGTGGGGCGATCCGGCGCAGACAACCGGTCACCGACAACGGACAATCAACCAACGCGCGTGTAGGGTCGGACTACAGCTTCTCGACGACTTCGCCGAGAACGTAGGCGTCGTAGCCGCCGGCGTCGCGGTAGGGAGAGAGCGCGAAGGATGGGGCCAGGCTCTTGAGGGAGAGGCGTTCGTACATGTCGCGGACGCTCTGCTTCTTGCCGGAGAGCAGGTCCGCGTTGAGCTCGCCTTTGAGGGCGAACAGGCGTTGAAAGTCGCCGCGGGGGAGGCGCAGCGGGCGGCGTACGTCGTCGGATCGTGGATCCCACTCGCCGATCAGCACCTCGTCTTCGAGGTCCTCGGAATCGGTGCGGATGCAGATCACGATCTCGCTGTCGATGGCCCGCTCGGCGGTCTCCTTGTCGGGGCCCGTGGCGGGCCAGCCTCCCGAGGCTTCCCGTCGACGGTTGAAATCCTGACGGAGCAGGATGAGCAGAGTCTCCGTCGTCTCGAGAGGAACGACTTCCACGGTCTCGCCATGCGCGAAGGGGACGAGCTCGACCACGTCGATCCGGTCGAGTCCCTTGAGCGCCACCATCCCCAGGAGGCGCGCTCCGATGAACTCGACTCCCGGAATGGCCGGCGCGAACGCGATGTAGGAGCCCCAGGAGGCGCGCGCACGGAACAGCGGTTGCGACTCCGCGCCCAGCTCATTGGAGAGCTCCTGCACGAGCAGCATGGAAGCCACGATGCCCTCGTTGACGAGGTGGCCGTTGCCGTCGATGAAGGCGTAGTAGTCGCGCGAGCCGAGGCCGCGATCGCTGACGTCGAGGCCGCGGGCCAGCGGGGCGAAGAACTGGTCGACCTTGCGTTCCTCGTATCCGTGAGCCACCAGGAACTCGGCGATCTCGGCGATCTCTTTGTTGGCTTTGCCGGTGGTCAACCGCGACAGCTCGACGATGCCCGGGCCGTAGAACTCGGTGATCTGCTCCCCATCATCGGCCGCCGATTTCATCGGCAGGAGCCGGTAGTAGCCATAGTTGATCGCGATGCGCAGTCCTCGGTTGAAGGCGAAGCCCTTCCGCTTCATCTCCTCGTAGAAGCCCTGGATCTCGATGGCCGCGCGCACGAGACGCAACGCGCGGCGCGTGGTGTAGAAGGCGCCATCGCCCAGGAACTTCTCGAACTGCAGGAGGTGGCGCTGCGCGATCGCGTCGAGCTTGCGCTGGAAGACCAGCATCTGCCGGTAGGAGCGGATCTCCTCCTTGCCTCCGCCACGGCGGATGTTGCCGAGAGTCTCGGAGAACTCGGAGATGTCGTAGATCATCCCGAAGCGGTGCACCATGGGATCGACCACGCCCGTGCGGCCGAAGTCCATCGGCCGGGTGGAGCGCGACCAGGCCACTCCGGCGCGCCGGTCGGCCGAGACGACTTGCCCGTCCGGCAGGGTGGTCATCCAGTAGATGCCCCGGCGCAGTTGATTGAGCACGGCGAACTCGCGCACGCGGCGGGCGATGCTCTGGAACTGTTCGCGCTCCTCGCGGGAGAGGGCGTTCTGCGCGGCCGGGTGGTCGAAGAGGAAAGTCTCGAAGCGGGGGTCGAGGAGCAGGGCCAGAGTGATCTCCCCTCCCGCGCCGAAGAGAGGCAGGGCCGCGCGAAAGGTGCGATCGTTCTGGACCAGATCCGCGGCGGTGGTGCGCAACCGCTCGAAGGATTCGCGGAAGCTCTGGAAGTCGCGGCGCAGGTATCCGTTGATGAAGCTGCGCAGCTCGCGGAGGTCGGGGCCCACGAATTCTTCGGTGAGCAGGAGCACGTCGTCCTGGAGGAGTCGGAAGAACTGCAAGCCGCGCTGCTCTTCGCCCTCGAGGAGCGGCGCGACGCGGCTGCACATCTGATTCATCTGGTCGCGCGTTTCGCTGACCCAGCGTCCGAAGATGCGGTACTTGAGCGTATCGCCGAGGGCCTTTCCGGTCTGGGAATCGTGGGCGCTGATGCGACGGGGAATGTTGGAGAAGTGCCGGGCCAGATCGAGCGAGTGTGTGAGCCAGAAGATGGCGTGATAGTCGTTGAGCAGGTTCGAGACCAGCGCGTTCTCCGCGGCCTTCATGAGCTGCGAGAGATACGCGCCGAACGACGCCTCGGCTTTGTCCCGCACGCCGGCCCGGTTGACCTGCCACGCCGTCTCTTCCGCCAGCCAGCGTCCGAGCTTGGCTTCGAGCTCTTTCATGAGCGCCGAGTCCGCCACCGCGAACCCGAGCAGCGGTGGCTGCGTCTCGTCTGCCGGAAAGATCTTGTACGGCTGCGGCAGGAGTTGCGGCGGCTCGCCGAACAGGTCCACCAAGGCCCGCTCCACGTCCGTCGGAATCAGGAACGTAGCCGCGTCAGGACGCTGGGCGAGATAGGCGACGAGAGATCGCATCTTGCGGGACGGGAAGTATAGCTGCGGCCTTCTCGTCGAGGGATCGAGTCTTCGCACACACTGATCGGAGGCTGCATCGCCCCCCTCATCCGGCCGATGGCCACCTTCTCCCCCCAGAGTGTGTGCAGAAATCCGCGGCTTTCCCAACCTGTCATCCTGAGCGGGTGGTGGGTGGTCGCGAAGGATCTCCTGCGGTAAGCGAAACCCTCGCAGGTTGGACGAGACTGCGGTTCTCGTGCTCGTCACGTTCGTCGTTTCTTCGCACGAGATCCTTCGCCACCCACTCCACCGCCCGCTCAGGATGACAGGCTGGATAACGCGCGGATTTCTGCCAACCGCCAACCGACAATCGCCAACCGACAACCCGCAACCGCCACCATGCGGATGCTAGACTCACGCGATGCTGCGCTCCGCTCAGGCTTCACCGGCGACTTGTCCCCGTTGTGCGGGGTCGGGGTGGATACCGATGCCGGGGGACGACCTGCGGGTCGAGGCGTGCGCGTGCCAGGGGGATCTGCGGCGGCAGCAGCGGATGGCCGGTGCGAACATCCCGAAGCGCTATCAGCGTTGCACGCTGGACACCTTTCGCGATAGCGCGCCCGTGTTGCGCAACGCGAAGTCCCTTGTGCAGACTTTCGTCAACCTGTGGCCGAACATTCCGCACGGCAAGGGTCTGCTGCTCATGGGCGGCTGCGGTTCGGGGAAGACGCACCTCGCGGTGGCCGCGCTCAATGAAGTGGTTAACGATGGCAAGCCAGGTCGGGTCGTGTTCGCCAATTTCCAGGACCTGATCCAGGAGATCCAGGCTTCCTTCGATCCCGATCAAACGGCCACTAAGGCCGAGATCATGCGTCCGCTGCTGGAGGCCGACCTCCTGGTGCTCGACGAGCTGGGCTCGGTCAAGCCCACGCAGTTCGTGCAGGACATCCTCTATTACGTGATCAACACCCGCTACAACGAAGAGCGGGCCACGATCTTCACGACGAATTACCTCGATCACCCGGCTGATGTGAAGCTGGAGAAGCTGGAGGATCGTATCGGGACTCGCCTACGCAGCCGGCTTTACGAGATGGCCGACACCATCAATTTTGGCAATGCCGGCGACTACCGCAAGGTGCTGGGAGCGCGAATTTGAGACCACGGCGGACCTCGTGCATCGACTTCAGCGGAGCCAGCGACTACCGGCGGAGCCGCGTCTGATGCGCCGCGGTGTGTTCGACACGCTCCGGCGTGGTCTCGACAACATGGTCGCGAACTGGCCGCTGGTGGCGATTCGCTTCGCGGAGAGCGTGATCCTGGGCATCCTGGCCGTGCTGGCCGCATTGGCGGTGCTGGTGCCGATCCTCGTCACGGTGGGCATCGAGTTGGCCGAGATCTCGACGCCGGACGATGTCCAGCACGCCGCCTTCGCGCTCGTGGAGAAATGGCCCCTGTTGATCTGGATCTTCGTGGCCGTATTGATCGTGTCGATCCTGTTCGTGGCCATTCACTCGGCCGTGGAGGCGGGGATCGCCCGCGTGTACGTCGACGGGGAGCTCGCCGCGGGCCCGGCGGTGGAAGGGCAACGTCCTCGCTACCGCGCCTTCTCGATGCAGCTCTGGTTTGCAGGAGCCCGGCGCGGATGGTGGCCGGTCTTCTGGATCTACAACCTGGCCTGGGGCCTGGGCGGGCTCATTCTGTTGATCCCGGTCCTGCCCGCTCTGGCCCTCACGATCCTTTTCCGGGACGATCCGGCCGTCTCCATCTCCAGCGGCTGCCTGGGCCTCCTGCTCACGGCGATGGTCGGGTTCGTGGTCGTGGTCGTGACGAGCATCTGGACGAATCGCGCCATCGCCGATTGGGCCACCCTCGGCACGGGTCCGGCCGCGTCGCTCTCCCACGCCTGGACCGCCATGAAGGCCGACCTCGGCCGCCATCTCCTCATCGCCGTGGCGCTGGTCATCATCGCGCTGGCCGGCTCGAGCGTGTTCGCCAGCTTCTCCGCCATCGGTACACTCGGACAAGTCATGCACGAGCGTGCCCTCTTCGCCGTCGTCGCCCTCCCCATTCGCGTGGCCGGCACCTTCCTCAATATGATCTTCTCCGCCCTCGTCAGCGGCTGGGCCCTGGCCTGCTACGCCGCTCTCTCGGTGGAGAACAAGAGGCAAAGCTGAGCTCGGATAGACTCCCGCCGATGTCGTACGACCACTTTCTTTCCCGCGACGCGCAGGCGTTTCGTCCCTCGGCCATTCGTGCTTTCGCGAAGCTGATCAACGACCCGAAGATCATCTCTTTCGCGGGTGGGGTGCCGAATCCGGAGACGTTTCCCGCGGAGCGGATCGCCGAGGTTGCGGCGCGGGTCGTGCGCGAGCGGAGCACCGTGTCGCTGCAATACGGCCCGACCCGAGGGCTGCCTGGTCTTTGCGACGCCATTGCGAGCATCTGCCGCGGGCGGGGGATGGCGTGCACTGCCGCGGACGTGCTGATCACGACCGGCTCGCAACAGGCCCTCGACCTCATTGCGCACACGATCCTCGACCCGGGCGACGTCGTGGCGGTGGAGCTGCCGACGTACATCGGCGGATCCGCGTCGTTCTTCGCCCGCAGCGCGGAGCTGGCCGGCGTGCAGCAGGACGACGAAGGGATCGTGCCGGCGTCGCTCCGCGAGCTGGCCTCACGAAGACGCATCAAGCTCCTGTACACGATCCCCAATTTCCAGAACCCTTCGGGACGCCTGATGACGCAGGCGCGTCGCGCCGAGGTCGTGCAGATCGCGGAGGAGCACGACTTCCTGATCATTGAAGATGACCCGTACGGGGAACTGGTCTACGTCGACGATGCCGACACGATGGCCATGAAGTCGCGCGATACCAGCGGCCGTGTGCTCTATCTGGGCTCTTTCTCGAAAGTCCTTGCCCCCGGACTACGCTGCGGCTGGCTGGTTGCACCGCAGCCCTTGCTCGAGCGGCTCGAGATCGCGAAGCAGGCCGCCGACCTCTGCTCGGGGATGCTCGATCAGTCGATCGTCGAGGAGCTCGTGGCCGGAGGGGAGCTCGCGCCACAGATCGAGAAGGTGCGCGCGTTCTACCGCGGCAAGCGAGGCGTGATGCTCGAAGAGCTGGAGCGGCACTTCGAGGGGAAGGCCCACTGGACTCCCGCGGACGGCGGACTGTTCACCTTCGTCACCCTGCACGACGACATCGACACCGCCACCCGCGTCGCGGACGCCGTCGCCAGCGGCGTGGCCTACATCCCGGGAGGTCCTTTCTTCGTCGACGGCAGCGGCCGCAACACCATGCGACTCACTTTCGCCAAGGAGAGCGACGAGCGCATCCGTGAAGGGATGGAGAGGCTGGCGCGGGTGTTTTTCTAGGTTCGTTCTTGGCCGTCTTGTCGTCTTCGAGTCGTCTCGTCGTCCTCGGGCCGTCTCGTTGTCTTCGGGTCTTCGGGTCTTCGGGTCTTCGGGTCTTCGGGTCGTCGAGTCGTCGAGTCTTCGAGTCTTCGAGTCGTCGAGTCTTCGAGGCCTGGGCCGCATAGCCTCATAGGCGCACAGTCTCATAGGCGCATGAGGCACCGACCCTGTGAGACTGTGAGACTCGAAGACCCGACGACTCGACGACTCGACGACCCGAAGACTCGAAGATCTGAGACTGGGAGACTGGTTTATCCTTAGCCACCAACTCTCGGAGGCCCATCCTTGGATCATCATCGCGGCGGCTGGATCGAAATCATTGCCGGAGGCATGTTCTCCGGGAAGTCGGAGGAGTTGATCCGGCGTCTGCGGCGCGCGGTCATCGCGCGGCAGCGGGTGCAGGTGTTCAAGCCCATCCTCGACGACCGGTTTTCCACCGACGAGGTGGTCTCGCGCGACGAGCGCCGGCTGAAGGCGCTGGCCGTGGCCACGAGTCACGACTTGCTGACCCGTGTGGAGATCGGCGTGCAGGTCGTCGGCGTGGATGAGATCCAGTTCTTCGACCCTGGCGTCGTCGATGTCTGCATGCAGCTCGCGGATGCGGGGATCCGGGTCATCGCGGCGGGGCTCGATCAGGACTACATGCGACGGCCGTTCGGCCCGATGCCGGCGCTGCTCGCCGTGGCCGAGGAAGTGTCGAAGATGCATGCGGTGTGTGTGCGTTGCCGCGGAGCCGCGCAATATTCGCAGCGCGTGTCGGGTGGCAACACCCAGGTCGAGGTCGGCGACACGTCCTACGAAGCGCGCTGCCGGCACTGTTTCGAGCCTTATCGCGCCGTAGCGGAAGAGACGCCGGCCGTGCAACTGACCATCCCGGCCCCGGCGGCCGGAACCGCGTGAGCTTGTCTTCAGGGCGCAGAAGCTCCCGCCGTTCTCGCTCCTGCGCCCTGATCCTCCTCGCGCTCCTTTTCCTCGCTTCCTGCAGGGAGGCGAACGGGGTCAGTGAGGATCCGATCGATCGCGAATCCGAGGATGCGCTGGTCGCTTATCTGAGACTCGACACGAGCAATCCACCGGGAAACGAGACTCGAGGCGCTGCCTTCCTTCGCGACCGGCTGGTGAAAGAGGGCATTCCGGCGAAGCTGGTGGGCGACGATCCCAAGCGCCAGGGTGTGTACGCGCGACTGGAGTCGGGCTCGGACGCGAAAGCGCTGCTGCTGCTCAGCCACATCGACGTCGTGCCTGCGGATGCGTCTGCCTGGAGAGTGCCGCCATTCAGCGGCAATCGCGAGGGCGGGTACATCTGGGGGCGGGGAGCACTCGATACGAAGTCGCTGACCATCGCCCAACTCGCGGCGTTCGTCGCGCTGAAGCGCAGCGGCGTGAAGTTGCGCCGCGACGTCGTTTTCCTGGCCGTTCCCGACGAAGAGCTCGGCGGCCTCAACGGCGCGAAGAGCCTGCTCGAAAAGCAGCCGGCTCTTTTCGAGGGAGTTGGTTTCGCCATGAACGAAGGAGGCTCGAACGAGACCGCCGTCGATCGCGTGGTGTTCTGGGGCATCGAGGTGCAACAGAAAGTGCCACTCTGGCTGCGGATCACGAGCGAGGGGAGTGGTGGTCATGGCTCGTCGCCTCCGGCCGACGGAGGCGCCACGGCGAAACTGATCCGCGCCCTCGGCGCCGTAACCGCGATCGAGACTCCCTACCGGCTCGATCCCAGCGTCGCTCGCGTCGCGGCAGCGGCGGCGGCCGTGCGCACGGACGGTCGTGGCGCGAAGTTCCGGCTCGTACGCGAGCCGCTGAACATGCCGCTCCTCGAGCGCGAGCTCCCGCAGGGCTATCGCGCGCTGCTGCGCGACACGATCGCCGTCACTCACCTCGCGGCGGGCAACGCCGTGAACGTGATTCCCACGCGCGCAACCGCCGCGATCGACATCCGGCTCCTGCCCTCCCAGGAGCCCGAGGCCATGCTGGCCCGTGTTCGCGAGGTGGTGGGAGATCTGGGAAAAGTGGACGTGCTGCTCTCCTCCAAACCGGTTCCGGACAGTCCGGTCAGCGGCGAGTTGTACGAGTCGCTCGTGCGCGTTCTGCGGGCCTCATCGCCCGGATCGACGGCAGGGCCGATGGTGAGCTCAGGCACCACGGACAGTCGCTTCTTCCGCGAGCGCGGCATCCCCGCTTACGGCGTGATGCCGTTCAAGGTGAACTACTACGACACCGACGGGGTCCACGGCCAGGACGAGCGCATCCGCGCAAAGTTCTTCTCCGAAGGAGTGAAGGTCATGACCGAGATCGTCCGGGATTTCTGCGCGGAGTGAGACTCTTCGTCCGGGCTTCGAGTCGTCGAGTCGTCGAGTCGTCGAGTCTTCGAGTCTTCGAGTCTTCGAATCGTCGCATGAGTCTCACAGGCGCACAGTCTCATCGGCGCGGATGGGAGATGACTCGACACTCTGACACTCTGAGACTGCTGATGAGACGCTGAGACCGGCTGCGACGATGAGAAGAAGACCTTGAATCAGGACGAGGAGCGGCCGGACTCCTCGACGACTCGACGACTCGACGACCCGACGACTCGAATGGCGACGACTCGAATGGCGACGACTCGAATGGCGACGACTCGAATGGCGACGAACGGGACAGCAACGCGGAGGAGCCATCTCCCGGCGTTGGTGTTCCTGGCGTTGGCGGCGACGGCGTTGTTTGCTCTGCCTCTGGCTCGCGGCGAAGTGTTCACCCTTCGCGATCACTTCGACTACTTTCAGCCCCTGCGGTGGTTCACGGCGATGGAGCTGCAGGCGGGGCGGCTTCCTCTCTGGAATCCCTACAACGCCAGCGGTGAGCCCTGGCTCGCGAATCCTCAGACGGGGATCTTTTACCCGCCGGCGTGGTTGATGGTGGTGCTGCCCTTCGCCACGGGGTACATGCTCTTCCTCCTCTTCCATGTGATCCTCATGGGCTGGGGCTCCTACCTCCTCTTCGTGCGCACGGCCTCGCGCGGAGCGGCGCTCGCCGGCGCCACGGCCCTGATGTTCAGCGGGCCCTTCCTCTCCCTGCTCGACGTCTCGAACAATCTGGCCACGCTCGCCTGGATCCCTCTCGCGCTCTGGTGTGCGTCCGAAGGAGCCTGGCGCCGCGGAGGACTCGTCCTGGCCCTGGCCTTCCTCGGCGGCGAGCCCTTCTTCGCCGCCGTTGCCGGACTGCTCTACGCGATCGTTGGCGCAGGCCCGTTTGTGCGCAAAGCTGCGAGCGGCAACTCGCAACTCGCAACTCACAACTCGCAACCCGCAACTCACAACCCGCAACCAGCAACCAGCAATCGATGGCGCCCTCTCGTGCTCGCGGCGCTGGTGGCCATGGGAGTGAGTGCCGTTCAGCTCCTCCCGTTCCTGGAGATGGTGCGGGCCAGTGATCGCGCGGCGGGATTGGATGCGGCCACGATCCTGTCCAATTCGATGCGGTGGAGCGACTGGCTGCGGGTCGTGCTTCCGCCGCGTTTCGTTCCAGCCGCGGAGCAGCAGTTCATCCCGATCCTCTATGCAGGACTCGTCGTCGGCGTCCTCGCGGTCGTGGGAATCCGGCGGCGCACCCTGGGCTGGGTCCTGCTGCTTGCGTTCGCGGTGGGAATCTCGCTGGGACCGGAGTGGCTCGTGCGTCTGCCGCTGACGCTCTTTCGCTATCCCGCGCGACTGGTTCCGCTGGGTGTCATCGCTCTGGCCGCGCTGGCCGTTGCGGGATACGAGCGCATTCGTGGTGGGCGGCGCTGGCTGGACGCCGTGCTGCTGCTGATCCTGATCGCGGATCTTGTTCCGCGCATGACTCCGTTGCTCCGGACCGCGCCCTTTCGGACGGACGCCGTTCCGTATTCGGGAGACGTGGGGAAGACGTCCAAGATCCTGCGCGTGGGCGCCATCGATCCGGAGCACCGCGCGGCCTGGATCTCGGGTTACCTCAACCTCTACGGGCGGCGCTTCAGCGCCGACACCGCGGCGCCCGTGACGTCGGAGCGTTACGCGCGCATGCATCGCGGGCTGCTCGAGAAGCCCACGCGCGAGGAGCTGGCCCAGAAGGGGATTGGTTGGGTGGTGACCTCGCACGACCTCTCGTCTTCGTTCACGCCGAACACCGAGGCGGAAGGAGTGCGCGTCTTTCGCAACCACGTCAACTTTCCGATGGCCGCACTCCTGGTGCGCAATCCGCTGCGGTTGATCCCGGCACGTGTGACGCTCGACACGTCCACGGCTCGCGTGAGCGTCGATGCTCCGCGCGAGGGAGTGGTGTTGCTCCATCAGCAGGACGCGCGGGGATGGCGCGCCACGGTGGACGGTGTCGATGCAGGAACGAATGTGCGTGGGGAACTTTTTCGTGCCGTGCAGATCACGCGCGGACATCACGAGATCGTGTGGGAATATCGGCCGCGATCGTTCACAGCGGGCGCTTCGATCACTGTTTTGACCTTGCTGGCGCTGACTCTTTCTTCATTTGTCAAGCGCGCGCGACGAAGAAAAATATTCTACCTGTCCGCCGAATCTTGAGTAGTAGAATCCCCTCTCTCCAAGTCACACCTGAGGTCAACAAACGCATGGTAAGTATCGACGATCGCCTGAACGCCATCATTCGAGAATTGATCGGCAACGGAATTACTCTGGCCCAGGCGGTCGAGGCGTTCGAGGGGAAGTACATCGTTGCGGCCATGACGGCCAGCAAAGGCAATGTCACTCAGGCTTCCCGCAAGCTCGGCGTTCACCGCAACACGCTTCACAACAAACTGCGCACGCAGACCATGCTGAACGGCTTCGCCGAGTCGGTCCGTCCCGTCCGCCGCCGCATTTCCCACAAGCGTCTCACCGCACCCGCTGCGCGTCCCTCCAAACCCACGCGTCCGCGCTGACAGTTCTGTCAGGTTCGAGTCCACCTCGAGTCGACCCACGCAGCCGAGCGTACCGGCCTGGTTGTAGACTGCGCCCGTGAGCAAACCCTCGCTGGCCCTGCCACAGCGCCCTGTCCTTCATCAAGCGATCATCGAGTTGCTCCGGCAGCGCGGCAACCGGCTGCTGACCATCGCGGAGATCCATCATCGCCTGGACGATTCCGAGGCCACGTCGGAGCTGGTGACGCGTGCCGTGGAGGAGTTGGAGCGGGACGGCGTGATTCTGGCCGTTCGCGGGAAACGATATTCGCTCCTCGAGTTCACTCCTTACCACGCCAGCGTGATCAAGATTCATCCCGACGGCCACGGGACTCTTCTCGGCGCAGGCCCGGACGAGCCCGACGTGTACATCGAGCGAAAGAACATCAAGGGCGCGATGAACGGCGACCTGGTCATCGGCCGCGTCGACAAGCACCGCCCGCAGTACAAGAAGATCCGCGATCGCAAGTACATCCTGGGCGAAGTGGTCAACGTTCTGCGCCGCGCGCACCGCACGGTCGTCGGACGTTTTCACCTGCACCCGCATCCCTACGTCGTGCCCTTCGACATTCGCATCGACACCGACGTCTTCATCGGCGAAGACGCGACCATGGACGCGCGCGAAGGAGAGATGGTGAACGTGGAGATCGAGCGCTATCCGGACCGTACCAGCCATCAGGCACACGGGCGTGTGGTGGAGACGCTGGGCTTCATCGGTGAGCCGGGTGTGGACATCGAAGTGGTGATTCGCAAGCACCACCTCCCGCACGACTTTCCGCCCGACGTGCTGCGCGAAGCAGAAGCAATTCCGCAGGAAGTGCCGGCCGAGGTCATCGCCACGCGTACCGATCTCCGCGAGCGCAGCATCGTCACCATCGACGGCGAGACGGCCAAGGACTTCGACGATGCCGTGGACGTGCAGGCGCTGCCGAACGGAAACTACCTCCTCGGTGTACACATCGCCGACGTGTCCCACTACGTCACCGAGGGGAGCATCCTGGATCGCGAAGCCTTCGAGCGGGGCACCTCGGTGTACTTTCCGGGCCGGGCCATCGCCATGTTGCCGGAGCGCCTCTCGAACGGGATCTGCTCCCTGAACCCGAAGGTCGAACGGCTCACGTTCACCTGCGACATCGAGATCGACAAGCGCGGCCGTTTCGTGAATCACAAGATCTACAAGTCGGTGATCCGCACGAAAGAGCGGATGACCTACACCGACGTGAACGCGATCCTCACCGCGCGGACGCCCGAGCTTCAGCAGCGTTACGGGTACCTCTTCCCGGAGCTCGAGCGCATGCTGGAGCTGTTCGAAGTCCTGCGAACGCGGCGCGAGCAACGGGGATCGATCGACTTCGACCTGCCTGAAGCGGAAGTCATGCTGGCAGAGTCGGGCGACATCCAGACCATTCGGGCCACCGAGCGCAACGTCGCGCACCGGATCATCGAGGAGTTCATGCTCTCGGCGAACGAAGTGGTGGCGCGGGAGCTCGTGTTCAACAATCAGCCCGGCCTCTACCGCGTCCATCAGCAACCGGATCCGCAGAAGCTCGAGGATCTGAAAGAGATCCTCAAGGAGTTCAAGCTCAAGCTGAGGGGCGACGTCGAGGACATGCGTCCGGGCGAGTTGCAGCGGGTGATGAAGGCGGTGGCCGGCACTCCGGAAGAGCGCTTCCTCACGAACATCGTGCTGCGTTCGATGAAGCGGGCGTCGTACTCCGAGGAGTCGACGGGCCACTTCGCGCTGGCGTTGGAGCACTACGGCCATTTCACCTCCCCGATCCGCCGCTACCCCGACCTCATCGTCCACCGCCGGCTCTTCGAGCTGATCTCCACCGGCGCGTTGTATGGAGAGCGCCGGGAGGAGATCGACCGTGCGCATCCGCTGTACGCCTCGCAGTCCAGCGAGCGCGAGCGGCGCGCCGACGATGCTTCGCGCGAGGTCATGGAGTGGAAGAAAGTCATCTTCATGCGCGACAAGGTCGGGAACGAGTACACCGGCATCGTGACCGGGATCGCTCAGTTCGGTCTGTTCGTGGAGCTGGACGAGATCTTCGTCCAGGGAATGGTCCCCGTGGCCACGATCGCGGGCGATTACTGGAAGTATCACGATCGCGAGCACCGCATGCGAGGGGAGTCCACCCACCGCGAGCTCCGCCTCGGCGACCACGTCAAGATCCGCGTCGAGTCCATCGACGAAGACCGCAAGCAGATCGAGTTCCGCCTCCTGGAGATCGGAGGCGTGACGATCCGCGAACGCGAGAACCGGTAGCCGGTTGGCGGTTGCGAGTTGCGGGTTGCGAGTTGCGCCCGACAACCCAATGCAACATTGGCCTGTCATCCCGAGCCGCCCGACGCCGCGCGCGGCGCGCCTGAGAGAAAGAAACAGAAGGCTGCGTGCCTGCCACGAGAGCGACCCCTCATCCGCCTTCGGCACCTTCTCCCCTCTGCGGAGGGGAG
>Ga0307505_10000492_pt1 | contig 43232 bp, 31 predicted proteins | sample 23_S_MG_FD_202183 | JGI IMG/M metagenome (GOLD analysis project Ga0307505, IMG submission 202183) | Soil microbial communities from Populus trichocarpa stands in riparian zone in the Pacific Northwest, United States - 23_S | ecosystem: Environmental > Terrestrial > Soil > Riparian zone > Trees...
CACACCGGGACATCCATGATTCCGTGGTTTTCCTACGCCACGATGCGACGATTTCCTACAGACGCCGCTGTCGTCATGCCTGACGATGTGCGGCATGACCACTGCCCGCCACCACCTCGTCGATCCGGCCTCGCCGGGCTTCTACCACTGCATTTCGCGCTGCGTGCGTCGGGCATGGTTGTGTGGCGTGGATGCGTACAGCGGCCAGTCCTTCGAACACCGGCGCGGCTGGGTCGAGGAGCGCCTGCTCGAACTGGCCGATATCTTTGCCGTGGGCCTTTTTGCCTACGCGGTCATGAGCAATCACGTGCATGTCGTGCTGCGCATTGATCCGGTGGCCGCCCAACACTGGTCCGATGAGGAAGTCGCCACACGCTGGGTTCGCCTGTTTCCCGCCCGCACCGATGGCGCGATCGACCCCGAACGGTGTCTTCTCAAGGAACAGACCCTGCTCGGCAACCCCGATCGCCTGGCCGAATGCCGCCAGCGCCTGGGCAGCCTGGCCTGGTTCATGCGCAGCCTCAACGAACCCATTGCCCGCCGCGCCAATCGCGAAGACGCCTGTACCGGTCGATTCTGGGAAGGCCGCTATCACTGTCAGGCGCTGCTCGACGAAGCTGCCGTGCTTGCCTGCATGAGCTATGTCGATCTGAATCCGATCCGCGCGGGCATCGCGGAGGATCTGCCCACCTCGGATCACACTGGTGCTCAGCGCCGCATCGAATCGCTAAAGACCGATGCCGACCGCGCTGCGCAGCCGCTCCAATCGATCAACCCGAGCGCACCGGCCCACACGTTGTCGCTGACCACCGCCGCCTACCTGGAATTGATCGACTGGACCGCCCGGCTCGTGCATCCCGGAAAACACGGTGTCATCGACGCAACTGTCCCACCAATCCTCGCCCACCTCGGCCTGCGCGATGCGCACTGGAAGGCGCAGGTGCTCGGCATCGAGAGCCGCTACTGGCGCGCCATCGGTACCGCCCAGGCCCTGATCGACAAGGCCGCGGCGATGGGGCAGTGCTGGCTCAAGGGCGTTGGCAGCGCGCGTCTGCTCGATGCGCGAGCAGCCTGATCGACGATCCCGCCGCGCGATTCCACCTGCGATCTCACCTCGGAGGCGTAGAATGCCCACCACGAGCCACGGGAGAGCGCCATGACGGCTGTGTTCAAACAGGAAGCGCACAAGCTGATCGATGAGCTGCCGGAGACGGCGGGCTGGAACGAGTTGATCTATCAGGCGGCCCTGCACCGCGCCATCGAACGCGGCCTGGCGCAGGCGGATGCCGGCGAACTGATCCCGGCCGAAGACCTGCTGAAAGAGTTTGCTCTCGCCGATTGAGGGTGTTCTGGACGCCGGATGCGATAGCCAGGCTGCGCGAGATCGAGGCGTACATCGCGAAGGATTCGCCGAAATCGGCCCGCGACATGGCGGTGCGTCTGATTCGGCGCGCGCTGGAACTGGAACAACCGCCGTTGCTGGGCATGCGGCTGGCGCGATATGCGCCTGCGGATGTGCGCGAATTGCTGTAGCGACCGTACCGGCTGATCTATCGCGTGCAGGCCGACCACATAGAGATCGTGACGGTGATGCACTACCGGCAGTTGATGCCGAGCGACTTGGTTGGCCTAAACGACGGCGGCTGAGTTCGCCGCAGCCGACCTCGGACACGGTATCGCTATCGGTATACCAAGCGCGTCGGCTTGTCCGCTGCGCAGCTCAAGCCGATTGCGAACTGTCTGCGGACGGCACCCGGGGTCGCCGGAAGTCATCAACAGGTGACGCCCGCGCGGAAAATCCGGATAGTGCGGGTTTGGCCATCGAGATCGACGATTCCATGAAGTCCTTGCAGTACCCGCGCATGTCGCTGCGCATCGTGTTTTCCATTGGGTTCGCCGTCCTCGTGGCGGCGTGTTCGTCACCGACGCCGCCAGCGCGTCAGGCAGCGCGTCCAGATCCGGATCGCATCGCTGCCGTGGAGGCAATCCGTGCAATTGAGGAGGGTGCGGATTCCGCGTTGCAGGTCACGCCGCTGCGCGATCCGGCGGTCGAGGGGTTCCTGCGCGAGGTCGCGGCGGCCGAGCAGGAGCGGCGCTACGACGATGCCCACGCCGCCGTCGTGCGCGCGCGCAAGCTCGCGCCCGAGGCGCCGGACCTGATCCAGATCGAGGCCGAGATCGAGCTGCTTCGCGGCAATACCGAGCGTGCCGAAAAGCTCGCCTATGAGAGCTTCACGAAAGGCCCGCAGCTCGGTGCCCTGTGCGCGCGCAACTGGCAGACGATCATCGAGACGCGCACGATCTTCAACGACGCCGACTACCGGCGCACCGCCGAAAGCAAGCGCGACGCGTGCAAGGTCAAGCGTCGGGTGCGGATGTAGTCGCGGGTATCCGACCGGTGCGCGATCGCGTGGACGAGTTGCTTGGTGCGGATGGTCCGTTCGCGCGCGAGGTGCCGGGTTTCGTGCCGCGCAGCGTGCAGCAGACCATGGCGACGGCCGTCGCCGAAGCAATTGACGAGCGCCAGGTCCTGATCGCCGAGGCGGGTACCGGGACGGGCAAGACGTTCGCGTACCTGGTTCCAGCGCTCACATCCGGTCGGCGCGTGATCGTGTCGACCGGCACCAAGGCGCTCCAGGACCAGCTGTTCCATCGCGACCTGCCACGCGTGCGCAGTGTGCTCGGTGCGCGGTTGTCGGCCGCGCTGCTCAAGGGGCGATCGAACTACCTGTGTCTGCATCGCCTGGATCAGGCACGCACCGACGGACGCTTCGCCTCGCGCGAACAGGTTGCCCAGTTGCAGACGATCCACGTCTGGTCCTCGTCGACCGTCAGCGGTGATCGTGCGGAACTCGCTGAACTGCCCGAAGATTCACCGCTGTGGCCGCGCGTGACGTCCACCACCGACAACTGCCTCGGCAGCGATTGCCCGATGTTCGCTGACTGCTTCGTGGTCAAGGCGCGCCGGGCGGCGCAGGAAGCGGATCTGGTCGTGGTCAATCATCACTTGCTGTTCGCCGATCTGGCGATCAAGCAGGAGGGCTTCGGCGAGATCCTGCCGGGCGCGCATGCGTTCGTGCTCGACGAGGCGCACCAGATTCCCGATCTGGCCGGCCAGTTCTTTTCGATCAGCCTGACCGCGCGCCAGCTCACCGAACTGGCCCAGGATGCGCTGGCCGAGTGTGCTTCGGTCACCGGCGCGCTGGGCGTTCTGCAGCCCGCGATCGAGGCGATCACGCCGGCGATCAAGCGCCTGCGTCTCGCACTGGATCCTTTCCCGATGAAGGGATCGTTTGCGCAGATCGAACGCGATGCGGGTGTCGAGCGCGAGCTCGACGCGCTCGGGGTCGCGGTCGATGCGCTCGTGGACGCGCTGGCCGGGCATGCCGAACGCAGTCGCGGCTTTGCGACGGTCCACGAACGCGCGATGGGGCTGGCTGCGCGGCTCCGGCATCTGCGCGACGGACACGCGCGCGATGCCGTGCATTGGTACGAGGTATCCCAGCACGGATTCTCCTTGAATGCGACGCCGCTGGATCTCTCTCAGCCGTTGCGCGAGTTGCGCGAGCAGAGTCGCGCAGCATGGATCTTCACCTCGGCAACGCTGTCGGTCGGTGGCCGCTTCGACCACTTCGCGCGCCAACTCGGCATCGACGATCCGCACACCGTTTGCCTGGACAGTCCGTTCGACTATGCGAACCAGGCCCTCACGTATCTGCCGTCGGGCTTGCCTGAGCCGAGCGCACCCGACTACACGGCGTGCGTGATCGACGCGGTGTGGCCCGTGCTGGAGGCATCGAACGGCAGGGCATTCCTGTTGTTCACTTCGCATCGCGCGCTGCGTCTGGCGGCCGAACTGCTGGGTGAGCGCGCACCGTGGCCGCTGTTCGTGCAAGGCACGGCACCGCGGCATCAGCTGCTGCACGAGTTTCGTGAATCGGGCAATGGCGTGCTGCTCGGTGCAGCCAGTTTCTGGGAAGGCGTGGACGTGGCCGGCGAGGCGCTCAGTTGCGTAGTCATCGACAAGCTGCCGTTCGCCGCGCCCGATGATCCGGTTCTCGTCGCGCGCCTGGACGCATTGCGCGAAAGCGGGATGAATCCGTTCACCGAGTGGCAGATGCCGAACGCGGTGATCGCGCTCAAGCAGGGCGCAGGGCGCCTGATTCGCGACATCAACGATCGCGGCGTGCTCGTGTTGTGCGATCCGCGCCTGAGCTCGCGCGCCTATGGGCGGTTGTTCCTCGCCAGCCTGCCACCGGCTCCGCGCACGCGCGCGATCGACGATGTGCGGCGCTTCTTCGCCGCGGCTTCGAGCTGACGTCGGTTCGGCGGCGTTGCCGCTCGAACCGACCTGCGATTCATCTACGGATCATGGCCGAGGGCGGTCGCCGTCTCTCTTGTGGGAGGCCGTTCACGGCCGATGCTCTTCTACACGTTTCAACAAAGTGCATCGGGCCTGAAGGCCCTCCCACAACGAGCCAGTTATCCTCGATCGCCCCATAGCGTAGGTCCGCTCAAGGCGCACAACGCCGGAGCCGCAATGGGCAAGTCGATGTGCGTTTCGTCGGTTCCGCGGCTTTGCCGCTTGAACCGACCTGCGATTCATCTGCCGGGGAACATAGCCGAGGGCGGTCGCCGTTTCTCGTGTGGGAGGCCGTTCACGGTCGATGCTCTTCTACACGTTTAAACAAAGTGCATCTGGCCTGAAGGCCCTCCCACAAATCTGTTGGTCCGAAATGAGTGGGTCCGCTGGGAGTCGTGAGCGGCTTGCGCCCAGGCTCACTTTCCCGCGATCTTCGCCCACGCGTCGCGCAGGGTGACGATGCGATTGAACACCGGGGCGCCGGCTTGATGATCATGGCGGTCGGCGACGAAGAAGCCTAGGCGTTCGAACTGCCAGACCGATTCATTCGGCACATCGGTCAGCGACGGTTCCAGCCAGCCCTGGACGACGCGCCGCGACAGCGGGTTCAGATGGTCGCGATAGGTCTTGCCGCCGCTGTCGTCATCCGGATCGGCAACACTGAACAGTCGGTCGTACAGTCGGATCGTTGCGGCAACGGCGCGCGAGGCGTCGACCCAGTGAATCGTGCCCTTGACCTTGCGATCGGTGGCAGGACCGCCGGGACGGGTGTCGTGGTCGATGCTGCCGCGCAGCTCCACGATCGCTCCATCGGAGCCCTTGACGACCTCCTCGCAGCGTACGATACCCACGCCACGCAGGCGCACTTCGCCGCCGGGCACGAGGCGGTGGAAGCCCTTGACCGGCTCCTCCATGAAATCTTCGCGTTCGATCCACAGCTCGCGCGAGAACGGCACGTCGCGCGTGCCGAACGCCTCGTTCTTCGGATGATTCGGCAGGATCAGTGTCTCGGCGTGGCTTTCGGCCAGATTGGTCAGCACGAGTTTGATCGGATCGATCACGGCAAGCCGACGCGCCGCGCTGACATCGAGTTCGTCGCGTACGCAGCCTTCGAGCACGCTGAATTCGATGACCGAATTCTGCTTGGTCACGCCGGCGCGCTCCCAGAACGTCCGGATCGCCGCGGGCGGAAATCCGCGCCGGCGCGCGCCAGTCAGGGTCGGCATGCGCGGATCGTCCCAGCCATCGACGAGTCCATCCTGGACGAGCGCCATGAGCTTGCGCTTGCTCATGACCGTGTAGTCGAGATTGCCGCGCGCGAATTCGATCTGCTGCGGCCTGCCGGGTTCGCAAGTCAGCCCCGCGTCGCGCAGCGGCTGGCTCAGCTCCAGGTTGCCGGGCAGGTCGAGCTGGTCGAGAAACCAGTCATACAACGGCCGGTGATCCTCGAACTCGAGCGTGCACAGCGAATGGGTGATACCTTCGAGCGCATCCGACACGCAATGCGCATAGTCATACATCGGATAGATCGGCCAGGCGTCGCCGGTGTTCTGATGGGTGAGTTTGCGGATGCGGTAGATCGCCGGATCGCGCAGGTTGATGTTGCCCGCGCTCATGTCGATCTTCGCGCGCAAGGTGCGCGCACCGTCGGCGAATTCGCCTGCACGCATGCGCCGGAACAGGTCCAAATTTTCCTCGATGCCGCGTTCGCGATGCGGCGAGTTGCGGCCCGGTTCGGTCAGCGTGCCGCGGTATTCGCGCACTTCGTCGGCGCTGAGATCGCAGACGAATGCCTTGCCTTCCTCGATGAGCCTGAGCGCACAGCGGTAGAACACCTCGAAATAGTCCGATGCGTGGCGCAACTGGACCCAGTCGAACCCGAGCCAGCGCACATCGTCCTTGATCGCCTCGACGTACTCGGTTTCCTCTTTCGCCGGATTGGTGTCGTCGAAGCGCAGGTTGCAGGTGCCGGCGAAATCACGCGCGATACCGAAATTCAGGCAGATGCTCTTGGCATGACCCAGGTGCAGATAGCCGTTGGGCTCCGGCGGAAAGCGCGTGCCGACACGCCCGGCATGCTTGCCGGTCGCACGGTCGTCAGCAACGATCTGGCGAATGAAGTTGTTCGCGGCAGTGGATTCGGACATGCGGTTTGCGGACCTGGAAACGGCAGCGGGAGTCGAGCCGCGCAGTGTAGCGAGGCCGTCAGCGAAAGCGAATCACGGATGCTCGGACATCTGTCGCCGGTCAGCTTCGCTGCGCGCTGCGGCTGCCGGGCAGCGCACGCAGGCGCAACAGGACCGGACCGCGGGCGCTTCGGATATCGATCACGCGCCCGTGCTGCAGCGCTTCGATCACGCCGGATTCGGCCAGCGCGGCGACAACCGTGCGCACGGGGCGCATGAGGTCATGCCAGTGATAGCCGACGCGAACGGCCATCGACTGGGCCGCCTCGATGAGTCCAATGGTCCGGCCGGGTCCGCGCGCGACGAGCATTTCGAGCACGCACTCGCGAATGCGCTGCGCGAGCACGTCTTCGGCGAGGGATGAATTCAATCGCAAGCGGGGGTGCCAGCGCGGATAAGCATGCAAACAATCCCATTGGTGGAAGCACAAGGCGCCCCTGTGCTGCGAATCTTCACCCAATCCGAGTTCCGGCGTCGGCCTCAGCGCGGCCGCAGCGCCAGAAATCCCGGCGTATCTTAGCGTGTCGGGGGCTCCTGGCGAGGTTTGTAGGCAATCGCGGCTTCGGGTACCGTGGCTGCGGTCATCTGGAATCCGCCATGCGCATCGTCTATCGGGCCGCGAACATCATCGATGCGAACCTCGTGAAGGCGGCGCTGGAGCAGGCCGGAATGCTGGCTTTCGTCAATGGCGAGTACCTGACCGGCGGCATCGGTCAACTGCCGACATCGGACCTGGTCACGGTCATGGTGGCCGACGCGGACATCGAACTGGCAACCCGCATTGCTGCCGAGATCGACGAATTGCTGCAGGACACATCATCCATGCCCATGGACGTGGATGACCCGCTGCCTACCCCCGGCACTGGATGATGCGTGCTGCCGCGGATTGTCGTGCGGGGTTCGGCGTCGCCGGCGACGATGTCCCTCCCCGTAGTGCCCCTGTAGAGCCGAGCTTGCTCGGCTGGTTCTTCATCGTGCGCGGGAGACGGCAATGACAGCCGACAGCAACTTCCCCCTCCCCTCGGGACAAGGTGGCGCGCAGCGCCGGATGAGGGAGAGGTCGCGCACGATTCCTGGCGCGGCAAACCGCAGCATCCTTCCCTCATCCGCCTTCAGCACCTTCTCCCGGAGGGAGAAGGGAAAAAAAGGCAAAGCCAGCGGAGCAAGCTTCGCTCTGCGAGAAGCGAGCGCGGGCGAGGATCCTGTAGAGCCGAGCTTGCTCGGCTGGTTTTTCATCGTGTGTGGGAGACGGCAATGACAGCCGACAACATCTTCCCTTCTCCCCTCGGGAGAAGGTGGCGCGCAGCGCCGGATGAGGGAGAGGTCGCGCACGATTCCTGCCGCGGCAAACCGCAGCATCCTTCCCTCATCCGCCTTCAGCACCTTCTCCCGGAGGGAGAAGGGAAAAAAAGGCAAAGCCAGCGGAGCAAGCTCTACGAGAAGCATTCGCACAGTTGACAAGGACAATCGATGCACATCCTGCCCTTCATCCGCGACATCGCGGATTTCCCCCGGCCCGGAATCGCGTTCAAGGACCTGACGCCATTGCTCGGCGATGCCGCGGCGTTCGCCCAGGTGATCGACGCGCTGGCCGCCCCGTTCCGCCATTCGCGGATCGAGCAGGTCTGTGCGATCGAAGCGCGCGGCTTCATCTTCGGAGCGCCGGTCGCCATCGCGCTCGGATGCGGATTCGTTCCGCTGCGCAAGCCCGGAAAGTTGCCCGCGCGCACGTTCGCGATCGACTACGCGCTCGAGTACGGCAGCGACCGGATCGAGATGCATGCCGATGCATTGCAGCCGGGTCAGCAGGTTCTGCTGATCGACGACGTGCTGGCCACGGGCGGCACGCTCGCCGCCGCTGCCGAACTCATCGCGTGCAGCGGCGGGCGGATCGCTGCGGCCGCCGTCGTGGTCGAACTCCTGGCCTTGCGCGGACGTGAACGCTGGGTCGGGGACGTGCCCTTGCACTCGGTAGTCAGCCTGGCCTGATCGCTTATGATCCTTCGCGATATGGACGTCCATACGTCTTGACGTCTTTTTGACATGCGGATAGAGTCGCCTCCACTCATCGAGATCGGCGGAGGGGCTGGCCCTGTGATGCCGAGGCAACCGCAGCATTCGTGCTGCACGGTGCCAACTCCAGCGGGATCTTCCCGGGAGATGAGCTGCCGTCCTTCTGCGAGGGCTGCTGCTCCCGATCTTTCATCCGGAGAGCGGCATGGCGGCAGTATTCAGAATCGACGCGCAACCCAATGGCGATGGATCGCGCTGCGAAAGCGGCATCCTCAGCCTTCATGATTTCGCGCTCGCCGATGGCTCGGCACTGGCTGTTGCAGAGCTCGCCTGGCAGGACTGGGGCAGATTCGATGCGCCGGTCGTCGTCGTGCTCGGTGGCATATCCGCGGGGCGCAACATCGGCGCCTGGTGGAAGGAGCAGTGCGGCGAGGCGCGCGCGCTCGATCCGCATGCGCGCCGCCTGATCTCGGTCGACTGGATCGGCGGTGCCGATCGTTCCTCAGGTCCGCGCGAAGGCGAGGCGTTTGCGGCGATCGACAGCCGTGACCAGGCCCGCGCGATTCTCGCCCTGCTCAATCATCTGGGCATCGCCCAGGTTGCCGCCGTTGTCGGCGCCTCATACGGTGGTTGTGTCGGCCAGCATCTGGCCGTGCTTCTGGGCAGCCGTCTCCGGCGCCTCGTGGTGATCGGTGCGGCCCATCGGGCAAGTCCCTGGGCGCTCGCACTTCGCACATTGCAGCGTGCCGGAATCGAGGCCGCGATTGGTGCACAGGCGCGTCGCGAGGCATTGAAGCGCGCCCGCCAGATCGCCGTGCTTGGCTACCGCACGCCATGCGAACTCGAGGCGCGGTTCGGTGTGCGCGAGGCCGGCGCCGACGTGCTTGGCTGGCTTGATGCCCACGGTGAGCGTTTTGCGTTGCGCTTTGTGGCGGAGAGTTTCCTCTGTCTGTCGGCATCGCTCGATGCGCACGACTGCGCGCCGGAATCGATCCTCGCGCGCACGACCGTGATCGCGATCGCCGAGGATCTCATCGTGCCGCCGGCTCTGGCCCGGGAGTTCGCGCGACGGCTCGGCGCGCGCGGCGAACTCGTCACGATCACGTCGCGCTACGGCCACGATGCGTTCCTGAAGGAAGCCGATGCGGTCGCCGCTGCGCTGACCGCTTCGCTCCAGACGGAGGTGTCCGCATGAGCACGTTCGATCCGGTCACGCTCGCAGTGCGCGCCGGGGTCGATCTCGATCCGACCCATGGCGCCGTCATGCCGCCGCTGTATCTGTCGACGAACTTCAGCTTCGCCGGATTCGGCGAAAAACGGGAGTACGACTACTCGCGTTCGGGCAATCCCACGCGTGACGTGCTTGCCGGCGCGCTGGCGGATCTGGAAGGCGGACTGGGCGGGGTCGTCACTGCGACCGGCATGGCCGCGGTCAGTCTGGTTGCCGCATTGCTGCAGCCAGGCGACCTGCTCGTCGCGCCTCACGATTGCTACGGCGGGACCTGGCGCCTGTTCAATGCGCAGGCGCAACGCGGTCTGTATCGCGTCGCGTTCGTGGACTTCCACGACCCGCTCGCGCTGGCCGCGGCGCTGGCGGAGAATCCCAGGCTGGTCTGGATCGAGACGCCGTCCAATCCACTGCTGCGCATCACCGACATCCGCCATGTGGTCGAGGCCGCGCACCTTGCGGGTGCGTTGACGGTGGTCGACAACACGTTCCTGTCGCCGATCCTGCAACGTCCGTTCGCATTCGGCGCCGATATCGTCGTGCACTCGACGACCAAGTACATCAACGGCCATTCCGATGTCGTCGGTGGCGCCGTGCTCTGGCGCGATGCCGCGCTCGGTGAACAGATCGCATGGTGGTGCAACTGCCTGGGCTTGTCCGGTGCCCCATTCGACAGCTATCTGACGTTGCGCGGCCTGCGCACGCTCAAGGCACGTTTCACCGTGCACGAGGCCAACGCGCGCACGCTCGCCGCGTTGCTCGACGGGCATCCAGCGGTGACCGCCGTGCACTATCCGGGTCTGGCCCACCATCCCGGACATGCACTGGCCGCGCGCCAGCAAAGCGGCTTCGGCGCGATGTTGAGTTTCGAGTTGGCCGGAGGCAGCGACGCCGCCCGCCGTTTCGTCGAGGGCTTGCAGTGCTTCACGCTGGCCGAATCGCTGGGTGGTGTGGAAAGCCTGGTCTGTCATCCCGCCGGCATGACCCATGCCGCCATGGCGCCCGAAGCGCGTCAGCGCGCAGGGATCAGTGACGGCCTGCTCCGCCTGTCGGTCGGCATCGAGGATTCAGCCGACCTGAGCCGCGACATCACCGCCGCGCTGGAGCGCGCATTGCCTGCGAACGCGGCGCGGCGGGCGAACGTGGCATAAGAGCCTGTTGCACTTTGGCGGGCCGGGCTGCCGGGAACGCGGCTGCCAGTCCAGCGCAGAAAGGCGAAAGCCCCGCGATGCGGGGCTTCGCTTTGTCGATGGCCGCGGTATTCAATCGACCGAGGCGACCTTGGTCTTGGACGACTTGCTCTTGCCGCCGACGACGATCATGTCGCGGTTGCGCTCGACCGTCTTGCTGCCCACGCCCTTGACGTTGGCGAGGTCATCGGCGCTCGTGAACGGGCCGTTCTCATCGCGGTAAGCGACGATCGCCTCGGCCTTGCTCAGGCCGATGCCGGTCAGGCCTTCGGCCAGTTCCTGGGCGTCGGCGGTGTTGATGTCGACCGGGCCGGATGCGAAGGCCGGGAATGCGAGAGCGAGCGAAAGGACCAGTGCAGCGAGGATGGACTTGAGGTTCATGATGATTCTCCTTGGGTTGGTGGTAGCCGGGGACTGCGTTCCCGGTGAGCACAGTTTGCGCAGGGCGCCGTTGCCGCGAGATCGCGTTTCGTCGCGGCGACGCGTAGGCGAGACCTGTGTCGTCGCGTAGGATTTTTCCTACAGCGGTTTCGGGGATCGCGCGCGGGCGGGTAGAATCGGGATCCCCCGAACGGCGCGCGACGCGCGTGGCAGGAGAACAGCATGGATTCACGCGAGATCGACGCCTTTGTCGGCGGCCTCTGGGACGAGCAGATCGTTCCGCAACTGGTCGAGTACATCCGCATTCCCAACAAGTCGCCGATGTTCGACGCGCAGTGGGCGGAACACGGCTACATGGATCAGGCCGTGACCCTCATGGAGACCTGGGCGCGGGCTCAGCCGATCCCGGGCATGCAGATCGAGGTCGTGCGCCTGCCGGGACGCACACCGCTGATCTTCATCGAGATTCCGGGCAGCGGCGACGACTGCGTGCTGCTCTACGGCCATCTGGACAAGCAGCCGGAAATGACCGGCTGGGCCGAGCACCTGGGCCCGTGGAAACCGGTCATCGAGGGCGACAAGCTGTTCGGTCGCGGTGGCGCCGACGATGGCTACGCGATCTACGGGTCGCTCGCCGCGATCCTCGCGCTGCAGGAGCAGAAGATCCCGCACTCGCGCTGCGTGATCATGATCGAAGCCTGCGAGGAATCGGGCAGCTACGACCTTCCGTACTACGTGGATCACCTGGCAGCGCGCATCGGCAAGCCCTCGTTGATCGTGTGTCTGGACTCGGGTTGCGGCAACTACGACCAGATGTGGCTGACCACTTCGTTGCGCGGCATGACCGGCGGCAACCTGCGTGTGGATGTGCTCGACGAAGGCGTGCATTCCGGCGACGCATCCGGCGTGGTCGCCTCGAGCTTCCGCATCCTGCGCCAGGTGCTGTCGCGGCTGGAGGACGAGACGACCGGTCGCATCCTGCCCGCCGAACTTCACGCCGAGATTCCCGCGCAGCGCGTCGAACAGGCACGCGCCGGCGCGCAGGTGCTCGGTGATGCGATTCATTCGAAATTCCCGCTGGTTGCCGGCATGCAGCCCATGGATGAGGATCTGACCGAACTCGTGCTCAATCGCACCTGGCGGCCGGCGCTGTCGATTACTGGGGTGGGTGGCTTGCCGGCGCTCGACTCGGCCGGAAACGTGTTGCGCCCGTTCACGGCGGTCAAGCTGAGCCTGCGCCTGCCGCCCACTGCGGACGCGATCAAGGCCGGAGAGTTCCTCAAGAACCTGCTCGAGAAGGATCCGCCCTACGGAGCCAAGGTCAGTTTCGCGCTGGAGAAGGCCGGGAGCGGGTGGAATGCGCCGGCCCTGTCGCCGTGGCTCGAGAAATCGGTCGATGAGGCGTCGCGCACGTTCTTCGGTCCCCCCCCGGCGTACATGGGCGAGGGCGGATCGATACCGTTCATGGGCATGCTCGGCGAGAAATTCCCCGGTGCCCAGTTCCTCATCACGGGCGTGCTCGGACCGCATTCCAATGCGCATGGCCCGAACGAGTTCCTGCACATTCCCACCGGCAAGCGGGTCACGGCTTGCGTCGCCAAGGTCATCGCCGATCACCATGTGGCGAGCGCGCAAGGACTCACCCAGGGCGTCGCCGCTTCGCACGCGCATACGGTCAAGGGTGGCGACGGCTGCTGCTGATCGCATCGACAGGCACTAGCAGCCTGTCGGACTTTGGCTTGCCGGGCTGCAAATCCGTCTGCGCGGTCCATTTTGACCAGCTTCGCTGTTGTGAAGCGCTTCTGCCGATTCTTGGTCAATAGAACCCACTATTGACCTGCGAATCGTCAAAAAACTGTCCTCGCGCAGTCGAATTTTCGCCTCGACCCCCAAAGCCCGACAGGCTAGGTGCGCGGCGCCACGAATGGAGGCGTCTGCGCATCGCGCGAGCGGCCTGGACCCAACGCTTCCGCACGTGTGACCCACCCACGATCGGCGTCCGAATCGCTATGATGTCGCCCGGTTCCCCATCCACTTCCGAATCTTTCGCATCCATGACCCGCCGCATCAAGCAACGCCTTTCGCCCATTCACGGCAATGGCGTCTTCGCCAGCACCGATCTTCCCGCAGAAACCGAAATCGTCGAATACAAGGGCATGCGCCTGACCCATCGCCAGGCTGACAAGCTCTACGGCGGCACGACCGAGTCCGGGCATACGTTCCTGTTCACGCTCAACGAGCGCTACGTCATCGATGCGAATGTCGAGGGCAACGTCGCGCGCTGGATCAACCACAGTTGTGCGCCGAACTGTCGCGCCGTGCTCGAGGAGCATGGCAAGGGCAACACGCGAAACGACCGCGTGCTGATCGAGACCCTGCGCCCGATCCGCGCCGGCGAGGAGCTGACCTACGACTACGGCATCACCCTGGAGGAGCGGGCGACGCCCCGGCTCAAGAAGATCTGGGCGTGTCGCTGTGGTGCATCCGACTGCACCGGCACGATGCTCCGGACCCGGCGCAAGCGGGCGGTTGCCAACGCGCGAAACTGAATGCCGCGAAACCGCGCGGTGGTTCCGTGTCCTGCCCCGTTGACGCGCCGCAAGCCAGGTCGCAGGCTATTGGGACTTTGTGGTCGCGCCGCGTCGCGCGTGTGATGCATATGCCGAGTCCGCAAGCCATCACGGGAGTTGCCTGTCCTTGAACAGCAAGAAGACCATCGCCGCGATCGGGCTTGCCGATGAGGACGTCGCCCACCTGCGCCTGATCATGCGCAAGGCGAACGGCGAGCTCAGCCATCCGTGGCAATGGGGAGCGGAGACCGTTGCCGACCTGCTGATCATCGATATCAGTGAGTTTTCCGCCCAGATGGCGCGCCTGCGCGCACTCGCGACCGGAATCCGCGTGGCCGTGGTGTGCGACGAAAACGCTGATGCGGGCGATGATCTGGCGCTGCACCGTCCTTTCAAGCTGGCCAACGTGGTCGCGGTGCTCAATCAAGTCGCCGAGTTCGCACCCAATCCGGCAGGCATCATCGGCCAGAGGCAGAACGCTTATTACGCCAACGAGTCGGGACCCGAGCGCGAGTTGAGCCTGCTCGACGACGACGGCCAGAACGGACCGGTTCCGGTGCGTGGCAGCGAAGACGTCGCACCAGGGCTGGACGAGATGATTCGCGGCAATCCGCTGCTTGATCCGTTCGCCAACTCCAAGGACCCGAAACTCGACGATTCGATCGGTTTCGAGGGAGTGTCGTCGCCGACGCGCAGAAGCGAAATGCGCCACGACAGTGAGACTGGCCCGCGCAGCAGCGAGCGGTCGACTCGCCCGAACCAGCTTCCGCCTTCAAAGCGCCCGCTGGCCGAGGATCGTTCACCACATGCCTTGCGCGACTACCTCGCCGAAGACCTGCTCAGCGGGCCGGCGCAGATCACCTGGGACGACCAGGCGACCCTGACGCTCGATCCGAAGAACAAGGTGTTTCATTCCGATCAGCCGTTGTCGGCACTCGAAGTGTATTGCTGCAGTTCGCCGCGGCGTGGCGACTGGCGCACGCTGACGACGGCCGAGATCACGCGCATCCGCGAAGCGCAGCCCGCTCAGCCCTACATTCGACTGGTATGGCTGGATACCCTGATCCGCTCGGGCGGACGCCTGGCCTCGAATCTGGACCCTGGCGGCACTTACAAGCTCAGCCAATGGCTGGACATCCGTCACGACTACCCGCGCCACGCACGCGTGTCGACGGCGATGCTGCAACCGTTGCGCTTGCACGAGATCGCGGCCGCCGCCGGCGTGGACATGAATCTCGTGTTCGATGTGGTCAATGCCTACGATGCGATCGGCTGGCTGGAGTGGACGCCGCGCGCACCGCGTCATGCCGAACCGGAAGGCAAGAGCCCGTTGCGCAGTTTCGTCAAACGCCTGCGCAACCCGTTCGGCAAGTAGGGCGCTCCCCGGCGATCCGCCACTCACCGGCTGCGCATGCGCCAGGGCGCACGCATGGGACATGGTTTTTTTCTTGCGGCGGTCAATCCGTTCGGCTCCATTCCCCGCTGTGTGCGGCCTTCGGCCCCGTAGAGCCGAGCTTGCTCGGCTGCCTTCCCCCCACCCCGAAAAGCCGACAGCAGCGGAGCAAGCTCCGCTCTACGAATGCAAGCGCAACGCCTGGGTAGAGCCGAGCTTGCTCGGCTGCCTTGCTGAGAGAAGCAGCCGGGCAAGCTCGGCTCTACGATTGAAAAATACCCTGCGGCTTGCCGCAGGGTTGTTTACTAGCGGATCACCGCCGCGCGCTCGCGGCGTTCGATCAGCCCCATGTCTGACTGGTCGATCAGGCGCAGATCGCGCAGCTCGAACGGTGCGCCGGCGCCGGATGCGGCGAGTGCATCCTGGTCGAAGTGCAGTTCGATCGTGCCTGCGCCGGCGTCGAGCCAGCTGGCGGCGTGGCCGACCGCGACCGGACGCAGTCCGCGCGCGGTCGTTGCGTAGAGCACGCCGGCGAGCTGATAGCGGCTGGCACTCGCGCTCTCCACGCCGATGCGTACACGCAGCCCATCACCTTTGGCCGACGCCGGCACGCGCTGGATGCGGCCGTCGAGGCGGGCTGTGGCAACGCTGACCGCGAATGCGGTACGTGCATCGCGTTGCACATCGAGACGGCCGTCATGGGCGCCGGCGAACACATGGGCCTCCCACAGCCCGTGGCCACCCGCATGCGCGGGATCGGGCGTCACGGTCGCGACGTAGCCGCCGTCGGCCTGGCGCACGAACTCGGCCGGCTGGCTGTGTCCGCGCGGCGAGCTGAGCAGGCCGCCGACCCGTTCCAGCGTGGCGCCGTGCACATGGGCGCGGATGCGCAGCGATTCACCGGCGATCACGCTGTCCTTGCCGGCCTGCACGTCCAGCACAATCCGGCTGTTGGGCTCGAATACGTGGATCAGGTAGTCGCCGTTGGCGTCGGGCGCGAGCAACTGGAGCTGGCCCGCGTCGACCTCATCTGACAGGCGCAGGATCACGCTGCCATCGGGCACGTCCATTCCGGCCGCACGCAGGGCGTCGGCATCGGCAACGTTGCCGATCGCGCGTGCATTGGCGATGGCCTGGCCATTGCTGCTGAAAACCAGCCGGCTGGCGTCGATCGCGGCGCTGCCTTCGCGTGGACTCACGCGCAGCAATCCACCCTTGGCGCTGATCGCGAGGCTGACCCCGGCCTGCAGTTCCGCCGCACTGGCATCGCGCCAGTATTCGCGGCTCTCGCGCGTGAACGGGGTCGGGCGCGCGTCGAGCGCGGCATCGGCGTCGATCGCCCAGCTTGTGGCGATCGGCCGGCGCTCCATGTCGGCGGCCGGTCCGCTGCGAACCTGCAATGCGGTCGGGATCTGGTCGTCGGCCGAGCGCAGCAGGTTGCCGGACTGGGCAGCCGATTGCGCCTGTGCGCTTCCGGCGGCGAGTAGGGTCGCAGCGACGAGGAGATGCTTGAGCATGTTCATGATGGGCTCCTCAGAGATCGTTGCGCAGGATGGTTTGCAGGCCGAAGCAGTCGCGGCGGCTCTGGTTGTGGTTGAGCACCTTGCCGCCGAGCCGGGTCGTGTCGCGGAACCACAGGGTGCCGGCGGCCTGCTGGCTCGTGCAGTTGAGGAACCCGTCCGAACAGCTCGCGAGCCAGTTCTGGGTGATCTCCAGGCCGACACTCTGCGCGTAGCCGCCGCAGTAGGCGTTGGAACTGAAGATGCCCGAGGCGACGTCGCTGCCGACGACGCTCCAGAAGCCCTTGGGCAGGGCCGGGCGCCCGCTCGTGCCGTAGAGGTTGTTCTGGTTGTACTGCGCCATCCAGCTCAACTGCTGCATGCGCACCGCATCGGACTTGTAGCCGAGCAGCCAGCCGAGCGCGGACTCGAACACATTGCCGTTGATGACCGCATCGGCGAGCGGCGTGCCGGCACTCGACGGCGCCAGCGCGTTGACCCAGCGGATCCGGCTGATGATGGTCGGATAGCGGCTGTCATAGGTCGGGTTGGACATGATCCAGCGCATCACGTTGCCGCCGTTGGAATGCGTGATCACGACGAGGTCGGTGATGTTGCGCGCGCTGATGAAGCTGGAAAGCTGGCCCGCGAGGCAGCCCGCCGCGCGGCTGTCCCACATGTATTGTTCGAAATCGCAGTTGATGACCGTGTAGTTGGCCTGGTTGACGAGGCCCTGGCGTACCGTGTTGACGATGGCCGGTTGCCAGTAGTCGTTGAGCGCGTTGGTCTGCTTGCCGGTGCCATGGACAAAGGCGACGCCGGTGCCGGAATGCGCGGCCATGGCCGAGGCCGAGCCGAGCGCGAGCAGCAGCACGATTGCGTATCGGATCATTTGCTTCCCTCCCGATGCAGTCCGCATGCGTGGCGGACTGTCTGATGGGCTCGGGCGTGCGAAAACGGTACGGCATCCTTGCCGGCGTGACGCACGGCAGAGCGGATAAACCCATCGCGGCGCTGTCGTGCTCCCTCCCGAGCCGGTTCAGCGCGCCGCCGACAATAGTCGCGTTTCAGACAAAGGTCAAACGTATGTTTGAACTTGTGTGAGCCGCTGCCCGTTTCAGCGTTGCGGCGAACTCCTGTGCTCGACTTCTGTGGGAGGCCCTTTTAGGGCCGTTGCTGTTCTGCATTCGCCTCTCGTAGAGCGGAGCTCGCTCCGCTGACTTTGCTTTTCCCTTCTCCCCTGGGCGAAGGTGCCGAAGGCGGATGAGGGAAGGATGCTGCGGAAAGGTTCAGCCGCAATCGTGGGGGATCTCTCCCTCATCCGGCGCTGCGCGCCACCTTCTCCCGAGGGGAGAAGGGAAGATGCGTTCGCCGCTGCCTTTGCTGTTGGCGGGTCTCGTGCAGGGTGGGAAGGCAGCCGAGCAAGCTCGGCTCTACAACGGCGGGCGTGGCAGCGGCGCTGATTCACGCCGCAGCCCCGTAGAGCGGCGCTTGCTCCGCTGGCTTTGCTGTGTTGCTCTGCTATTCGTGCGTTCCTGCGTTGGGGGAGGAAAAACCAGCCGGGCAAGCTCGGCTCTACGGCACGCACTGCGCGTTCGAACAACGGCAAGAAGGTCCGCGCGGTGACGGCGCGTTGCAGCGCCGCAAATTTGCTATCGTTCGGACACCGGGTCGGTGTTCGTCGCGCGCAGCACGGGGAGGGGGCGCAAGCCTCCGCAAGCCGCTGTCATTGCGTGACGCGGAATCCGGACAGCCAATGGCGCAGCACCCTTTTCCCGCCCGGAGCCGTCCGTGTCGATCCATGTCGCACTGAATCACGTTTCCCGATACCGCTACGACCGGCTCGTCCATCTCGCGCCCCAGGTCGTGCGCCTGCGCCCAGCGCCGCATTGCCGAACGCGGATTCTTTCCTATTCGCTCAAGGTCGAACCGGCCGGGCACTTCATCAACTGGCAGCAGGATCCGCAGTCGAACCATCTGGCCCGGCTCGTGTTTCCGGAGCCGACCCGCGAGCTCACGGTCGAAGTCGATCTGGTCGCCGAGATGGCCGTGCTCAACCCGTTCGATTTCTTTCTCGATCCGCTCGCCGAGAAGTGCCCGTTCACCTATCCGCCGAGCCTGCGCCGCGAGTTGACCTCCTACCTGGTCAAGTTGCCGGCCACGCCGCGTTTCCAGGAGTATCTGGATTCGATCGCGAAGCGACCGCGCGCCACTGCGGATTTTCTCGTCGAACTCAATCAGCGCCTCAGCCGTGATGTGGGCTATCTGATTCGCCTGGAACCCGGCGTGCAGACACCCGAGGAGACGCTCGCTCTCGGCTCGGGTTCGTGCCGGGATTCGGCCTGGTTGCTCGTGCAGTTGCTGCGCCATCTGGGGCTGGCTGCGCGTTTCGTCTCCGGCTATCTGATCCAGCTGGTCGCCGACGTCAAGGCGCTCGATGGTCCAAGCGGGACCGATCGCGATTTCACCGACCTGCATGCCTGGTGCGAGGTGTACCTGCCCGGCGCAGGCTGGATCGGCCTGGATCCGACTTCGGGATTGCTTGCCGGCGAAGGACATGTTCCGCTGGCCTGTTCGCCGGAGCCTTCGTCCGCCGCGCCGATCACGGGTGCCGTGGACACGTGCGAAGTCGCGTTCGAACATCGCATGTCGGTGCAGCGTCTGCGCGAATCGCCGCGCGTGACCCGGCCGTACACGAGCGAGCAATGGAGCGCGATCAAAGCCCTCGGTCACAAGGTCGACGCCGATCTTGAGCGTTTCGACGTGCGCCTGACCATGGGTGGCGAGCCGACCTTCGTCGCCGCCGACGATCCGGATGGCGCGGAATGGAACACCGATGCGCTCGGCGCCACCAAGCGCGTGCGTGCGGCGGAGCTGTTCTGGAAACTCAGGCAGCGCCATGCCCCTGCGGGGCTCGTGCACTTCGGGCAGGGCAAGTGGTATCCCGGCGAGCAGTTGCCACGCTGGTCGTTGAACTGCTTCTGGCGCCGCGATGGCGAACCGGTCTGGCTGGATCGTGCCCTGGTCGCCGACGAGCGCGTGCCGGGCAGTGCCGATGCGGCGGTTGCCGCAGCATTCCTGCGCGGGATTGCCGAACGCCTGCAGGTCGATGCCGGCTGCATGTTCCCGGCCTACGAGGATCTCTTCTACTACCTGTGGCGCGAACGCCGCCTGCCGGGCAATGTGGATCCGGCCGATACGCGACTGGCAGATCCGCTCGAGCGCGCACGGCTCATGCAGGTGTTCGATCGCGGGCTCGGTGCAGTCGTCGGCCATGTGTTGCCGCTCGCGCGCCCGCTCGGCGAATGGCAGACCGGCGCGTGGTTCCTGCGCAGCGAGCAGTGTCTGCTGATCCCGGGCGACTCGGCTCTGGGCTACCGGCTGCCGCTGGACTCGCAGCCATGGGCCGAGGCCGCCGATCATCCGCTCGTCGTGCCGATCGATCCGATGCAGGTGTTGCCCGCGTTGCCGCTGCATGCACGGATCCGCCAGCAGGTCGCCGGCACACGCGCGGAAGGCCTGCCGTCATCGCGCGCAGCGGCCACGCCACCGCTCGCAACGCCGCGCAACGCCGCGCGTGCGCCGGTCCGGCAAGGCGTGACGACCGCCACCACACGCGCGCCATCGCACGGTGAATCCGCGGCCTGGGTCACGCGCACGGCGCTGTGCGCCGAGCCGCGCGGCGGGCATCTGTATCTGTTCATGCCGCCCTTGCAGCGTCTGGAGGATTACCTCGAACTCGTCGCCGCGATCGAAGCGACCGCGTCCGCGCTCGGCGTGCCGGTGATCCTCGAAGGTTACGAACCCCCGCGCGACCCGCGCTTGGAGGTGTTCCGCGTGACTCCCGATCCGGGTGTCATCGAGGTCAATATCCATCCTGCCCAACGCTGGGACGAACTCGTCGACCGCACCACGCATCTGTACGAGGCCGCGCGCGAAACGCGTCTGATCGCCGAGAAGTTCATGATCGACGGTCGCCACACCGGTACCGGTGGCGGCAACCATTTCGTGATCGGCGCGGCGAAACCGCTTGATTCACCGTTCCTGCGGCGCCCCGACCTGCTGCGCAGCCTGATTTCGTACTGGCACAACCATCCGTCGCTGTCCTACCTGTTTTCGGGTCTGTTCATCGGTCCGACCTCGCAGGCGCCGCGCGTGGACGAGGCGCGCAACGATTCGCTCTACGAGCTGGAGCTCGCCTTTCGCCAGTTCCCCGGCAAGGGCAGTGAGGTACCGCCGTGGCTGGTCGATCGACTGCTGCGCAATCTGCTCATCGATGTCAGCGGCAACACGCATCGCGCCGAGTTCTGCATCGACAAGCTGTATTCGCCGGATGGGCCGGCCGGGCGCCTGGGCCTGCTCGAACTGCGCGCATTCGAGATGCCGCCGCATGCGCAGATGAGCCTCGCCCAGCAACTGCTGCTGCGCGCGCTGGTGGTGCGCTTCTGGCGCGCGCCGTACGCGCCGGCGCGCCTGGCGCGCTGGGGTACCGAACTGCACGACCGCTTTCTGCTGCCGTATTTCGTCGAGCAGGATTTCGCCGAGGTGCTGGCCGAAACCGCCGCGGCCGGCTATGCGCTCGATCCTGCCTGGTTTGCCGCGCACTTCGAATTCCGCTTTCCGAAGGTCGGCGACTTCGCGGTCAAGGGCATCGATCTGCAATTGCGCCATGCGCTGGAACCCTGGCATGTCATGGGCGAGGAAGGCACGCCGGGCGGCACCGTGCGCTACGTCGATTCGTCGGTGGAACGCGTGCAGGTCAAGCTGAGCGGTCTTGCGCCGGATCGCTACGTGGTCACCTGCAATGGCCAGCGCGTGCCGTTGCGCCCGACCGGCGTCGTCGGCGAGTTCGTCGGCAGCGTGCGCTACAAGGCGTGGCAGCCATCGTCGAGCCTGCACCCGCTGATTCGTGCGCATGCGCCGCTCGTGTTCGACCTCGTCGATACCTGGTCTCAGCATTCGCTGGGCGGCTGCCAGTATCATGTGGCGCATCCGGGCGGGAGGAACTACGCGACCTTCCCGGTCAACGCGTTCGAAGCCGAGAGCCGAAGGCTCGCGCGCTTCTTCCGTCTCGGTCACACGCCGGGCACGATCGAGGTGGCGGCTGCCAGCGGCAGTGCCGAGTTTCCGTTCACGCTGGATCTTCGCAATACCTCATGACCGAATCGATCGCTCCCATCGCCGCCCACTCCTCGTTGCTGGCGGCGTACGAGCGCGACCCCCGGCACTTCCACGAGATGATCGATGCGCACGGCGCGATCCGTCCGCAGTGGCGGCGTCTGCTCGCCGATCTGGAAGCGTCCACGCCATTGCAGATGCGTCATCGGCTGGACTTCATCGCGCGCCAGATCCGCGAGGATGGCATCACCTACAACGTGTACGCCGATGCCAAGGGCGCGGATCGCCCGTGGGAGCTCGATCTGCTGCCGAACATTCTCGCCGCCGCCGAATGGTCGACGCTGGCAGCGGCCATCGCGCAACGCGCGAGCCTGCTCAACGACGTTCTCGCCGACCTGTACGGCCCGCAACGACTCCTGCACGAAGGTCTGTTGCCAGCCGATCTCGTCTACGGGCACACCAATTTCCTGTGGCCATGCTTGGGCCTGCATCCGCCCGGCGGAACGTTCCTGCACGTATACGCAGCGGATCTTGCGCGTGCTCCGGATGGTTCGTGGTGGGTGGTCGCCGACCGCACGCAGGCGCCTTCGGGGGCCGGCTATGCGCTGGAGAACCGCCAGATCGTCTCGCGCGCATTCCCCGAGCTGTTTCGCGAGCTCAAGGTGCAGCAGCTCGGCGGATTCTTCGACGAGCTGATCGCGACCCTGCGTCGCGATGCCCCGGTGGCGGCCGACGAGTCCGCGCTGATCGTGCTGCTCACCTCGGGGCGTTACAACGAAACCTACTTCGAGCACGTATTCCTTGCCCGTCATCTCGGGGTGCCACTGGTCGAAGGGCAGGATCTGACCGTGCGCGGCACGACCTTGTTCCTCAAGACGCTCGGCGGACTCAAGCGCGTGCACGCGGTGCTGCGGCGCATGGATGACGATTTCTGCGATCCGCTCGAGCTGCGCAGCGATTCGGCACTCGGTGTCCCGGGCCTGCTCGATGTCGCGCGCGCCGGGCGCGTCCTGATTGCCAACGCGCTGGGCAGCGGTGTGCTCGAGTCGCCGGGACTTTCGGGTTTCCTGCCGCGCATCTGCGAGCACCTGCGTGGCGAGCCGCTCGCGATGCCATCCGTGGCGACCTGGTGGTGTGGCGAGGCGCCAGCCCGCGAACACGCGCTCGCCGCCCTTGAACGACTGGTCATCAAGGGCGCCTGGCCCTCGCAGCGGTTCGAGCCGGTGTTCGGTCCCGAGCTCGGCAAGGCCAGGCTGGTCGAGCTGCGCGCGCGTATCCGCGCGCGCCCGCAGGCCTATGTCGCCCAGGAACTCGTGCAGCTTTCGCAGGCGCCGGTCTGGCAGAACAGCGGAACCCGCGCGCGCATCGTGCCGCGTTCGATCGGCATGCGCGTGTATGCCGTGGCCACGGGGCACGGCTACGCGGTACTCGCGGGCGGCCTGACCCGGGTGGCCGGGCAGGGCGATTCGGGCATCGTCTCGATGCAGCGTGGAGGTGGCAGCAAGGACACCTGGGTGCTGGCCGATGCGCACCATGATGTCGAGACGTTGCAGCGGCGCGAGGTCCGCGCGCGTGACCTCGTGCGCCACGACGATTTCCTGCCGTCGCGACTGATCGAGAACCTGTTCTGGATGGGCCGCTATTCCGAACGCGCCGACGACACGGCGCGACTGCTGCGCGTGGTGCTCGCCCGCTATGCGGACAGCGGCAGCACGAATCCGTCGTTCAACGCCGCGGTCGATGCCTGCCGTTCGCTGGGTATGCTGCGTGGTCATGCCGCGATTCGCCGCCGCATGCTGGCCGCTGTTGCCGACGCGGATACCGCGGGCAGCCTCGCTGCCACGCTGGATCGCCTCGTCGATTCGGCAGCACAGGTGCGCGGGCGGCTGTCGCAGGAGAACTGGCGAGCGCTGGCCGAGATCCAGCGCGAGACCGCGGACCTGGCGCCGGACCGGCTTGGCCTTGGCGATGCCCTGGATGTGCTTGATCGCGTGCTGTTGACGACTTCGGCGCTGTCGGGCTTCGCGCACGACGACATGACCCGCGACGACGGCTGGCGATTCCTCATGATCGCGCGCCGGCTCGAGCGTCTGCAGTTTCTTGGTGACGTCGTCGCCCGCGTATTGCGCCATCCGGCCGGCACCGAGCCTGCGACCCTGGAATGGCTGCTCGAGCTGGCCGACAGCATCATCACCTATCGCTCGCGCTATCTGTCCACCCCGCAGATCATTCCTGCCCTGGATCTCGTGCTCTGTGATCCAGCCAATCCCCATTCGATCCTGTTCCAGGTCATCGAGTTGCGACGCGATCTCGGCGCGCTGGCCGCGCGCCTGGACGGTGGCGTTGCCGACCCGCTGGGCGACATCGAGCGCCGCCTGTGCGCGTGCGACCTTTCGGTGCTCGAGGACTCGCTATTCGGCGCGCGCGGGCGCGCGGATGCGTTGGCCGGCCTGTCCGGGCTTGCCGCCGCCGCTGCCGATGCCTCGCGCGAGGTTTCCGATCAACTGACGCTGAGATACTTCGCGCATGTCGGCGACATCAGCCAGCGCACGGTGTCGGCATGAACGGCGTGGGCCATGACTGAGGCCGACGTGGTCTTCCGGATCCACCATCGAACCGCGTATCGCTATGCGGCACCGGTGTCGCTTTCGCGGCAGTTGCTGCATCTCGCGCCGCGCGAGGTGGTGCGCCAGCACTGCCTGGAGCACGAACTGCACATCGAGCCGGCGCCGTCGCGGCGCGTCGATGACAGTGATGTTTTCGGCAACCCGCTGACGCGTCTGGAATTCGACCGCCCGCATGTCGAGCTGACGATCACCGCACAGACCCGCGTGCGGGTCACGCCGCGCGCCGAACCGGTCGATGCGGAGCGCTCGCCGGCCTGGGAAGACGTCGTCGAGCAGCTCGCCTATCGTGCAGGCGCTGCCCCGACCGACACCGTCCTGCAAGCCACCCGATTCCGCTTCGAATCGCCGTATGTGCGGGTCAAGAGCGTGCTGGCCGACTACGCGCGCGCGAGCTTCGCGCCGCGCCGCCCGCTGCTCGCTGCGGCAACCGCACTCATGAACACGATCAACTCGGAGTTCACCTACGATCCCAAGGCGACCCAGATCGCCACGCCACTGCTCGAAGTGTTTGCGAGCAGGCGCGGCGTCTGTCAGGACTTCGCGCACCTCATGCTCGCCTGTCTGCGTTCGCTCGGATTGTCGGCCCGCTACGTGAGCGGATATCTGCGCACGAGCCACGCGGCCGGCCGCGCGCGCCTGGTCGGCGCCGATGCGTCGCATGCCTGGGTCTCGCTGTACTGCCCGCTGACGGGCTGGGTCGATTTCGATCCGACCAATCGCGTGATCGCCGACAGTGCCCATGTCACAGTCGCCTGGGGGCGCGACTTCGGCGATGTCTCGCCGCTGCGCGGCGTGATCCTCGGCGGCGGCGCGCACGAACTCGATGTCGCGGTCAGCGTGGTGCCGGAGACTCCGTGAACCTGCGCTTCTCGTAGAGCGGAGCTTGCTCCGCTTTCTTTGCGATTGGTGGTTCCCTCGCAGGATGATGGAAAGGCAGCCGAGCAAGCTCGGCTCTACGGGACCGCCGCCGCCTTCGCCTCTCGTAGAGCGGAGCTTGCTCCGCTGGCTTTGCTCGGCTCCACACGTCACGCTCTAGCGCAGATTGAGGAAATCCGCGCTGCACACGAAACGCACGGCGTCCAGGCGTGGCGTGGCCTGCGGGATGGCGCTGCGCAGGGCTTCCAGTTCCGCTTCGATCGCATCGATCTCCTCGCTGCGCACGCCCGGATTGACTCGTGCGAGTGCGATCAGCCGCGCGTGCTCGTCACCGAGATCGCGGTCGGCGCTGTCGAGTGCCTTGCCGATCTCGCGCTGGGTGCGTTCGCGCGCCAGTGTTTCGGCATGGGCGAGCATCGGCTTGAGCAGCTTGGTCAGTACGCCGCGGTACCTGGAGTACTCGATCGCGCGGTCGGCGGCGCGTTTGATGCTGTCGGCACTGGGCTGGAAATCGGGGCGCGGCAGCAGGCGCGTATCGACGACGATGCGCAACGGCAACGGCGGCAGATAACGCTCGACTGCGAGCTTGCGGTCGGCGACGCAGGAGAGCACGAACACGCATTCGAGCAGCGCGCTGCGCGGCGGCAGCGTGTCGTCGACGATGAACGAGGCATTGCCGTGCTCGCCTTCGAGCAGAAGGTCGAGGGCGCCGACCACCATCGGATGATCCATGCGCACGAGTTGCAGATCCTCGCGCGCCAGTGCCGTCGCGCGATCGAACGTGACCTGCTGCGGGCCATCCTTGAGTCCGGGGAATCCGTCGGTGCTCAGGTATTCCGGATCGAGCACGACCGTGCGCGCCGCGTTCTCCTCGACTTCGATGCCGAACTGCTCGAACAGCCGGGTCAGGAAGTCATCGCTGCCAAGGTCGGCATCCGCCGCTAGCAGCGCACGCTGCAGGCGTTCGGCCTGGCCCTGGCGCGAACTGGCCAGTTCAAGCAGGCGGTCGCGACCGGCATGCACGAGCGCGGTCAGTTCCTCGTGGGTCGCGCGCGTCTCGCCGATCAGCGCATCGATTTCGGAATCCGGATCCTCGCCACCGTGCGCATGTTGCTCGGCCAGTTCGATCAGTCGCGCGCCATAGCGTTTGAGCAGTTCGCGGCCGTCCGACGGGCTCGCGCGGAACGCGTCAAGGCCGAGGTCGTACCAGCGCATGGCTGCATGCTGGGCCGTACCCGAGAACGCGGCGACATGGATCTGGATCTCGTGCTTCTGGCCGATGCGATCGAGACGGCCGATGCGTTGTTCGAGCAGGTCCGGATCCAGCGGCAGATCCCACAGCAGTAGATGGTGGGCGAACTGGAAGTTGCGACCTTCCGATCCGATCTCCGAACACAACAGCAGGCGCGCCCCTTCACGATCGGCGAAGTACGCCGCGTTGCGGTCGCGCTGCAACAAGGTCATGCCCTCGTGGAAACGTGCAACCTTCACGCCGCTGCGCATGCGCAGGGCTTCCTCGAGCGCAAGCACCTTGGCCTGGCTGCGGCAGATCAGCAGCAACTTGTCGTCGGCGAAGCGCTCGATCAGGGCGAGCAGCCACGGCAGGCGCGGATCGTCGATGCTCGAGATCTCCGAATCGGGTGGCTGCGGCAGCAGGTCCAGATGGAACTCGGCGAGCAGGCGCTGGCGCTGGCCGTCGTCGAGCTCGTTGCCATCCAGCGTCGTCAGTTGCGGCACGCGCCGCGGAAAACCGCCGACCTGGACGCGACGGTTGCGGAACATCACGCGACCGGTGCCATGGCGGTCGATCAGTGCATCGAGAAGAGCTTGGCTGGATGGCGGGTCGTCGGCGTCGAGCAGATTCGCGAGCTCGGCGTCTTCGGCGAGCAGCGTGCGCAAGGCAGCGCGCTCGTCGGCCACGAGCGGCTCACCGTCGTGCAGCTTGCCGGCGATGCGTGAAACCCAGGCGAAACCATCGGCTTCGGCCACGTAGGCATCCAGATCGTGGTAGCGCGCGGGGTCCAGCAGTCGCAGGCGCGCGAAGTGGCCGCTGCGGCCGAGCTGCTCGGGTGTCGCCGTGAGCAGGATCAGGCCCGGCGTGCGCGTGGCCAGGGTCTCGACCAGGGTGTACTCGGGACTCGTCGACTCGGGCGTCCAGGCCAGATGGTGGGCTTCGTCGGTGATGACCAGATCCCAGCCGGCCTCGATCGCCTGGGCGGCGCGCTTGGGCGACGCACTGAGAAAACCGATGCTCGAAATCACGAGCTGCTCATCCTGGAACGGGTTGTGCCCGGGACTGCCGATCTCGATCGATTCGCAGCGCTCCTCGTCGAACAGCGAGAACTGCAGGTTGAAGCGACGCAGCAGTTCGACGAACCACTGGTAGACGAGGGTTTCCGGCAACAACACGAGTACGCGGCCGACCCGCCCGTTGGCGATCAGCCGCGCGAGGATCATGCCGGCCTCGATGGTCTTGCCGAGTCCGACCTCGTCGGCGAGCAGCACGCGCAGCGGTTGCCGCAGCGCGGCGATCTCGGCAACGCGCAGCTGGTGCGGGATCAGGTCGATGCGCGCGGATTCCAGGCCCCAGGCCGGTGAACGCAAGGCATCGGCGCGGCGCAGCAGTGCCTCGATACGGAAGTCGAAGCGGTCGGCGCGGTCGACGCGGCCGGCAATCAGGCGTTCGTCGGCGCGCGAGATCGCCTGGGCATCGTCGAGTTCGGCCTCGTTGAGCATCCTGCCATCGCCGTGGTACTCGAGCAGGCCGTCGGATTCGCTGACCCGGTCGATGGTCAGGCTCGTGCCTTTGCCCATGACCTTCTGGCCGATGCGGAACTCCGCGCGTGCGATCGGCGCGCTGTGTGCGGCGTACTGACGCAGAACGCCGGCCGTGGCGTAAAGCACCTGCACGCTGCGCCCTTCGATGCGGATCAGTGTGCCGAGTCCGAGTTCGGGTTCGGCATTGGAAATGAAGCGTTGTCCGGGGACGAGAGCCATTTTGACGAAGGCGATGCGAAGGGGCGGGGATTATCCACCCTTGGGCGACACCGACAAAGCTCGATCGTGTGATTTTTTCTGAATGCGAGGCGATGGTTCGCCGCTGTCGGTGACGTGTTGACGGTGACGAAACACAGCCCCATGGCGGCCTGCGCGTTGCGCGCCGACGCATTGTCGGCATTGTCTTGCCGGATAGATCGATTCTCGTGTGTGCAGGATTCGCCATGCGCGCTGAGCGCATGACGAATCCGAGCGGATCTACCAGATTCTCACCCGACGATCCGCCGGGCGGACCATGGCATCGCCCTCGCGGCACGAAAACGCGGTGGCAAACTCGGGCATGTTCGACGGTGCGCCGATCGCCCGGTAACGGCCGGGCGCATGGGAATCGGTGTTGGCCAGGACCCGCGCCTCCGCGGGCAGGATGTTGGTGCGCCAGACCCGCGCCCAGTTGATGAAGAACCGCTGTTCCGGGGTGAGCCCGTCGATCGCGGTCTTGCCTTCGGGATGCTGGTCAAGCGCCATCTGCAGCGCGTCGTAGGCAACGGCGAGTCCACCGAGATCGGCGATGTTCTCGCCGAGCGTCAGCCTGCCCTTGACGTGCACATCGTCGATGACGACGTACTCGTCGAACTGGGCGACGAGCTGATCGGCGCGCGCGGTGAATGCCGCACGATCCGCGCTCGTCCACCAGTTGTTGAAGTTGCCCTGCGCATCGAACTGGCTGCCGCGATCGTCGTAGCCATGTCCCATCTCGTGACCGATCACGGCGCCGATGCCACCGTAGTTGAGGGCGTCGTCGGCCGTGCCGTCGAAGAACGGCGGCTGCAGGATCGCGGCCGGAAACACGATCTCGTTCTGGGCGGCACTGTAGTAGGCATTGACCGTCTGCGGGGTCATGTTCCATTCGCTGCGGTCGACCGGCTTGCCGATCTTTGCCATGCGGTACGCATGCTCGAAGCGTGCCGCAGCGATCACGTTGCCGACATAGCTGGCGCGCGAGACGTCCAGTCCCGACCAGTCGCGCCAGCGATCCGGATAACCGATCTTCGGCGTGAAGCTGGCCCATTTTTCCAGCGCCTTGACCTTGGTCTCCGCGCCCATCCAGTCGAGCTTCTCGATGCGTGCCTTGTAGGCCAGGCCGAGGTTGGTGACCAGTTCCGCGGCACGCTCGCGCGATTCCGGCGGGAAGGTCCGGGCGACGTAGAGTTCGCCCATGGCCATGCCCATCGCACCGTTGACCGCCTCCAGCACGCGTTTCCAGCGTGTCTGGATCTCCTTCTGACCGCGCAGGCTGCGGTTGCGGAACGCGTAATGCTCCTGGACGAACGCATCGGTCAGAAACGGTGCGGCGCGATCGACGACGTGGAAGTGCAGGTAGGCGCGCCAGTGCTCGACCGGGATTCTCGCAAGCAGCGCGTCCATCGCCGCGAAGTATTTCGGATGCGACAACGAGAACGCCTCGAGGTCTTCGAGGCCTTGTGCGGCAAAGAACGTCGCCCACGCGAAGTTCGGCGTGACCTGCGCGGCTTCGGTGACACTGACGCGGTTGTACTGGTTCTTGGGATCGCGCAGTTCGGTCGGTGCCAACGAGGCTTCGGCAAGCGCCGTTTCCAGGGCCATGACCCACTGCGCCTGGCGGGCCGCAGCAGCCTTCTTCACGCCGGACATCTCGAGCAGACTGGCGATGTAGTCGATGTACGCGCCGCGAATGCGCGCGTAGTCATCTTTCGCGTCGAGGTAGTAGCCGCGTTCAGGCAGGCCGAGCCCGCCCTGGGTGGCGTAGCCGATGACCATCGTGGAATCGCGGAAGTCGGCACGACCGGAAAACCGGAACAGCAGCGGGTTGCCCTGCGCATGCGCAGCGGTGACATAGCCGACCACATCGCGGGTCCGCTTGAGCCGGGCGATCTTCGCCAGTTCCGGCTTGATCGGCGTGATGCCGGCTTTCTCGATTGCCGCCTCGTCCATGCCGCTCGCGTAGAAATCGCCGAGCCTGCGCTCGATCGAGCCGGCCTTGGATGTCGTGTCCGCGGCGAGCCTGCGCACGATGTCGTGCTGTACCTGCAGGCTCTCGTCGCGCAGCACGTTGAACGTGTTCCAGCGCGTGTACTCGGCCGGTACCGGATTGGCTTGCAGCCACCTGCCATCGACGTGCTGGTAGAAGTCCGCGCACGGAGCGATGGCCGCGTCCAGCGATTCCGGATCCAGGGGGGCAGCGGTGGCGGTGCCGGCGAGTGCGCTGGCCAGTGCCAGCGCGAGCAGGGTTCGGCGACTCGTTCTCATCGTGAGCGCCTTACCAGATCTTCACTTGCTGGTCGGCCGAACGCACCATCGGGTCGCCTTCCTTGCACGAGAACGTCGTGGCGAACGCGGGAAGGTTCGACGGTGCGCCGTTCGCGCGATAGCGCGGCGGTGAATGCGGGTCGGTGTTGAGCATCATCTCCAGTCGCTTCTCGGTCATGTTGGTACGCCATGCACGCGCCCAGCCGAAGAAGAAACGCTGCTCCTGCGTGTAGCCATCGATCAGGCGACCCGCCGTGCCCGGGTTCTGGGCCAGCGCGGTCTGCAGCGCATCCCAGGCAATCGCCAGCCCGCCGAGATCGGCGATGTTCTCGCCCAGGGTCAACTCGCCGTTGACGCGCTTGCCCGGCAGTGGCTCATAGGCATTGAACTGCTCCACGAGCCGGGCCGTGCGCGCCTGGAACGCGGCCTTGTCCTCGTCGGTCCACCAGTTCGTGTTGTTGCCCTGCGCGTCGAACTGGCTGCCCTGGTCGTCGAAGCCGTGGCTGGCTTCGTGGCCGATGATCGCGCCGATTGCGCCATAGTTGAGCGCGTCGTCCGCCTGCGCATCGAAGAACGGAGCCTGCAGGATGGCCGCCGGGAAGTTGATCGTGTTGTCGGTGGGGTTGTAATAGGCGTTGACCGTCTGCGGGGTCATCAGCCACTCGAGTCGATCGGTCGGCGCGCCGAAGCGGGCGACATCCCAGGCGTGATTGAAGCGGATCGCGCTTTCGACGTTGGCAAAATAACTGGTCGTGCCGAAGTCCAGGCCCGACCAGTCGCGCCATTTTTCCGGGTAGCCGATCTTGGGCAGGAAGGTCGACCATTTCTCCAGGGCGCGCGCTTTCGTTGTCTCGCTCATCCAGTCGAGGTTCTCGATGCGCGTCCTGAGTGCGGCCTGCAGGTTGTCGATCAGGGTTTGCGCGCGTGCCCTGGATTCGGGTGGGAACGCCTGGGCCACGTAGATCTCGCCGAGGGCCATGCCGATCTGGCCGTTGACCGTGGCCAGCACCCGCTTCCAGCGCGGTTCGATTTCCTTCTGGCCCGACAGCGTCTGCCGATGAAACGCGAAATGCGCTTCCTGGAACGGGGTCGACAGGTACGGCGAGGCGTTGTCGCTGTAGTGGAAGCGCAGGTACGCCTTCCAGGTATCCAGGTCAGCTTCGGCAAGGAGCTTGTCGACTTCGCCGAAGAACGCCGGCTGCGACAGCGAGAATCCGTCGCCGGGCGCGATGCCATGCGCAGCAAAGAACGCGTTCCAGTCGAACTGCGGCGTGATCCGGTTGGCCTCGTCGATGCTGACGAAGTGGTAGAGATTCTCCGGATTGCGCAGTTCGACGGGTCCGAACGAAGCGGCAGCGAGCCGCGACTCGAATCCAACCACGGCCTTCGCCTGGAGTGCCGCAGCGCCGGCTTCGACTCCGGTCAGTTCGAGCACGCGCGCGACATGGGCAACGTAGGCATCGCGAATCGCAGCGTGGGCTTCCTGGTCGTAGTAGTCGCGCGAGGGCAGGCCGAGTCCGCCCTGGAACGCGTAGGCGATGCGGCGTGTGGAGTTCTTGAGATCGCTCTCGGAACCGAACGCGAACAGCGTGCCCTGTCCGCGCGCGAAGCTGTCGCCCAGATAGGTGATGAGGTCCGCGCGCGTCGCGAGCGCGTCGATCTTCGCGAGTTCGGCCTGGATCGGTTCGCTTCCGGCCTTTTCGATCGCGGCCTCGTCCATGCCGCTGCGGTAGAGCAAGCCAACCAGTCGCTGGTTCGAGCCGGCCGCGGCGCCGTCGGCCTTGGTGGCCGCATCCTCGACGATGCCACGCTGGGTCTCCAGGCTCTTTTCGCGCAGCACGTCGAATGCCCCCCAACGCGTCTTGTCGCCCGGAATCGGATTGGCCGCGATCCATTTCGAGTTGACGAAGTCGTTGAAGTCGGTGCACGCCTCGATCGCCGGGTCCAGGTCGCTGATATCGAATGCGACATGCGGCTGCACTGCCGCGCCAGCGGATGGCGCGTTGCTGCCGGCATCGCCTGCCGGCCGATCGCAGGCGATGAGGCCCAGCGCGATGGCGAGTGCGGCGACGAGGGGCTTGAGCGAACTGGAATTCATGCGATCTCCTGACTGCGCGCGACGACGCACGCGTGGGTTGAATGAGGTGAGCAGCCTGATCCGCCGAAGATGCAGCCGGAGGGTGCTCGGCGGGAACGGTGGGGCCCGGATTTTACCAGTACCTTCAACGGTTTGCAGTGTCAAAGGTCATTGAGCGGCATCGGTTCGCACGATCGCCGCTGGTGGAGAGGTTTGCACTGGCGGGTCAGGCCGCGCGCTGAAGGGCAAGGTATCGGGACCGATGGCACCGGCGGAGAGGATGAAGGCCATGGCCTGGTCCACGCCCCAATCGGTGGCGGTAAGACGATCGACCGCGACGATCTCCAGGTAGCCGCCCGTCGGATTGGGAGTGGTCGGTACGAACACCGCCGCAAACTCCTCGCCGCGCGTGTCGCGGAACACGCGCGTGACGAAACCGATCGCCTTGAGCCCCGGCGACGGAAAATCCACGAGCACGACCCGTTGAGTGCCGACCGGTTTGTGCCGCAGCAGCGACAGCAGCTTCTTCGCGCCGCCATAGATCGGTTGCACGATCGGGATGCGTTCGATCAGTCGCTCGGTGGCCTCGATCAGGCGGCGTCCGAGCACGAAATTGGCACCCAATCCGATCAGGTAGAGCGATACCAGGGTGATCACGAATGCGATCAGCGAGATCATCCAGGGCTGGCCCAGCAGGTGTCCGGTGCGCGAATCCACACCGAACGCGGCAATGAGGCCGGCCACCAGCGGCGCGCTCGCGGCCGACAGCATCCCGAACACGAACTTGAAGACGACCCACGTCAGCCATAGCGGCACGATCGTGAGCAGGCCGGTGATGAGATAGCGCTTGATGTGCAGCGGACGGGAAGCCATGGCAGCGCCGGGTTGTGGAATGCGGATTATCGGCGCTGCACGATCGCGCAGGAAGTGGCGAGCGGAACCTGCGATCGATTCTGCTCCAGGCGCGCCACAGTCCAGTGCCGTCAATCGGCTTCGGCGGTCCAGCTGTAGGCGACGACGAAATCCAGGGTCGCCTTGCCACCTGCAGGCACCGGAATCTCGAACGTGATCTGGTCCGGCGTCTGCCGCGCCGGCTTGGTGCTCGATGATGCGAGTTTCCAGTTGCTCCAGCGATTGGGATGTTCGATCACGCTGACCGTGCGCGCGGTTTCGCCGGTATTTTCCAGAGTGATGCGAAATCCTTCGGTCATCTGGCGTGCGGCGCGATCGACACTGAAGGCCGTGCGCTCGCGCGCGGCAGTGAGGTCGAACGCAATGCCCAGAGCGACATCGACGGGCCGACCCTTCGGAGTGTCGGCAAGGCGGCTCTCACCGATGAACTCGAGTTGACCATCGCGGTCGCGCGTGAGCACGCGCAGATAGCCGGCCGGGAAGTTTTCATCTGCGGTGAACGCGAGCCGGCTGGTCACCGGCCCGCTGCTGCGCTGGGCGCTCGCATCACGGCCCAGCATCGGCTTGGGCGGAAACCACGCACTGCCGCCGCCGAACACCCAGCTGCGCTGGCAGGCAAGATCGCGTGCCGCGTACAGCGGAACCTGGGTCACGCTCGCGTCGGGCAGCTCCAGCGTTCCCTCGATCGTGAAGCTGCGGTAGTCGCCGAGCGCGGCCTGTTCGGGAAGTTCATCCGCACTGGCTTCGGCACGCATGGCCTTGATCATGTAAGGCTGCGGTCCGCTGTTTCTTGCGAAATTCGGTTGCCCGGCGACGAGCTTGAGTCGCGATGCCGGAAAATCCCGTCCGCTGCGATTGGCGATGCTGGCCAGGCTCGACAGGCGCAGCGAGCATGCATTGGCTGAGCCGATCACGGCCGAATACGCGGCACGCCAGCCGAGACCGGATGTGGGATACGTGAGCGCAACCTGCTGCGTGCCCGCATTGCCTTGGATCGAGAGTTGCAGCGTGCTGCCGGGCAGTCCGCTGCCTTCGGCGAACTGGACGGTCCGATAGTCGCGCACATGGAACATTCGCGCGTCGGACTGCCGACGCACACCGAGGCCGTTGCCGTCGACACTCATGAGGGTCCCTTCGACCGTGAACCCTTCATCGACATGCACGATCACGCGCTCGCCGCGATGCGCCGCGAGCAGGCCGGCGTCGCCGGCGGCAAGCACGCGCTGGGCGAGCACGCGCGCACCCGCGCCGATGTCGACCGTGATGGCCTCGGCGTCGAGCGTCGAGGGAAGACCGTCGATGATCACGGTCTGGCGGCCCCCCGTCAGGGTCAGCGTGCGACCTTCATGCACGATCGCATACCCATCGGCGACCGGTGAGCCACCGCCTTCGAACAAGGCGCCGCCATCGCTGCGGTAGAGGGTCAGTGCGGGTTCGTTGGCCATGGTCGGAGTCGCGGTAAGGGCGAAGAGGGTCAACGCAAGCGTGCGAAGCATGGTTGCCGATCCTTTGGCGCAGTGCAGGGGCGGCCATGATAGCCACCTTGCCGTGACCGCCCATGAACAATCCGTCTTGGTGGGTGGCGCGTTCCTGCAGGAGACCCTCCGATGCCGAGGCTCTCTGTATTCGTGAGCCAAGGCATCGTGCCTGAAGGGCCTCCCACAAGATCAGGGGCACTTCGCCGCCAGAGGCTTTGCCTGATGTTCTGTGGGAGGCCCATCAGGGCCGATGCTTGTCTGCATTCGTGAGCCAAGGCATCGGGCCTGAAGGCCCTCCCACAAAATCAGGGGCACTTCGCTGCCAGAGGCTTTGCCTGATGTCCTGTGGGAGGCCCTTCAGGGCCGATGCCTTTCTCCAGGGTTGCCAGAAGCATCGGGCCTGAAGACCTTCTCACAGGTGTCCCGGCACATGCCGGTATCTGCCGATGTGAAACGTCTGCTTCCAGATGCGTTCCTGTGCGGGGGTTTTCAGGATTGAAACTCGCTGGCGACTGCGGTTTGCGTTTTGTTGCGTTGCATCCAAGAATGCCGGGACCTGCTCGAACCGAGTCCGAGACCCTTCCCGTGAACCCTTCGATCGCGAACCTGCCAGCCGACGCACCCTGGATCGTCGTGAAGTTCGGTGGCACCAGCGTGTCCACGCGTCCGCGCTGGGATGCCATCGCGCGCATCGTTGGCGAGCATCGCGAGCGCGGGAAACGCGTCGTCATCGTGGTCTCGGCCTTGTCGGGCATCACCGACCAGCTCAAGGCGATCGGTGAGGCGCATGCCGATGGCGCGCGTTGTCGCGAGCTCTTCGTCGGCATCGTCGAACGCCATCACGCCCTGTTTCGCGAAATGAATCTGCCCTCGCGCAATGCGCTCGATGGCTGGCTCGCCCGACTGGACCAGTTGCTCGGCGATCCGCGCCGCGCCGCGGGTGAGCTCGCCTGGCAAGCCGAAGTGCTCGCCCACGGCGAACTGCTGTCGAGCACGCTCGGTGCGCTGTATCTCAATGCCGGCGGACTGACGACCCGCTGGATCGATTCGCGCGACCATTTCCGTTGCAGCGCATTGCCGAACCAGAGCGAGTGGGGAAGATGGTTGTCGGCTTCGGTCGACGTCGAGCCCGACCCGGCCGCTGCGGCCGCGCTGGCCGCGCGCGGCGATGTGTTCATCGCCCAGGGCTTCATTGCGCGCCAGGCCGACGGCGCGACGGCGATCCTCGGGCGCGGCGGCTCGGATACGTCGGCCTCCTACTTCGGTGCGTTGCTGCGCGCTGAAGCCGTCGAGATCTGGACCGACGTGCCGGGCATGTTCAGCGCGAATCCGCGCCAGGTGCCCGATGCGCGCCTGCTCGCGCGACTGGACTATGCCGAGGCCCAGGAAATCGCCACGACCGGCGCCAAGGTGCTCCATCCGCGCTGCATCCATCCGGTACGCGAGGTGCGCGTGCCGCTCGTGATCAAGGACACCAACCGGCCCGATCTGCCCGGAACCTCGATCGGCTGGAACGCCGTGCAGGCTGCGCCGAGCATCAAGGCGATCAGTTCGCGCAAGGGCATCACGCTGGTGTCGATGGAATCGATCGGCATGTGGCAGCAGGTCGGTTTCCTTGCCGACGTGTTCGATGCGTTCCGGCGCCATGGCTTGTCCGTGGACCTGATCGGGTCGGCCGAGACCAACGTCACCGTGTCGCTCGATCCGTCGGACAATCTCGTCAACTCCGACGTGTTGGCGCGCCTGTGCGCGGATCTTGAGCCGTTCTGCCGGGTCAAGGTCATTGCGCCGTGTGCGGCGGTGACCGTGGTCGGTCGCGGGATGCGCGCGATGCTGCACAAGCTTTCCGCCGTGCTCGCCGAATTCGGCGCGCTCGACGTGCACCTGATTTCGCAATCGTCGAACAATCTCAATCTCACGTTCGTCGTCGATGAATCGCTCGCCGACGCGCTGATCCCGCGACTGCACGCACTGCTGATCCGTGCCGAAGCGATGCGGGTCGACGACGCCGCGGTATTCGGACCGAGCTGGCGCGAACTCGCGCATGGCATCGACAGCGCGGTGCGTGCGACCTGGTGGCGACGCGAACGACACGCGCTGCTTGAGATCGCCGACGCCGGTACGCCGCGTTACGTCTACTGCCTGGACCAGGTGCGCGAACAGGCCCGCGGACTCGTCGGCATCGGCGCGGTCGATCGCTGGCACTATGCGCTCAAGGCCAATCCGCATGCGGACATCCTGCGGACCTTGCATGCCGAGGGATTCGCGTTCGAGTGCGTGTCCTGGGACGAAGTCGAACACGTGCGGCGCACGTTGCCCGAGCTTGAACCCGAACGCATCCTGTTCACGCCCAATTTCGCACCGCGCGCGGAATACCGCGCCGCCCTCGCGGCCGGTGTGCGGGTGACGCTCGATGCCTTGCACCCGATCGCCGAATGGGGGGCTGACTTCGCCGACCGCGAGATTTTCCTGCGCGTGGATCTCGGTACCGGCCGCGGCCACCACGACAAGGTCAATACCGGCGGCGCGCAGTCCAAGTTCGGCGTGTCGCTCGACGAGATCGAGGCATTCCGCGCGCATGCACGCGAGCACGGCGCACGCATCGTCGGCCTGCATGCGCATCTGGGTTCGGGAATCCTCGATGTCGGGCACTGGCGCAGCGTGTATGTGCAGATGGCCAGCCTTGCCGAGCAGTTCAATCGCATCGAGGTCCTCGATCTGGGCGGCGGCCTCGGCGTGCCGTCACGGCCCGAGGATGTGCCGCTGGATCCGGCTGCGCTCGCTGCGGTGCTGGCCGAAGTCAAGCAGGCCTATCCGCAGTTCCGGCTGTGGATGGAGCCGGGCCGCTATCTCGTTGCCGAAGCCGGCGTGCTGCTCGCGCGCGTGACCCAGCTCAAGCGCAAGGGTGAGGTGCGCTATGTCGGTATCGACACGGGCATGAACTCGCTGATCCGTCCGGCGCTCTACGAGGCGTGGCACGAAATCGTCAATCTCACGCGCCTGGACCAGGCCCCTGCCGAGGTCGTGCAGATCGTCGGTCCGATCTGCGAAAGCGGGGACACGCTCGGCAACAACCGGCGTCTGCCGGCCTGCCACGAAGGCGATGTGATCCTGATTGCCGAGGCCGGTGCCTACGGCGCAGTCATGGGCTCGCGCTACAACCTGCGCGAGCCGGCGGCGGAGATCATCGTCTGATGCAGCGCAAGGAGATCTGCCGTGACCATGCCTGATCCACGTACCGCCCGCGCGTTCCGCTTCGTGCGCCGCGACTATGCGGCGGGCGAAGCGAGTCTTGTCTATGCGTTCGACGAGGGTCCGGAACTGGTAGAGCGGATCGGGTTTCCCGATGCGCCGCCACTCGCACCCGAGCGTCGCGCAGCGTTCGAACGCGCACTGGATCTGCTCCACTTCATTGCCGGCGTGAGCTACTACAAGGCCGGCGTGCCCGGCGAGATCGTTATCGAGGGGAGCGCGCCGCCGCCGTCGACCGCCGCGTTCCTCGATCAGCTGTATCTGCACGGCCTTGGCGAGTTTGCCTGGCACAACAAGCTGGATCTGCGAGATCGCATCCGCTTTCCGTGCGGCACCGCGAGCACCGATGCGGCTCCGGTGCTGGATCTTCCGCGACAGACACTGGTACCGATCGGCGGTGGCAAGGATTCGCTGGTCAGCATCGAGCTGCTGCGCAAGGCCGGTGCACCGGCAACCGCGGTCTGGATCGGCAATTCGCCGCTGATCGAGGCCTGCGCCCAACGCACCGGATTTCCCATGCTGAACCTTTCCCGCCAGGTTTCACCGGTGCTGTTCGACTACAACCGCGCCGGTGCCTGGAACGGCCATGTGCCGGTGACTGCGATCAATTCGGCGATCCTCGTTTGCGCCGCGATCCTCTACGGCCACGACGCGATCGCGTTTTCCAACGAGCGCTCGGCATCGAGCGCGACGCTCGAGTACGACGGCCAGTCGGTCAACCACCAGTGGAGCAAGGGCTGGGACTTCGAGAAGGCATTCGGCGAACTCGTGCAGGCACGCATCGCCGGAGATCTGCACTACTACTCGCTGTTGCGACCGCTGTCGGAACTCGCCGTCGCCGAGCGTTTTGCTCGCAACAGCGCCTACGATTCGGTGTTTTCCAGCTGCAACCGCAACTTCCGGATTCTCGGTCCCAGGCCCGCCGATCGCTGGTGCGGACACTGCCCGAAGTGCCATTTCGTGTTTCTCGCACTGGCGCCATTCATGCCCAAGCCGCGCCTTCTCGCGATCTTCGGGCGCAACCTGCTCGACGACGCGAGCCAGGCCGCAAGCTTCGACGCGCTGCTCGAATTCCGCGATCACAAGCCGTTCGAATGTGTCGGCGAGGGTCGCGAGTCGCGCGCGGCGATGGCCTTCCTCGCGCGCCGCGCCGAATGGCGCGAGGACGCGCTGGTCCAGCGTTTCGCGCGCGAGATACGCCCGCAGCTTCCGGCCGCCGATCTCGTCCTTGAGCCGCAATTGCAGCCATCCGGCGAACACCGCATTCCCGCCGCGCTCGTGCCGCTGGTCGAGCACGGTTGACCGCCATGCGCATCGCCGACCTCGCCGGGCAGCGCGTTGCAATCTGGGGATATGGCCGCGAAGGCCGCGCGGCGGTCGCGGCGCTGGCACGGCGCCTGCCGGGACTGAGACCCACGCTGTTCTGTTCCGACGACGAGAAGTCGCTCGCGGAAACCACCGGGACCGACCTGCGCATCGTCACCACCGCGCCACAGGCCGCGGACCTGGCGACGTTCGACGTCGTCATCAAGTCGCCGGGCATCAGTGCCTACCGTCCCGAGATCCTCGATGCGCGCCGAAACGGCACGCGCTTCACCTCGGCGACCGCACTGTGGTTTGCCGAACACCCCGAGGCGCGCACGATCGCGGTCACCGGAAGCAAGGGCAAGAGCACGACGACGGCGCTGATCGCGCATCTGCTGCGTGGGCTCGGCCATCGTGTGGCGCTGGCCGGGAACATCGGCATGCCCGTGCTGGAGCTGCTCGATCCACGCGTCTCGCCGGACTGGTGGGTGATCGAGTTGTCGAGTTTCCAGACCCGTGACACGAGCCATGTCGATGTCGGCGTGATCACCAATCTCGACGAGGAACATCTGGACTGGCACGGCGATCGCGACCGCTATGCCGCCGACAAGCTCGCCCTCGCCGACGCGGCGACTGTGCTCGTGATCAATGCGCGGCATGGCGAACTGGTGCGGCGCACCGCAACGCATGCGCATCGGCAGGTGTTCGGCGATGCCTTCGGCTGGAACGCCGACGCGGCCACGATCCAGCGCGGCGGATTGCCGGTGTTCGATCTGGGCGATTTCGCGCTGGCCGGCCCGCACAATGCACTGAACGCGTGTGCCGCGCTGGCTGCGGTCGAAGCGGCCGGTGAGGATGCGCGTGGCGCGGTGGCCCACCTCGCCACATTTCGACCCTTGCCACACCGCTTGCAGGTCCTCGGCACGCGCGCGGGCATCGTCTGGATCGACGACAGCATCGCGACCACGCCGCAGTCGGCGATCGAGGCGCTGCGCACGCTGGGCGGACACGAGATCGCCCTGATCCTCGGCGGCCACGAGCGCGGACTGGACTGGCACGGATTCGCGGCCGCGGTGCGCGCGCATCCGCCCCGCACGATCATCGTCAATGGCGCGAACGCGATGCGTATTGCCGAAGTTCTGCATACGGGCGGCGATCCGTGCCCCGTGCAGGTCGTCGCGACGCTGGCCGATGCAGTCGCACTCGCGCGTCGCGAAATCAACGAGGGCGGCACGGTCCTGCTTTCGCCGGGCGCCCCGAGCTTCGACCAGTTTCGCGACTACGCCGAACGCGGGCGCGCGTTCGCCGCACTGGCAGGTTTCGATCCCGACGCGATCGGGCAGATCGAAGGCCTCGGAATCGCCTGAGTGCACGCGCATGCGTTTGCGCAACGGCGTTATCATCGGTTCGTTGTCCATCGGGAGATTCCATCATGCGCAGCCTGCTCACCGGATTCGTGTTCGCCTTCGCCAGCGCCGCCGCGCAGGCGGCCGTCATCGCCACGCCTGTCGAGTACTCGCTCGGCGATACCGAGATGTCGGGCTTCCTCGTTCACGACGATGCGACGACCCGGTTGCGCCCTGGCCTGGTCATGGTGCCGAACTGGCTTGGCGTGACCGACGATGCGGTCGCGCGGGCGAAGGAACTCGCCCGCAGCGACTACGTGATCCTCGTCGCCGACATGTACGGCAAGGGCGTGCGCCCGAAGGATCCGACCGAAGCAATGGCCCAGGTCCGCACGATGTACGCGAATGTCGAACTCATGCGCGAACGGGCCAATGCCGCGGTGGATGCATTGCGCGCGCAGGCCGGCAAGCTGCCGGTCGATCCGCAGCGCATCGGTGCGCTCGGATTCTGCTTCGGCGGATCGACCGTGCTCGAACTCGCGCGAAGTGGCGCGGATGTGCTCGGCGTCGTCAGCCTGCACGGCGGCCTGACGACATCGAAGCCGGCCGTCGCCGGAACGCTCAAGGCGCCGATCCTCGTGCTCAATGGCGCCGCGGATACCGCAGTCAAGGCCGAAGACATTGCCGGATTCGGTGCGGAAATGGATGGCGCCGGTGCCGACTGGCAGTTCGTGAACTTCAGCGGTGCGGTGCACTGCTTCGCAGAACCGTCCGCGGCGCGCCCGCCGAACTGCGTGTACAACGAGCGCGCGGCAAAGCGCGCCTATCGCATGACCGATGCGTTCTTCAGCGAGGCGTTCGCCAAGGTGCCGGTGCGCGACCGGCCCTGACCCGGGACGGCCCATCGCGGCGGACAAAACTCATGCCCGCTCAGGACGCGCGGTCGACCGAATGCTCGGCCAGCAGCGCCAGCGCGTCACGCGCAGGCGAGGCCGGGAGCGGCTCCAGCGCAGCACGGGCCAGGTCGGCATGCTCGCGCGCGCATTGGCGGGCATAGTCGAGCGCGCCGGAGTCGCGGATAGCGGCGACGATGTTGTCGATCGGGTCCAGGCCGCCGTGCTCGATCGCGCGGCGCAGGCTGGCGGCCTGCGCGGGCGGACTCGTCTGGATCGCGCGGATCAGCGGCAGGGTCGGCTTGCCCTCGGCGAGATCGTCGCCGATGTTCTTGCCCAGGGTATCGGCATCCGAAACATAGTCGAGCACGTCATCGGCGATCTGGAACGCGTAGCCCAGTTCCATGCCGTAGCGCGCGAGCGCGTCTTCCTGGTCGGCCGGCAGGCCGGCGATTACCGCGCCGAGTCGCGTCGCCGCGGAAAACAGCACCGCGGTCTTGCGCTCGATCACTTCAAGATAGGCCTGCTCACTGGTATCGGGATTGCCGATGTTGAGCAGTTGCAGGACCTCGCCTTCGGCGATCCGGTTGGTCGTGTCGGCGAGGATGCGCATGATCCGCATGTTGTCCAGTTCGACCATCATCTGGAACGAGCGCGAATAGAGGAAATCGCCGACGAGCACGCTGGCCGCATTGCCCCACAGCGCGTTGGCGGTCTTGCGTCCGCGGCGCAGGTCCGATTCGTCAACGACGTCGTCGTGCAGCAGGGTCGAGGTATGAATGAACTCGATCAGCGCGGCCAGCGGCACATGCGCGTTTCCGGCGTAGCCGCAGGCACGCGCGGCGAGCAGGTGCAGCATCGGACGCAGGCGCTTGCCGCCGCCGCCGATGATGTGCTCGGCGATCTGGTTGATGAGCACGACATCCGAGGCCAGACGCGTGCGGATCAGCGTGTTGACCGCCGCCATGTCGGTGGCAGCCAGCGTCTGGACGTCGGCAAAGCTGCGGATCGTGGCGCCGGCGAGCGGAGAAACGGAACTCAAGAGCGCATTTCCTCGGGGCGTGGCCTGCAAGTATAGCGGGCGGACGCGCTCCAGCCCGGGCATCGAGCCGGGGTGCCGCGGTCCGGTTGCACCGGAACTTCCCTGGCCCCCGGGACGCGTCCGCCAAACGCCGCTCGGGTGGCGCGCCCGATCGCAATCGACGTTTCCCTACAACACGTCGGGAGTTTTTCGGGTCGCGG